>Ga0315277_10002134_pt1 | contig 27790 bp, 25 predicted proteins | sample YL17G05_15_MG_FD_203695 | JGI IMG/M metagenome (GOLD analysis project Ga0315277, IMG submission 203695) | Sediment microbial communities from Yellowstone Lake, YNP, Wyoming, USA - YL17G05_15 | ecosystem: Environmental > Aquatic > Freshwater > Lake > Sediment | place: USA: Wyoming | collected... | reverse complement strand
CTGATAATTAAAATTGGCCGCTTGCCAGACCTTGTGCAGATGCTGCGCAATGTAAGAAGGCCGCAGGGTATCTTTTGAATCATCCACCCCATTCTCGGTGATGTAGATTGGCTTTCGGAACTGGCGCGCCCACTTGAGCGCCTGCGTCATGCCATCGGGAACATTGGCAATAAAACCGGTTTCACTCACCTCCGCGCCGGGTGGGCTGCGGCGCCTGGTAAACAGTTCGCCGGGGTCGAAAGGCGTGAACGATACCAAATCTGAGGAGTAATACTGGATGGCGACATAGTCCTGCGAACCGACCGCTTCGCGAACGAAATCCTTGAACAGGGCAAACTTCACCTGCCCATCCTTAATGGCGTTTGAGAAAACTTCGTTTACGTTGCCCATGAGCGATCTGGTTGCCAGAGCGTCCAGCGGGGACCAGTTACTTTTCGGAAAGAAACCGCGGTAGTAAAGCGCGTAAGAGGCCATGACGTCTGGCTGAATTTCATGGATGGCGTGATACGCAGCCGCGTGGCCGCGAACAAGATTTTTCAGCGCCCTGAAGGCAGCCTTGAAATCCTTCTTGCCAGGCGGGAAGCCGCCGCTGATGTAGGAGTTCACCACCAGGCCGTTCGGTTCGTTGAGCGTTACCCACAATTTGACCTCATCCTTGAATGCAGTAACTACCTTGCGGACGAACTTTTTAAAGTAAATTGGGGTCTGCTCATTCTCCCAGCCGCCCATTTCGTAGATCCAGAGAGGGTCGGTGAAGTGGTGAAGTGTCACAACCGGCGTAAGCCCCAGGCGGCGCATGCCTTTAAGCATCGTGCGGTATTGGTCCAGCGCGCTCTCATCCCAGCGGTCGGGCGCGGGCATAACCCGGCTCCACTCAACGGAGAAGCGATGCGCGTTCTGGCCGTCGCGCGCTGCATTTTGAAGATCTACTTCCCAACGGCCGTTCCACCAGTCGCAGGCCAGACCGGCCTTGTCACCGTTGATGATCCTGCCGGGCTCGACTTCCCAGGCTGACCAGTTGTTGTTGGTGTTATGGCCTTCCACTTGGTGTGCAGCCGTGGCAGTGCCCCACAGAAAACCTTCCGGAAATTGATAAATTGCTTCTGGCAAGTGTGCGCCTCCGTGTCGAGTTGAAATGATCGCCTGAGAATTATAAAATCATCTTATCCGAGGAATTATTAATCGAGGATGTTGAAAAAGATCCAAAAAGTTGCCTCGCGCCTTCAAAAAACAGAAAATATCTTGGAAAAAAAATCAATTTTTTTATGACTCATTGATGATGCAAACCTTTAGTGTTTGAATTTTCTATTTGTCTTTCATCAGTCTATTAATCGGGGTATTACAACTGCTAGGGTACAATTTATCCGGTAAGATGATATAATCTCGTGCTTTTTGAGGAGACAATTTAATTATGAGCATTCAATTCCGCAAGGAATTTCCTAACCATTTTCAATTTCCAGAACGCATCAACCGGTTGGGCGAATTGGCCTATAACCTGTGGTGGATTTGGAACCCGTCCGCTATGCGGCTGTATTTGCAGCTTGACCGGCGGCTATGGGAAAAGGTCACCCACAACCCAATTGCTTTTCTACACCAGGTAGAGATTGAAAAACTTGAAAATGCTGCGGCTGACGCGGCTTATCAGGAAGAGTACGACCGTGTGATGGCGGAATTTGACGCCTATATGGGCAACTCCGATTCCTGGTTTGCGCGTGAATTCCCGCAGTTCAAAGACAGCCAGATGGCGTATTTCTCGTTTGAGTTTGGCCTGCACGAATCCATGCCATTTTACGCGGGTGGCCTTGGAATTCTCTCCGGTGACCACTTAAAAGAAGCAAGCGATCTGGGTATGCCCATCATTGGCATGGGTTTTATCTATAAGCAGGGCTATTTTACGCAAAAGATCACAGAAGACGGCTGGCAGGAAACCGGCACCTTCCATTTTGAATTTGACGAAATGCCCATCATTTCCATTGTGGATGAGATCGGCGACGCCATCACTATATCCGTTGATCTGCCTGAACGGACCGTCAACGCGCGGGTGTGGATGCTGCAGGTAGGGCGCGTGCCGCTCTTCCTGATGGATACCAGCAACAGCGGCAATGACAAGAATGACAAGGCACTCACCTCACGGCTTTACAGCAGTGACCCGGAAATCCGTATATCCCAGGAAATACTGCTTGGCATCGGCGGTGTGCGAGCGATGCGCAAGCTGGGCTTTGACCCCTCCCTCTGGCATATGAATGAAGGCCATTCTGCCTTCCTGACATTGGAGCGTGCGCGTGAGTACGTGGCTTCAGGCATGGCGTTTCCGGAGGCGGTGGAGAAAGTGCGCAAGACCAATATCTTCACTACTCACACGCCAGTTCCGGCCGGCAATGACCAGTTCCCCATCTGGATGATCGATAAATATTTCCCGGGATACTGGGGTCAGCTTGGCCTGACCCGTGAGCAATTCCTCAATTTGGGTGAACATACCCAATCGTGGGGCGATATGTTTAGCATGCCGGTCCTGGCGCTGCATCTTTCAGAGCATTGCAACGCGGTTTCAGAACTTCATGGCGACGTGGCGCGCAAGATGTGGAATTTCCTCTGGCCTGACCGGAAGGAAAGCGAAGTGCCCATCCAGAACATTACCAACGGCGTGCACGCAGGCTTCTGGCTGGCGCGCCGCATGCGCCTTCTGCTTGACCGCTACTTCGGCGCGGGCTGGTTTGAACATCAGGATGAACCAGAGGTCTGGTCGCGCATATACCAGATCCCGGACATGGAACTATGGGATGTACGCCGCCATATGAAGCGCAAACTGATCAGTTACGCCACTGAAGAGGCGCGCGACCACTGGCAGAGCGGCAAACGCCACCCGGCGCAAGTCATCGCGGACGGTGTGATGCTTGACCAATATTCGCTGACCATTGGTTTCGCGCGGCGCTTCGCTACTTACAAGCGCGCTTACCTGCTGTTTTCAGATTATGAACGTCTGCTGCGGCTGCTGACCAACAAGGATATGCCGCTGCAGATCATCCTGGCCGGCAAAGCGCACCCTGCTGATGAACCCGGCAAGCTGATGATCCAGAAAGTGTATCGAGCAGCCAAGGATTTCCACACGAGCGGGCGCATTGTCTTCCTGGAAGACTACGATTTAAACACCGCGCGGCTGATGGTGCAGGGCGTAGATGTGTGGATGAACACCCCGCGCCGACCCAACGAAGCCTCAGGCACCTCCGGCATGAAAGCCGCGTTGAACGGAACATTAAATTTCTCGGTTCTGGACGGCTGGTGGCGCGAAGGGTTCAACGGCAGCAATGGTTGGGCGATCGGCGATGAGACCGATTACAACGACCCGAATATGCAGGATGAGAAAGACGCTGCCAGCCTGTACAACACACTGGAGAACGAGATTATCCCCATGTATTATCAGACACGCGCGATGGGTGACGCTTCATCCCAATGGATTGCCAAGATCAAAGAAAATATGCGTTCTCTGCCGTGGCAGTTCAGTACCCGCAGGATGCTGAAAGAATACCTGCACATGATGTATCTGCCTGCGCTGCAAGAGTAAATGAGCTTAAGAATAAAGGGAAACAATTATGGCTGAGTTTTTCGCAACCGCAAACCCATGGCTGGTCGCTGGTGTGATTTTTATCGTGCGCGTGCTGAATATGGCAGTGGACACCATCCGTATGCTCACCGTGATGCGCGGCATGCGCACTATCACCTGGATTCTGGGCGTGATACAGACGGTGTTGTATGTAATAGCACTTGGGTCGGTGATCAACAACCTGGATAACCCGATAAACATCCTCTCCTATTCGGTAGGTTTCGCTACCGGGAACGTGGTGGGGATGATGATCGAAAAACGGCTGGCTTTTGGATATATCAACATGACCATCATCAGTTCGGTGCGCGGCCAGGAACTGGCTGACCGGCTGCGCATGGGCGGCCATGCAGTGACCGAAATCCCGGCGCGCGGTAAGGACGGCACAGTGGAGATCCTGGAATGCAGTGTGCAGCGCAAATATGCGCCAGGTGTTCAGGAGTTGGTGATGCAGATCGACCCGGCTGCTTTTATCACCTCACGCGATATCCAACCTCTGCACCGCGGTTACTGGCGGGAATAAAAACTACGCGGCTGAACATTCAGCGATATTTATACAAAAAAAGAGGCCGGTTAATCCGGCCTCTTTCGCAATCTATTTTTTGTCTTCCTTTTTCTTAGCCTCTTTCTCTTCTTTTGCCACTGCAGCTTTTGGCTCGCGGTTGACCAGCAGGATGACTGCACCTACTATCGCCAGGATTGGTCCCAAGGCTATAAAGAACATGAGGAAAATCCCGCGTCCGCCTAAACGACCGCCATTAAAGTCTCTGTGGTTATATAACATCATACCGCCATGGCCTTGACTTCTGCCAAAGCCTTGTGGACCAACGCCAGGCTGCCCCGGTTGGACGGGTGCCTGTAAATTCAGGCAGTCGCTATCCGGTTTGCCATCTTTGTTGGTATCCTCGGCGATGCAGCGGTTACCCTCCGAGGGTGTGTTACCCTTCGCAGCAGACGCCCGCATTTCTTCAAATGCTGCCTGCCGGTCGGCCGCCAACCTGCGGCCGAAAATTAGCGCGCCAGCATCCATAAATATCCCCAGCAGCCCCAGCGCGAGGCAGATCCAGGCAATTGTTTTAAGAGTTTTGTTCATTTGTCTTCCTTTCTTTTACCTTTTCACTTACATTTCAACCAACCCGCAGAAAGTTTTACGGGTTTCTTGTACGCCTGAAAGGTCCAAATTCAAGCGTGGTATCTTTCACTTGAACCACAGCCAGGCGATCCCCTTCTGTCAAATCACCGGATTTTAATTCTGTAAAAGCATCCGACCGTGCACCGGTCTCAATGGGCAAAGCAGTGAACCCGCCCAGATCCCCGGCCTCCATCACATAAGCTGCCTCGTCCGCGTCGTATTGAATTGCGGTGTTGGGAATCAGCAGCACATCTTTGACCTGATTGGTTATGATGCTGACGGTTACCGTAAAGCCGGGTTTAACCAGCTCATCCGCGTCATCCAGCGAGACTCGCACGCTGAATACAATTACACCGTCGCTGTCAGTGCCTGCTTCCGCAATTTCCATGACTGTACCCGAATAGGTCTTGTCAGGAATTGCGTCAAAAGTCAGCTGCGCAGGTTGCCCGTGGTGGATTTTGTTGATGTCCATTTGGGAGATATCCAGGTCAACGGTGAGGTTGGAGAGATCATCCATCTGCAGGGCGGTATCGCCCGAGCTGACCTGTTCTCTGGCCACCGTATTAATGGCAGTTATGGTGCCCGCGAAAGGCGCGATGATGCTGGCCTGATCAATGGTGTTCTGCAACGCCTGTACTTTGGCACGCGCCACGGATATCTCATCACTGCTGTCCAGGATTCTTTCATAGGATGCGCGCGCTTCAGCTACGACGGTTAATTGTATGTCGTATTCGATGAAATAAGACTCTGAGCGAAACCCGTAAGGTGTACCAAAGATCTGGCTCAAAGCACGCAGAAGGCTGTCACGTTTCAGGATACCTGCCTGAAGGGCGTCATAAGCTGCAACCCGCTGAGGATCTCTTTCATCCAATTTCCTTACTTTTTCGTAAGCTGCTTCAAGTCCCCAAACGTCCTGCTTGGCTTTGGTGTAATTGGAACGCACTGCGTCTATGCGTTCGTCGGAAACCTGGGTGCTGTAAAACTCATGGCGCTGGCTGTACTTGTTTTTTAGAATCAATTCCTGATAAGCTACTTCCTTTAAAGCAGCCTGATAATCAGTGTCCGCTGCAAGTAGTTTGTCCAGCTCGGCCTGTGCTTCCAGCAGGGAGGTCTGTGCCTGAAGGATATCCGTTGATTTCGAACTGTCTTCCAGGCCGAGCAAGACATCGCCTTTTTTCACCTGGTCACCGACCTTCAAATTGTAGGCACTGATAATGCCGCCCGATTCCCAGGTTAATAATACGGTGGGTTCAGCCGACACCACACCCAACGTGTCCACCGTTTCTGTAATTGAACCGCGTTCCACCAACGCAGTTTGTGTCACCTCCTGCCCCGCGCTGCCACTGGTAAGAGCCGGAAGAACAATAAAAGCAGCGGCCGCCAGCAGTACCAAACCACCGGGGATCCAGATCAACTTCTTTCGTTTTGTCAAAAACTCCCTGACTTTAATGATCATGATGTTTGCATCCAACTAAAACATAAATTTTTATACTTGGAGTGAGGATTTAAAGTCCTCACTCCAGGCGATCTTATTCTGTCCGCAGCGCTTCCACTGGTTCCAGTTTGGCTGCGCGGTTGGCCGGATAGAGGCCGAAAATCAGGCCTACTGCAACTGAAAAGCCGACTGCCAGCAAGACAGAACTTAGACTGATTTCCGCATTCAAGGAAGTGCTGCCAAAAGCTGCCACTTTGCTGATAAGCGAGGAAATGCCCCAGCCGGCCAGCACGCCCAGCAGCCCTCCAGCGAACCCGATAATGAGCGACTCCATCAGAAACTGAAGCATAATGTCGCTATCGCGCGCCCCCACTGCTTTTCGAAGGCCGATTTCTTTGGTGCGTTCAATGACCGAGACCAGCATGATATTCATGATGCCGATGCCACCCACCAGCAGCGAAATGGCTGCGATACCACCCAGAAAGATGGTCAGGACCCCGGTAATTTGGGTAGCTGCTTCTGAAAATGCTTCCTGTGACATCACATTGAAGTCGTCATCCGCGCCTGAGCGAATATCATGCCGTGAGCGCAGGATTGAAGTGACTTCGGTGATGGCGCTGTCAACGTGCTCTGCGTCGACAACCGCCACGGAAATCTGGTTGATCTCATCACGCGCGTTTGAACGGGTGATGATGCGCACCTGGGCGGTTGAAATGGGCACGATCACCTGATTGTCCGACGATCCCATGGATGAACCGCCCTTTGATTTAAGAATCCCGATAACCTGATATAAATTGCTGCCGATGCGGATCTTCTGGCCGAGCACGCCCACTGAAGTACTGAAGAGTTCATCCACCACATCGCTGCCGATGACAGCTACCGTGGCATGGCCATCAATATCCGCCTGGGTGATGAAGCGTCCTGACGCTACCGTTTCATTTCGAACGGTTGAGTAATTAAGCGTAACACCCATAATGGTAGTCGTTGTACTTGTACCCGCGAAGGTCACATCCATGCTGCGGGATACAGTGGGGGCTACTGCCAGTACCGATGGCGCACCGCCTGATTCTGTAATGGCTTCCGCATCCGCCAGGGTCAATGGCTGCGGGTTGGTAACATCATTATTAGCCATCACATACAGCAGATTGGTGCCCATGGATTCGATGCGGCTGGTAATGGACGAAGATGCCCCTTGTCCTACTGCCAGCATGGAGATGACCGCCGCCACACCAATGACGATACCGAGCATAGTGAGGGCAGTCCTCAGCTTATTGGCACTGAGGCTCTCAATAGCATCTGTCAAAAATTTCCATCTATTCATTTTCCACTCTCCCGTCCAGCAGATGCACTATCCGTTGGGCATGATTGGCAACATGGAGATCATGCGTTACCAGAATGAGAGTTACGCCCTTTTCCTGGTTTAATCCCATTATCAATTCCATAATCTCTTCACCCGATTTGGAATCCAGGTTGCCAGTAGGTTCGTCCGCCAGCACAATCGCCGGGTCGTTAACCAGGGCGCGGGCTAGTGCCACACGCTGCTGTTCACCGCCCGAGAGTTCATAGGGCTTGTGGTGCATACGGTCCTGTAAACCAACGCGCGTCAGCAGTTCTTTGGCTTTGGCCTGCGGCAATTCATACCCGTTGCGCCGGTAGCGCAGCGGCAGCATGACATTGGCCAGGGCGCTGGAACGCGCCAGCAGGTTATAGGACTGGAATACAAAGCCCACCTGCCGGTTGCGTATCTCGGCCAGTTCATTTCCGACCAGATTTCCCACATTTTCGCCATTCAGCAGATACTTGCCTGTAGTTGGGTGGTCCAGGCAGCCCAGAATATTCATCAGGGTAGATTTGCCTGAACCGGAAGGACCCATGATGGCAACCACTTCACCATGTTTGATCTTCAGCGACAAGCCGCGCAGAGCATCCACCCGGACATCGCCCATCAGGTATGTTTTGGTAAGATCAACAGCATCAACAACGCTTCTGCTCATTTTTATTCTTGCCATTTCATCACCTTAATCTTGACGAGGGCGTCGCCCGCCTGCCGGGGGCTGCCCACCGCCGGTGATAATACCTATACCACCCATCATAGGCATACCGCTGAAGTCGGTGCTTCCAGAAGAATATACCGCTATCTGATCGCCTTCAGTGATATCGCCGCTCTTGATCTCGGTATAGGTATCGGACGAAGCGCCGGTTTCCACGGATACCTCGAATATGCTTCCGTCAGCGGCAACTTTTAAAAGCTCTGGTCCGCCGTCACGGCTGACTATCGCGCCATTGGGTACCAGAAGCGCGTCCTGAACCTGGCTGGTGATGATACTGACCACCGCTGTGAAGCCGGGTTTAACACTTTCATCGGCATCCAGCACTTTAACGTTGACATTGAATTCCACCACGCCGCTGTCATCTGTACCAGCTGAAGAGATGGTTTCTACCTGACCTTGATATACCTTATCTGGCAGGGCATCGAAAGTTACCGTTGCAGATTGCCCAACACGGACTTTATTAATATCCACTTCCGAGACAGATACCTGCACAATCAGGTTGTTCAGGTTGTCAATGCGGATGGCAGTATCGCCGCTGGTAACCTTTTCGCCGGTTATCGCGGAAATTTCGGTAATTGTCCCGTTAAAAGGCGCGACAAGGCGTGCCTGGTCAATCGTGTTTTGGAGCGCCTGGACGTTGGCTTTGGCCGCGGCAATTTCGTCGCTCTGATCGAGATAGCGGTTGTAATCCACGCGTGCTTCTTCTACCGCTGCTTTGGCCTGGTCATAATTAAAAAAATCTGTTTCCACAGCATATGTGTAATAAACACCCAGAAGGTTGTTGAGTACCCGCAACGCTTTTTCATTTGCAGCAACAGCTTCCTTATAAGCAGCATAAGCTGCCATGCGTTTGGGTTCATCTGCTGCTAAATTGGAAAGGGCTTTATGGGCTGTGTCTTTTTCCCAGACAACCTGTTTGGTAGCGTAGTAATCAGCGCGGGCATCATCGATGGCATCCCACGATGCCCCCTTGAAATTCCAGTGGTCCCGGTTGGTCTTATAAGTGCGTAATGTATACTCTGCATCGGCCAAAGTTTGGGCGGCGGTATAAAGGTTCGAATTGGCGCTGAGCAGGTTATCCAGTGTCGCCTTCGAGTCCAGCAGGTCCGTCTGTGCTTGCAGGATGGAGGAGGACAAAGAGCTGTCTTCAAGCGTCAGCAGCACCTCATCCTTTGAAACCTTATCGCCGGTTTTTAAATTGAAAGCGCTAACGATGCCCCCTGATTCCCAGGCCAGTTCCACCATCGGCTGGGCTTCGAGTGTGCCGACCACGTCAATACTTTCGGTTAGATCGCCTTTGGTGACCGAGGCGTACTGTACAGTAGTGGTACTCTGGCTGGCGCTGCTGGAACGGTTGGCGAAAAACACCGCTGCTGCGATTACAACCACCAGCGCGCCGCCGCCGATAAAAACCAGTCTTTTCTTTGATTTGTAAAAATTACCAAGATTTTCCTTAACCTTTTTTAAATCCATTGCGTCACTCTCCTGATATATAAATTTCAGATTTACTTTAAGCCTTTTGCCCAAAACTTGGCAGTGCGAACTATCAACTAACAGGCTGAGCGGGGTCAGGAATCATGGTGAGGGCAGTCATGCGATGGGGTGACGCCTGTCACCTCCAAATTTCAAGGGGATTATGCTAATATGCTGGTATGGTCAATGAACGTATAGACAAACGCGTAATTCAGATCCTGCGCTGGTCCATTATTGTGCAGATTGTTTTTCTGGCGCTGAGCTCTTTTTCGCCGCGGATTTTGATCCGCAACAACCGGCTGGGAATTGAGATGGACTACTGGTCGCTGCTGGCTATTTTTCTGATGCTGGTAATCCTGGGCGTTTTATATACCAGACGGTTTGAGGCAGCCATCACCCGCTTTATATTTCTCTTAATACTTTACGCTTTAGCGTTGATCACCATAATTTCAAGGCACCTGTTTTCGCTCACCATCATCCGGCGGCTTGAGCCTTTTCAGAATATCAGTCTTTTCCGATGGGACGCGATTTTCTTTTTAATCATCCCGCTGGTGTTCATCGCCTGGCAGTACAAAATGCGTGAAGTCGTAATTTACAGCATTGTTATCATGATGGCTGAAGGATTACCAATTTTTTTACAACAGGAACCAAGTGGTGTGTTTTTTGCGGCCGCCAATTTTCTGGGCAGCTTCGCCCGCAGTGGAATTTTCATTATCGTCGGCTGGATCGAGAACCGCCTGGTGATGCTCCAGCGCAGCCAGCATGAGCAATTAATTGAAGCCAACCAAAAGTTGAGGGAATATGCCCTTGCCAGCGAAAAACTGGCACAGACCCAGGAACGCAACCGCCTCGCGCGCGAGCTGCATGACACACTGGCACATACCCTGAGCAGTTCATCGGTGCAATTGGAGGCAATCAAGGCGCTTTTTGATCGCAACCCGGCTGAAGCCAAGAAAATGCTTTCAAAGACGCTGGAAAACACCAAGAACGGCCTGGCCGAAACCCGCCGTGCGCTGATTGACCTGCGCTCTTCAGAACTGGAAGCTTACGGGCTGACCCAGGCGATTAAGAATGTGGTTTCATCCGCAGCAGACCGCGCGGGCTTTAATGCAGAATTTCACCTTGAGAAAGAACTGGATATGCTGCCGGAAGATATCACTCACTGCCTTTACCGCTGCGCGCAGGAAGCCATGGAGAACACCCTGCAGCATGCCAACGCCAAGAAAGTGTCAGTCAATCTGAAGGCAGAAGGCGACGATGTAATCATGTCCATCCATGACAACGGCAAAGGATTTGACCCACAGGAACCGGACAAGGAGCATCTGGGTATCCGCGGCATGCGCGAGCGCGTGGAGATACTGGGGGGCACGCTTGTGATTGAAAGCGCAAAGAAACTGGGCACCGAAATTAAAGTGACCCTGAAGAGGAACCATGATTAGGGTGATCATCTGTGACGACCAGGAAGTGGTCTGCCAGGGGCTGAATGCCATCCTGGGTACTGCGGATAACCTGGAGGTTATCGGGGTAGCCAACAATGGGCTTGAGGCACTGGAACTGCTTGAGAAAAAAGGTGCGGATGTAGTGCTGATGGACCTGAAGATGCCGGTGATGAACGGCATCCATGCCACCAGGGAAATTAAGGAAAAGTACCCACAGGTCAAGGTGCTGGTGCTGACCACCTACGACGAGGACGCGTGGCTGTTTGATGCCATTCGCAACGGCGCGGATGGATATCTTTTAAAAGATACATCGCGCGAAATGCTGATCCAGTCCATTGAAGAAATCGTTGAAGGAAAAACACCGGTGGATTCCAAAGTTGCGGGCAAGCTGTTCAGCCAGCTTTCCAAACATGCATTGCCCGGCGATTCAACGATAGGTAAAGACCTGGCCGAGCGCGAAAAGGAGATCCTGAAGCTCATTTCGCATGGCATGACCAATGCAGAAATCGCGCGAAACCTGTTTTTATCTGAGGGGACTGTGCGCAATTATGTCAGCGCCATTCTGGAAAAATTGGGCGTGGAAGATCGCACCCAGGCAGCCGTTCTGGCGTTGAGGTTTGGGTTGGTGGAGTAAACTTTACTCCTCTCCCAACGGAGAGAGGTAAGGTATAAAGGGGTGTAAAGATGTTTTATTAATCTGATAGATTCTGATAGTTCAACCCTCCTACAATTTGCTCAGTTTCAGTACTAAAGGGAAACAGGAGCACAAAATGGAAGTTCCACGCCATTGGCGGTTACAAAAACAACGTTACGGACTGGTGGGTGAGGTCTGCCCGCACTGTGACGCGAAAATCTTTCCGGCACGCGATGTCTGCCCGGAATGCGGCGGCGAAGCCAAAGAACCCTTCCGCTTCAGCGGCAAGGGTGAAGTGTATTCCTACACCATCATGAACAACGCCCCGGCCGGCTTTGAACGCAGCGTGCCCTATACAGTGGCGCTGGTCAAACTGGAAGAAGGCCCCACTGTCACTGCGCAGCTCACTGATCTGGGCGATAAACGGGTTAAGATCGGCATGCCGGTAGAGATGGTGACTCGCCGGATCAAGGAAGACGGCGACGAACGCGGGATGCTGATTTACGGATATAAGTTCCGGCCGCTGATGCAAACTTGATATGGATTAAAAGTAAAAAGCGCTCTCCAATTGGAGGGCGCTTTTGGTTGCTAAAATCATCGACACAAATTTTTCTTGATTTTAAAAATTTCGATATACAATAATGTTGAATTCTGGATGTCCACGTGGTGTAATTACAGCGTATAAGGAGTCCGTATAATTAATAGTTAAGCAGCAATCAAAGAAGTGAACTATCCCGCGGCAAGTTGCGGGAAATGTTGCACACCGGCAAGATGCAATCTGGAGGCTATATGAGCACTGTATCCGAAATCCCGCCAACCAAGAATCGTTCAAACGTTGTAACTGGCATCCTGGCGCGGTTTGGACAAGTAGCGATTTTGCTCCTCGTTCAAGCCGCGATCCTCTTTCTTGCCGCTGGTAGACCCAACTGGATATGGGCATGGGTCTTCCTAGGAATCTATCTTGTAAGTGTGGCTATTAACAGCGTATTCTTAATGCGCGCAAGTCCTGAGACTATTGCTGAACGCGGTCAGGCAAAGGAGTCGAAGGATTGGGATAAGCTAGTGAGCGGTCTATGGAGCCTGGCTCAATTCCTGATTCTTCCGCTTGTAGCTGGTCTGGATATGCGCTTTGGCTGGTCACAGAACTATAGCACTTTGTGGCATGTTGCTGGTGCGATGGTGTTTGCGGTTGGGCTTGGGATCTTCGGATGGGCGATGATTACGAATATATATTTTTCAACAGTCGTACGCATTCAGAGCGATCGCGGCCAGACGGTGTGCCGCACCGGGCCTTATCGGTTTGTCAGACATCCAGGGTACATAGGGACCATACTCCAATCTCTTGGGATTCCAATCCTCCTGGGTTCGGTATGGGCGCTAATCCCCGGTATAACGGCGGCTGTTCTCATGATTGTCAGAACGTCTTTGGAGGATCGCACACTACAAGCTGAATTGCACGGTTATCAAGACTTTGTCCAAGATGTACGCTACCGACTCGTTCCCGGTATTTGGTGATGGTTATCGTGACGGCTGCATAACATATGCGTGCACCGGACAGGCGAGGTTCAGGGCGATACACAGTCATTTTCCACGAATCGAATGGATCCTGCTGCCAGGTCAAGTCCACACCCGAACGGATACCACTAACGCAATCTGTTAGACTGCCGCTATCATCCACGTTTCCAGAGTGCCATACGACCTCGTGCAGACCGATCAGAATGAACGGCTTGCATGCCTTCCATTTATGAGTATACTTTCAGTTATATCCCTTGTGCCCTTGTTTCTGCTGAGGAAATTGATGGCTCGGGATCCTGGCAGGGTGCAGTGGACGGGTAGGAAGTCCATGCGGATTAGAAGCATTTTACACGCCTCGACATACTTCGCAGTCCTGCTTTCAAAGAGAATCTTCGCCCACCCAGGCGCTGCTTACGCAAACCATTGGGCTGCCAGGCAGGTATTGTGGAGGCATAATGAAAAAACTGTATTCACTAATCGCTGTAACTGTCCTTGCCATGTCCGTCTCGTGTAATCTTTTTGGGAATGACACCTCAAACACACCCACCCAGGCTCCTGGATTAATTAAAGGAATCCTCTGGCATGAATCATGTAAATATTCAGGTGGGGAAGCTGGAGAACCCTTGGTGCTTGGCCAGGGATGTGTACAATGGGGAGCAGCTGCGGAGGAATTCGGACCAAATCAATTGAAAGACGATTTCGAAACCGGCTGGGCTGGTGTTACTCTCCATCTTGGATCCGGACCATGTCCATCAACCGGATTGGCGACAGCAATTACAGATGCTTCCGGAGAATACCAGTTTGAAGGTTTGAGTGCAGGCACGTATTGTGTTTCATACAGTAATCTCACTGATGGGAATGATGCAATCCTGATACCAGGCGAGCCTACATTCCCATCAATGGGAAATGCTGGATTTCTTGTTACCGTTGATTTATCGGCTGCAGAGGAGAGGATTGTAGATTTCGGTTATGCATGGCAATTCTATAATTGAAGTGAACAACCCAACAATGCGTATACCCGGCTGGTAGGATTCGTGTCGCAAAAAGAGTTGATTCTACGCCCAGGCATTTTCTGTATAAGGAGCATTGTCCACACCCACTCAGCCGCGCTGCCCTTATAGGGTACTGCGCGAACGCAAACCGTTAGATAGCTACCTGTACCTAGTAAATGCTGACCAGGTTGGATATTTGGGTATATTTATGAGCCCCCTTGGTTTAAAAACGTGTTTAGATGCCTATAGAGTTTAAATATGTTGAAAAAGCGTCTTCCATTTGAGGGACGCTTTAATTTGCTTTTTCTATAGATGATTATTAAGATAATTAATTAGAAATATGAATCTTGTCTTGCCAGGAGGTCGATTTCCATGAACATTCCAATCGAATGGCTGCTTGCCGGGCAACCCTGGATTGAATATCGCACCAGGCTTGATTTACTGGGACAAACCGACAAGGATGCGCAGGTCGTTACGGCTCGCAAATCCATGCTGGCGGATCCTCAGGTGCGCAATCTGATCAATGAGTTATCTGATTGGCCGGGAAAGGTCATATCCAGCCATAAAAGCGCCGGTCAGCCTTTTCACAAACTGACTTTTCTCGCTGACCTGGGAATCAAGGCCAGCGACCCACAGGTGGACCAAATCGTTTCGGGAATCTTGAAGCACCAATCACCGGAAGGGCCTTTCCAACTCCCGATGAACATTTCTACCAGCTACGGGGGCAGCGGTGAGGACCAGGGGGCCTGGGCGCTGTGCGATGCCCCGCTGATCGTGTACGCTCTGGCCAAATTTGGCCTTGGAGCTGAACCCTCAGTAAAATCTGCCGTTGATTATCTGGCGGGATTGATTCAACCCAATGGCTGGCCTTGCGCTGTTTCTAAGGAACTCGGCAGCTTTCGCGGTCCGGGACGCAAGGATGACCCCTGCCCATTTGCGAACCTGGCGATGCTCAAACTGCTGTCTGAACTTGAAGAATGGCGTGACAGCCCTGCCTGCCATGTAGGTGCAGATGTTCAACTTACTTTGTGGGAGGAGAGCAAGGTGCGCCATCCTTACATTTTCTACATGGGTAATGATTTCCGCAAACTTAAGGTGCCCTTTGTTTGGTATGACCTCGTGCATGTGCTTTATGTATTATCGTGCTTTCCCTGGATCAAGACTGATGCGCGCCTGCTCGACATGCTGGCTGTACTGAAAAGCAAAATGGATCAGCAGGGGCGTTTCACCATCGAGTCGCTCTGGATCGCGTGGAAGGAATGGGAGTTCGGTCAGAAAAAAGAACCCTCCCGTTGGTTGACACTTAAGGCATGGCAGATCATTCAACGGATAGAGAACGGGTCAGGATCAATTAGCGAAAGCTGATTGGCGCTATTGGGAAGATAGAATTTATAGACAATGTAGGTGAAAGAGAGAACTCATGGAATATGACAAAGACAAAGTCGATGAAATGATCCTGGCGCTTCTGTATCTCACAAGCTCTCAGGATCAATTTGCTACCCGGGCATGGAAAGGCCTGGATTGGGAAGCGATGGACAGGTTGCATAAAAAGGGATTTATCAGCGATCCAAAGGTAAAAACCCCGACTGTCGTATTGAGTGAAGAAGGCGCAAAACTTTCAAAAGAACTATTTCTACGATTTTTTGGAACCAAAGAATCATAGCCTGTGCATGATTGCTGATGAACAGCGCAGTGGAACCTATAATTCATTTTATTGAAAGTTTTGGGTTTCCTTAAAGAATAAATTCCAGAAAAGAGGAGACTTATGGAAGGTTATAAACGTGGTTTTAACTCCATTGACGAGTATATTGCGGCTTTCCCTGAAGATATACAAAAAATACTGGGAGAATTACGGGCAACAATAAAAGCATCCGCTCCTGACGCGGGCGAAAAGATCAGTTACCAAATGCCTACTTTCTCCCTGAAAGGCAATTTAGTCCATTTTGCTGCTTGGAAAAATCATATTGGATTTTATCCAACATCAACTGGAACTCAGGCGTTTAAGAAAGAATTATCCATTTATGAAAGCTCAAAGGGTGCTGTCAGATTCCCAATTGAACAACCGCTGCCGCTGGAACTGATCAGTAAAATTGTGAAATTTAGAGTTACAGAAAACCTGAAAAAGGCTGAAATAAAATCAGGAAAAAGCAAAAAGTAAAAGAAAATATTTAAACTTCTCGCCAGGCGCTTAACGATACTTCTCAGTTTTAGATCGAATATAAGAATTTTTGGCTCACTTACAAAGTTGACTGTAAACCAATAATAGCGAAAGGCACACTTCTAAATATGACACCAGCCAAACCGGACACTTCAGTTATTGAATTGCGCGTCGCGCTTACTACCGACGATTACGAGCGGATGGTTAAATTCTATTGCGATGGGCTGGGTCTTGAACCTGCGCAGTTTTGGAAAAACGACCAGGGTCAAGCGCTGATGCTCGAGATGGGCAATGCCACGCTGGAGATTTTTGATGAAACACAAGCGCAGACTATTGACCAGATCGAAACGGGGCAACGCGTTAGCGGGCAGATACGGTTTGCGCTTCAAGTGCCTGATTTGAAGGCAGCCATGGAGCGTCTGCTCGCCCATGGAGCGGTATTGGTTCACCCGCCAGTCATTACGCCGTGGGGTGATCATAATGTGCGTCTCCAGGACCCCGATGGCATGCAAATTACCCTGTTTCAGAAACCTGATGAAAAAGAGCAGGGCAAATAGTATTTGATAAGCCCAGGTTTGCGTTCCAGGTAGCTGCAATCATGGCAGTACTTTAGTTATTAATCCAGATTCGTATCCATAATGTACTCAGCATGGCGACAAGCGGGCAGTTGGAACGCGCTTCTTGTTTCCCTTATAATCGGGATATGAAGGTCGCAATAATCGGTGCGGGTGCTTCAGGGATGGCAGCTGCTCTCCAGGCTGCCTGGAATGGGGCGGAAGTAACCCTGTTTGAACGCAACGCGGCAGTTGGCCGCAAGTTGCTGATAACCGGCAGCGGGCACTGTAACCTTACCAACGATGCGGTTGCAGCGGAGAAATATACCTGCGCAGACTCAGCCTGGATGGAATCCCTGATCAAGCACTTTGGCATTTGCGGCCTGATTGCTATGCTAGATGAGATTGGCGTCCCGGTTCGCAAAACTTCCGACGGCTGGTATTACCCCTTATCCGATTCGGCGCACTCAGTTGTGGAGGCTTTTTCCAGCGCTCTGCATCTGGCCGGCGTGACCCTGTTTACATCGGCTCAGGTGATTTCGATAAGTGTCGGCGAGAAAGGTTTTTCCATCAGCTATTTCCGTGACAGTGCCGAACAGGAAGAAGCGTTTGATCGGGTGGTTGTGTCAGCTGGCGGTAAGGCTTATCCCTCGCTCGGCTCCCGGGGTGAATTGTTTTCTGAACTGGAGCGCCTGGGACACACTGTTTTGCCCAAGCGGCCTGGCCTGAGCCCTGTAATCGCAGATCTTGGTAACCTGCAGCCTCTGCAGGGCGTTCGCCTGAATGCGGGTGTCACACTGTGGAATGGATCCCGGCGCCTGTCCACGGCCATTGGGAATCTGATTTTTACTAAATGGGGTTTGAACGGCCCGGCAGTGATGGATATCAGCCACCATATTTCCGCCCATCCTGAGTTAAAGTTGGATCTGTCTCTCAACCTGTTGGCTTTTTTTCAGGATGAATTTGATTATTTGCTGGCGAAAAAACGGACAAGCCGCCTGCCTCTGCGGGTGTTTTTGGGCGCCTTTTTTCCACCCAAAGTTGCGATGGTCTACATTAAAAACGCCAGCCTTCCGGAAACAATTACCCTTTGCGAGGTAGAAAACGGCGCGCTTGGACGCCTGGTGGAAAAATTGAAGGATACGCGCCTTCGTGTAAAGGGTCTGCGGGGTTTTGAATACTGCCAGATCTCCGCTGGCGGCGTACCTGTAACAGAAGCGGATGCTCTGACGCTGGAATCGCGCCGGGTGAAAGGGTTGTTCCTGACAGGCGAAACACTCGATGTGGTTGGCCCCTGCGGCGGATATAACCTGCAGTTTGCTTTCAGCAGCGGGGCGCTGGCTGGCATGGCGGCTGCTGGCAAGGCAGGCTGACAGGTACATTAAATTGAGCCTAAAATCTCTATGCAGAATATCACCTTTGCCAAACCTGTGTGGAGCGAGTCGGATTTGAGGATACACATCTTTCCTTCATGGTGATGATATGCGCTTTGTGAAAGTCCAGGCCGATCGTAGCTCCCCGAACGAGTGATTGAACCTGGAAAAAAGAGAGTATAGATTTTTTTTCCAACCTTTAAATCATTCCATTAAATGGGCTTGAAGTATCTTGAATGTTTTGTGGGAAGTTTATTAAAATTCTGAAACTTAACCTCAAGTCTGAACCTCTAACGACATTAACCAACGCGTAACCTGAAAGGTCATTGGGGGGTTATTAAGCCAGACAAATTGCGATATAAATATTCTATGATCCATTAATACTATTGGTCATGGACTTTGATCTTCGCAATTTACTAATGGAGGAATTTTCTATGAAATTACGCCAGATTTTGACCAGAGGATTGATCTTTATTGCTGTTTTGGCGCTTATCGTGGGCGCTGGCGGCGCTTATTATTTTTTGGGCTATCTTCCCAAAACGGTTGCGCCGCAATCCTTTCCGCAAATCGATGGACAGATTAAAGTGATGGGATTGAGCGGTCCTGTGGACGTATACCGCGATCAGATGGGCATTCCGCATATCTATGCCAGCGATTCGCACGACCTGTTCTTCACGCAGGGCTATGTACATGCGCAGGATCGTTTCTGGCAGATGGACGCGTGGCGACATATCGGCTCTGGAACGCTTTCCGAGATGTTTGGCAAAGGTCAGGTTGAGACTGATACTTTCCTGCGCACGCTTGGCTGGAAGCAAACCGCTGAAGCTGAATGGAATGGGCTGGGGCTGGAAGCGCGCGCCATCCTGTTGGCTTACACCGATGGCGTAAATGCCTACCTTAAAGACCATAACAGCACAACCCTCAGTCTCGAGTATGCGGTGCTGAAATTACTCAACCCTAAATATCTGATCACACCGTGGACGCCTGTAAACAGCCTGACATGGGGTAAGGCTATGGCGTGGGATCTGCGCGGCAACATAGAGGAAGAGATTGAACGTGCTGTGCTGCTAAAAACGCTCACCTCGCAACAGGTGGATGAACTTTTCCCTGAATACCCTGGTGATCACCCCGTAATCGTCAACAACATCGGAGGCGGGACTGCGACGGCGGTAACATCCAATTCCTCGGCCGCTTTCTCTGTCCCTGATCAAACCCTGGCAGGGCTTGCATACAACGTTACTCTTTTAGATCAAGCGCTTGGACCGCTGGGTGACGGGATTGGTTCCAACTCCTGGGCAGTTTCAGGTAACCTGACAGCAACCGGCAAGCCTCTTCTGGCAAATGACCCGCATCTAACTATTCAAATGCCGTCCATCTGGTATCAGGTGGGCATGCACTGCCAGCCGAAGACCAGCGAATGCCCTTATGAGATGGCTGGCTTTTCTTTCGCGGGTGTACCCGGTATCGTAATCGGCCACAATGACAAAATTGCCTGGGGTTATACGAATGTCGGTCCGGATGTGATGGACCTGTATATTGAAAAAGTAAACCCCGAAAACCCAAACCAGTATGAGGTCAATGGTCAGTGGGTGGATTTCGATACCCGTAACGAGACCTTAGCTGTGAGCGGCAGCGAACCCGTAACAATAACCGTACGGTCCACCCGCCACGGTCCTGTAATCTCCGAATCCTTCGGTTTGTTGAAGGATAAGGGCGATCCAAAGGACAAGGAGTTTATCCCGTTCAAGGACAGCGTGGGTATTGAACTGCCCGAACATTACGTGATCGCCTTAAAATGGACGGCGCTCACACCCTCCACACCGTTTGAGGCCATGTGGGGGTTTGACAAATCCCAAAACTGGGCTGACTTCCGCACCGCGGCGCAAAATTTTCATGTACCTTCGCAAAATCTGCTCTACGCTGATGTTGATGGAAACATTGCTTACCAGATGCCGGGAGATATACCGCTCCGCGCCAATGGGGATGGGCGCTTCCCCGTTCCGGGCTGGACGGATGAATATGAATGGATTGGGTTCATACCATTCGATGAATTACCCTACACCTTTAATCCAGCTGAAGGTTATATTGCGACAGCCAATAACCAGGTATCGCCGCATGATTACAAATATTTCATTTCTGCTGACTGGGATTATGGCTTCCGCGCCAGCCGCATTGTAAACATGATCAAAGCCTCACCCGGCAAGATTGATACTGCCTATATCCAGAAGATGCAGGGTGATATGTTCGAGGCCAACGCTTCTGTCTTAGTGCCTTTACTAACGCAGACGGATTTCACCTCGCCAAAGCCCATCGAAGTCGCTGCCATGGATCTTCTGAAAGCGTGGGATTATCAATCCACAGCCGATTCACCTTCTGCAGCGGTCTTTGAAGTCTTTTGGAGGCACTTATTGCAGAATACATTTAACGACGACTTGCCTAAAGCCTACTGGCCTGAAGGCGGGTCACGTTGGAACGAGGTTATGCGCAAACTGAACGTTGATAGTTCATGGTGGGATGACAAATCCACAACTGATTTGGTGGAAACACGCGACGACATCCTGAAAAAGTCCTTTTCCGATGCCGTAAAAGAACTTGTTGATGACTATGGCAAGGACCCATCTAACTGGGCATGGGGCGAGATACACACCGCCACTTTCCGCAACCAGACCCTGGGTGAATCGGGTGTGGGCTTGATCGAGAACCTGTTTAACCGCGGGCCTTTCCCCACTGGCGGCGGGGAAGCCATTGTGGTCGCCACGGGCTGGTCGGTAGTTGATGGTTATGAGGTCGATTGGCTGCCATCCATGCGTATGATCGTGGACTTGAATAATCTGAACAATTCTGTCACTGTCCATACAACGGGACAATCAGGCCATGCCTACAACAAGCATTATTCAGACATGACGCCGCTGTGGGCAAATATTAAGTATTACCCAATGTGGTGGGACCAGGATTCGGTAACGAAGGATGCTGAAGGGTATTTGAGGTTGACGCCCTAAGAATCCCTGAAAAATCCTGGATACTCAATTCAAAATCTCTGACCGGGACAACGTTTTTCGGAATACCTGTAGAGATGGCCACACAAAGGGTAAAGTAAAACGGTAACGAACGAGACTTACAAATTCTTGGGTATGCGTCTTGCATTGCCAGGGATGAAATGTGCTTTAAGTAAATTTTGTCCGTTGATGAAAGCCTGTTAAATCTACAATAAACAGACATATAATGGCCTTAGGGAGCGGATGAACTTGGAAAGCGCCATCTATCACACTCACATTACAACCAAAAAGTAAATAATATCTCTGGCCGTTCACCATTTACCAATTCATTGCTTCTTCTTAATTGGGTTGGTATCATTTAAGTATCAGGAGGAAAAAATGGATACTGCTTCAACCGGTACGATCCTGTTTTGGTTTTTATTTTTTCTGATTCTGTCAATTCCAGGTTATTTCCTTCAAAAGCAGGCGAAAAAAGGGATCAAGGAACGCCAACAATCCCGCGCCTGGCCTGTGGTGGAGGGCGTTGTTTCGGATACAGCCATTGAAGGAAGAAAACGAGCAACCTCAAGCCGCACTATCACCGGCGGACATGGCAGGATCACGGTCTACCAGCCAGTAATTACTTACTCCTTTAAGGTGGACGGCAGGAATTTCAAAGCCTCCCGTTACAGAAACAGCTGACCGGGGGAGTGGACGGACCCCAGCCGGTTCAAGGTGGAGGGGATAGTAAATGAATATCCGCAGGGGAAAAAAGTCGTGGTTCATTATGATCCTTCGGACCCCGCGCAGGCTTATCTGGTAGCAGAAGAATCTGACACCGGCCTGGATATGACGCGCCTGTTCGGCTTTGTGCTGCTTGCCGGAGCGTTGGTTTGCCTGGGCCTGGGTATCTCAGGACTGGCCAGAAATTTTATAGTGAAAAGTGAAATCGCAGATATTGCCAAAACCAATGCAGCAATTCCTGTTCCGACTTCACAAATTAAAAACCAACTTGAGGATGATCTGGGGCTAACCTGCCAGCAGGAAGCTTTTCCGGGGGTCCACATTGCTTACAGGGGTTGGAGCTGTAAAAATTCACCAGATGATATGGTGCCTGTAGTAGAGATCTGGAGTCGCCTGGATGAACCCGAGAAGGTTGACTTAATCTGGATGATCACTGGCCAGGATAATTTGGAAGAAAACAAATCACTCCTGACATCTGTGATTTCAACGGTCTTTTCTGGGGCTGATGCCCAGGAAGCGCAGAAATGGTGCCTTGAGTTATTATCATCAAGCCAGCCGGCAGGAAGACAAAACACAACCATACAGGGTATTGCAATAATTTTGGATTCCCCTCCAGATGCCAGGCTTAATTTGATCATAGGTGATTCACAGTAATTTTATAATAATTCTGGCCGGTGATTGGACAGGGTGCGTTTATAACGCAACAATTGAGTGAATGATAAAGCGCTCTCTGGAAATGGAGGGCACTTTTTTTTATGTGGCATAATTGCTTTGCAACAATAATCTGCAGAATAGCATGGCTGGAAACTGTTGTTTTTCGATATTAAGCTCTGAAAATTGACTTGGAGGCAAATTAATGCAATACCGGAAATTGGGGCGTACAGGCTGGAAGGTTTCTGCCTTGAGTTTTGGCGCGTGGGCGATTGGCGGGACCTGGGGACCGGTTGATGAAGCTGAATCGTTAGCGGCATTGCACCGGGCTGTTGAACTTGGCGTCAACTTCTTTGATACCGCTGATGTTTATGGCGACGGTATCAGCGAGCGGCTGCTGGCAAAACTGCGCCGCCAAACCAGTGAGACCTTTTACGTGGCCACCAAAGCCGGAAGGCGGTTAGATCCACACGTTGCGGCAGGCTACAATCGTGCCAACCTTACGGCCTTTGTGGAACGCAGCCTCAAAAACCTGGGTACAGAAGCTCTTGATTTGCTTCAACTTCACTGCCCACCTACCCAAATCTACTATATGCCTGAGGTTTTTGGGATCCTTGATGACTTCGTCAAAGCGGGCAAAGTTCACTTTTATGGTGTGAGTGTGGAAAAGGTGGAAGAAGCTCTTAAAGCAATCGAATACCCCAATGTACAAAGCGTGCAGATCATCTTCAATCTTTTTCGCCATCGCCCTGCTGAACTTCTGTTTGAGCAAGTCAAGAAGCGTAAGGTGGGAATCCTGGCGCGTGTGCCGCTGGTTTCCGGGATGCTCACGGGTAAATTAAAACCAGATACCCCCTTTTCATCTGGCGACCATCGGGCGTTCAATCGAGAAGGCCAATCGTTTGATCGGGGTGAAACTTTCTCTGGTGTTAATTACGACATTGGCTTGCGAGCAGTCGAGGAACTTAAGGCTATCTGCCCGGCGGGGATTAGCTTGGTTCAGTTTGCCTTGCGCTGGATTTTAATGTTCGATGCGGTGACCTGCGCAATTCCTGGGGCGAAGCGTCCATCGCAGGCGGAGGAAAACTTCTCTGCTGCTGATCTGCCCCCTCTCTCTGATGAAACTATGGCCCAGGTGCGTTCCATTTATGAACGTTATATTCGTGAACAAGTACACCATTACTGGTAAACTCAGCCTGATCACAATTTCCAGGATGCGTTCGCTTAAAACTCACAAAGAGGATTGAACGTATTTTTTTGATCATAAGACTACCTTCACCCACGCACTGCGTACGGTTTCCCGCGTTTGCGTCCCAGGGTCGGGTATTGGCCACTCAAAGGTAAGGTTCAGACCGGTAATGTAAGCCTGAAACAAAGGGATTGCGAGCAGCGCTCTCCACCAGGAGGGCGCTTTATAGTTAAGAATAAGTGGATATAAACCACTTGAATCGATAATATTATATAGATATAATGACAAATGAACCTTCAGTGTACAAATAAATTAATTATTGAAAGGTAAAAGCCCTAATAATAAAAAATTGGACAGCTCGAATGGCCAATTTGTTATCCATCGTCCAACGGAAAATTACAGCGTGCATTGGTTAAATCCGTATTATGAGGTCAGGAGAATAACCATGAGAAAGCTTAACGATTTGTTACTCATCGGACTACTTATATTTATCTTGGGAGCATGTACAAAAATAACACCGCAAAACACCAATAAAATGATCAACCCGGGGGACAAAATCAACGGCATTCTTTTTACAACAGGGGAAGAAGGAAAATTCATTAAGGGCTGGGATTTGGAATGCCTCGAACAGGACAATAAAACGAAATTTACCTGCAATTCAACTGTTGGGACTATGATAAATATCTCAATTGGAATCTATGGTGATCAAAAGGGAACATTGGATGAGTATTGGTCAGGTCAAAACTATGAATTATTCATAGGTGATCATCCTGTCAACCTGCAAGCCTTTGGTTCCATTGATATTGACCAGGCTTATATTGGCAAGATGCGCCTGTGGAATGTAGTGATTGTCGCTGAAAAACCCGGCGAAATAACAACTCGTGATTCGGGAGTCGTAGCAGGCGAACCTTTGGAATATACCACTACGATTATTTTTAATACACCGTAATAAAATAATATCCAACTATATTCTCCAGCCCCGTATCCAGTTTGGTTACAAAACCAGGCCGCGTGGTTTTTTTTGACCTGTATAATGTTGTAAGAGAGTGATTGTCCAGGCAGATTAATTGAGGTACATCAATAGTCTGCATGATCAATTTCTGGGCGGCTGTTGGTAATGTTTCGAGAAGGGAGTAATTATGAAAGAACTTTGCACCGAAATTGATATTCAAGCATCACCTGAAAAAGTTTGGCAAGTTCTGACGAATCTAGAGAAATATCCAGAGTGGAACCCATTCATCCACCATGCGATTGGTTCAGCCAAAGTGGGTGAAAAAGTGGACATCACTTTTCGTTCAGGCTCAAAAGATATGACGTTGCATTGTACTGTCATCAAGGCGGAGCCCAACAAGGACTTGTGCTGGGAATATCATGTTATCCTTCCTGGCTTGTTTAGAGGCGAGCACAGTTTTGTCATTGAAACGGCAGGACCTAAAAAGGTTCGCTTTATTGACCGGGAAATATTTAACGGTTTGCTTGTCCCCTTTCTAGCCAATGACATTGATACCAATTCAAAACGCGACTTTGAAGAAATGGATAAGGCCCTTAAGGCGAAAGCAGAAGTAAACGGATAATCAATTACTGTTGAATGGCGTAGCAAGAACCGTTTATCTTACTTATAAGACCCGTACAACAATTGATTGAAGCCGATCTTTAACCCCCCGGTAATTTATTTTGTGCATTCGACTTGAATCTCATTTCTTATACACATGATATTGATAACTCTCGTAATCCAGGAGGGGATATGATCGTATGAGCGGGAACACGAAGCCCCATAAATTTTTTACATCGTGGAAGTTCAGGCCAGCATTGCAAACCTAATGAAGATTGAAAATGAGAAGCGCGCTCTATTTGGAGCGCGCTTTTGGTTTTATGTCATAATTGCAGTATAGCAAGAGTCCGTAAATTCAATAATTCGGCAGTCTTGATGACTTTGGAGGACAGGAAGGTAACCATGGAAACTCAGCGCCATTTCCCTTATCGTTTTATTGATCAGGTAATCATATCGGAAGCAGACATCGAGACCAGAGTGAAGGCACTGGGCGAGGCGATTACCCGGGATTACAAGGATTCGGAAAGGCTTCTGTTGTTGGGTTTATTGCGCGGCAGTGTCGTCTTTCTCACTGATCTGATGCGCGAGGTCCGCCGGGATATCACCATGGATTTCATGTCAGTATCTTCCTATAATAAATCTGAGTCCAGCGGCTTTGTGCGTATTGACTCAGACCACAAGACTAACATTCGCGGTTGGGATGTGATCCTGATCGACGACATTGTGGACTCCGGTTACACCATCCGTACTGTGCAGAAATTGCTGATCGACCGCGAGCCGCGCAGCCTCAAGGTATGCGCCCTGCTCGACAAGCCTGAACGCCATAAAGTGGATATCGCTATTGACTATCTGGGCTTCAGCATCCCCGATTATTTTGTGGTGGGGTATGGACTGGATTATGACGAGAAAGGCCGTAATTTGCCCTATATCGCTTCGATCGATCTTAAGAAAGGCGAGGGGTAAGCCATGCCGCTGGATATTGTGATCGGCGCACAGTGGGGAGATGAGGGCAAGGGCAGAGCTGTTGACCTGCTCGCGGAAAAATCAGATCTGGTGGCGCGCTTCAACGGCGGCGATAACGCCGGCCACACGGTCACTGTGGGAAAGAAAATCTACAAATTACACCTCATTCCTTCCGGCATCATTCACCCCAATACCCTTGGTGTGATGGGCAGCGGCATGGTGTTGAACCCGCAGACTCTTGTCGAAGAGATAAGCATGCTTCGGGAAGCCGCGGTTGCAATTAATCCTGAACGGCTGTGGATCTCGGACGCAGTACAGTTGATCACTCCGGCACACCGCCTGCTCGACCACGCCCAGGATGCAGCCCTGGGCAAGGCGCAGATTGGCACCACCGGCCGCGGCATCGGCCCGGCCTATGTGGACAAAGCTTCCCGCCGCGGGTTGCGTGCCGGTGAAATTTTAGAGCCGGATTTCTTCGCCAGCCATGTGCGCGCCCATTTTGACGAGGTCAATCATCTGCTCACAGACTGGTATCACCAACCGGGCCTGGATGTGGATGCCCTGGTCAAAGAGTACCTTGGCTATACTGAACAGATCAGCCCTTATATCCGCCGCATCGGACCGCTGGTGCAGGGCGCCCTTAATGAGGGCAAAACCGTCCTGGCCGAAGGCGCGCAGGGGACACTGCTCGATGTGGAACAAGGGACTTATCCATACGTGACAAGTTCCTGCACCACCTCCGCCGGTGTTTTCAGCGGTCTGGGCCTGGGTGTACAGTCAGTCCGTAAGGTGGTGGGCGTGGCCAAAGCCTTCCAGACGCGGGTGGGGGCAGGGCCTTTCCCGACCGAGCTGGAGGGCGAGATGGCAAATTTCCTGCGCGGCACGGGCGCCAACCCGTGGGATGAATACGGCACCACCACCGGGCGCCCGCGCCGTGTGGGCTGGCTGGATCTGATGCTGCTCAGATACGCTCACGAGGTTAATGGTTTCAACGAACTCTTCCTGACCAAGCTGGATGTGCTCTCGGGTCTTTCCGGAATCCCGGTGTGCGTGGCTTACCAGCGCGGCGGCAGGAAAATTGACGTTCTGGATTTCTCAGGGGACGCGCGCCTGCTCTCGCGCTGCACCCCTGTTTACGAAACCCTGCCAGGCTGGCAGGAAGACCTGCGCGAGTGCCGTGACTGGCAGGACCTGCCAACTGCGGCGCAGGCTTATGTGCAGTATATTGAGCAGCAGACCGGCCTCTCGGTGCAAAATATTTCAGTCGGCCCGGAGCGGTCAGCGCTGATCACGAGGAGTTGACGCGATGACACCCTTTGAGAGCTACCAGAGTCCGTTCAGCTGGCGTTATGGTTCCCCGGA
>Ga0315277_10002132_pt1 | contig 27821 bp, 20 predicted proteins | sample YL17G05_15_MG_FD_203695 | JGI IMG/M metagenome (GOLD analysis project Ga0315277, IMG submission 203695) | Sediment microbial communities from Yellowstone Lake, YNP, Wyoming, USA - YL17G05_15 | ecosystem: Environmental > Aquatic > Freshwater > Lake > Sediment | place: USA: Wyoming | collected... | reverse complement strand
TGAGCCGGAGTATCACCGGAGCATGCAGCGGCTGGATGCGCTCGGCGAAAGCCTGAACCCGTTTGTGATCGGGACGCGAGAAACGGTCGCTGGTGGGGTTCCAGACGATCAGGTTCACCTTGCAGGGCAGGCCCTTCAGAAGGTTGAGCAGCCGGTCCGCATGCGCCGTGAAATCGTTGACCCGGTTCAGCAGGACGTATTCGAACGTTGCCCTCCTTCCGGTGCGGCGGGTGTAGTCGCGAACGGATTGGATCACGTCTCCGAGCGGGTACGTTTTGTTGACCGGCATCAGTTCGGTGCGCAGTGTGCCGCTGACGGCATTCAGCGAAACCGCCAGTTTGTAGGGACGGTCCTCCTCGGTGTACTGTCGGATCCGCGGAACGATTCCCGCCGTCGAGACCGTGATTTTTCGGTGCCCCACGGCCACACCCTCCGGATCGTTCAGCAAATCCAATGCGTGCATCGTGTTCTCGTAGTTGAGAAAAGGTTCGCCCATGCCCATCACGACGATGTTGGTGGGTTGAACTCCCGTTTCCCTCCGGACGGCGAGGACCTGGTCCACGATCTCGCAGGCTTCCAGATTCCGCCTGAATCCCATGCCTCCCGTGGCACAGAAGGTGCATCCCAGGGCGCATCCGGCCTGGCTGGAAATGCAGATCGTTTTGCGGTCGGATTCGGGAATGAAAACCGATTCGATTTTCTGTCCGTCCTGCAGTCTCCAAAGAAACTTCTGAGTACCCGTGGAGACCGAAACCGTCTTCTGAAAAAGTTCGATCGAACGAATCTCCGCCGCATTCTTGAGCCGTTCACGGAAATCCTTCGACAGGTTGCTCATTTCGTCAAAGGACGTGACACCCTTGTGATACAGCCACAACCAGAGTTGGGAAGCCCGGAATGGCTTTTCACCCAGGTTTTCGACAAACCGGATCAGTTCGGAGCGGGTCAGGGTTTTCAGGTCGGTTTTATGCATGGATCGACGGATAAAATGGGCAGACCGGAAACGTCATTTTGTTGGAATCATTTGACCTTCAACACCACCAGAGTCAGATCGTCCGGTTGAAAGTCGTCCGCACTGAAATCCTTCACCGCGTCGAGTATGGAATCCAGCACGGACTGGGCGGATATGGTGGAGGGACTTTCCATGGCCTGCATGAGACGGTCTTCACCGAATTCATCTTCCTCCCCGTTACGGGCTTCGGTCACACCGTCGGTGTAGAAAACGAGAATGTCTCCCGGCACCAGGGCGATCTGTTTGGAACGGTAGCGGACGTTTTCCATGACCCCGATCACCAGGCCGCCTTCTTTCAACAGGGAATACTTCCCTTCGATGTGCCTGTGGATGGGGCAGTTGTGCCCGGCGTTGGTGTACGCGAACGTATAATTCTCGGGATCGAACACGCCGTAGAAAACCGTTGCGAATTTTTCGACGGACGTGGTCTGCGTGATCTGGTTGTTGACGATTTGCATGGTTTCGGCTGGTGTCGAGGCATGAATGGCGGAAATACGAAAAGTCGCCTGGAGGTTGGACATGAGAATGGCCGCCGGAATGCCCTTCCCGGAAATGTCCCCGATGACCACACCGATTTTTCCGTCAGCGAGGGGAAGAAAATCGTAATAATCCCCGCCGACCTCCCTGGACGGCAGATTGCACCCGGCGAATTCAAACCGCAGACCCTTCGGATTCGAACGCGGCAGGAGGTTCTTCTGAATTTCATGCGCCAGTTTCAAATCCTCTTCCATTCGCTGTTTCTCGAGCGTTTCCTTGTGCAGCCGTGCATTTTCCACGGCGATCGCCGCATGGTTGGCCAACACGGAAAGCACCGTCATGTCCTCTGCATTGTAACGGTTTTTGGACATCTTTTCGCCCACAGCGAGAATGCCCACCAGATTGTCCTGATAGAGGAACGGGACGAGAATGTAGGGATTCATCGTTTTCAGCCGGCCGAGGGACTGCCCGTCGCCGACGAGACGGGACAATTCTTCAAACCCCAAAGGTTTCTTCGCCTGCTTCAGCACTTCAATCCATTCTTCATGGGGATTAAAAACCGGTTTGCCCTCTCCGCCGGCAAGCGCGTACGACCCGTCCGGGCGTTGCGCGAGAAGCCCGATCTGTTCCACCCCCATGGTATCCTTGAGCGTTGCACCCATCTTCAGTTCCAGAGCGGCCGTGTCCAGGGTCGTCATGATGTTGTTGCTCAGCTCCTGGATGACATTCCGGTAATCGGTTTTATCCTTCATGAACAGGCCCTCGATCAGCCGCTCGATCAGGCTCAGGATCGGCTGGAACAGAAGCATCGCCATGATGATGAACAGGATTTCCAGGACCGGCAGTTGCGGCGAGAACACGCTGGAAAACACCTTTTTGCCGTAATTGTAAATGTACAGGTAAATACCGATCAGGACGGCCGACGCCACGGAGAAGATCAATCCCCTCCGAATGATGAGCCGCACGTCCATGAACTGGTACCGGATGATGGCCCAGGCGATCGACACGGCACCGATGAGCAGAGCAAGGGTGGTGAGCAGATACACCATGGTCTGGGGCGTTTGGATCAGTTTCAACCTCGGCAGGAGAAAGGCAATGGCGTACAACGCCATGCTGACACCGATTCCCCAGAGCACGAAACCGACCTGCTTTTTCATACGGGGTTGATCCAACATCCGGTGCCCCCACAGCATGAAGAAAATGGCAGACACAATGTACACCAGATTGATCAGGGCAAAAAAATTGGTGTGAAATTCGTAAATCAGGGCCATCAGGGAAAGAAAGAAACCGATCAGGAGCACCAGCGGCTGGACAATCAATCCGAAACGCTCGGACAGGGATTGCAGGTCGATCACCATGCGAACTTGCTCGGGACTGGAAAAGGACAGGACCAGCAGGAAATGCACCACATGGGGGATGAAAATGAGATAGGTGATGAACCGGTGCCGCTTGATCCAGGGAATTTCGCGCGGGAAAAAAAACGAAAACAGAAGCATCTGTGGAAAAAAGAACTCCCAGATCAGGAAGATCCGGCGGAACGGTCCCAGGTTGATGCCCGACGCTTCGGAAGTGACCAGCAACAGACCGAAGGCTCCAAAAATCGGCCCCATGCCGGCGAAAAACATCATCATCCCGGTGACACGGTTGATCCTCTGTCGAAAATTTTCCTTGAGGATGATCAGGCCCAGAAGAAGAAGGATCAATCCCAGCGTCAAATACAAAAGTGCCGTGATGGACACCATGGTCATACGGGCATATCCTTTTTGACCAGCACCATGCGGACGCTGGTTCCCGTGGCGGAAAATTGAAAAGCGACTTCGTCCATCAGGCTCTTGAGGATGAAAATACCCCGCCCGTGTTCCTTCATCAGGTTCTGGGGATCGAGAGGATTTCCGATATGATCCGGATTGAATCCCACTCCTTGGTCCTTCACCGTCACCTCGACGCGGTCCTTGCTCAGGACGGCGGTGACTTCCACTTTCTTCTTGGGATCCTTCTTGTTGCCGTGGAGGATGGCGTTTCCCACCGCTTCGGTGACCGCGATGGCCAGGTTGTCGTGTTCATCCTTGGACAGGCCGATCCGTTCGGCGATTTTTTGCACGATCCTTTCCACCCGGCCCAGGGCATCGAGGCGACTTGGAATGAGAAATTGCATATCGTGGTTTTCCGGTTTCATGTTGGTTCCGTACAGCCTGCTTATAGCTGCCAGTTCATGGTTAAATCCACCCGCGTGGTCCTTTGTTCGGGCATGGACAGGTTACGAATCCCCATGGAGCTGATCTGCAGGGTCCAGAAGAGCCGGTCTGTCTTGTAGAACATCCGCAGGGTCGGCCCGAAGCTTGAAAAGTCCTGCGTCTGTTCGCGATGGTCCGTGTCCGGCTCCGCTTCAGGCGTCTCCATGTATCGATACCCCAATCGGCGGTAATACGCATACCCCGGCGCCACGACGATGCCCGCCATGGGCGAAAATGCAGCCTCCAGGGAAAACGTGTGGCTTTTCCGGTCGAGCATTTTTTCCTCGAGCCATCGGTTCCAGACCAGTTTTCCGTTTTCGTCCAGTTCGATCCTGTGTGCGAGAAGCAGGGTGAACGTCCGGCTCAGGCCCACCCGGAGCGAATCGTCCAACCGGAATTTCCGGTATAAAAAACTGCGAACGCCGGGGAGAACGTCTTCAAAATCGTAATCCACATAGTTGGCCAGCACCTCGGCCGTCTGAACAAGACGCACGCGTTCGGAGGGACAGAATCGGACGGAGGGATGCAATCGAAATATGCGGGTTCGGTTGTTGTCGGCGCTTTTCCGGCCGCTCAGGTAAACCAGATGCAGCAGGTACACATCGGCCGCAATCCGCACGCTGAGGTCTTGCGAAAAGGCATGGATGGCCTGCAGGTTGACCCAGAACCGGAGATCGTCCCGGTCGTCCACATTGGCCGGATCGGGCGTGTCGTATTGCAGTTTCTGCAGGCTGGAATGCACCAACAGCGTGTCGCTGCCGGACCAGTTCCATCGGGTGTTGAAGACGAGCGTGGTCCAGACGCTTTTGTTATCGGGTGCGATGGAGTACGAACCGCCGGAGTACGGCGAATAGGATATGGATTTGGCGAACCGGTAATTCTGTTCCTCGCTCATGGCCGAAATTCCGACGTCCGAGAACAGGGATGCCGTACGAAAGGCGAAACGAACGGAACCCGAAGCCGAGAAATCCTTGCGTTCCCGCTTGAATCCCTTTTCCGCACCGGTGATCTGCCTGATGTTCAACGTGCGGTACACCAGACCTCCCTGAACCCGAATGCCCAGGTTCTTGGACATGCGGTAGGTCAGTACGTTCTCTGCATTCTGCCCGGACTCGTCCCAGCTTTCCACATCGCCGACTTCGGAAATGTAATAATCCCTCCTCTGGCGCCGATAGGAAAACGACAACGAATCGCGTGTGTCCGCGTAAAATTGACGATGGACCTGATAGGACAGGGAAAGGCTGCCGTTTTTCCGCCTCCGGAGATCGTCTCCTTCCATCAGAACGTTCAGCCGATTGGTGTAACCGGAGAACCGGAAGGAGGGGACATCCAGCCCGGCCTGGACGCTCCATCCCCGATCGGTCCGGCTGTACCTCCGGTCCGTTTTGAGGCCGATCAACAATGGGAGTGCGAGGGTTGGTTTTTGATAGGCGGCGCCGGCTCCAATAAAATGGGTTTGAATGTCGTTCATGTACCCCGTTTGTTTGTCGGAAAACACGACGCTGGATCCTTTGACCTGCAAGGTCCAGGAGGGACGGAACCTGCGATACCAATCCAGATTCAGCATGTTCTCATCCTTCCATTTGTTAACACCGGGCAGAACCTGAAGCCGGGAAGAAGAGAAGGATTCGCTGAAGACGATTCGGGTCCGCGGGAAAACGTTTTTGTCAAGCGACAATCCGGTCGCCCACACATCGGTATGAATGCCGCGCTGATATCGGGTTGATAGGGTATCCACGCTTTCAGACGTTGCCCGACCGGTAAAAAAAAGAACCAGAAGAAGCATCAGCCATGCGGTGCTATGGTTTATCCCCTTTTTTCGGCACCACGTGAAGCACTTTCTCGTTTTTCTTGGCCATACCGTATTTTTCACGGGCGATTTTTTCAACAACCGCAGGCTCATTCAGCTTTTTCTTTTCCTCTTCCATCTGTTTCCTGATGGCTTCCAGCCGTTTCGTTTCTTTTTCGATGCGGGTACGCTCCTGCCGCACCCGGATCTGCTGGATGAATCCCCGCTTCCCGGAGGATAAAATGAGGAGGAGGGTCAGAAAACCCAGTAAAGGGAGGATCCAGGCCCTCCTGCCTCGTTTTTTACTGGATGGCGCCATGAATCAGCGTTTGGACATTTCTTGGCCGTAGAACTGTGCGGCATCTCCCAAATCTTCCTCGATCCGGAGAAGCTGGTTGTATTTGCAGATACGGTCGGTCCGGCTGATGGAACCGGTTTTGATCTGTCCTGCATTGACAGCCACCACGATGTCTCCGATGGTTGTGTCTTCGGTTTCACCGGACCGGTGGGAGACCACGGCCGTCCAGCCGGCCTTGTGCGCCATTTCAATGGCGTTCAGGGTTTCGGTCAGCGTTCCGATTTGGTTCACCTTGATCAGGATGGAGTTGGCGCTACCATTTTCGATGCCCTTGCGCAGAAATTCCACATTCGTCACAAACACGTCGTCTCCTACGATCTGGCATTTGTCTCCGATTTTCTCCGTGAGTTTCTTCCATCCGTTCCAGTCGTTCTCGGCCATGCCGTCCTCTATGGAATCAATGGGGTATTTTTTAATCAGGCTGGCCAGATAGTCCACCTGCTGTTCTACGGTACGCTTGGTGCCTTTTTCACCTTCGAAAACGCCATAGTCGTATAAGCCGTCCTTGAAAAACCCGGAGGCGGCGCAATCCAGAGCCAGCACAATGTCCTGGCCCGGTTTGTATCCCGCCTTCTCAATGGCCTTGAGAATCGTATCCAAGGCATCCTCCGTGCCTTTGAAGGTCGGTGCAAAACCGCCTTCGTCCCCGACAGCCGTGGAAAGCCCGCGGTCGTGCAGCACCTTTTTGAGGTTGTGGAACGTTTCCGCTCCCATGCGCAGCGCTTCCTTGAAATTCGGCGCACCCACCGGCCGGATCATGAATTCCTGGAAAGCGATCGGAGCGTCGGAATGGGCACCGCCGTTTACAATGTTCATCATGGGAACGGGCAGCACCTTTCCGTTCACCCCGCCGATGTAACGGTACAACGGCAGGCCGACGTAATCCGCGGCGGCCTTGGCCACGGCCAGGGACACGCCGAGAATCGCATTGGCTCCGAGCTTGGATTTGTTCTTGGTGCCGTCGAGCTCCATGAGAATTTGGTCGATTTCGACCTGGGTCAGGGCGTCTTCCCCGATGATTTCGCAGGCAATGATTTCATTGACGTTTTCCACGGCCTTGGACACCCCCTTGCCGAGGTAGCGCGTTTTATCCCCGTCACGGAGTTCCACCGCCTCGTTTTCACCCGTGGAGGCGCCGGACGGAACGGCCGCCCTCCCCATCGCACCGCTCTCCAGCACGACGTCCACTTCCACCGTGGGATTGCCCCGGGAATCGAGGATCTCGCGCGCAAAGACATCCACTATGGTTGACATTGAAAAACCTCCTGGTATTTAGGTTATAAAAAAAACAATCGGCAATGGAATTGCCAGAGCTCATTGGTCCTGTAGTATAAAAAAACTTAAGGAAAATATCAACATCAATTATTGATCCGTATGGCCGTTGATCGATGCAATGCGAATGCCGTTTGAAACCGACTCGACCGAAACCGCACCGTTGATTGCTTCGACGATCACGCGTACGCTTCGCGGCAGGCGAATGCGGTAATCCACTTGATAGGTCCTTCCCTCCGACCGGTCCGGCTGTCGGGTGCGGAAGACGATTGCTGAATCCGCCTTCACGACCTCCACCTGAAGCAGCTCCAGATGGGCTTCCGCATCCCTCTGGCTGCCGGATCGCACCACCCGCTCGCCTGTCACGTCAACGGAATCCGTATTGGCCGCACCGATGATCTGGACATCGCCGTTGATGCTTTGGAGGGAAGACTGCCGGATGAGATTAGCCGCCAGACGCTGGTGGAAAGACGCCCGGGCTTCCGAATTCCAGTTCCGCGAATCAAGGGGATCGGACAAGGAACAGGACAGCAGGCATAAAAAGGCCGCCCACAGCGTGACGCTGGACATCCTGCACGCGTTGATGGATGTATACGAACACATGGTTTTCTCCTATGGAAGATGGACGGATCGCGGAGAACGCTTTTGGGTGAATCCGTCAGGGTTTCGATTTCAACCGCAGCAACGCCGCTTCAATCTGCGCTTTGCGCTCCACAAGCTGCTTCGGCATTTCCGGACCTGCATTCACACGATCCAGGGCCGTTTGGTAGGCATCCAGCGCACAGCCGGTTTCGTTCAGGGATTCGAAAGCCTGCCCCAGATACAGGTGGATCTCGCCCCGATCCGGAACGCCCGGGTGCCGCCGCAACACGGTATAGAATTTCACAACGGCATTTGCATAATATCCAGCATCGAACAGAGCCTTCGCTCCGTTCTTTTCCCTGACCCAGCCCTGTGCATCCGGCAGGGGAAGCGGTTCCGCCTGGATTTGCTTTTGCGATCCCCGGACGACGCTGACGTTGGCGATGCGGATCGTGGTTGAGCTGTCGTGCGCCGCAATGCGCCCGACTTTTTGCGACATTAAAAAAAGGAACAGCTGCCGTTCGGTGATGCGCCGCAAATCGCCGATATCCAGAACGGCATTGCCGCCCAGGACAAACCGGGTTTCGTCGCCAAGCACCAGAACCACTTCCGATGCTTCCCCGGCAAACACGGAATCCAACGGTTTGAGCTGCATGCCCAAACCGGCCGCCGTCCAGGCTTCGTCCAAACCGCTGCGTACACGGACGTCGCCGTGAAGACGGACGATGCGGACATTGGATTCGTTTGACACCGGCTGTGAAAACAAGGGCAGAGCCAGCAGCAACCAGCCGATCATCCTGATTATGTGTCGATTCATTTTAAACTCCTGCCCAATAAAACGGAAACCATTCGCATTTTTTGTTTTTTATTTTACTTTTATATTTTTCATTTTTGATTTTAATCTTCATTGTATATCGATGGTCTTCACCCAACCCTCCGCCAATCCCTGCCGGAGTACACCGTCTTGTGTATACTGTATGGCCCCTTGCTTCCAGGCCGTTTCAAATCCCGACTGAACCAAAGTCGTTTCCAGGGGAATCCATAGCGTGGCCGTTCCTGTCGCATTCTCCCGGACGACGGTCCGTTTTTCATTGGAAGTGAGAAGCTGTCCCTGATCCGGCGGAAGTCCCGTGTCGAAAAGCAGATAGACATGGGCTTGGGAGGCTTTCGGATCCTTGACATCCACGAAAGCGGCGGGTATACCCACGCTCTCGAACAGGGAGGCGAACAGCACCGCCAGATCATCGCAGTCGCCCGTACCCGAGGACAAGGTCGCGGGTGCGAACTGCACACGGTCGTCACGGTCGAAAGGGATGTTGGGGTCGCTTTGGTATCGGATCCCCCGCCGGCTCAGGACTTCGAATAAAAGCCTGGCGTGACGGTATTTCTGCAATCCGGAAAGGGCGGCGGCTGTATCCTCTTTTAAAATGCCGCGGCTCAACGATTGGACGGCCGGATCATCCGGTGTCACAAACACAGGAAGCTTGTCGATGTCGCCGTTCCAGGCATTTCGGCTGTGCACGACGACCTGGGCGCTGAAGCTCTTCCGCAGGGTTACGCCGGCCCTGGCCTCGATCTCCAGGTCGATCACCGCCGGCTCCCGAGTTTCCGCCCGGAGCAAGCCCGGACCGAACAGGAGATAAACGGGCAGATCCTTGGTTTCACCTTTGGGGATGGACACGAATCCGCTCTGCCGTACTCCGTCCGTGACTCCGTCGATCCACGAGCGCAGGTTGACCTCGATGGGGAATTCGGCGGTGTTTCTAATGGTGGCCATGGCCAGGGGGTAGGTATTGTAAAACCGGTAATAGGCGGGATAGATGTCCGCCACGATTACCCGCACCGCTTGAACCTGGAAAATTTCCCGTTGCCGGCCCCACATGAAGCAGAATCCGAAGCCGATTTCGAAACCACTGTTGGGATTGGCCGAAGAAAAATCAACGAGGTGGTGACGGGCGTCGAAGTTCAGTGCGAACCAACTGGCCAGCGTCAAATGCGTCCCGAAACCGGCATACCCGCCGAATTTGAAACCGGACTGGGCTGAAATAAGCGCGTCTGCAATACCCTCGCTTTTAACGGCCGTCTGGATCATCCAGTACGTGCCGACGCCCGCGCAAACATACGGTTGAACCGCACTCCGGACCCACCCGGTCAAGAAATCGTAGCGCGCGCCGAGGTTGAAGGGGATCATCACGGAAACGTCCGTGCCGCTTTTGAGGAAATCGGTATTTTCCACGTGTACACGGGCCACGGACCCCACGCTGCTTTCCAGAAACCAGCTGTCGTGCAGGCGCGAAAAAAATGTCAGCTCGCCCCCGAGGCCTTCCACCTGGACATCGGATGCCGTTTGAAGGCTGTTCACCCGGATGCTCAGGATCTGGTTGTTCGTTTTCCAAAAAGAACCCCGAATACCCAACCCCGTGGACCGGGTGATTCCTTGAGACTGAACCGCAGAAATCCATACGGTTGAAAACAGCCAGGGGACGATTTTTCGGATGACCCTTGACCGCCGTCGACCTCGGTTATTTCCGTCCTTGTCCAGCATGATGGTCTACCTTTTCCAAAAAAAGGCCAATCCCAAGCCCAGTTCAAAACCGCTGTAGAGATCGTCAGGGTTGAAATTCACCAAATGGCCCCGGACCTCTCCGTGAAATGCAAACCAGTTCGTAAAAAGAAAGTATCCGCCCACAGCTCCGTATACTCCGGCACGGACCCTGTTTTTCACCGTGACCGCGGCATCGGTCAAGGCATCGCCAAGCACCCGGACGTCACTCAAAATGTAGGGACCTCCGCCTGCGGATACGTACGGCTGAAAAGCGCTGGTGTTGCGTTCATGGAGGATGGGATACTGGTATCCGAGAAGAACGGGCATCACGCCTGAAATTTGAACATCGTTTGTGAAAAGGCGTTTTTCGTTTGCTTCCACCCTGCCCACACCGCCCAGGCTGAATTCGATGCCGCCTCTTTGACCGATTCCGGATAAAAAAGTGACCCACGCCCCAATTCCCCCAAATTCCACCTCGCTGCGGTCTATACCGTGGGTGCTCACCCGGACCATGGTGTCTTCGGCTTTTACGGACCAGAACGAACTTCGAAGACTGATCCCTGTGCGATCCTGTAAAATAGAACCCGCCTGGACCATGCCCGCCGTCCACAATCCAATGAACAGAACCGTTGTTCTCATTTTTTCCTCCTTAATTTAACATTAATTTTGTTGAATTCAAACACTTCAATACAACGAACAGCCATGCCACGATACAGGCAAGTGAAGTGCCAGAAAATAGAGAGGCTTTATCTTGATATTATTAAATAAGGTTGAGCTTGGGATGGAAAAACAATCTTTTTAGTATCGTCTGCGGAAATGCGGAAAATTCCCGCAACTGGGCGGAGCGGGGCAATGCCTTTTTGCCCGCCATATTTCAAATTTCGTCAAATTCTAAAACAAGGGGTGGAGCTTGTCCCGCGAATCAGGAAAACCGTAACCTCTATCATCATGAAAATGAGCGGGACCGCGAGGTGTGAGGCGGGGCGGACTCCAGGTGGCATAATGTATAAAGAAGAAACGGGCTTCAAAAAGGCAGAGTTTCTTTTGGCCCTTTTCTTTCCAAAAGAAAAGGGCAATCCTTTTATTTGCACAAAATCCCAAATGCTTTCACACGAGAAACCGACACCCGGTGTCCCAAAGAACGGGACAACCGGGGTCTTGGTACCTTCACCCTAATCTATAAAATCGTATCAATAAGCTGTTGAAGAAACGGATGGAATTTTTGAGGCAATCCTTTGAAGCATGCAGGTTTCGTATAATCCAAAAACGGCTTCTCGGCCAGCGAGATTCGCACGTTTTCGACATAATCCACAATCTTTGCTTTCACCCGGGCAATGGTTTCAGGATCATCGCTCCCGGCCAGCGCCGAAGCGGCCTTTTGAACGTCCCCTTGATGTTGAACCAGAAACTGAAAACACAGGCCCCTGAAATACTCGGTGACGGTGCCGCGATCCCTGTTCCCCAAGGCTTTGGCCGTTTGGCCGATGGCTGAACGGGAAAACTGCAGCACTTGCAGTGTCTCCAAAATTTGGGTTTCCAACGGATGGTAAAGAACCGGTTCCGTACCTGTGTCTGCTTTCTGGATTTCTTCGGGCAAGTCCTTCAGCTGGACCATTCTGCGGCCGTCGCTCCGGGCCAGCAGGACAGCCCTTCGGACTGCGTTTTCCAGCTCACGTACGTTCCCCGGCCAGCGGAAGGACTGCAGACGGACCATGCCGGCATCCGAAATTTGCATTTCAGATCCCCGGTGGTATTTTTCAAGAAAAAACCGGACCAGGGCGGGGATGTCCCCCGGACGGTTCCGCAACTGCGGTACATGGATAGGGAATCCATTCAATCGAAAGTATAAATCTTGCCGGAATTGTTTTTCTTGAACCGCCAGGGTCAAATCTTTGTTATGGGCGGCAATAATCCGGACGTCGGCTTGAAGGGTACGCTCACCGCCGACCCTTTCGAACGTACCTTCTTGGAGCACCCGAAGGAGCCGTGCCTGAAATGCCGGCGTGGTTTCCGCGATTTCATCCAGAAACAACGTGCCGCCCTGGGCGAGCTCGAAACGCCCTCTTCGCTGGTTTTGTGCGCCGGTGAAGGCGCCCTTTTCATGTCCGAAGAGCTCGCTTTCCAGCAGGGATTCGGAAAGTGCTCCGCAGTTCACCGCGACGAACGGATTGTGGTGGCGGGGGCTGGACCGGTGAATTGCGCGGGCGATCAGCTCCTTGCCGGTGCCCGTCTCTCCCTGGATCAGGACGGGGATATCGTCCTTTGCCACCTTCCCCACCATCCTCAGGACATCGACCATGGGACTGTCCGATCCGTGGATGATGTCGTGAAACCATGGCTGCTCATGCTCCCCTTCCGGTTCGAATGAAGCCTTGAGATCTCTGACCTGTTTTTCCAGATCCAGGACGGCGGTTTCTTTTTCCTCGGCCAATCGGCGGCTTGCTTCCGAGAGCTGTTGGTTTTCGGCCTTTTCTATGGCAAGTTGAATTTCGATTCCGGTCAAGCGTTGTTCCGCTTCCGCCAAAGCTTTTTCCTTGACGAGGATCTGGTTTTCGATGTCAACCATCCTGTACAGATCCGTCTGCTTTTTTCTTCCTCGGCTCATCGTCCTGGTCACCATTGCGGATATCAAAAACAGAAGCATGCAAGAAAACAACGGCATCACCACCCGGAGGAGAACCAGGCAGCCCAGCGACAGGCCAAGGATCGCGGACACGGCTGCGATTATCCAAAAAATCCAATGGCGAATTCTGCCGGCGGAAGAAACCGCATACGCCAGACACATCCACCCCATAAACCAGATACAGGTGAACAAGAAGGGAGAATACTTCAGCCAATTCCGGTTCAGGATGTTTTCAGCGACTGTGGCCTGGATCAGAGAGGCCGGAAGTTGCGGGCACAGCGGAGTGGACTTGAGCACGGGCAGGGAAGGCGCCGTTGCTGCCATCAAAACCAGACGGTTGGAAAAATCGAGCGAATCCGGTGCCGATTCGTATTGGTGGAGAAGTGTCGTCAATCGGATGGATCGGATTGAAGAAACGTCTCCGGCCGGATTCAGCAGCATGCAACCTTCCCGGTTCACGGGGACGCGAATGGGTGATTTTTTCGATGAAACAAGGACGACATGCCCTTTGTCCATTCGGACCTGTGCCCCGAGCCAGGCCTGCGCCAGCGCGAGTCCGAACGAAACGCGCATGCCATCCCCCGATTTCATAACCAGGGGGACGCGTCGGATGGTAACCTCATCGCCTAAATTGCTGAAGCCCACCCCTGCCGCGCCCCAGGCGAATTCGGGAAGCGGATTGGCCTGCGCCAAGGAATCGGTCGGACGTGATGCGTCCAGCACGCTGGGAAGAACCACCCGTCCGGACGTCTGTATGAATTCCGCCAGCATGCGGTCGTACTCGGGGTACTGGCGGCCGGGCGTATCCAGCAACACGTCTAATCCGATCACGCCGGCGTGCTTTTCCGTGAGGACGTGGATCAAATATCCGTAGTAATCCCGCGTAATGGGCCAGCCGCCCAGGGCTTTGACGTCGCTTTCGTCGATGGCGACCAGGAGGATGTCGGCCGACAAATGCCTCCGGCCGCGCAGGCGCAGAAGAACGTCTTCGTCCACGTCGTGGAGGAAAGCCTTCCCTGTGTTCAGGAGAGCCATTCCGGTGCTTGCGAGCAGGAATGCAACGCAAAAAACAAATGCCGGAGCCATGTTGAAATTTCGGATGTTCACAATTGGAATGTATAAAAATCAAGGCGGATTCGCAACTGGTTAATCGAGCCGAAAAACCGTAGTGATGCTTTCCGTGGGCGCCGGGTGGAATGCCTCGCCCGAACGTTTTTACAAGATCCCTTAAATCTTAGACCTTGATTTCCTGTTAGGATTTAATTATCTTCTGTTTGAATACTGGATTTTTCCGGACGGGTCACCCGCAAGGGGTGACGGGTCACCCGCAAGGAGTGATTCAATCATCCCAATACACGGGAGATCTCGATGAACAAGAAAAGAGAGTTCCTTCTGCTTTTTGCATCCCTCACGGTCTTGCTTTTGACGGTTTGCTCAGACAAGTCCAAACTGGCAGATGCGCATTTTCAGAAGGGCCTGGCGTTTGAGAATGCGAACCGGCCCGATTCCGCTCTGGCACAATACCGCCAGGCCATCCAGACCTATCCCAAACACGTCAAAGCCAACATGGCGTACCAGGACCTGGCCTCGGAGAATTTCGGCAAGGAAGACGAAGTGTGGGAATCCTACGAAATGTCGGCGAAAAAGCACCCACGGGACCCCGTCTACCAGGTGCTCTTCGCGCGTCTCCTGGAGAACAACGACGACAAGCTGGAAACGGTGCAGCGCATTGTCGACCGTCATCCCGATTTTTTCTGGGGACATTACGTACTCGGATTGACCTATTACGGGTACCAGGACCGGGACTACGGCAGCGAGGGGATCGAAGCGTTCGAGAGAGCGGTAAAAATCGATCCGACCGAAACCGAAACGTACCGATGGCTTGCCAACCTCAGCGGAAGGGCGAACGACTACAAAAAAAGCAAGGAGTACATTCAAAAAGCGCTGGCTTTGGATTCGACGCGGATCGATCTGTATCCGAGGTTTATCTGGGAAATCGAATACCGAATGGCGGCAAACAAAGATTCGATCAAAAAAGTGCTGCTTGGCGAAATAGACAGGAAGGTGGCATTGCACGGCCACGATCTGCGATTTTTAACACCGCTCTGGGGAATGCTCCGCGACAAAGATAAAGAACGCGCTCAAAACCTGGAAAAGGAAATTGCATCGCTGGATCCGAAAGGGGAAGTGGTTCAGAGCCAGGCCTTGGATCGGGTGCAGGCCGAAAGGGATCCGAAGGAAGGAATGGAAAAAGCCAAGGCGATTCTGGATGCGTTCCCGGAAGGCAGGTACAGTCTGGATGCTTTCTCCTCGTGGCTGCGGTTCGCTCGGCAGGTGCCCGGTGTCCGCGATGAAGAAGTGAACACGGTCGCTAAAAAGCTGCTCGACAGCAATCCGCAAAAGGCGACGGTGTATTCCGGCCTGTACAATTACTTTTCCAAAAAGTATCCCGAGGATCATGCTCGCCTGGAACGCCTGATGAATCAGCAGCTCGATGCAACCGGCAGCCGAAAACGGTTTCCTGTCCTGAACACGTTGGCCCAGCTGTATCTGAAACAGAACCGGTTTGACGACGCTCTCCAAATCCTGCTGCAGGCCGACAGCCTTTCCCGCAGGTATCGGAATCCGTCCCCGTCGGTATGCGGTTCCCTGGGCGAGGTGTATCAAAAGAAAGGGGATCTGGACAAGGCGCTTGAGTATTACAGCCAATCCATCGGACTCGGTGACAACGACACCGTTCTGGAAAATTTTTATTCCGCGTACGAAAAGAAATTCGGGTCACGGGAAGGTGCCAGAAAATTCATCAACCAAAAGGTTTTGAACCTCTCGGCGCTCAAGAAACCGTTTCCGGCGCCCGAGTTTGCTTTGAACTCGGTGACGGATCAAACCATCCGGTCGTCCGATCTCCGCGGGAAGGTGGTCCTGGTTTCCATCTGGTCTTTTGGCTGAGGAGGTTGCCGTGCGGAGTTTCCGTACCTGCAGAAATTGAGCAAATCGCTGGATCCGAAAGAGGCCGTGGTACTGACCTTGATCACCGAATCGGACAGGAAAGAGGTGCAGAAATACCTACGGCAATTGCTGCCCGGCGAAACGCCGGCTTTTTCCTCGCTCGTGGACGGATACCAAACGTACAAAGGATTCCGGGCGAGGGGATATCCTTCGAATTTTATCGTTGACAAGGCGGGAACCGTCCGGTTTTTCCACCGGCAGCTGGGCGAATGGAATCTCAAAAGATTCCAGACCGAGATGGAAGCCCTCGCCATGGAAACGGCGAAGTAATCAACATCGGGAAGGAAAATTGGAGAGACCGAGTGCCACGCACTTTGGAAGTGCGTGGCACTTCACGCTTAGACCAGGAGAACCGATGGGTTTTTTTAACGCGAATGATTTTCCAATAAAAGACGTGCTGCCGGGTATCCGCGTCGGTTCTGTCCGTCTCGAGAACCTCATGCTCACGCATTTCACGTTCAAGGCCGGAGCCGTGGTCCCGGTGCATTCGCACCGCCACGAGCAGATCAGTCTGCTCATTGAAGGGGAGATGGAATTTACGTTGGAGGGGGAAACCCGTCGGATCGGGCCGGGAGAAGGATGTGCGGTCCCGCCCAATGCCAAACACAGCGTCCTGGCGATAACGGACTCGAAGGTCATCGATTGCTGGCACCCGATCCGCGAGGATTACATCGTTGAATAATCAACGTGTCGCACACCTCCAAGGCGTGGCACGTAAGGACAAACCATGACGGTTTCCTTAGAAAACATGCTTTCCAACCTGGAATCCAAAGGTTTCCGCGGAAGCATCGCATCCATCCGGCGACTGGAAGACCTCCGACGGGAAATTGAATCCCGGCGCCGGAAGACGGGTTTTGATCCGGGCCTCGAACGGGACTATTTGTCCGCCTTCGCGTTCTCCCCGCCTGCACGACTTCCGAATGCACGTTCCCTTCTCGCGGTTGCTGCACCCGTTCCGCAGGTCGAAATTACTTTTCACAGGAACGGGAAACCCGTGCGGCTTCGGGTTCCTCCGACCTACCTTCACGATTCGGATGCGGCCGTTGAGCGTGCGATTCATGAAGTCCTGAGCCCGTCCGGATACAGCCTGGCCAAAGCCAATGTGCCCGAAAAACTGCTCGCCGTCAGAAGCGGACTGGCCGAGTACGGCAAAAACAACGTCGCGTACGTTCTTGGGATGGGGAGTTTTCACCGGCTTACGGCATTCTTCTCCGATTTCCCCTGTGAAACGGAATGGTTTCTGGCCGGCAGAGCTGCCGGGGATGACCTGCCCGCCGCAACCCGAAAGAAACTCGAAGAGCTGTACATGATGGAATATAAGAATATTCTGGATCGAAATCTTGGTGTGCTAATGAATCGAGACTGACTTTCCGAATGGCCTCCACCCCGAGCCGGACTCAGGAGCAATCCAATCATCAAATCCACCTCGATCCCACTTTGTTAAAGGGGGAAGTTCCGCCACGCGCAGCGCGACGGAACAGGGGGATTCAATCTCCGATCACTTGCCTGCGAGCTCCCTCAGTTTTTCCACCTGGAATCCGGATTTCTTCATGGCCTTTTCCAGCCGTTGAACAATGCCAAATGCCTGCCCGATTTTGGCGGCCGCTTTGGCTTTCGGGAAGGACGCCGTGATTTCGACGGCAGCGATGCACAACAGCCACGCCAGCAATTCCTCGAAAGCTTCCTTGTTGTACCACAGAACGTCCTGAAACCGGTTAAACTGCAGAAACTGCTGAATGGCGCTGTCTTGAAGCAGATTCTCCAGCATGCCCGAAACCGTGACCGGTGTTCCATCCCGTTCAAACCAACCCTGATGCAGGATCAGAAACTTGACTTCCGCCACCGATTTCTCGGCATCAAAGTCCGATTCGCCCAGGGTCTCCAGAACACGGGCGATGGTGTTGCCGAACTGCCATTCCTCCACCCAGGTCCGGCTCCGTTCCCGCCACCGCAGGTCGTCCTGCATCCTGCCAAGCGAGGAAACGCAAGCCCAGGCAACCAACGTGCCGATCCGCCGGGGATCCGAATCCAGGTGCCGTTTGATTCTTCCGGCGGCGGCCGCTGTTTTTCGCGAACCCGAAGCGGGAAACCGGTTCCGGTTCGCCTTCAAAAGCAGAATGGTTTCCATGCGCTTGAGGATTTCGCCGGCCACAACCTGATCGTCTCTGCGGGAATTCGTCTTTTGCTTGATCTGGGCCAGCAGCACGGTCAACCGGTCCTGAATATCCCTCAACAGGGTTCCATCCGAAATCCCTCCCGCACGGATCGATCGGACCGAAAGAATCCGCTTCAGGATGTCCTCATGGATCAGCGCTTCGAACGCTTGATGTACCGGTCGCAGGAACAGGCTTCGCATCGCCGCTTCCATGCTCGGAACGCCCCGACTTTCCAGATCGGCGGCCAACTGGCGCCAGGGGGATGTTTCACTGTCTTCGACTTCCCGGAAATTCAGAAACACGTACGTGCGATAGGCGTTCAATTCCACAAACAGACCGCGCTCCCAGAGCTCCCGGCAGCTTCGGATGTACTCCAAACCCTCGATCAGGTCCTTGAAAATGCAGAACCGGCCGGCCCGGTTGGAAAGCCCCAAACCCTCCGCCAGGCTCTTCCGGCCGAGTTTCTTCCGGCCCTTTTTCCCCGTCTGGATCGGATAGCCGGACGAGGTGTGGATGCTTCCGCGCACGTTCGCATATTTGTTGTGGTAAAGAACGAGGGCGCGTTCCTCCTCCGACCGGTTCGAATAGGCGAACACGTCTTCGCACACACGCCCATCGGATGTTGAAAAATCGTAAAGGAGAAAGTGTTCCACGCCGGCGAACAACGCCCTGTGATGGAGGAGCGGAAAGATTTCCCGTTCATGCCGCGCGATCAGGGACGCATCCGGTTTCTCGTCCCAGTAGGCCCGCCGGTATTCCATTCCGTATTTTTCAGTGAACCCTTCGATCTGGCCGTGCCCGAACATGGGAAGACCGGGCAGCGAGCACATCAGGACGCAGATGCCGAAGTATTTATCCCCCTTGCCGAACTGGTCCACGGCGGTGCGCTCATCCGGATTGTTCATGAAATTCACGTACCGCTTCAAGATCTCGGGATCAAATTCCAGCGTGTTCCTGATGACCGTTCGGTACTTGGCGTTCTCCTCATCCCGGAGCATGTTCATGAAGGCGCTGTTGTACACCCGGTGCATACCCAGGGTGCGCACAAAATATCCTTCCATGAGCCAGAACGCCTCGGCCAGGAGCAGTGTGTCCGGCGCTTCCCGGGCCACACGGTCCACCACCTCCCGCCAGAATTCCTCGGGCATGGCCTCGTGAAACCGCTCACGCGCCATCCCGTGGTCGGCGCGTGACGGTATAGCGCCGCCGGTGCCCGGTTCAGGAAACCACAACCTCTGGTAATGTTTTTTGGCCAGGGTCATGGCGGCGTCGAACCGGATGATGGGGAAATGTTTCGCGACGTACAGAATCGTCCGGATCACGGCTTCCCGGACCTCTGCGTTCAGGTAGTTCAGTTGGGCCGTGTCGTTCCAGGGCATGCTGGTCCCGTCGTTGCCGTGGTACACGAAACGCGTATGGCCGGTCCAGCGGTCGACCCGTTTAAACACGACGGCGGCGTCGTTGCGGCTGTAATAATGGCCCTCGATGAAAATACCGACCCGTTCGTCCTCGGAAAGATCGGGTCCGTTGAAGTTGTAGGATGGAAACGGGCTGAAATCGAGCGAAAGGAACCAGTCCGGATGCTCGACCATCCATTTGGAATCGATGCTCATGTGGTTGGGCACCATGTCGCTGGCCATGCGGATGCCGCGTTTCCAGGCCCTGTCCTTCAGATTCTGGAAGGAAGCATCCCCCCCCAGGTCCTGGGCAATCGCGTATTCGTACAGCGAATAGGCGGAAGCCACGGCTTCCGGATTGCCGCACAATTGTTTGATCTTGCGGGATGCACGGCTGCGCTCCCAAAGGCCGATCAGCCAGAGGCCGGAAAACCCGCGCCGCTGGAGCAGGTCCAGTTCCTCGTCCGGGACCTGGTCGAGCCGCGCGATGGGACGGCCGAATTGTCTGGACAACTGGTCCAGCCACACGTAGGCGTTCTTCGCCATCAGCACAAGACGGGGCATCCAGTCCAGATCCGTGCTGAAACGTTCCGGTTCAATTCCCAAATCCGAGAAATCGACCACGGTGCTGGGTCCGGGCCCGCCCCCTCCCATGCCGCGTATCGCCGCCTTTTCTTCCTCCTGGATGAGATCCAGGCTGCCGAGAAGACGGACCAGATACGGTCCGAGCATGAATCCCCAGTGCGTCCGAATGTATTCCAGCTGGCCCGAAAGGCTGTAGGGCACGACAACGGCGGGGCTCCGCAGCATGTCCACCAGGTTTTGCCGGTACGGTCCGAAAGGCGGCAGGCCCTTGAAAAAGTCGTTGAGGCCGGAAATGATTTTTGAATACGATGTCGTTTTTTCAAGAGGCGCATGATCGAACAATTCCGCATACGGAGAAAAGGCCGGATTGGCATTGGCCAGCCACAGCAGCAGCATCTCTTCCAGCACAATCTGCCGATTCGGAATGGTACCGGTTATTCCATCCAGGTATTCCTTTGATGCAACATCGTTCTTGTATACCGCAACGGGTGGAAACAGTTCGGAAAAGGTTTCCAGGGCTTCGTTCACGGATTCACGGCCGATCGTTTCCGCCAGCCACTCCATCGCTTTGGATAGGACGGTCGGATCGATCTGCTCCCGGTACAATTGTACGACCACGTGCAGGATTTCATCGATCAGCCCCATGGCGTTGATCTGTCCCGCCCTCACGGTTTTTTCCGGAAACCGGGCGAGGTCGAGTTGGTCGTTCATTTTTTGGGCGAACAGGCGAGCCGCGTGGAAATTGGCAAAAACCACGTTTCCGTTGAAGGAAAAAAGCGAATCGTCGAATGCGTATCGCTCTCGGACTTGTCGGGAAATGTGGAATTCAAACACGGGGAAACAATCGCGGGTTTTCATGTTTTTTCCCGTTGTCCTTTGATTAAAACAGCATTCCCATCCACAACACCACAGCACCCGTCACCGAGCAGATCCAATTTACCCAATCGTTGTTCATAAAACGCAGACCCGAAACGAGCTCCGTTGCCCTGCCGCCGCAATGCACCTGCTTTTCCGTGATCTTGCCGCAGACGGGACATCGGTACTGCGCCTGGATCGAGGCGCCGAGCACACTGTCGCAGAGCGAACCCGACAACCCGGCAAGAACGACGATTCCGAGAACCGTACCGGATACCGGGAAAACGGAACCGGGCGGAGCCATCAGACCGCCGGCGACCGCTACCAGAGCCGAGCCCAAAAGCGCTCCGGCCGTGCCCAGCAGCGTGACTCCTCCGGACGTGCCGTGGGGAACGGGCTTCAACCCGATGATGGAACGGGGCCGGGTGTTGGAGAAAACGCCGATCTCGGTCGCCCACGTGTCCGCGTTCACCGCGGCCACGGCGCCAAGGTGCAGCGTGTACCAGACCGGATCCGGGAAAAAATAGGACAACAGAGCGAGGAGTCCGGCCGTACCGCCGTTGGCAGCCACCTGGCCGATGTCCCGGGTATCCGTCTTTTCGAAGATGCCTTCAAATTGTTTTTTCCTGCTCTTGCCCATTTTGGACAGCAGGCTTGAGGAGATAAAAAAAACAAGGATGGGAACGGTCCAGGGCCATCCGCCGATCCCGAACAGGACTGCGGCCAGGACGAACGCGGCTGCGCTGCCGCTCGGTGCGAGGAAGCGTAGCCGCAGGGATGAAACAGCGACCACGGCCCCCAGGAGCAGACCGGCGGTCAGTCTCAGGGCGTCTCCCGTCGGGTTGTACAGCATGAAACTCAGCACAAACGCGGCACCGAGCGGGGACGTCAGGTTGTCGGATCCTTTCGCGGACATGGCTTCGAGCAGCGTGGCAGCAACCGCAGCAACCGATCCGATCCATGCAGCTTCCGCGCCGGAAACCACGATGCGGTCCAACCGGCACAGCCTCGGAAGCAGCATCCAGACGATCAGGAAGGATGTCAGGCACATGACGGCGGAGCCTTCGAGTGATTTTTTGTCCTTCCAGAGGCGGAATTCGTGCGGATGCTTGAGGTTCTCCCCCGTCACGGCGGCGGCTGCATCCGCCAGCGCCAGGATGAGCATGGAAAGAATCAGCACCGTCTTTTGGCCGTTCCAGCAGGTCAGCACCAAAATTAAAAAAGTCAGGGGGTAAAACACCGTTCCGAAACTTTTTCTGAGAGTGCCGTGCATGCCCTTGAGTTTTCCGGTTTCGACACCGATGAAATCGACCCCGGCGAACAGCACGGCCATCCAGACGAGCGGCTTGCCGGAGATGAAAAAGAACGGGCAGAAAAAAACGAGGATTCCCGTCATCACGTGCACCAGTTTCCGGTTGACCTCGGGGGACCAGCCCAGCCGCGTGCGCGTCCTTTCGGCGAGGAAAATAAAAAAGACGATTCCGCAGAGAAAACCAGCAAACCGGATCCAGTCGGATGCGGGGGCGGCGAACAAAAATTTCAGAACGTTCATGCACAATCCGATTTTGGATGATGGACCTGAGTAATCGATGAACGTGATGAAATGTAGGGAGATATTTGGATGAAGTCAAGCGGGTATCTGAACGGAAAACCAAATCGCATTGTGATTGCCGGCGGCGGGGAATCGGACTTGTCACCCGCCATGGGTGATCCGTCCCGCTGCCGGCGCATGCGCGTCAACTTAACGGAAATATGAATCTAAAATCAGAAATGACAACATAAAACCCTGTCATTCCCGCATCGTTTTAAGCGGGAATCCACCTTTCCCCTCCCCCTGGATTCCTGTCCGCTGACACGGATCGGTGAAAATGACTTTCGCAGGGATGACATCCAAATACTGCTTAAGTTGACGCCAAAACGCCGCCGGCGGGATTGACGGAGAAGAGGAAGTCGTGCGAAACCGCATTAGTACGGCGCAGCCTGTCCGGACACCGGAACGGAAAAATGGGATTGAATCGCAATCCAGTTCCCGTTTCTTTTTTCAAAGACGCCCGTGAGCCTCGCGCCTTTCAAGGAAACGGGCTGGCCTTTGGCGGTCGTTTCCATGTCGACGACCTCCGAATACCATGCGACTTTGCCGGAATCATGGATTTTGATCACCTGGTCCATGACGGTCATTTTGGTATTTTCGAAGACCTCGAACTGTTTCCGCGCCGCTTCTTGGAAGGATTCCCAGCCGACCCAGCGCTCCGTGGCATCCGTGCCGAAATTGACCATGTCGGTATCGTGGGCCGTCGTCTTCGAAATCAGGTCCATGTCTTCCGTTTCGAGCGCCTTGAGCATTTGATCGATTGCCAGTTTCACGTTGGCTTTTTCAAGGTCCCGGTTCACTTTTTGGGCACAGGAACCCATGATCAATAAACACATTACTGCAACAATCGCCATGAACGATTTCATGTGATCCTCCCTTGGTTTTTAAAAAAGTTTACGGTTTTGACAGTCGACGATACTTTTCCGTATATTTATCATACAACATGGTGTGTTTGTTTCTTAAATCCACATCCTTCCCCTGGATGAATACCCGTTCGACACGTGTGACAATTTCAAGCGGATCGCCATCCGTAACAATAAAAGTGGCGTCTTTCCCGGGTTCTAAGGAGCCGATACGGTCCGCCACCCCCAATATCTGTGCAGGATACAGCGTAATCGCTTTAAGGGCTTCTTCCTTTGCCAAGCCAAAACCGGCGGCCATGGCCGCATGGTATGGCAGATTCCGTTCATTGGAGGCTCCCCCATCGCCGGCAATGCAAAAACGTACGCCTTTTTGCGACAACCGGGCTGCCGCTGAAAACGGCGTATCGTACCCTTCCCAATCCCGCATGGGTGTTCTCAATATTGGCATGAGGATGACGGGAATATTTTTCTCTCGAAGCAAATCTGCAACGCGCCAGGAATCCTGTCCCCCCGCAACGACGAGTTTGACGTTTTCCTGCTCGGCCCAGGTTACCACGGCATTGATTTGGCGGGCTTCATCGGCGTAAATGAATACGGGGATCTTTCTCTGCAACACGGGAATCATGGCTTCCCAGCGCAAATCGATTGGAAGGTTGGTCCCTCCGGATGGTAGTTGTGCCTCTCTGGCAATCCTGTACGATTTTGCCTGTGAAAAAGCTTCGCGCAATTCTTTGATTTGTCGATCCCGTTTCCTTCTTTGTTCTTCTTCGCTCAATTTGATGCCGGGAACGCGCCGTATCGTCATCGAGGGCCAAATCAAATGCAATCCAACGGGCGCCTTCAAGAGCATGTCTTCCCACGTCCAGCCATCGAGCATGATCAAAGCCGACGTCCCGGATATCAATCCGCCACGAGGAACGGTCAAAGCGCAGGTGACCCCATTGGCCCGCGTGACCGGAATAATTTCGCTTTCCGGGTTGATAGCCACTTCTGCCCGTACATTCGGATTGATACTGCCCGTTTCGGCCGTATCGACCGTTGCTGAAACCGCACCTATTTCCACCAACCCGATACACGTACAGGCATCAATCAGGCCGGGATAGACATGCTTATTCGCAAACTGGATTTTTTCCGTCCCGGCGGGTATCGAAACCGCCTCTCCGACCGCCACGATTTTGCCGCGATCAAAAAGAACCGTGCCCTTCGCAATGACCGGTCCTGTCATGCTGTGAATGGTCACATCCACGAGTGCAATGGGATGGTCCTGGGGTTTGGCTGGAACGGCATCGGAAGCTATCGAGCCATGATAATAAAAACCGATGGATAAAGCACCAATCAGCAAACCGATTATTTGATTGCCTTTCATGAGGTTTCCTCTCCGAGATGGATTAGTATTGATCCAATTCGTATTTGGGAGTCTGTTTTGCCGCTTCCAGGCTTTTCAATTCGCTCTTGGATGCAATGGCCTTTTGAATGAGAAGCGCGCGTTCTTTCGCCACGGTTTCCTGCATGCGTTTGTCTTCTTCCCGGTCAAAATATTTCTTCCCGTCTATCCAGGTTTGTTCGCAAAGGGAATAGGACGAAAGCGGATGGCCGTTCCAGATGACAAAATCGGCATCTTTGCCCGGTTCGATCGAACCCACCCATTTGTCGATTTGAAGTTGTCTGGCCGGATTGAGCGTGACCAATTTCAACGCTTCTTCCGGAGCGAGATTTCCATACTTGATCGCTTTGGCGGCTTCAGAGTTCAAATGCCTGGCCAGTTCATCATCGTCCGAACTGAACGAAACCAACACACCTGCTTTCGCCATCAGGGTACCGTTGAAAGGAATGGCATCGAATGCTTCGAATTTATAACTCCACCAGTCGCTGAATGTTGTAGCGCCTGCGCCGTGCCGTGCGATGGCATCTGCGATCTTGTATCCCTCGAGGATGTGGACAAATAAGGCAATTTTAAAATGGAATGATTCGGCCAGACGCATGAGCATCAGGGCTTCGTCCTGACGGTACGCATGCGCGTGAACCATACGTTTTCCTTCCAGAACCTCGACGATCGGTTCCAGTTCCAGATCCCTGCGGGGCGGCACGCCTTTTTTATCCTTAAGATATTTTTGCCAGGCGTATTTGTATTCGATCGCCGCCTGAAATTCATCCCAAATAATTTGCTCGGTTCCCATCCGCGTCTTCGGATAACGATTCGGCCTGGGACTCGACGAACTCAATTTCACATTTTCACCGAGAGCCAACTTGATCACGGGCGGTGCATTTTCAACCACGAGTTCATCCGGCAACGCCCCCCAACGGAGTTTGACGACGGCGCATTGTCCACCGATCGGATTTAAACTTCCATGCAGGATACAGGCCGTGGTCACTCCGCCTGCAACTTCGCGATAAATGGAGATATCGTCTCCCGTTAAAACATCCTCGATTCTTGTTTCCGAAGTGATCGCCTGTCCGGGTTCGTTGAACATGGAACTGCCAGCGATGTGGGAATGGCTGTCGATGATGCCGGGCGTCACGTGCTTTCCTTCGGCATGGATGATGGTTGTTCCGGCGGGCGTAGACAGATTGTTTCCGATTCCGGTGATCTTGCCTTTTTCGATGAGCAGGTCCGTATTTTTCAATGTGCCCGCTGATGAGCATGTCCAAACCGTTGCCGATCGTATCAACAGCCGTTCGGGCTGTGCAGGCGGCCTGGTTCGACCGAAGCCCAGGGTCGGATAAACCGGTTCCAGAACAACGGCCCGATCCTCTTTTTTCTTCGAAGTATCCGGCGGGGCCTGGTAGGATGATTTTCTTTTGGCGGACCAGACAAACACCGCCCCGTCGCCGAGTTCTCCCGATCCAATCATTTCTTTTTCGTACACATTCCCCGACATACGGACCATCCCTGCATAGCCGATCGAATCGCCGGGAAAGGTAATGGTCAACAACATAAAGTCCAAAAAGGCGCTGGTCAGATTCATTTTCCGTTTGTTCTGTTGAAACGAACCGATCAATTTTTCCATTTCCCCTTTCAATTCCAAACGGGCGGTATCCTTGCGGGTTTGGAAGGTCAGGTCAAGCGTCCACATACCCCGCGGGTCCTTTTCCGATTTTGGCTTGACCTCGTGTCGGTTGCCGTCGATCCAAACTTCCGCAATTTTCGTCTTGCCATCGAACAGATTTCCATCCGAGACAACCAGATTGGCTATTTTACCGGACTCCAGCGTACCCAATCGATTTTCAATGCCGAGAAGCCGTGCGGGCGTTATCGTGAGCGCAGTCAGTGCTGCATCCGCGGAAAGCCCCCGCGCAACGGTTTTACGAACATTCGTCAAAAAATTTTCGGTATTTTTCATCTGGATTGCGGATAATGAAAAAGGAACGCCGGCTTCCTGAAGAAGCTTTGGATTGTCCGGTGCCTGGTTGAAATGACGCAATTCCGCAAGACCCGCGGAAAGGGCCTCCTCGGCGGTTTCAACGGAAGGCGGCAGCGGAAAATTGACGGGTAGAATAACCGGAACGCCGGATTTCTTGACAGCTTCCAACCTCCGGTATTCATAACCGCTTCCCCGTACCGCGATAGGGACCGAAAACTCTTTTGCGATTTTTACTGCGCGCAAGAGATTGAGTTCATCGCTCACCTCGATGATAAAAGGTGTCTTGTTTCGGATAGCACCATCCAAGGCATCCAAGGCTTCATTGGTTTCCGGACGTTGCTGATACGGGTGTATGGCATACTCCTCCTGTGCTGCACGGTACCATTGCGCGTCCAAAAAACTCTGCCGGATCAGGGCAATCGTGCCCATCAATGATCCGGGGTATTTGTTTATCCCGATTGTGGAAGGATCCCGTGCAATACTCAAACAAATGTATTGCGCCGCTTCCCGTTTCAATACGACACGATTGGCGATGCTGTCCCCCAAAGTGACCAAAGCGCATGAGCCGCGAACGATTCCTTTTGGCGGAACAATCAAAGCAACTGTGAATCCCTGGGATCGGTATTTTTCCACCGCCCTCATGTCCGGAATGTACAGATTATCGCTATGCTGTTGTGGCTTGACCCATTCATTCCAATACGTTGAACCAGAATTTTTTATTGGTGAAATGCTCCCCGGAGGCACACGTTGTCCTGGTGAGGCAACAGCGGAGTCCTCAAGTCCGAGGTTGGAACAGGTTTCTATAAAACCCGGATAGACGGTCATCCCGCTCATATCCCAGATGCGTGCATCGGCAGGCGTTTTAACAAGCGGTCCTGCATCCTCGATGATTCCGTTGCGGAAAACAATCGCCCCCTTTGGAATCACGACGCCGGGTTTTACCACGATCCGGGCATTCACCAGCGCATGAATACGCGGAGTTTTCTTACGGATGCCCTCCGGAGGCGTTGTTTGGATTTGGGGAAACACCTTGCTGATGATGATTAGAATAAATAAAATGTTTGAAATGAACATCACGAGCCGATTTTTCATAAATTATCCTTTCAAAGGCGAT
>Ga0315277_10002131_pt1 | contig 27830 bp, 21 predicted proteins | sample YL17G05_15_MG_FD_203695 | JGI IMG/M metagenome (GOLD analysis project Ga0315277, IMG submission 203695) | Sediment microbial communities from Yellowstone Lake, YNP, Wyoming, USA - YL17G05_15 | ecosystem: Environmental > Aquatic > Freshwater > Lake > Sediment | place: USA: Wyoming | collected... | reverse complement strand
CGCCCGCGCCGATTACCGAACTGTATTTCCGCACGCTATTCTTCTGGATGATCGTGCTGCTGAGCACGCCGGTCATCACCATGCGCCTCTTCGCGCTTGAGAAGTTTGCCGGCACTTACGAAACCTTGATGACGACACCGGTGCGCGACGCGGAGGTCGTGATGGCCAAGTTCAGCGCGGCGCTGGTGTTTTACGTGGTGATGTGGCTGCCGGCGCTCGCCTGTGTCTTCATCGTCCGGCGTTTCGCCGGCGACGCTTCACCCGTGGATTGGGGCTTGATCGGCACGACGTATCTCGGCGTGCTGCTGCTGGGCTGCCTGTTCCTGGCCATCGGTTGTCTTGCCTCCTCTCTCACGCGCATTCAGACGGTGGCGGCGATGCTGAGTTTCCTCTGCGGCGCAAGCTTGCTGCTCGTGGCCTATCTGGCCAGCCAGTCACCGACGCTGCCGGCGTGGCAAGCGGCGGTGTTGTCGCACTTCGCGCTGTCCGACCACATGCTGGATTTCACCCGTGGCGTGGTGGATACCCGGACGATCGCGTTCTACATCAGCCTGACGGTGCTGTTCCTCTACGCCACGCTGCGCGTGACGGAAAGCCGGCGTTGGAAATGACATGAGCGCCAATCCGAAAAGCCATCCCAGTTTTTCCGCCGGACGCCGGTTCAACAGCGCGCTGCACGCCGGGTTCGGGATGCTGGCCATTGCCGCATTGGTGGTCATGGCGAACTACCTGGCCACACGGCATTCGCTACGCTGGTTCTTGAGCGCCCGCTCTGAATTCAGGCTCTCACCGCAAACGCTCGGCTTGCTGCGCACGCTCACCAACCAGATCAACGTCACCGTCTTCTACGACCAGCGCGATCCGTATTTCAGCATGGTGACCGGGCTCTTGCGGGAGTATCAACGCGCCAACCTAGGCCTCCGGGTCAACGTCGTGGACTACATGCGCGACAACGTCGCGGCCCAGCGGGTTTCCGCCACTTACCACCTCGCCGGCCTCACGAACAAGAACCGCATCATCTTCGATTGCGCCGGCGTGTCGCTGCCGGTCCCGGGCGACGCCCTGATGCTGCACAAGATCGGGGTTGTGGATGCCAAAGACCGGAAATTCGAGCGAAAGCCCGTGGCCTTCTATGGCGAGATCGCCTTCAGCCACGCGTTGCTGGCCGTGACTTCCAAGCCACTCAAGGCTTATGCCCTGACAGGACATAATGAGCATACGTTCGACAGCACGGCTCAAGTGCAGGGCTACAGTCAGTTCACGGCGGCGCTCTTGTTAAATCGCATTGAGACTGTGCCGTTGTCGCTGGCGGACACGAACGCCGTGCCGGACGATTGCAATGTTCTCATCGTGCCCGGCCCGCTGCGACCGATTCCTGACGCCGAACTGGAGAAGGTCGAACAATACCTCGGCCAGGGTGGAAGGCTGCTGGCGCTGCTCAACAGCTTTGGCAACCCGCGCGAGTGCGGGTTGGAACGGGTGCTCGCCAAGTGGGGCGTCGCAATCACCACCAACCCCGTCGTGGACCTGCGTAACACCAAGCTCCGCGGCCACGATTTGATGACGGCGGACTTCGCGGCGCATGAGGCGGTGAGGCCGCTGGCGGAAGCCGCGCGAAAGAACGAAGCCGCCTTGCATTTGATCAGCCCGCGCGGCGTGGGCCGACTTGAGAGCGCGCTCAAGACGGCCGATGCACCCACGGTGGAGGTCTTGGTCCGCAGCGCACCCTCCGCCACGCTCGATGGCCACGCAGGCGTGTTCCCGCTGGCCGTGGCGGTCGAGAAAGGCGCCGTCAAAGGCGTCGTGACCCAACGCGGCACCACCCGGATCGTCGTCGTGGGTGACTCCTTTTTCCTCGGCAACGAGATGGTGCGGTCCGCAAGCAACCAGGACTTCGCCGCCTGTGCCGCCAACTGGCTGCTGGACCGTTCGCAACTCCTGTTCGGCCTCGGGCCGCGACGGGTGGACGAATTCCGCCTCACCTTGAGCCAGGCGCAAGTGCAAACCCTGCAATGGCTGCTGCTCGGCGGACTGCCCGGCGCGGTACTGGCTTTCGGCGGACTGGTGTGGTTGAAGAGACGGAGTTGAATCGCCACCGGGCCTCGCGCCCAGAGACGAGGATTTGCCAAACCCGAATTCCGAATGCCGAATCCCGAAGGAAACCCGAAGCTCGAACTCCGCAGCCGGTCGCGGCGACGTTGCGGCGGCAGACGCCGGCCTGTCCGGAATTCGGTCTTCGCGCTTCCTTCGGATTTCGGATTTCGGATTTCGGATTTCCCCCGCCCATGACCCCGCGCAACACCTGGCTTTGGTTGACGCTGGCTATGGGCCTGTTCGCCTTCATCTTCTTCTTCGAGCGTCACTGGCGCGAGCCGGAAGCCGGACCGCCGCGCGTGTTGCCCGGATTGGACGGCGCGAAAGTCACGAGCGTATCGGTGTTCAAAGAAACGCGGGCGGGCGGGCGGTTGGAAACGCGCGCCGACCGCTCGAATAGCGTGTGGCAGTTGACCCACCCCCTGCCCTACCCGGCCACGGCGCCGGCAATCGAGGACTTGCTGCGCGCGCTGGAACAACTCCGCGCCGTGACGTTCCTCAGCGCCACCGAGCTTCGCCAGCACACGAACACGGACGAGGAGTTCGGCTTCGACCTGCCCCAGGCATCACTGTTGATTCTCCAGGACGGCCAGCGCCGCCAGTTGCTCGTTGGCCAGCACACGGCGCCCGGCGACCAGGTGTTTCTCCAGGTGGTCGGCAGTCCGGGCATCTTTGTGGCTGACGCCGCGCTGCTCAAACTCCTGCCGGCCTCCGCGGATGACTGGCGGGAGCGGGCGTTCGTGGATTTGAAGCAGATGGCGTTCGATCGTGTCCTCGTCACCAACAGCGGCACGGCGTTCGTTTTGCAGCGCGGTGCGGGCAACCTCTGGCGGCTTGCGCATCCACTGCCCGCCCGTGCCGACGCTTCCAACGTCGTCGCCGCGCTTCAGTCGCTCGAACGTCTGCGGGTCAGCCGGTTCGTCACGGACGACCCACGGGCAGACGCCGAAAGCTACGGACTCCAACCGCCGGAACTCTCGCTGACCTTTGCCCGCGGCACGAACGTCGTAACGCAATTCCACTTCGGCAAAAGCCCGACCAACGACGCCGGGCTGGTCTTTGCGCGGCGGCTGGGCCCGCCGGGGATCGTGACGGTGTCCCGCGAACCGCTCGCGCCCTGGCGCGCCGACTCCACGAGTTTCCGTGACCGCCACCTGTTCACCCTCACGCAGCCGGTGGACGCCATCGAAGTGCGCGGCGGCGAAACCTTCACGCTCCACCGCCAGGCCAGCAGCTCCTGGCGTGTCCTGCCGCTGGACCTGCCCGCGGACACCGAATTCGCTGAGGAACTCATCCGCGCGTTGAGCGCCATGCAGGTTGTGGAGTTCACAAAGGACGTCGTGACGCAACCGGCCCTCGCGGAATTCGGCCTCGCCACACCGGCACGCCAATTCGTCATCACCTCTGCGCCGGCCGGCAGCAGAGGCCCAACCAACACCGTGATGGCCGAGCTGGCGTTCGGCGCGACGAAGGACGACAAGATGTACACTCGCCGGACGGATGAAGATTCCGTTTATGCCGTGCGCGCGGCGGAGGTGCAGCGATTGCCGACGGCTGCGTTCCAATTCCGCGAGCGCCGCCTTTGGTCTTTCTCGGAGGAGCAGGTGGCGGGCTTGACGATTCACCAAAGCGGCAAGGTGCGGCGACTCTTGCGCAAGGGCACGAACTCCTGGTCTCTCGCCCCCGGTTCCCAAGGGATCATCAACGACCTCGCCGTCGAGGAAGCGACGCACCTGCTGGGGGAGCTTTCGGCTGTCGTGTGGGTCGGAGTCGGTGAGCAACACCTGACGGACTGGGGTTTCAAAGCGGACGGGTTGCAAATCACGGTCGAGTTGAAATCTGGCGACAAGCTTGATGTGCGCTTTGGCGGCACAGCGCCATCGCAATTTGCCTATGCCGCCACGTCGCTGGCCGGGCAGACGTGGGTCTTCGAATGCCCGCCGGCAGTCAGCGAAGTCGTGCGGGCGTATCTCACGATTCCGGCCAACGTCCCGTGACATGCCGCCCCGCCCCCCACGCACGTTCTGGCAGCGATGCCGCCTGTGGTTCTGGCGCTTCCGCGTCGCCGTCCTGCTGCTCGCGCTCGCGCTGGTCTGCGCCACTCTTTACCTGAACCAGATCGGGCTGCCCGACTTCATCAAACCCCGCCTGCTCGAACCGCTGCGCGAACGCGGCGTGGACCTGGAGTTCTCGCGGCTGCGCCTGCTTTGGTATCGTGGCATCGTCGCGGAAAACGTGCGCTTCGGACGCGCTGCGGATGCAACCGGGCCGAGCTTGTCCGCGAAACAGGCCGAGTTGAATCTGAGCTGGCGCGCGTTGCTGCGCGGGCGCTTGCAGGTGGATGCCGTCGGCGTGCATGGTGGACGCGGCGCATGGCCGGTTCCCGGTTCGAACGCTCCACCGCACACGCTCGTCGTCGAGGACATCGAAACGACGTTGCGCCTGCTGCCCGGCGACACCTGGGGTTTGGACGATTGCCGCGCGCGCATCGCCGGGGCGCGGTTCTTCTTGTCCGGCACCGTGACGAACGCTTCCGCCCTCCGCCAATGGGATTTTCTCGGCGGTGCAGAGGCCACGACGCCGAGCGCACCTGCAGCCGGCACGGCGCGGGAGCGGTTGCGCCAATTCGCCGAAGCCATCGGGCGGATGAAGTTCGCATCCCCTCCGGAGCTGCGCCTGCTCGTGGTGGGCGACGCACGCGATCCCCGCACGCTCACGGTGCGGCTGACCTTCACGGCTCCGCAGGCCGAAACGCCGTGGGGCGCGTTCAGCGGCGGCCAACTCAACGCGCGTCTCTTCGCCGCCACGACCGAAACATTGTCGCGCGCCGAGGCGACGCTCGAAGCCGCGGCAGCCCGCACGCCGTGGGCAGAAGCCAGCCGGCTCGCGCTCGAACTCAAACTCGATTCCGTTCCGGGTCAAACCAACATTGTGACGGGCGATCTCACGTTGCGCGCCGCCCGCGCCCAAACCCGCTGGGCCACGGCCACAAACACGCTCCTGACCGCGCAGTGGACCCACGCCTTCACCAATCCCATCCCGTTGTCGGGCCGCGCCATCCTCCACGCGGAAAGCGCCTGGACACGCTGGGCCAGCGGCCAAAACGCGCAGCTCGCCGTGACGATGGCCGCCGCCACGAACGCGCCGCCCCCCGACGCGAGCTGGGCATGGTGGACGAACCTCCAGCCGTATCAACTCACTTGGAGCGCCGCACTGGACAAAGTGAAATCCAAAGACCTCGTCGCCGAAAGACTGCATGCCGGCGGAAGCTGGTCGGCACCGGAATTGGCGGTCACGAATCTGCACGCCGAACTGTTTGGTGGCGCGGCGGACGCACGGGCGCAACTCGACATCGTCACGCGGCAGGCGATCTTTGACGTGGCTTCGACGCTGGAGCCGCACAACGTCGCCCCGTGGCTGCCGGAATCGGCACAGCGCTGGCTGGGGAAGTTTTCGTGGAACCCCGCGCCGCTTTTGCGCGCAAGCGGCGCCGTCGTGTTACCGGCGTGGACGAACCGCGAGCCGGACTGGCACGGCGAAGTCTGGCCCACGCTCCGTCTGGCCGGTGATTTCGCCGTCACCAACCTCGCTTACCAGGGCCTGACCGCCGATTGGGTTCGCTCGCACGTCACCGACACCAACCAAATCTGGCGATTACCGAATCTCGAAATCGGCCGACCCGAAGGCGATGCGCGGTTGGCGATCCAAGTCGGCGAGCGCACAAAAGAGTTTTCCCTCCGGCTTCACAGCACCGTTGATTTGCGCCCTCTGCGCTCGCTCCTTTCCACCAACGCGGAGCGCGGCTTCGCCTTTTTCACATTCACGACCCCGCCGGTGATTGACGGTGAGGCGTGGGGCCGGCTCGACGCCTTGGACCGCATCGGCTGCCGCGCGCGCGTGGCGCTGAGCAATTTCACCTTCCGCGGCGAAGCGATTACGTCCTGCGCCACGGAACTGGCTTACACCAACCGCTTGTTGGAATTCTTCGCGCCGCAGGTCTGGCGCGGGACCGAACAGGCCAACGCTGACGGCGTGGCGGTGAATTTCCTGACGCAGCGCGCCCACCTGACGAATGTCTTCAGCACGGCGGAAGCAGGAGCGGCGACGCGTTGCATCGGACCGAAGGTCGCGCGGTCGCTGGCGCCCTACCGCTTCGGGCAACCGCCCACGCTGCGGCTCAACGGCACGGTGCCGTTGCGCGGCAACGCTGGCTCGGACCTGCGCGTGGAAGTCTCCGGCGGCCCGTTCAGTTGGTGGAAGTTCAACGTCCCGCGCATTTCGGGCACCGCCGTCTGGCACGATCCAACCGTGACGCTGACGAACGTGGTCATGGAGTTTTACGGCGGCGGCGCGCAAGGCTGGGGACTCTTCGACACAACGCCGGACCCGGGCACCGATTGCCAGTTTGCGGTGACAGCAACGAACTTCGCCTTGCACGCGCTGATGGCCGATCTGACGACACCCACCAACCGGCTCGAAGGCACGGCCCGCGCTTCGCTCGTCATCACGCACGCGAACTCCGAAGACTGGCGGTCTTGGAACGGTTACGGCGACGTTCAACTGCGCGACGGCTTGATCTGGGAAATCCCGGTCTTTGGCGTGCTATCCGGTCCGCTGGACGGCATCGCGCCGGGACTGGGCAGCAGCCGCATGACCGAAGGCGCGGGGCAGTTCATCCTCACGAACGGTGTGCTTTTCTCCAGCGACCTCGGAATGCGCGCGCCGACGATGCGGCTTCAGTACCTCGGCACGGTGGATTTGCAGGGCCGGGTGGACGCGACGGTGCAAGCCGAGCCGTTTCGCGACGCGTGGCTCGTGGGCCGCGTTCTGAGCCTCGCGCTGTGGCCCGTGAGCAAGATGCTGGAATTCAAAATCAGCGGCACACTCAACAAACCGCAGGCCGAACCGCTCTACATCCCGAAGCTCTTCCTCGCACCGCTGCACCCCTTCCGCACGCTCAAGGAGTTGTTCCCGGAAGAAACCGCGGGCCGCACCAACGCGCCGACGACGAAGGCCGGGCCGTGACCGGCGAAAAGGGGGCATCTCAATGTCTGAAGGGGATAAAGCGGAGCGTTCTCCCTCACCCCGGCCCTCTCCCGCTGGGAGAGGGGGGACGGCCACCGCACGCTGTGGAGCTTGCGCAGAACCTCCCGCCCCATGCTGTGGCAACGCTTCCGTGACGGCGGCGAACGATGCTCCCTCGCCCAGCGGGAGAGGGCCGGGGTGAGGGAGGAGCCGTGCCAGTCAAAACAGAGGCAGTCATTTGTTGAGATTCGCATCGGCGAAAATCCGCCCGAGAATCCTTGTTGAGTTTGCGAGCGCCCCCGTTATTGTCTGCGTCATGCGCCGCTCGTTGAATCTGCTGATCGCCCTTGCCCTGTTGATGGGCGCGGCTTCCACGTTCGCCGCTTCGGGCCGGGTCTTGAAAGTCCTGCCGCACTTCCTCGATCTCAAAGGCCGGCACACGCTGTCGCCGAGCTTGTTCGACCGCGATGCCTACCAAGCGCAACTCCGCCGCCATCCCGAGCAACGCTACGGCGTGCGCTTCGACATCCAGTGGCAGGGCCGGGCCGATGCCGGCGGGCCGCTCAAGCTGCGCGTGGAGTTGCGCGGCATGGCGAAAGGCGACTTGCCGCGCACAAAAATCCTGGAGCAGCAAGTCACGGCGCGCTCCAACCGCAGTCGCTGGACCGGCCTGGCACTCGCCGGCGAGGATTACAAGCAGTTCGGCGACGTCACCGCTTGGCGCGTGACGCTGCTCGACGGCGACCGGGTCCTCAGCGAGCAGCAGTCCTTCCTATGGTAGCCACCCGCTGCCTCGCACTGACTACGCTGCTGACTTGTCTCGCCAGCGCGACTGCCGACCCACTGCCAGCCTATCGCGCCGGCGACACCGCGGAGGCGGACATCGTGACGCCGGTCCAGTTGATTGTCGTTGATCGCGCAGCCACCGAGGCGCTCAAGCAACGCGAGGCTCAGAAAGTGCCCGCCCTGTTCCGCTTCAACACGAACGCGGCGGACCTTGTGGTCGAAGACTTCCACGCCGCCGTTTCCATGATGCGCAGCAATTTCCTGGGCGCGATGCACGAGGCTTACCCGCTTACCAAGGTGACGGCGCGCAACCTCCCCTCGCAGCGCTTCCGCACCCTGACCGCTGCCTTCCGCGGCGCGCACCCCGAATTTCCGCTCAGCACCAACATCGTCCACGCCTGGGCGCTGGATTTGGATGACAGCGAGATTTTCCAGCCATTCGCCGAAAGACTGGGCGCGGTGATGCAGCAGCCGATCCGCACCAACACTTTTCCCGCCGACATCAAGCTCGGTCCGCAGGTGCGGCTCGTGGCGCTGCCGGAAGCGAATGCGCCAATGGACATGGCGGAAGCCGAGGCGCGGGGCCGAATCACGGCGCGCTCGAACCTCGTGGCGCTCATTCGCGCGCGGCAGGATTTCCCAAAGGAGTTTCCGTCGGAACAACGTCCGCTGGCGAAGTTCGCCGCCGCGTTCCTCCGCGAGAACTACGTCCTCGACGCCGCGCTCACCCAGCAGGCGCGCGCGCTGCGTACCGACCCGCTCTACGTCGCCGACCGCTACGAAGCTGGAGAAGTCGTCGTGAAACGTGGGCAGGTGTTGGACGAGAAGTCGCTGGCGGCATTGGCGACGCTTCGCGAGAAGACCGCCTTGGGCACGTTGCAACAGGAAGTCGCCACCGCGCAAACCCAGGCGGAGCGCGCGAGCCGGCAGAACTGGTGGCTGCTGGGCAGCGTGGTCGGCCTCTCCGGCGCGCTGGTGTTGCTGGTCCTTTACCTCTCTCGCCGACGTCAGGCGCTGGCTCTCGTGCCGGTGCGCGTGGGCGACCGCGACAAGCTACTGCTCGTGCCGGAAACCGCCACGGCGGCGACCGCCGCCGGCCCTGAAGCGCAGGCCGTGCGCGAGCGTTTCATGGCGCAATTGGCGCGTGTGCTCGGCACCCGGCTCGTGCAGCGTCTCTTCGCGCAACGCACCAGCCTGCTGGAAACGCAGCGTCTGGCTTCGTCGGAACTCGCGGAAATGGAGCAGCGTTTGGAGCAGGTCAACGCGCCGTTGCGCGAGCGGTTGGAAGCTTACGAGAGCCGCATCGCCGAGCTGGAGAAGCAACTGGCCCAAAAGGGGGCGGAGAATCGCGCGCTGCTCAAGGCAAAGATCGAACTGACGCGCCGGCAATTGGAAGCCACTCGTACCCGCACCCGCGCCGAGTTCAACTGAAGCCTGGTCGCGCCGTTGAACCGTGAACCGTGAACCGTTGAACCGGTTCAACGCTTCAACGCTTCAACGGTTCACGTTTCAACGCATCACGCTCCTCGCTCCTGCGTCTTGAGCGCCTCCTCGTAGCAGCGCAACGCTTCCTCATGCCGCGCCAGGCGATTGCACAACCCGCCCTTGTGCAGGTAGGCCATCGTGAACGAACGGTCGGCGGCGATGGCGCGGTCGTAGCAAGCGATGGCTTCGTCCGGTTGGCGGCTGCGTTCGAGGGCCTCGCCCTTTTTCACCAGCGCCTCGGCGTGGTGGGGATCGAGCTTCAACGCATCGTCGAAACAAGCCAGCGCTTCCTCTGCGCGATCGAGATCGAGCAGCACCTGACCCTTGCCCAGCAGCAATTCGATCTGCGCCGCGCGCCGTTCCGCCGCCGCCCGGGCTTGCGCCTCGGCGGAATCTGCCGTCCCAGTTTCGGCGGGCAAGGCGTTGGCAGTTTCTGCCGGTGGCTCTGCCGTCGTGTGGGTCGTTTGCTCCAGTTCTTGAATCCGCTTTTCCATGCGCTCGATGACGGCCAGCAAGCGGGCATTAGCGCTCTCCGTCGCACCGAGTGGAACCAGCGCCCCCGGCCCTGGTCCGAGCGCGGCGAGCGGCGCGGCGTGCGTGAGCGCCGGCAACGTGGCGAGGCTGGCGTTCATGCTGGCCAGCCGGTTCATCGCGCGCGATTGCATGTACGCCGTGATCAGGATGGTCAACAGTCCGACCCCCGCAAACACGCCCGCGAAGATCAGCACGAGTCGCTGCAAACTCTGGAGCGCCTCGAACTCGCGCTTCCGCTCACCCGCCAGGGATTGTTCGAGCGATTGTATCCGGGCGGTCAGGGTTTCGGCAGTGCTCCGCGCGGCGGCTTCGGCGTCCTGCCGATTGCGTTCGAGGGCGAGCTGCGTGGCGTGCAACTGCTCCTGCAACTGCAAATACGCGCGCAACGTCTCCTGCGCAGCACCCTGGTCGGTTGCGGTCGCCGTGCCGTTGGTCGGGTCGGCGCGCAGCGGCGCAGCAAAAGAGGCGGACAACAACATTGCGAGCGCGGCGCACGTCAACCGGTTTCCACATCCTGCGTTGTTCATAACGAAAGGTCCGCCGGCCACGCGAAACCGTTTTCCCGTGCCGGTGGCGCGAAGCTGCGGCGGGGGGCGGCGCTTGTCAAGAACCGGAGTGGACCTTGCGACGGCTCACACCACCAACTTCGCGCCGCTGACTTCCATTCAGTCTTCCGCCCGCTCGCCATGCGGCGCCATCTTCACCAGCTTCGGATCGAATTGTCCGAGGATCGTGACCAAATCGCTCTGCGCCGCCATGACTTCGCGGATGTTTTTATAGACCATCGGCACTTCGTCCAACCCGGCGGAAATCAGCGTCACGCCCTTCTCGCGGAGGAAACGGTTCACGTCCTTCCAATTGAACTTCTCGTTTGCCGCCTTCCGGCTCATCACACGGCCCGCGCCGTGCGAAGCGGAGTTCAACGACTCCGCATTCCCCTTGCCGCTCACCACGAAGCCCGGCGACGCCATCGAGCCGGGGATGATGCCCAGCACGCCCTCCCCCGCCGGCGTTGCGCCCTTGCGATGCACGATGACCTCGCGCTCCACGCCGCCGATGACGTGCCGCTCCTTCCACGCGAAGTTGTGATGGTTCTCCAGATCGAGCAACACCTGCGCGCCGAGGGTTGCCGCGATGTGCCGGTGAATGAGCGCGTGATTTGCCGCCGCGTAACGCCCCATCAACTCCATCGCCGCCCAATACTCCTGTCCCTCCTGCGACCCGAGCGAGAGCCAGGCCAGCCGGAGCAGTTCACTAGGCAGTTCAGACCGTCGCCGTCCGAAAGCGAGCTTCGAGTAGTAGTCGCACACCGCCGCGCCCGTGCCGCGACTGCCGCTGTGGCTGAGCAACGCGACATATTGCCCCGGTGGCAGCGCGCGTGTGTTCGTAGTTCCGCCTTCAGGCGGTACTGCGCCCGAACCGCCTGAAGGCGGAACTACAAACCCTATCGGCCCATGCGCCGTGAACACGCCGAACTCCACAAAATGATTGCCGCTCCCGCTCGTGCCAAGCTGCGCCCACGCGCGATCCTTGTTTTGCTTCGTGACCGGGCTGACGTTCCAGTCCGCATCCAGCACCTCATGCTGTCGGCGGTCCTTGAAATTCGAGCCGATGCCGAAGCGCGTTTCCCGCTCGATGGCTCGCGTGAGCCGATCCTGTTTTTGTTCCAGGTCGCGCAACGGAATGTCCAGCACGGTCATCTTCATGCGGCACGCGATGTCCACGCCAACGGCGTAAGGAATCACCGTGTTCTCGGTGGCCAGCACGCCGCCGATGGGCAGCCCGTAGCCCACGTGTGCGTCCGGCATCAGCGCGCCCGCCACCGACACCGGTAACAGACACGCTCTCTCCATCTGCATGACCGCCTCCTGCTCCAAACCGCTGCCCCATTGGCGGTACTTCACCGGCTCGACGCGCGGCGGTGGCGGCGCTTTGAGCAACGCCTTCGCGAACTCGCCGCGCAAGGGGTCGTCCACAAACCCAGCCGGGTTGGCGACAATGGCCTTCACCTCTTCCCGTAGCCGCGACTTGTCGCCGCCGCCAAGGATGAACTTGGGAATAAAATCCGTCGCCCGCCGCGTGGCTTCACCCAGCGGCACGCCGAGGCGCAGAAGATCTTTCGCGTTCATTGCCGGACTAACTTACGACATGGCGCTGGGCAGAGCGAGCGTCTGTGGGAATTGAAATAATCACCGCCGCCAGCACGCCGAGCGCGGCACAGGCGATCCAATACGCCGCTGGATTGATGGCAAACAGTCTCATTCCGACGGCGGGCCCGACGATTAACGCCAGCGACCACGTCATGCCGTTGACGCCCATGTAGCGCCCGCGCATCTGCGGTGGCGCGAGGTCCGCCACATACGCCGACGCCATCGGCAGCGCGAGCATTTCGCCCAGCGTGAAGACCGTCATACACGCCGCCAAGCCCACCACGGAATGCGCGAAGGGGTTCAACGCAAAGCCGCCGCCAATGAGCGCGTAACCGAGCGCCATCACTTTCCGCGCCGGAAAGCGCCGCGTGAAGCTGGTCAGCGGCAGCTCGCAAAACACGATCAACGCGCCGTTCAGCGACAGCACCATGCCATACGTGGAGGCGGAGAATCCCCGGCCCGTCATGAACAAGCCGTAGGTGGAGGCCAGTTGCATGAACACGAAAGACACCGCGAAGTTCGCCAGCAGCAACTGATGAAACCGCCGGTCGCCGCGCAACACGGTCAATACTTCGCGCCACTTCGCCTAGCCATTGGTGGAGCGTTGGACCACAACCGGCAAAGCCAGCAGCGCAATCAGGCCGAACAACGCCGACGTGAGCGCGTCGCCCACGAACAGCCAGGTGTAACCGTAAGCGGCCAGGAAACCGGCCATGGCCGGCCCAAAGGCAAAGCCGGCGTTGAAAGTCACCCGCAACATGGCAAACGCCGTCAGCCGTTGCCCCGCCGGCACCAAGTCCGTGAGCAACGCGCCGCTCGCGGGCCGATACGCCTCGCACGCCAGCCCCGTGACGAACGTCAGCGCCACGATCCCGGGCAACGCGTGCGCCTGCGAGAGCATCATCATCGCCGCCGCCGCGCTGAACATGGAGAGCACGATGGTCTCGCGCCGCCCGAGCCGGTCCGCCAGATGCCCGCCGACCAGAGAGGCGAACAGGTTACCGACGCCATACGCGCTCACCGCCTGCCCCGCTGCCGTCACCGAATATCCCTGGCCGGTGAGATACAGCGTCAGGAACGGCACGACAAATCCCCCGAACCGGTTGATGAACGTGCCGGCGAACAACACCCACGCGGCGCGCGGCAGCGCCCGCAAGCGAGCAAACAAGGCCGGCTCGCCGTCACTTGGGATGGCTTGAGTGGCATTCATTGGTAACAAAAAACCCTGCTCACCGTTCGGCGAGCAGGGTCGGAAAATTCTTGGTTTGCTATTTCAAACTCGTTCCTCCTGCCCGCCGGTTGGCGAATAATCCTTGGCGACCTGCCAGGACATGCGGCGGCCGCGCGGTACAATGACAACCCCCGCGATGGCTCGCGTCAGAAATCGAGTTGTCAGTGCCGTTCTCATGAACACCGCCGACCCTGCCCACAACGCGAACTCGGGTCAAGGGAAACATTCACGCGCGTCGCCACCGCTCGGAGCGAAGGGCCGGGGTGAGTAGTTTGACCACACCGCAGCAATCCAGAGTTGAATCAAGTCTCCTGACTGTCGCCGTTTGATTCAGAGACATCTGGAACCGGAATCCGCAACGTATCCAATCTCAATTGCCGGTCGGCCAAGGCTTTTTGGCGTGCAAGCCATTTCTCTTTCTTCTGCGGATCGCTCTCAATGTCTTGACTTTCTTTCCATTCGGTAGCGACAGCCTTTTCAGTCCACACCTTGACGGTGAAGTCCTCCCCTTGCTTTAGCTGCTCAATCTCTTGGTGAATCTCGGCCAATGTCACGCGGAAGTACTCCTTGCGAGAATTCATCTTGTTAACCTGCATGGCCAGGAATTGCTTGTGGATCCTGTGTTCAAGTGCCGGCGCGTTTTCGCTCTCAATGAGCGCGTGGATGTCGAATTCAAACGGCACGCTGGCGTCACCGAGTTCGTCCACGCGCACGTGCGGTTCTCGCCGGGTCTGCCCAATCTTGTAAACGCCTTCACCAAACGAACCAATGTTGGAAATGATGTAAACGTGTCCATGCTTGGTCTGCTGCGCGATAGTGAGCGTCTTTTGAGTGGCATCTGCGAGGTCTTGCCGCAGTTTTTCTAGTTCCTGTTCGTATCGCGCTTTCTGTTCGGCAGAAGCGCCAGCAAACTTTTTCTCCGCTTCCTCCACCGCCGTTCGCTTCAACTCCTCCTCTTTGGCTGCCTGACGCATCTTCTCTTCATATTCCTTCCTCGCCTTCTCCTCGTCGCGGAGTCGTTCCTTCAGATAGCGCTGTTCCTCGCGCTGTTTCCGAGCCAACTCATGCACGACCACAGCCCACTTGAGTTCTGCCAATCGCGCGTCGAGATAGGCCGGGAGAATCCGCGCGTTTCGGAAAGCTTGCCCGTTCAAATTCACAAGGCTGCACGCATCGCGTATTTCCTGTTCGAGCGTCCCATAGTTGTCGTGTCTTGACCGCGACAAGATGGCGTCCACTCGGCCATTGAACGCATCCACGACAAACCGAATGGCAATCTCCCGGCGGTTGGCCTCGACGTAATCACAGGCTGCTGCTTCACCCTGTTCGACCATTCGCCGAGCCTGCTCGCGGGAGGACTTCAGAGCTTGTCCTGCCGAATCGTAGCCGAATTCCGCCGCAAGATCGTCGACCAAACTGTGCGTTGGAATGACGTAACGATCTCCGTAGCCTTCGATGACATTGCGCATGGCGGCAGCGGCCTGTTCCAACAGTTGCTTGTCCCGCAACGCAGCGTAGGCTTCGCCGCCTATTTGCTCGGCTCGTTTTTCGGCCTCTGCAATGATGCGTCCAGCGTCGCGCGTGGCTTGGTTGAGAAGCGCATCGGCTTGTTCGCGGATGTCCTTGGCGCGTTGAATTGCCAACGAGCGTTCGTTGGCTGCGGCGGTTCTCGCTTGTTCCAGCAGAGCATGCGCTTCCGCCCGCAGGCCGGTCGCTTCTTTCAGGGCATCGGCGAGTTGACGTTGCGCCTCGGCTTCCGCTTCTCGAAGCTTTTCGTATTTTCGAAGCGGCTCGAAATCCTTGATGGTTTTTGTGACGAGAGCGTCGGCGGCTTCCTGAATCTTGCGCGACTCAGCTTCGTAATGCTGCTTGATGCGCTCCGCCTCTTGCTGCATCTCGGCGAACTGCTGGTCGATCAGCTTCTGAGCTTCCGCGACTGACGCCTGTGATTCCTGCTGGATCGAGGCGATTCGCTGGTCGGTGGATTTCTGAGCGTCAGCGATAGAAGTCTGCGCCCAGTTGTTGATGCGCAGCACTTCGTCCTCCAGCTTTTTGTTTTTGCTGAGAAGAAAGATCGCGAGTCCCAGGGCTAGAACAAAAAGGATGGCAAAGACGATGATCACAGCGCCTGGGCGGGTTGCGGGACTGGAATGGTGGGGCTTTGGCTCAATTGCGCGACGTCTGTCTTCAACTGCTCCCGCAACTTCTGAATGTTGCCGAGCAACTCTTGAAAGCCCAAGTCCTCGATTGATGCTTGCGCAATGTCTGCGGGAGTCAGCGGTGTGATCGGCTGAAAGGCTTCAGCCTTGCGGGACGCCCTGAAATCACCGCGACGCTGGAAGTTGTCCATCGCATCAGAGGGATCAAGCTGGGCAAAATCGAGCCGGGCGACAACAGAGCGAGGGATGGCTACCGACAACACTGGCAGTTCCGTCATGCGCCCCGTGCGCGGGTCAGACGAATCAACGGTTGCTGTGACCAGAACCGTGTCCACGGAAAACAGCGCGAACAACTCGCGCGCCACGCGCAGCACGCAGCCGCACACATAGTCCTGGTAGATTTCGTGAAAGCGTCCTTTGGGCATGGGCTTCACGGAAACTTTTCCGCTTGCCGTCAGCGTTTTGAGTTCCGTCGGGATTGCCTGCTTGCCATTCACTTTCAACACGCACTCGACCAGCTTTGCCGTGTGAACTGTAAAATGAATCTCCGAACCGAGTTCGGATATTTCAGCAAAGGGATTCAACTCGACCAGCGTTTCCGTGAACGCTTTGTGTTCCCCGGCGAGAATTCGCCGCGCAAGGCTTTTGAGTTTTTCCCATTCCGCTATTTGTTCGGAATGAGCCTGCGATGCTTTTTGAAATTCTTCATCGTCCTGCAATCGTGCTCGCTCGAGCAAAACCTGTGAAGCCTCCCTCTGCTGTACGGTGAGCACTGCGGCGCGCTGTTTCACTCTTTGTTCGTGGCGGGAATTCTTTTGTGGACACGGCGGCGGGAGCGAAGCTGCAATCGCTGTCCAATCCCACGTTTCACCCTGTTCCTTGTGAACCGACAGAAGAACCTCCAACTGGTTCTCGAATGTCTCGACCTCCAAACGAGCTTGCTCAATTGCCGACAGCTTTGCTTGCTCCTTTGCTTGACGCTCGAATTCGCGAGCCCGCTTTTTCGCGTCACGCTGGAGCCGTCGCTCGGCAGCTTGCATCGCTCGGTAAGTCGCCTTCCAGCCCATGAGAATGCGGTAAGAGTACGTGGATCGTCAGCACGAAACAAGGGAGAGCTTGCGGCGCTGGCTTCGTTGACACTCCCGCACCCGCCCTCTAGCCTCCCGCGCATGTCGCGATTGCCGTTCGAACTCCTGCTGGCCCTGCGTTATCTGCGGCCCAAGCGGACGTTCGTCTCGGTCATCACGCTCATCTCCGTGCTCGGCGTCATGCTCGGCGTGGCGGTGCTCATCATCGTCATCAGTGTGATGAGCGGCTTCGATCACGACCTCCGCGAAAAAGTCTTTGGCTTCAACGCCCACCTCAAGGTCATCCCGCGCGGCGAAACGCTGCGGAACTACAATTTCGTCGCCAGCCAGATCGCGTCGAACCGCTACGTCCGAGGCGTCGCGCCGTTCGTGATCGGGCAGGTGTTGGTGGAGACGCAGCCGGCGTCCGGGCAGAAACGCGTGTTCGCCCCGGCGGTGCGCGGCGTGGACCCGGAGGCTGAGGCCAAAGTCAGCTCGTTGACGACGAACATCGTGGACGGCAAGTTCGATGTCAGCCATCGCGGTTTGATCATCGGCACGGCGTTTGCCGAGAACATGGGACTGCGCGTGGGCGACCGCGTGACGGTCTATTCGTGGAAGGTCCTGCGGAAGACGAAGGAGAGCCACGAGCAGAAGCGCGACGAGGCGGTGTTGCCGGACGACTACACGGTGCGCGGCATCTTCGACGCCGGTTACTACGAGTTCAACGCGTCGTTCATCATCACGTCGCTAGAGGACGCGCAGGCGCTTTACGACCTCGACGAGAGCGACACGGTGCACGGGTTGATGGTGGCGCTGCATGACCCGTTGCAGCCGCAAACCGCCGCCCGCGAAATCCACCAACTGCTCGGCCCGGATTTCCGCGTGACGACGTGGATGGAGGACAGCCCGTTGATGATGGCGGTGGTGGCGGAGAAACAGGTGATGCTTTACATCCTGTTCTTCATCGTGCTCGTGGCGGCGTTCGGCATCACCTGCACATTGATCACGTTCATCGTGATGAAAACGCGCGAGATCGGGCTACTCAAGGCGGTGGGGGCGAGCAACCGGCAGGTGATGTGGGTCTTCCTCGGGCAAAGCCTCATCGTCAGCGTCGCCGGCGTGCTGGCGGGAGTGGGCTTTGGTTTGCTGGCCATCGGCTATCGCAACGAATTTCTGGCGTTGATGCGACGAATGACGGGCTTCGAGTTGTTCCCCGCCTCGATTTATGGCTTCGACAAACTGCCGGCGCTGGTGATTCCGAGCGACATCGTGATCATTTGCGGCGGCTCGCTGCTGATCTGCCTGGCGGCGGCGGCGTTTCCGGCACGACACGCGAGCAAGCTCAACCCGGTGGAGGCGCTGCGGAATGAATAAAGTGGAAAACATCGAACACTCAACGTTCAACGCCCAACGTCCAAGGCGCTTCCCGGTCGCGTCTCGTTGGACGTTTGATGTTGAATGTTGGGTGTTGAATGTTCCCCATTCCGGCGGAGGTCTGCAATGAGCGAGCCTTTCCTCTCCGCTCGCGCACTGACCAAGAGCTATGCGATGGGCCGGCGCACGCTCGAGGTGCTGCGCGGCGTGAACCTCGAAGTGGCGAGCGGCGAGCTCCTCGCGTTGCGTGGCGCATCCGGCGCGGGCAAGAGCACACTGCTGCATCTGCTTGGCGGACTTGACGTGCCGAACGCCGGCGAGATTTGGTTCAACGGCGAAAACATCGCCCTGCTGCCGGAAGCCGCGCACACGCGCCTTCGCAACCGGCACATCGGTTTTATCTTCCAGGCGTATCATCTCCTGCCGGAACTCGACGCGCTCGAGAACGTCTGCCTGCCAGCCCGCATCGCGCGAATGGACGCCGCGCAAGTGGAGTCGCGCGGGCGCGAATTGCTGGCGCGCGTGGGGCTGGCAGATCGCGTCGAGCACAAGCCCTATGAGCTTTCCGGCGGCGAGCAGCAGCGCGTGGCCATCGCCCGGGCACTCATCAACGAGCCGGAGGTGATTCTCGCCGACGAACCGACCGGCAACCTCGACTCGCACACCGGCGAGGAGATCATTGAAGTGCTGTGTCGCCTCCGCGCCGAACGGCAGGCCACGCTCCTCATCGCCACGCACGATGCGCACGTCGCCAGCCGCGCACCGCGCGTGGTGGAGTTGGTGGATGGGCAAATTCGATGAAGCAAGGCCACTGGGAACACCGCTACCAAACCGGCGAAACGAACTGGGAGAAAGGCGCGCCGTCGCCGGGGCTGGTGGATTTCCTCACGTCGCACTCCGACCTTCCACGCAGCACGGTGCTCGTGCCTGGCTGCGGCACCGGCCACGACGTGCGAGCATTCGCAGCGGCAGGCTTCGAGGCCACGGGGTTGGACTTCGCCCCGTCAGCCGTAGCGCTGGCGAAAGAGCGCACACAGGCCGCTGGACTGCGAGCCAAGTTTTGCCGGAAAGATTTCCTGCGAGCCAAACTTCGGCGTCGCTTCGACTGGCTTTTCGAGCACACGTGTTTCTGCGCAATCAATCCCGCCGACCGTGACGCCTACGTCCGTGCTGTCCTACGCTGGCTCAAGCTGGACGGCCAGTTCCTCGCCATCCACTACATGATTCCGAGCGAAGGCCCTGAGCCGCCGTTCGGCGTGACGCGCCGCGAGCTGTGGGAGCGGTTCTCGCCGCACTTCGAGTTGCTGGCGGAGTGGACGCCGCGCTCGTATCCGAACCGCGTCGGGCTGGAGCAGATGCTGTGGTGGAAGCGGAAACAGGAATTCCGAAGTCCGAAGTCCGAAGTCCGAAGGAAACCCGAATGTCGAAAATCGAAGCTGTCGGTCCCGATTCGTTGAAAGCCGGAACGCCGACCTTTCAGACTGCGGGCTTCGAGTTTCTGGTTTGGGTCTCAACCCAGTGACCGTTTGAATTCGCCCACCAGCCGATCCGCCAACCGCGTCGGCTCGGGCAGGCGAAAGCGCGTGGCACAGGCCAGCACCAGTTCACGCGCGTTCGCCAAGTCGCAGAGGTGGCCGACGCTCACGTAAACCGGCTTTACGCCGTCCTGCGTCCGCAAGACTTCGCCTATTTGCTCGTTGCCGTCCGTGAGCGGCGCCACTGAACCGCGTGCCCATGCCGGTTCGGTGTGCTCGCCGCAGAGGCGGCTCTTCGCGCAGCCAACCGTTGGCAGGCCACAGAGGATTCCGATGTGCGACGCAATGCCGAGCCGGCGCGGGTGCGCAAGGCCCTGGCCATCGCACATCAGCGCGTCGGGCGTGCGCCGCAGCTTCCGCAACGCTGCGAGCAGGGCCGGGGCCTCGCGGAATGACAGCAAGCCGGGGATGTAGGGAAACGTCAGCTTTCGCGCGGCAGTTTGCTGCTCCACAGTGCGCAGTTCGACGCGATCCCAAAGCACAACGGCCGCGAGGCACCGCTTGCCATCGGCGGAAAACGCTGCGTCAAGCCCGGCGATGAAACGCAGCTCGCCCGCCCGTTTCACGACGCAAACCCTGCGGGCCAGTTTCCGCTGGAGCGCGATGGCTTGCCGCGGCGTGAGCGACCACGAATGAGGGACGAGCGGGATTTTCATGGCGCGGTTTTGGTTCGCCATTGCTGGCCCAGGAACCATTCATCCGCCTCGCGGTCGTGTTTCAGGAGGTAAACGTCGCCATCGTCGCCAGCGACTTTGAAGTAATCGGCGATAGGCCATTCCGGGTTGCCCGCGCCCTGATACCAACGGTCAAGAATCTCCTCGACCTCGATCCAGCGCAGCTCCCGGCAAAACCGGCGGGGCGACTCGTCAGCTTTGTAACCCGCGTAGCACTCGACTTGCACGGGAATCAGTTGCATCGGACACGCCTTGTTCAGCGCTTGCGTGACTCAGCACCGCCGGCTCACACGGCAGCGAGCCATGTGCGCACTACGCTGAAGGATTCGCGCAGCGCCTTTGCAAGCGTTCCGCGGGTTTTTTCGCCGCCCTTGGCCCAGTCGTATTCGATGTGCAGCGAAAGCGGCGCGGTGTAATTCATCTTCTTGAGCCGCGTGAAATAATCGGTCCGCCCAAATTCACCTTCGCCGAACGGCACGAAACCTTTGTCGCGCGCGGCGTCCTTGATGTAGGCGACGTGGAGGTGCGTTTTGAGTTTCTCGAAGTGCGTCTTCCAATCGTCGCCGTGGACGATCAGCGCGTGGCCGAGATCGAAGGCGACGCCAATCTGCGCCGCTGGCAAGTCGTGGACGAGTTCGTGCATGTTGTTCAACTCGCCGGTGAGATAGCCGCCAGGCTTGCCGGGCGAATGGTTCTGGAGCAGCGCGCACAAGCCCAGCTCCTTGTTCAGTGCCACAAGGTCGCGCAACTGAGGTTTCAACTCAGCGAGCTGTTTCTCGACGGGCATGTCCTTGGCCCACTTCGTGAAGGCGAGTCGGTAGTATTTCACGCCGAGCCTGCGGGCGGTGTCGAGCACATCGCGGGCGTGCGGTGACTCGGGGTTGAGAATCGCGGTCGTGAGCAGCAGCAGCTTGCGCCCGTGTTTCGCCAACAAGTCGCGGTAGCGCGGCAGTTCTTCCTTCACGCGCTCCGGCTCGATTTGGTCCTTCGGTCGCACCGCGCAATCCACGCCGTCCAGTCCGACTTCTGCCACGAGCGCCGCGGAATCTTCCAAGGTCAGCTTGGTTTGATGCAGGACCTTGTCGAACAGCGCAATCGGCGAAGCGAAACTCTCGGCGGCCCGGAGCGGCATCGTGAATGTGCCGGCGAGCGTGATTACAGAAACGGCGGTGGAGGTCCGGAGAAACTGGCGGCGGGAATGCGTGCCGATGTCGTTCATAGCTGACTGCAAGCTTGCGCCGCGACCCGGCTTGTGACAAGTCCGGGTTGCAGATCCGCATATTTTGAGATGGGCAGCCGCCTGCCTTTGCTCTAATCCTTGCGGCGCTGGCTGCGCGGTGGCCGGCCATTGGTTGCAACACCATGCACAAAACCAAAATCGGACTCTTCGGCGTCGGCCTCGACGCTTACTGGCCGCAGTTCAAAGGGCTGAAGACGCGGCTCGAGGGTTACCTGCGCGAAGTCCATCGGAAGCTCAAGCGTCCCGGCGTGGACGTGGTGGACCTGGGTTTGATTGACTCGCCGACGAAAGCCTCCGAGGCCGGACATGCCTTCCGGCAGGCGGACGTGGATTTGATCTTTCTGCACGTCACGACTTACGCGCTTTCCTCGACGGTGCTGCCGGTCGTGCAACGCGCCAAGGTGCCCGTCATCATCCTGAATCTCTCACCTGTGCCAGCGATTGACTACGCCGCGTTCAACACGCTGGGCGATCGCACGGCGATGACCGGCGAATGGCTGGCGCATTGCGCGGCCTGTCCCGTGCCGGAAATCGCCAACGTCTTCAATCGCGCCCGCATCAGCTTCCACCAAGTCACCGGTCAGTTGCACAATGACCCGGTGGCGTGGGGTGAAGTGGACGCGTGGATCGAGGCCGCGCGCGTCGCGAACGTGATGTTTCACAATCGCCTGGGCGTGATGGGCCATTACTACGGCGGCATGTTGGACATCTACTCGGACCTCACGCAGCAATGCGCGCACTTCGGCGGGCACATCGAAATCATCGAGGTGGACGAACTGGCGGCGCTCCGGCGCGAAGTCACCGACCGGCAGATTCAGCGGCGTGTCACGGAGTTTTACAAGGTCTTCGACGTGCAGCCCGATTGTCCGGCGACGGAACTTCAGCGCGCCGCCCGCACGTCCGTCGCGCTCGACCGGCTCGTGAAGGAGCACAACCTCGGTTCGCTGGCCTACTACTACAAGGGCACGGGGAACGCGGAGAACGAGGACGCGATCAGCTCAATCATCCTCGGCAACTCGCTCCTCACGGCGCGCGGCGTGCCGGTGGCGGGCGAGTTCGAAATCAAGAACACGCAGGCGATGAAAATCCTGGACAGCTTCGGCGCCGGCGGCTCGTTCACGGAATACTACGCGATGGATTGGAACGAAGACATGGTGCTGATGGGCCACGACGGGCCGGGCCACATCGCGATTGCGGAGGGCAAGACGAGGGTCCGCCCGCTTCAGGTTTATCATGGCAAGGTCGGGCGCGGTTTGTCGGTCGAAATGAGCGTGAAGCACGGGCCGGTGACGTTGCTGAGCGTGGTGCAGACGGTGGATGGGCGGCTGGAGTTGCTGGTGGCGGAAGGACAATCCGTGCCCGGGCCGATTCTCGAAATCGGGAACACGAACAGCCGCTACAAGTTCAGCATCGGCGCGCGACGGTTCGTGAACGAGTGGAACGTCCGCGGCCCGGCGCATCACTGCGCCGTGGGCGTGGGCCACATCGCGTACAAGCTCGAAAAGCTCGGGGCGCTGTTGAACATGAAGGTGCAGCGGGTGTGCTAGCTTGGGCATTCCAAAGCCTCGTAGCGCAGATTTGGAATCTGCCGTATCGCAGAATTGCATTCTGCGGACGCCTGCAAACTCGACCACCCTCAAGGATCTCGACGGTCTGCCGATTGAAAATCAGCAATACGGCAGACTGCAAGTGTGCGCCACGAGGGGTTGCAGAGAAATGAAGATCGCCTTCACACCCGCGGTTTACGAACACGCTATCCGATTCGTCGGGCAGACGCCGTGGGAAATTCCTCGCGAACCGGAACCCATATTCGATGGTTCGAGGGTCGTCGGCGCGGCGTTCCACGGAAACACCCCCGTCAAAACGCCAGCCGGAAGAACTGGTTCGTGGGGCCGATGCCGTTGGTGATGTAGATGTTGCCGGCGTTGGTCGTGAACGGTCCGGGATGAACGGCCCAGACATTGGTGCCCGGTGGCGGAACAAACGCGGACGAATGCTCAAGCGAATAACAACTGTATGAGGCCGGCCACGAGACGACGATGTTAGTGCCACTGGAAACCACGCTTAATTCCGGTGCAGCGCCGGCCAGGACGACCACGGTGAAGGAGCACGTGGCGTTCGGCGCGGTCCCGTTCGTGGCGGTGACGGTCACGGTGTTTGTTCCGGCCGGAAACACATAGGGCGAGGTGATGACCGTTGGGCCAAGCTCGTAAACCAAAGTCGGCGACGGAACTCCGGCAGTCACGGCGGTGCTGAAGGGAATGGCTGAGACGCACGCGCCGAAGCCGTTGGTCACGATGTCAGCCGGGCAGGTGATTTGCGGGGCCACGGTCACGCCGGTGACGGTCGGATCGTTGAACGCGCCCGTCGCCGGATCATCCGTGAGGATCGGGCCGAAGCCGGTGCCCGTCACGATGCCTTGGTTCGTAACTGAAGCAGTGTTCGCAGGAAACGGCGTGTTGATGGTCACGTCGAAGGTGATCTTAACCGTGCCGCCGGGTGGCAACGTGCCGAGCGTGCGGATGACCTGGGCGGGTGCGACAAACGTCCCGAGGAAAAGAATCACACAAGCAACCAAAGCAAACGAAGTCTTGGTTGCCTTCGTGCCATTCTGTTGAAGCTTGTTCTGCTTCACCGCCGCCACCCGCTGGGGAATCGAAATCGTTTTCATGGTCTGGGTTTCCTTGATAGGTTGGTCACGGGATGCCGGAGACGAGCGGAACGCCTGTTATGCCGGTCACATAAAGCGCGTCGCAGTTCGCCAGGGTGATGCTCGGGTTCTGGCTCTGCAAATAATTCACGATCGTGTTGTAGTTGTTCTGCAAGCCGGTGGTGAGTCCTTCCAGGTTGAACGTGGCCGTGTAAACCGTTCCGCCGGCGGGGATCGTCTGATTGGCCTGGCGAATTTCCAATCCGCGAAAGCCCGTGCCGCCGCCGCTGGAAACGTTGCTGTTGATCCGCGCGCTGATCACGCCACGTCCGCGCGCCTGGAGACGAATCGCGTCGAGCGCGCCGGACAGTACGTTGACGGTGTTGCCGGTGACGCCGACGATGTTCGTGCAGGGCGCGTTGGCCGTGCCGCTGTTGCTGCTGGCTTCGACCAACAGGCCGTAGTCGAGGCCGACGTTGCTCACGTTGTTGCCGGCAATGTTCGCCGCAATCGTGCCGTAGCCTTGATTGAACACACGAATGCCAAAACCACTCACGCCCGCGCCGGCGTTCACCACGGTGTTGCCGCGCACGGTGCCGGACATGAATGCCGGCGTGCCGCTGGTCACGAGCGTGCCGTTGAACACGTTGATGCCGGTGTTGAGGAGCGGCTGCGCCATCACGCCGTCGGTCCCGACCTTGTTGCCGTCAATGTTGTAGTTGACGCGGCCATTGAGGGCGGTCGTCACGTCAATGCCGATGTTACCCTGGTTGTTGCCACCCGTGTCGGCGATGATGGTGTTCGTCAAAATGCTGATCGTGAGCGTGCCGCTGTCGCCGGCGTCGCAACTGATGCTGTCGGTGCGATTGCCTTGGAAGGTGCAGTTGCGCACGGTCGCGGTCATTACGCCCGTGAGCTTCGACGCGATGCGCACGCCGATGTTGCCGGACACGATGCTGTTGTTGCCAATGGTGCAGCCGGAAACCAGCAGCGACGCGAGGGTGCCGTTGTCGTTTTCCGCGCGGAAATTGTCCTCCACCCCGCCGCGCACGGTCGAGTTCACCAGCCCGCACGTGCCAAAGATGTTGTCGAAGATGACGCTGCCTTCGCGCGCAGGCGTGCTGGTGCCGTTCGCGCCGTTCACAATCGTGTTGGTGATGCCGAAACTCGTGACGTTCAGGCCGCGAATGCCGAAGTTCTGGCAATCGTTGATCTGCATCCAGTTGAAGGCGTGATTGCGGGTGTTGTTCAGGTAGATGCCGATGCCGGTGCTCGTGCTGCCATCCGCGCCGGTCTTGCTCACGAGAGTGCCGCCGGTGCCCGCCGAGCCGGTGCCGGTCACCGTCAATCCGCCGCTGCTGCCCGTGTTGTCGAGGATGATGCCGGTGGCCGAACCGCCGCTGGAGGAAATGCTTTGAAACGTCAACCCACTCGCGCCAATGGTGGTGTTCGCGACGTTCAGCGCCGTGCCGGTTCCGGAATTGATCGTGTTGCCCGTGCCCGTCACGCTGATGGCGGTTGCGCCGCCGGTCGCGCTGAAACCTGTGCCGCTGGTGGTGATGACGAGTCCGCCGTTGCTGAAATTGATCGTCGTGCCGCTGTTGCTCACGAGATTGACCGCCGTGTTCGCACCGGTGCTCAGGGACTTGCTTGTGCCGGCGAACGTGACGGTTCCGCCGGTGCAATTCTGGACGAGAATGCCGGAGGCGCTGGTGTTCGCCGTGATACTACTGTTCAAGGTGACCGAACCGCCGTTGCGTGACTGGATATCCACGACCTGACCGGCGCTGCTTTTCGTGATTGCGCCGACGTGTCCAATCGAGCCCCCACCGCCATTCACACGGAACGCCGCGCCCGTCGGATTGGTGATGGGCGCGTTGAGAAAAGTGAAGTTTCCTGACGAACCGTTCTCGATGTCGATGCCCGCGTCGCCGCCGTTGAGCGTGACCGCGCCATTGAAATTGTAAACGCCATCCGCGTTGTTGAACTGCAAGCCCGTGCCGTTTGAGGCGGTGAGCGCACCGGTTTGAAACGTCAGCGTGCCGGTGGCGTGGTTGGCCACTGCCACGAGTGCCGCATTGTTCGCCTGCGACATCGCCGCGCTGCACGTCACGTTCACCGTGCCTCCGCTGACCAGGAACGCCGCCGCCGCCGGGCTGACGACGGTACCGCCATTGGCGACGAACGTGCCGCTGAGGCCGGTGAGGTTGATGCCGTTGTCCGCGCTGTTGGTGGAGGAAACGCTGTCGAGCGTGACGTTGACCGTGCCCGTGGAAAGACTGATCGCGCGGTCGCCGACGGCGGAGGCGATGGCGTTGCTGATGACGAGATTGCCGACGGATGCGCCGGTGAACGCGCGGCCATTGGCGGACCCGATGTTGAGGCCGTGAACGATGTTGTCACTGGCCAGGCCGACGCTGCTGCCGCTGCCGGCGAGGATTGTTGGCCGTGTGCCCGCCGCGTAAATCGTCGTATCGCCGACCACCAGCGCGTCGCCGGCGCCGATGAGTTGCTGGCTGTTCTTCAACGCGATGCCCGCCGTGTAATTGCCGCTGCCCTGAAAGACGTAGATGTAATCGCCGTTGGCGCTTGCACCGTTGACGGGCGTGAGGGAATTGAAAGGGGAGGTCTGTCGCCCGTCGCCGTTCGCTCCGGCGTTGTTCACGTACCAAACCATGTTGCCAATCGTGAGCGTGACGGTCGCGGTGTTCGAGCCGCCGAAACCGTCGCTGATCGTGTAAGTGAACGTGTCCGGGCCCTGATAGCCGACCGGCGGCAGGAAGGTGAACCCACCGTTGTTCGCCACGGTCACCGTGCCGCCATGCGCGCTCGCCGCGCTGAAGCCCATCACCGTCACCGCGTCGCCGTCCGGGTCGCTGTCATTGGCCAGGACGCCGGGCGCGGCGACGTTGTAAAGCGTGTTGCCGATAACCGCGGCGTAACTGTCCGGACGGGCGACGGGCGTGCTCTTGATCGAACCGGCGACGAGTGTTTGGTTAGGGTAATTCGTGTCGTTCAAGACGACGTTGAGCAGGTTGGTGCTCGAGGTGTTGGTGATGGTGATCGTGTAGCGGAGCGTGTCGCCGGGATTGGCTTTGTTGTTGGTGTCGGCGTCCACCTGCAGGCCGACGATCTTTTTGACGGCGATTTGGGCCGGAAGCGCCGGGGTCAGGCCCAGGCACAGAAGCAACGACAAAAAGTTCTTCATGCGGTTGAAGTGATTTCAGGGGCGGCGAGACTGCTCGCACGGTTTCGAGTACGATACTAGGATAACTTAGACAATAGATTAGTCAAACCTCTTGCCTGATTGTCCCGGCGTCATACGCGAAGGCAGCAATCTCCCAGGTTTGGGCTGGTCAACCTCTGTAGATTGCCGCTAGGGTTCCGGCGCGGGTTTGCTGGCGGCAGTTGCGCCAGACGGGAAAATGAAGATTGCATTCACCCCGGCAGTTTACGAGCACGCCTCCCGATTCGTCGGGCGGACGCCGTGGGAAGTGTCGCGCGATCCGGAGCTGATGTTCGAGAGTCACCGCCGTGCCTACCTCGAATACCGCCACCAAGTCATCGCCGTCGGCATTGACATCTACAACCTCGAAGCCGAGGCCTACGGCGCAAAGATTGAACCATGCGAGGGCAACGCCATTCCCGCGATTCATCAACCGTTGCTTCGTTCGCTGGACGACGGCCTTGCGCTCAAGCCGTTTGACCTGCAGCGGGACGGGCGCATCGCCATGGTCATCGGCGTGGCGCAGCGGTTGAAGCGCGAGTTTCCGCAAGCCGACGTGCGCGTGCCGGTCGCAGGGCCGTTCTCCATCGCGTTCAA
>Ga0315277_10002130_pt1 | contig 27852 bp, 19 predicted proteins | sample YL17G05_15_MG_FD_203695 | JGI IMG/M metagenome (GOLD analysis project Ga0315277, IMG submission 203695) | Sediment microbial communities from Yellowstone Lake, YNP, Wyoming, USA - YL17G05_15 | ecosystem: Environmental > Aquatic > Freshwater > Lake > Sediment | place: USA: Wyoming | collected... | reverse complement strand
AGCGGCTTGACCACCCTGCTCCTGCTGCTCCTGGACTATATCTGGTTCTTATTTTTCAGGCTCTTGCTGCCCCCCGGCATGCTCCTGGTCACCGGTCTGCTGGCATTCCTGGGTTTTTTGACCGTGCGCTACCGCGACCGCCTGCTCACCGGTCTGGCCTCGCGCTGGCTGCATTACCGCCGCCCGCTCAGTACCATCGGCGAACCTCTCCTGATCGTGGGCGCGGGGGAGGGCGGTCAACTGGCGGTCTGGCTGCTGCGCAAGTGCCATGTAGCCAGGTCGTTTGCCATCGTCGGCATGCTGGATGATGACCCCCGCAAGCAGGGCTTGAAGGTGGAGGGCTGCACCGTGCTCGGCGCCACCCGCCTGATACCCGAGCTGGTCGCCAAAAAGGACGTGGGCTTGATCCTGTATGCCATCTCCAACATCGATGCCAAAGAGCGTGAGCGTATCCTCGCCCTCTGCCGCCAGACTTCTGCCCGCCTCGTTCTCATCCCCGACCTGCTGCAGGACCTGCGCCGGCAGCTCTTCGCCCAGCCTGAGGAAAGCACCCATGAAGAAACTCTGGCATAAGAACCGCATATTAGTCACCGGGGCGGGCGGCTTTATCGGCAGCCACCTGGTCGAAAGCCTGGTCACTGAGGGCGCCCAGGTGCGCGCCTTCGTGCGCTACAACTCGCGTGGCGTTCCCGGTCACCTGCGCAATCTCCCCCCGCACATTCAGTCTCATCTCGAGGTCGTCGCCGGTGACCTGCGGGATGCCCAGGCTGTGCGCCAGGCGGTTGCCGGCTGTCAGGTTGTCTTCCACCTGGGGGCATTGATCTCCATCCCCTACTCATACCGCCAGCCCGCCGAGGTCGCCGAGACCAATTTCAACGGCACCCTGAACGTCCTGCTCGCCTGCCGGGACCTGGGGGTGGACCGGCTGGTGCACACCTCCTCCAGCGAGGTCTACGGCACTGCCCTGCGTGAACCGATCGACGAGACCCATCCCCTGCAGGGGCAGTCCCCCTACTCTGCCAGCAAGATCGGCGCCGATAAGCTGGCGGAGAGCTTCTTCTGCACCTATGACCTGCCGGTGGTGACCGTCCGCCCCTTCAATACCTATGGACCCCGCCAGTCGGTGCGGGCGGTGATCCCCACCATCATCACCCAGGCCCTCACGCAGTCGACGGTCCGCCTCGGCAACCTGGAAACGCGCCGGGACTATACCTACGTCGGGGATACGGTGGATGGTTTTCTACTCGCCGCGCAGGCAGCCAATGTCAATGGGATGACGATCAACCTGGGCGTCGGTCAAAATATCCGCATCGGGGAGCTTGCCTGTAAGATCATCAAGATGCTGGAAAAGCCGGTCATGATCGTCATGGATCCTGCCCGCCTGCGGCCCGAAAGATCCGAGGTGCTGAACCTGATCTCCGATAATCGCCTGGCGCTCCAACACCTGAAGTGGCAGCCGAAGGTTTCGCTGGATCAGGGGCTGGAGCAGACCATTGAATGGATCCGGGACCATCTTGACCTGTACCGGATCGGCACTTATGAGTTCTAGGAGGTTGCTGTGAAAGCTGTCGTGTTGGCAGGGGGCAAAGGCGCCCGCCTGGCACCCTATACCAAGATATTACCCAAGCCGCTCATGCCCATTGGCGATATGCCCATCCTGGAAGTGCTGGTGCGCCAGATGAAGCGTGTTGGCATCTGTGAGGTGATCCTGACTGTTGGGCACCTGGCGGACCTGCTTCAATCTTACTTTCGGGATGGCAGCCAGTTCGGTGTGAACATTACTTACAGTCGGGAGCAATTTCCGCTGGGGACTGCCGGGCCATTGTCCCTGCTGGATGACCTGACGGAGACATTCCTGGTCACCAACGGCGATGTTCTGACCACCCTGGATCTGGGCGACCTGATCGCATTTCACAAGCGTGAAGTGGCTGCTGCAACCATCGCCATGCATCATCGCCAGGTGCGCATTGATTTCGGTGTCATCCAGTGTGACGGCGGCAACCAGGTCTGTGGATATATCGAAAAACCATCTTATGATTACATGGTCAGCATGGGGGTCTACGTTTTCGAGCCCTGCGTACTGAGATACATCCCGCATGGTCAGTACCTGGATTTCCCTGACCTGGTGCTCAAATTGGTCGCCGCCGGTGAAAAAGTGGTTGGCTATCCGTATGAAGGCTACTGGCAGGACCTGGGTCGGACCGAAGACTACGTTCAGGCGACCCAGGAATTTGAAAAATTACGCCCCCAATTCTTACCGGAGGACTGAATGATGGAATGGCGCATTCCCCTGGCTGACATAGACTTTGGTCCCGAGGAAGAAGAGGCGGTCCTGCAGGTGATCAAAAGCCGCTGGCTGACCATGGGTGCCGTCACCCAGGCCTTTGAAGAGGAGTTTGCAGCCTATATTGGCACTCGCCACGCCATTGCCGTAGCCAATGGCACCGCCGCCCTGCATCTTGCCTGCCTCGCTGCCGGTTTGAAAGCGGGTGACGAGGTCATCGTGCCGTCACTGACTTTTGTCGCCACAGCCAACGCGGTCCGTTATACAGGTGCCAGGCCGGTCTTTGCGGATATCGCCGGCGAGCATGATCTCAACATAGCGCCTACTACGATCGAACCCTGCCTGACACCACTCACCCGTGCGATCATTGTCATGCACTACGGCGGCTATCCCTGCGACATGCCCGGCATCAATGCGTTGGCAAAGAAGCACGACCTGGTTGTGATCGAGGATGCAGCCCACGCGGTCGGTTCGCTGCTGGACGGTCGCATGATGGGAACGTGGGGGAATATCGGCTGCTTCAGTTTCTTCTCCAATAAGAATATGACCACCGGTGAAGGCGGCATGCTGGTGACGGATGACGATTCCCTGGCTGAGAGCCTGCACGCCCTCCGCTCGCACGGCATGACCGCGCTGACCTGGGATCGCCACCAGGGTCACGCCTGGAGCTACGATGTGGTCGCGCTGGGTTATAACTACCGCCTGGATGAGATCCGGGCTGCCCTGGGTCGCGTGCAGTTGGGCAGGCTCGAGCACAATAATGACCGCCGCAGGCATCTCACCGGGCTGTATCGTGAACACCTGCAGGAGCTCACTCCTTCCATAAATATCCCTTTTGAGGATTACCGGGGCACTTGCGCGCACCATCTCATGCCGGTTCTCCTGCCCACAGGTACGGACCGCACTGCGTTCATGGAGCAGATGAAAGCCAGGGGAGTGCAAACCAGCATCCATTACCCCCCGATCCACAAGTTCAGCGCTTATCGGGGTATTGTTGCCCAGATGTTTCCCAACCTGGGCGTCACGGAAGAGGTCGCCGCCCGGGAGGTGACCCTGCCTCTATATCCAGCGCTCACAGAGGCGGATGTGGAGTTCGTGACCCGATCTGTTTTGGAATCTTTAATGGATGTCAATAGCTAGCTATCTTTTAGTAATCATTTTACACAGGAGTCTTCGATGGAACTGAAACAATACATAGAACTCTTACGACGCTGGGCCTGGCTGCTGATCCTGGGGCTTGTCCTTGGGGCAGCGGGTGGTTTCTTTGGCAGCATGTACCAGGCACCGGTATACCAGGCTTCCACGCGAATCCTGGTGATGCGCGCCCCTCAGGATAAAGCATCGGATATGACCTATTTAAGCGACCAGCAGTTGACGCAGACCTACGTCCAGCTTGTCACTACCCAGCCTGTTATCGATGCGACGTCCGTACAAGTAGGCTATGATATTGATCCGGAATGGATCAAGGTTCAACAGCTCCGTGACACCCAGATCATCCAGATAACAATAGAAAACCAGAATCCTCGACAGGCTGCGTCCATTGCCAATACCCTGGTTGAGGTCTTGATCGAACAAAATGAGAAGCTGCAGGCTGGCAGATATACCTCCACTGAAGAGAGCCTGCAGGCACAGATCGACCAGATAAATGAGCAGATCACCAACCTGCAGACGCAGGTCACACAGCTTTCGAGCCAGAATCTAAAGGATCAGATGAAACAGGTTGAGATCCAAATAACTCCCCTGCAAGATGAAGTATCCCTCCTGCAGAAGGAGATTGCTACGTTGACTCCTGCCTATACCCTGGAAAAGAAAGCCCTGCTCGCCGAGAAACAATCACGCCTTGCACAAATACAACCGCTTTTGACTTTGTACCAGCAGATATATTCGAATCTTGTCGTATTAGGAAAGCCAATGGAGACCGGGAGCGAAGGGAATATTAATTTGACCCAGTTGCAGACCACACTGGGACTGTACCAGCAGATCTATATCAACCTCCTGAACAGCCTCGAATCGGTGCGGCTGGCCCGCTTGCAAAATACGCCCAATGTTGTGCAGATAGAACCTGCCACCGCGCCGGAAAAGCCTGTCCGCCCTCGCCCTGTGACGAACACGCTCCTGGCAGGGGCGGTCGGTCTGATGCTGTCTGCCGGAGCGGCTTTCCTGGTTGAGTATCTCGATGACACACTGAAGACACCTGCCGATGTGGAACGGGCACTCGGCTTATCCGTCATCGGATATATCGCTGATATGCAATCCGATGGGAATAGTGCGGAGGGGGTTTATGTGAAGCGAGAACCCCGCTCCCCGGTTTCAGAGGCGTTCCGTTCGCTCAGGACCAATCTTGAATTTGCGGGTGTGGATAGACCCATCCGAACCATACTGGTCACCAGTCCCGGGCCAGCGGAAGGGAAAACAACGATCGCCTCGAACCTGGCAGTCATCATGAGCCAGGGTGGAAAACGCGTCGTACTGCTGGATGCAGACATGCGCCGTCCCTGCATCCATCGTATCCTGGGAATATCAAACCGGATCGGATTGAGCGACCTGTTCCGTGATCATTCCGGTATCCACACCGTAAGTCATGCGGTAGCTGATCATCCAAGCCTGGCAGTGATCACCAGCGGTAAACTCCCACCCAATCCGGTTGAGCTCCTGGGTTCGGAAAGAATGACCCAGATCCTGCTGGACCTGAATGGGCGCGCGGATGTGGTAGTGATCGACACGCCTCCCTGCATGGTGGCAGATGCGCAGGTCCTGGCGGGCAAGGTGGACGTCGTATTGCTGGTTGTACAACCCGGACATACGCATGCAGATGCAGCTGTTACCACCTTGGAAGCATTTAATCGCGCAGGAGCCAGGGTAGTGGGCGTTGTCCTGAACCGCATCCCGCGTAACCGTGCCTATTACTATGGAGGCTACCGCTATTATTATTCCCACTATAAAAGCCATAAGTATTATTCTGGCGATGGCTCACGACCTACCAGGGAAGGGGATATTCAGACCAGTGAGCCGGTCCATTCCAAATCCCTGCTTACCAGGTTGATCCAGTCAACTGCAAAGGATGGTAAACCAAAACCTTCCCTTCACCCTGATGAGAAATGATGAAATGTAAGGGAAATCTCGTTTCCTAAACCAGATGCTGGCACGAAGATATCCTTACCAGGGCATGCAAGGCAATAAGCGACCCAACCTGGTTTTCCCAATGACCTGGTAACACTTCTGACAGTTTCCATTGCAGGGAAAGAATAAAATGCCTAGTATCTTATTCGTCTGTACCGCCAATCGTTTTCGTTCTCCGATGGCAGCAGCAATTTTCCAGAAGCTGCTGAAGGAGAAAGGGAAGCTTGATGGGTGGAAGGTGGAAAGCGCAGGAACATGGGCTTTAGCAGGTTTACCAGTGATCCCGGCTGCTCATCAGGCAGCCCACAGGCTGGGTTTGAACCTGAGCGACCATGTAACCTCCCAGGTAAGCGCCGCAATGTTCTCGGAGTACGATCTGATCTTGGTCATGGAAGCAGGTCATCGAGAGGCTCTTTGTACCGAATTTCCATCTGTTCGTAACAAGATCCATCAATTATCCAACCTTATCGACAATGTCAATTATGACATCCCGGATCCATTGATCAATATTGATTCTTCTGAGGATGTAATTTTTGAATTGAACGATCTGATCCAGCGGGGATTTCAAAAGATTTGTGATACAGCCGAATCTTTAAATAGATCCCATGTTCGACCGACACGGAAATCGAATGGAGATAAGAAAAGATCAAATTGAGCTATTGAAACATATTCTTGAAAATATCCGCACTCCTGAAACCCTGGAAACTCACCCATGGTCTCACAGTCTGGTGGTACAGGAAATGGTTGCCTCAAACCCGGACTTGGAGAAAAATGGAGGTTGTGTTTCATTGATATTTGCGGTAAGCGGCCTGTTCTCACAGATGATGCCCAGCTCGCCTCCAAGGCATGGAAAACGGCTGGATACTCGCTGGGGAGAATTTGGTGTTCTGGCAGCTCTTTATTTTGCACCATTGAACTGTGGTACGCCCTGCCCGTCATCGCTCAGAGATGCCTGGGGACGGATCGATGAAGCCATCCTTTTGTTTGTTTTTGGAAAAACACGAGACCAATTATCTTATAGTGAAATTGAAACATATAAGCTGGTGGGTGACGAACTTGAAGTTGGACCGATCAGTACGATCAGCGACTGGCATCAGAAGGGAATACAGAGATTATTGGAGATCATCCGGGCGCGGGAACAACAGCTTGAATTATCTTTCTCAATGTTCCCAGGAACTCAGAATTCAGGCTTGAAACCTATTGCTAAAAACAGCGATAATGCATCTTCCTCGGAAGTAAACAAACACAGAAAAAGTGGGGTAATAATCATCAAACGGATAACTATCCTGGTGTTGAGTCTATTATGCTTGATGGGGTTATTTTCTGGGGGCGTAAAAGCATGGCGAATTTATACATTGGGGCAAAAGGTCAGGCAGGATATCTTAGAGTTACAGGATTTTAAAGCTTCTTTAGATGATCTTGATGCGATCGAGACGGTTGGACCTCGATTAGTCATCTTACGGGCTGATATCCAGACCTTCCGGCACGAAGCCGCGCCATTACTCTGGTTGTCTGTTAGATGTGGTTGGGTGCCGGTCTATGGGGGAGATCTTGCCTTTGCCCGGGAATTGTTGGACCTGGCGGATTATCTCTCTGCATCGGTTGTTGAGGCTTATCAAGCTGCTTATCCAATCATCCAAGTGTATCGAACAAGGGAAAACAAACCTGCTCTTCCAGAAACCCTGCAGCTATTGGAAAAATCACAGGTCCAGTTTAAAGAAGCACGCAGCGTATTCGACCAGGCATTGATAAGCCGAAAAAAAATCGAAGTGCAACATCTTTCATCTTTTATGAACAATATTGTCATCGATCATATCGATCCGGTCCTTGCGATCATGGATGATGGCTTGTCAGTTGCCACATCTCTCCCCATATTACTGGGTGCTTCCAGTGATGGACCCAAGACTTACCTGGTCCTGGCTCAGAATGAAGACGAGCTGCGTCCCACGGGAGGTTTTATTACGGCAGTTGCGAACCTTGTCATCCAGGATGGGGAGATCATGCATATGGAATTTGAAGACTCTGGTGAACTGGATGACTGGTCCAAACCCTACCCGGCTGCTCCCTGGCAATTAAAGGAATACATGAACAGCCAGATCCTGGTCCTGCGCGATTCGAACTGGTACACGGATTTTCCGACCACGGCGCTGTGGGTAGAATATCTATATGCTTACAATCGTTCTCATTCTGTAGATGGTGTGATCGCATTCGATCAGTATTTTCTAACCATGGTTCTCAAGCTGATCGGTCCTATCAGCATTGATGGGGTGTCTTATCCCATCACAACCGACAACGTATCATATTTCATGAGGCATGCGAAAGTGCCACCGCCCGATAATGTACGACCGGCTGATTGGAAGAGGAAAACTTTCTTAAATCCTTTAGCTGAAGCTGTTATAGATAAGGTAGTAAACAATGGTGATCTCGATCTGCAGGCATTATTGAAAACGATCATACGTGCTCTCGATGAGCGTCATCTCATCATCAAAGTGGACGATCCGACATTTACAAGTGTCGTCCAGAAGCATGGCTGGGATGACGCGGTTAGACCCGGAGATGGCGATTACCTCATGGTGGTAGATACCAACATAGGTTTTAATAAGACCAACGCATTGGTGGAGGGTAATCTTTTTTACGATATCGATCTTACTGACCTTGCCCACCCTACAAGCAACCTCACGGTAGTCCGCAAGAATAATGCTTCGGACCAGGTACCTTGCGTGCAATGGGATGAGGGGGTGATCCCAAATGTGGATTACTATCCAACTGATCGATGTTACTGGAACTATCTGCGCGTATACACTGTAAAAGGAACAGAGATCATTTATTCAATACCACCTCTCGCCATACCTGATGTGCTGATGATCAATGATCGAAGCATGCCTGCTCCCCGCGTGGATGTGCTAGATGAGGAAATTGAAGGTGTGCAGGGATTCGGAACCCTGATGGTTGTGCCGGGGGGAAGGTCGATATCAGCGAATTTCCATTTTGGTTTGCCCACCACGATCCTATCCTATTCTGATGACACAGGAGGAATTACTTATCAGTTGAAGATACAGAAACAACCTGGTACTGTGGCTGTCCCGATCACAGTTCGTATCCATCTTCCGGTACATTCCACTTTGTATTCAGTCTCAAATGAAGCGATCGTCCAGGATAATGACGTACTGATCAAAAGCAATCTCAGAACCGACATTGTTTTTGAGGTCATTTTTTCGAAACCGTAAATCCGGACAATATCCGTATGATATATCCCTTGTTATTATGCTAACATGAGAACGAATAAATTGGCTTGTAATGAAAGGAGATAGGAATGAAGAAGTTCTTTCAGTATTTTTTCGTTCTTTTAATTGTCATTGCGATCATTCTGATCTCAGGAAATAGTATGAGCTGGGCGAATGTTGCAGGGAAATCCACTGAAGAAAATCCTGAAGCGATAAGAACCCACCGACCCCGACCAACACCCAGGAAGCACCCGCAAGGTTCAGTACCACGCTGGCCTGGTCCGAGCATGATGCAAACCGGATGGTTCTCGATAAGCGGTGTGTGTACAGTATATGTAGAATACCTGGCTGATGGATACTGGATCCAGGGTGATGTATTCGAAGACTATTACCTGTTGGGCAAATTGTCTGAAGGTGCTGGAAATTACATTTCCGGTTTTTGTACCCTTGAGAATTATTATAACGATGAGCTGCTGTATCGGGCAACATCCGATCAGATCAAGGATAAGGTCTGCTTTGCTCTTCCGCCAACAAGCCAGGGGAATATCTATGTTTTCGATATAACCTCAGAAACGCCAACCTGGACGCCTCTCGATACAACCCTGGAAGGGTTATTTGTATGTGCCCCGGCTCCACTATCAGGTGTGTATACCCTGGTTGGTCATTAGGTGCCGAAAAATAAATAAAATATTTTTTTGAAGACTGTGGGGATGAGAGGTAAATCTCATCCCCACTTTGCATTAATGATGAAACAACTAAAATACTTTCGTTCATATATACCACCGATGATATTGGCAGTCTCAACGCTGTGTGTGTATCTGACTACCATGGCGCCTGGGTTAACCTGGGCGAATGATGGGGTGGATGGTGGGGATCTGATCACAACTGCGGCGACCGGTGGTGTACCACACCCCACTGGTTATCCTGCCTATTTGCTAATCGCCCGCCTCTTTCAGATGATCCCTTTAGGAAGCCTTGCTTATCGCACCAACCTGCTGTCCGCTTTGGCAACTGTAATAGCTGCAATATTTATCTATATTCTTGTGACTCGTTTTCTATCTCCTACGGAACCAGCCAGCGAATGGCAAGCTGGTTTATTGGCTGGCTATGCCTATTCTTTCTCACCCATCGTTTGGTCACAAGCAGTGATCACAGAAGTCTATTCCCTGCACGCTTTTTTCATACTAGTGATCTTGTATCTTGTGCTTTATCCACCCCCATTTTTATCCCGATCATCTTATATGTTGGATGCCATCAGCGGGCTCGTTATGGGATTGGCAATGGGTAATCACCTCACCACGATCTTGCTTGTACCAGGTGTACTTTTAGTGAGCTGCATCAAACCTAAGACAGACCCAACTCTGGCGGCCTCACCAGCACGGTCAGGGTTGCTAAAAAATATGTATATCAGATGGGATTCCCTTTTGCGTATATTATTCTGGTTCGGGATTGGATGTTTGATCTATTTGATCCTTCCCTTGCGTGCCATGAATCAACCACCCCTGAATTGGGGAAACCCTGTGACTATGGAGGGTTTTTGGTGGCTGGTTTCTGGTCAGTTATACCAGACAGGTTATCTTCAAATAACTCCCATCGAGTTTATGAACCGGATACAACCGATGGTTGGAACATACCTTCAGCAATTTGGCGTGGCTGGTCTGATATTTGGGATCTTGGGTTTGATACTATATTTCAAACCCAACAGGTTGTATCTTCTGTTGATCTGGATGATTTTCTCTTATTCAACTTTTTCATGTTTATACAGCTCACAGGACTCATATGTGTATTTGATCCCGGCGATTATTGCTTTCGCGATCTGCATTGGGTTGGGGATAGGTGGTTTACGGTATGTCTTTGTTGCTAAAGCCAAAGTTTTATGGGTGAATTTAATCGTTCTAGCATTTATATATATATTTGTTTTTGCGATCTCCCACTGGAAGCAAGTAGATGCCTCCCAGGATTTTCGTGCTGAGGAGTTTGGCAGGGAAACAGTAGAGAGCTTGCCTGGAGAAGCAATTGTTTTTCTACAAGGGGATAAAGCGGTTTTCACGCTGTGGTATTACCATAATGCACTTCATGAACGAGCAGATATCATCCTGATCGCCACAGACCTGCTTCAATATGATTGGTATCAGGAAGTTCTCAAATCAAATTATCCCTCCCTTAGCCTACCAGAGAAATTTGCCACGCCTCTATCAATCTCATCAGTAAATCTTGGTCGTCCATATTGTTATGTTCAATACTTTCAAACAGGGGAAATGAACTGTGTAGGGGAAAATAATCCTTATTAGGATGGCATCATCTCAACCAATCCGAGTATGTTATTCGAAACCATGAGAGTCAACATCTGGATAGATATAAATCCGGATAAAATCCGTATGATACATTCGAAGATAGTATGTTAATATGAAAAACGGACATCTGTATTTGATTTAGGAAAAATATTTGCGTAAATACTATATTAATTTTTTCACTTATGATTCAAACTGAATACAAGGAGAATGAACATGAAATCAGTGAGAATGCTCTTGATATTGGTCTTCATCCTGGTTACAGGCATTGGTACTGCTACTGCGAATTCACAGGGTGTATCTTATGCCTTCATCCCTCTAGACTCCCAAATCCACAGTACTGCTAGTCACGCTATGGACCAGGCCAGGCAAGGATACAGCAGACTTGCACATCTCCTGCTGGTCGCCCAAAGTCATGGGGATGTTATCGCATTTGAGCCCGAGTTTTCTTTTGGGTTTGTAAAAGTTCAATATAGGTCTGATTTCGACATTGCTTCGTGGGTAGGAATGTCGATTTATCCTGAGATTCATTCAGCCATCGCAGCCACTTCAATCCAGAAATTGGAAAATGAAGAGACCTATACAACTGCAGCAATCCCAAGTTTTACGATCGAGCTTTTTGGCAGTTGTTTCTCTGGATCGAAATTGGGTGCAAATCGTCACATTATAGCCAGCCTGCGGGATAGTAATAATCTGATAGTGTCAAATTATGATGGCGATGCGGATGGCTCCGGAAATATTGAAGATTGTTTTGACTGGTCAGGACCCGTCAGTGATTTTCTGCCAGGCTACAGAGTAAAATTTCAACGGTTCTCTGGTAGCACATTGCTGAGTTCCCACACTACTGAGATACCTTGGATCAAATTCTTATCAGCAAAAAAATCGACAGCGGCAGTCACCGGCAAAGGTCCTGGAGGAAAATCCTTTACGGCAGTTTGGGAACATCCGGCACTAGATGTACCTGGTAACTACCTGACGGTGACTAAGACCGGTAATGTCTCCGTTTATGGTGATTGGTCTGTTGATTTTGGAACGACCCCAATGCGGGGTGATGACTATATTGAATTCAAGGTAAAACAGACGGCGGATATATACGTTTACCGAAGTTTCTGGCTACCAAGTGTATATTGCGGACTGGGTGATAATTGGTGTGATTTATATGGTTTCCCACTTAAGGATGCCTCATTATCGATAACTCATAGTAGTAAGACTTACACATTTCAGGGTAAGTTCGATAACTGGGGATGGTTCGGTGTCGATTTGGTGACATTTTCCAAATTACCGATATTTATGATAGCCGGGGATACGGTTAATGGTACGGGCATCTCGTCGCCCCATCAGCTTCCTAATCTCACAGCAATACCCCATCCCAATGCGGACACTGTAACTGGTAAAGCCCCACCGAGCCGTAACTTTTGGGTTTGGATAGAAATTGCTAATAGTGGGAATTGGTACTCCCGTTGGTCCCATACAAATTCATTAGGGAACTATATGGCAGATTTTTCAACCTCGGTGGACATACTACCAAACCAACCTGTGACAGCTGAGGTATTTTACAAGGATCCAACCACCGGATATGTGACAGTATACTTATTTTCAACTGGGCCTTAGACCAATGGTTTTTTATATGTAAATAAGGTTCGCGAACATTACTATCTGATTATTACAATAAAGAAATAAGGGGCTGTCTTCTAGCTAAGGCAGCCCCTTTCAGTTTCTCCAATTGACATCCAGATATCGTTTCAAAATAAAGGATATCAGGGTTGTATTCAATAAATGAGGAAGTCATGATAAAGAATATCCTGAAAAAATAATTTCAATTTCTTACACTGGATAAAATTGATACGTGATTCTTCTGATTGGATATTTAGATATTTACTTGCGGGAGTAAAATGGCATTAGATTTTGGTAGATAGAAATTATGTTACGAATTGAAAGGATTTCGTCTATAGCCTGACTTTTAACACGTATTCGCATGTTCTTCCCTCAATTCAGGATGGAGCAGCTGAGAAGATTGATGTGATCATGATGCCCATTGATGTAAGTGATGAGCTTAAGAAGTTGGGGGAACCCATAGCTGTCAGATAGCTGTCAATAAAGAGCCTCCGATGTTGAGAGGCCCTTTTTACCGATATATGTGGAGGTATATGGCAATTCCACCCCTAAATCCAGGCGCCCCCGGCGGGACTCGAACCCACAGCCTACTGATTCGAAGTTGGGAGATGAATTGTCCATCCTGTATATATGGGAGTAATTTGTCTAACAAGTAGCACAGGTGGGTGTGAAAACGTCCATTAATTCCAAGTTTTCCATTGTTTCCATTCTGGTAGCTGTCAGGTAGCTGTCAAAACTTAGGTTTGGTTACTATAAGCTTTCTGTCACACGGCAGGTTAATGTTGATATTCGGGATGAAAAGGAATGGGATTGGATACGCAGATACATTAATGGTACAGGTGTATTCACGTTTGCGAAATTGATGGGTCACGAGGGGATCACAATCTTACAATACTATTTGAAGCAAGCCAACCAGGATATTGAAGAAGCCCATCGACGAGCTGGTCCGGTGGATAATGCAGGAAAGTAAATATAATAGCGGAGCCTAACCCACAGGTAACATGTCCTTAGTCTGCTCCGGACATTTAGCACCTACCCTTGATCTTTTCCATGTCTTCCATTCTGGTAGCTGTAAGGTAGCTGTAGTTAATATCCAGGAATCTTACCAACCTAATTGCAACAGATTTGCACCAGTAAGGACTTACTCCAGCTGGAGATATTCTATGAATATCTCGAACCACAACCGGATAAACACTTAGAATTAATACCGTCATAAAACCCCATATCATCCGGCAGGAAATCAGGATCTCCCCCTATATCATTAGGGGCAATGGTTGGATCATTCAAATCTGCAGCTGTGAGGAGGATATAGGTCGTGTCAGGTGAGATTGGAATCTGGCAACGCAATAATTATGAACACATTATTCCGGATGAAAAGAAATGGGATTTGATCCGCAGATACATTGACGTCGATCCAGATAATTGGGAGTAGGATGAGGAGAATCCTGCAAAGGTTTTAGAGGAAAGGAGTAGGGAAATAATAATGTGTAGATGAAACTTCCGTCGATGAAAACCTGGAGATCTACAATCGATCATATGGCAGGAAACCCTAACAAATCAGGGAGGAGGAACTGATATAATGACAATACAAGATTTGCCTAAATATAAATACCTGAAAAAGACAATGACCCTTCGAATTCGCTCAGGGCAGGTTTATACGCATGTCGTCAAGCGGACGGCAGTACGTTCACCGCTAGAACGTATAAAACATGGGATTAAAAACACCGATCTTTTATAATCATGAGATGAGCGCTTTCGCAACAATAAAGGCAAAATAAAGGGAAATACGATGGAATTCAGTACAAGCCCTAACCAAATTATCAAAACCGTTGCCGATGGTTCACATACTTTGTCCAAAGTAATCGAACTTTATGAAATTTCTGAAATCATAAAACGATTCGGTCAATGGGTTGTTACTAAGTATGGATTGGAAAGTCTTGTATTATCGTATCCAATTTCTAAAGATCGTCTAACCGAAACGGATTGGGTAATACATATGAGTGATAAAAGGTGGGTAGTTATAGATGAATTTGAAGCCGCTCTTAAATTTGCCGTAGAATACCATTACAATGAGCCTTAGATAATGCCAGAAATTTTGTTACTGTCTGATAGTGAAATTTCTTTACCTTAGTCCCCTTTCCCCGCCTTATAGTTATTTCTAAATTTCCGTAGTCAAATTCCGCATGGGAGCATGTGCGGTATTAAACTATGGAAGGTTGAAGTTTATTAGGAGGTGGGGTTGTGGAAACCCTCACCGATCAGTTTTTTTATATTTCCTAATTCCTGCTTGTGAATTTGGGGGAGGCATGAGGGGGTCATCTCCTCCTTCACGCAAGAGCGCGATTACGACCAACAAACAATTCCTACGATCCAAGTGACTATCTTCTGTGCATAAAATAATTGATTTACCTGGTTTAGAGCTCCATCTTGAACTGCTTATTGCTTGTGCTATACTGACAATATGAGTATCCTTTATTTATCTGTAAATAGGGTCAAAAATCAATGTCTTTAGGCAACCTGTTTTCAATGCCTACACGTATTAATATATATGCTACAAGAGCTTGTAGCCATTATGCAAAATATTACGGATTTTCTCCAAAATAATAAACAACGGCTGGTATTGATCGTACATCCAGATATTCAAAGATTGGATGATACCAAAAAACTCATACAAACCGGGTTTGAGTGGCCTGCTGTGTCAATTGGAAATGCCTTAAGCGCAGACATGCTTTCAGGGCAAGTAAGCGGTGTAGCATCAGCGCAAGCTTGGTTAATCGCCCAGGTTCGAAACCTGACACCTGGTCCTGTACTGCTATATGATATAGACCTTTTATTTGAACCCACCTTCAAACTTAATCCTCTGGTATTATTCCAGCAAGCCAGTCGCATCACTCAGCTGGTAGTACTCTGGCCCGGAAAATATACCGATAATAAAGTACTCTCTTACGCTATCCCAGAACACCAGCATTATCGTACCTGGCGAAATCCAGAAGCCAACATTTTTACCCTATAGGAGGTGCCATGCGTTATCGCGACCTTGTTCAGTTCGAAGCCATTGAAACCATTATTCAATTGCGTGACGCGGACCGTCATGACGCCGCTCAGCATTTGATAGAGACGTATGTGATATCCGACCGTATGGCCAAACAGTTGATGGAGCTGGTTATCCCCCAACTGCAATTCCAGTCTCCCGGAGATAACAAAGGTGTGCTGGTAGTTGGTAACTATGGCACGGGCAAATCCCACTTGATGTCGGTGATTTCAGCATTGGCGGAATATCCGGATGCCATTCAGGCATTAAAGCACCCCGGTGTGGCAGAAAGCGCTCAGGTTATTTCCGGAAAGTTCAAGGTGTTACGCGTTGAAATTGGCAGTGTTATCAGCGGTCTTCGAGATATTTTACTGGGTGAATTGCAGGGTGCCTTGAAAAGCTGGGGAACGCCTTTCAAATTCCCTCCGGCGGATCAGATCACAAACAATAAAAATGCACTGATCGAGGCTATCGCAGCTTTTCAGAAAAAATATCCAGATCATGGCATACTGATGGTTGTGGATGAGTTGCTGGATTACCTACGGACGCGCGAGCAGCGAGCCTTGATTCTGGACCTTGGTTTCTTGCGTGAATTGGGCGAGGTAGCCGCACAAACACCTTTCCGCTTTTTAGGTGGTGTGCAGGAGACATTGTTCGATAACCCACGCTTTGCCTTTGTTGCCGAGCAGCTACGTCGCGTTCGGGACCGCTTTGAACAAGTACGCATTGCCCGCGAGGATATAGCGTTTGTTGTTTCAAACCGTTTACTAAGCAAGACTGACGCGCAGCGTGCCCAAATCATCAAACACTTGAGGCCGTTCACTCCGCTTTACAAACAGATGGCCGAACGATTGGATGAATTCGTCGAATTATTCCCTATCCATCCAGTCTATATAGAGACATTTGAGCGGGTTTATATTGCCGAAAAGCGCGAAGTGCTCAAGACCTTCAGCCAGGCTATGCGTGGCTTGCTCGACCAGGATGTGCCGGCTGACGACCTTGGGTTAATTTCTTACGATGATTATTGGCAAAGCATCACGGAAAATCCCAGCCTGCGAAGCCTCGAGGATGTGGCACAGGTGATTGAAAAAAGCGCTGTACTGGAAGGACGGATTCAGAATGCCTATACCCGCCCAAACCTGTTACTCATGGCAACCCGCATCATTCACGCTCTAAGTGTCCAGCGCTTGACCACGAATGATATCCATGCTCGCCTGGGTGTGACCGCCGAAGAATTGCGCGATGGACTGTGTCTGTATACTCGCACTCCGGAAATGACAGCCGAGTTTCTTCTCGACCAGGTACAAGTCGCATTGCGCGAGATCATGAAGACGGTACAGGGACAATTCCTTTCATATGGCGAGGAGAACGGCCAGTACTATCTCGACCTGAAAAAGGTCGTAGACTTCGACGCCAAAATTGGCGAGCGCGGCGAGTTCATGTCCCGCGATGATCTGAATCGCTTTTTCTTTGACTCACTGCAGCAGACCATGAACTTAAGTGACACCACCTATGTAAACACTTACAGTATATGGTTCTATGAACTGCCATGGGCTGAACACAAGGTGACTCGTCCCGGTTATTTGTTCTTCGGCGCGCCTGACGAACGTACCACTGCACAGCCGCCGCGGGATTTTTACATCTACTTCATTCCGCCTTTTAGCGACCGGAAATATCACGACGAAAAGCGTGCTGACGAAGTCATTTTCGAACTGGCTGGCCTCGATGATGACTTTGAGCACAAAGTTCGTTTGTATGCTGGGTCACGCGCCATGGCCAATGAAGCCACTGAGCACCGCCAGGAATATGCCGATAAAGCCAACGAGTATTTACGCACGCTGATCCGCTGGCTGAATGAACATCTAAACGAACATCTGCGCGTGACTTATCAGGGCGTGACTGAGCCAATTGGCAAGGTGCTGGCAAACATGCGCAGCACGGCCAGCCCAACCATCGAGGATTTACTCAAGGCTGTTTCTGCCCACCTGCTCACCCCAGATTTCGCTGAGCGTTATCCAAACTATCCGATTTTCAGCCGTCTGAGCCAACCGGTCAGCGACAAAGCGCGCGAGAACAGTGCCATGGATGCAGTGCGCATGCTGGCCGGGCGTGGACGCACTAATCTAGGGTTGGGTATCCTTGAGGGGTTGGAGCTGGTAGATGGTCAGGGTGAGATCCGCCCATATGCTTCCCGCTATGCCAACAAGTACCTGGAAGTCTTGAGCGCCAAAGCTGAGAACCAGGTCGTTAATCGTGGTGAGATCATCGAAACGGTCGCTGGCGGACTGGTGCCGATTGAAAAAGATATTCTCTTTCACCTGGAACCGGAATGGGTGGTAGTAGTGCTTCTGGCGCTGGTCTATAACGGCGACACCGTATTCAATGTGGATGGACGCGAAGAGCTGGACGCGGCATCTATCGAAAAAGCCGCCACGCGCGCGCTGAGCGATCTTACCAATTTCCGCTTTTTCAAGCGCCCGCGCGACCTGCCGGTCAATTTGTGGGTGATGATCTTCGAAGGCCTGGATCTGCAGCCTGGCGTGATCCGCGACCAGAATACGCGTGAGCAGGCAGTGCGTGACCATTTACAGCCGCGCATTAGTGCTGAATTGGAAAGATTAGTCAATCTACAGCACCGCCTGCAAAGTGGTCTGCAATTGTGGAACCAGCCGGTATTGACCGACCGGTCCACGATGGTGGTTGAAGCCGGCACAGTTGTTGCCAGTGACCTGCCTGGCGTGGTGCTCTCGATCAATGATCTGCTGCCTGGCCTGCGCGGCTACAAGCAATTCCTGGAAGAGTTAGCCAGGGTCAATACTGTGGGCAAACTGCGTAATCTGCGTTTGACTCCGACTGAAATCAAGGATGCACTAGCAGACCGCGAGCGGGTGGAAAAATCCCGCCAACTGCTGGAACTGGTTGGTCAGTTACAGCCGCTTGCTTCCTATCTAGCTGAAGCCATGGCAAATTTCCAACGGGAAGAACCATGGTACCAACGCGCGGAGACCATGCGCAGTGATCTGTTGGATGAGGTGCGCCGCTTTGGCTGTGGGGAAAGTACCCGCAATGTCGCTGAGTTGCACCGTGAATTGGAAACGCTCAAACAGGAGTACATCAAAGCTTATGCTGACCATCACCACCGCCGTGTGCTGGATGTACAGGGAGACGATCGCCGCAGGGGCTTGTATGATGACCCGCGACTGACGGCTCTCAAAGAACTGAGCGAAGTGGACCTGCTACGTGCCTCTGGTGGAGCTGAACTGACTGTCTGGCAGCAGACGATCTCGGGGCTGCAAACCTGCCGCGATTTCCATGAAGGCATCCTGGCCGAATCTCCGACCTGCCGTTGCGGTTTCCGGCCGGCAAACAGCGCCGATATTCAGCAGGCCAGCCAGGTGCTTGAACGACTGAACACCACACTCGATGATCTGCTGACCCGCTGGCGCCAGGCGCTGCGAGATGCTCTGTCCAGCAAGGCGGCTCAAACCAGCCTGGAAGCCATGACCGCTGCAGAGCGAAAGCCAGTGGAAGCCTTCCTATCCCAGGAAGATGATGCAACCAACATTCCCAAAGGGTTTGTTCAGGCAGCTACCCAGGCGTTGCGCGGTATCCAGGCTGTAACCTTGCCGGTAGATGCACTGCTTAATGCGATCAAAAGCGGCGGCCTTCCCTGCACACCGGAGGAACTTCAGCGCCGTTTCATAGAATTTATTAAAACGCAAATGCGCGGGCACGATGCTGGCACCACCCGGCTGACATTGGATCAGTAGTCAATGACAGACTCAATGCATTATGCTTTCATTGATGAATCGGGAACCGTTGGCACTGAAACCGGCACCCATTTTCTCATCATTGCAGTGATCTGCGGAAAACAGGCGCGCGATATTGAAATTCCTGTGCAACGAGCACAGAAAAAATTCGGCACGAGCCTGGCTTCGGGCGAACTGAAAGCGACCAACTCCAGGGAAGCCGTCATTCTGCGCTTACTTGGGGAATTGGTGAAGGCAGATATTCAAATTGTAGCGGTAGTGGTTGACCAGAAGACAGTTGCCCGGCCACCCAAGGATGGAGAAGAAATCTACCGCAAAGCGGTATCTCGGACAGTACATCACTTGGTCGAACGCTGGCCGCGAATACAAATCTGTCTGGATCAGCGTTACACCAACGATCAATTGCGTTTTGAACTGGAAAGGCGCATTCGAGAAGCGATTGTCGATTTGCCGCAAAAAGTAGTGCTCATTCGGCAGCTAAATTCACAAACTCAACGCGGCTTACAGGCAGCCGATTTTATCGCCTGGGCATTTTTCCAGAAGTATGAAAGAGGAGACGGAAGATTTGTTGATGTACTTGCATCCAGGATCGTGCAGGAGGAACAAATTTTACAGAAATCCTGGCTAAAAGGAAAACCGTAGTGATTAAAGAAAAATCCCCCGCGAGGGGGGATATTATGAGCGGCTCACCCTGGGCCTTGATTTCAATATTTCCCGCCGCATTCCAGCGGAGGCTAGGACACTCTCCGAGTGACCGGGGTCACCAGGCTTTACGATACCGCTCTGCAGCTATTGTAGCACATTTCTGCTGCAAGTCAACTGGAAAAATCGAGCGGTTACCCTGGATCTTGATTTCAATATTTCCCACCGCATTCCAGTGGAGGCTAGGACACTAAACGAGTGAACGAGGTCGCCAGGCTTTACGATACCGCTCTGAAAGTATTTTACCGCTTCCTGTTTAAAGGTGCACGCGTTTTAGGAGGTTTCCATGACTACAGCTTCCCAACCCGATTTAATCCGCGAAGAACGCGGTGAATACCACCTGAATCCCGAACAGCAGGCTGAAAAGGAAGTCTTCCGAGCCCGCCTGCGTGCCTTCCTGGAAGACCCGGCCTCTCGACAAATAGAAGGCTTTCCCATTGGTGATGACGACGCCATCCTGGCGCTCTCGGACCCGCCCTATTACACCGCCTGCCCCAACCCCTTCCTGCCGGAGATCATAGCCGAGTGGCAGCAGGAGCGTGAGGAGATTCGTAAGAAGCTTGGGTTGAAGGAGGAATGCTACGAGCGCGAACCGTTTGCCGCGGATGTGTCGGAAGGGAAAAACGACCCAATCTATAACGCTCACTCGTACCATACCAAAGTACCGCATAAAGCCATCATGCGCTACATCCTGCACTACACCGACCCTGGCGACATCGTCTTTGACGGTTTTTGCGGCACGGGCATGACCGGCGTGGCCGCCCAGTTGTGCGGGGATAAGAAAACTGTCGAAAGCCTGGGCTACCGCGTGACCGAAGATGGCACGATTGACGACGGCGATAAAACCATCTCAAAAGTTGGTGCACGCAAAGCCCTGCTCGTGGACCTTTCCCCCGCCGCGACCTTCATCGCCTACAACTACAACACCCCTGTGGACGCGAGCGCCTTCGAACGCGAAGCTCGCCGCATTTTGGACGAAGTCCAACAGGAATGTGGCTGGATGTATGAGACTTTGCACACTGACGGCAAGACCAAGGGCAGAATCAATTTCACGGTTTGGTCGGATATTTATAATTGCCCTACCTGTGGACAGGAAATGGCTTTTTGGGATGTTGCAGTTGATCATGAAAAGGGTTCTGTGCACGAGGCTTGGCCGTGCTTTTCCTGTGGTGCGATGCTTGCAAAGACACCAAGCAAAGGTTCGGATGCTTTGCGGGCCGAACATGCTTTTGATACTTTTTTTGACCGCATGCTTAGACAAACTATTCGTCAGACTAAACAAGTACCTGTTTTAATCAATTACAACATAGAGAAGAAGCGCTACGAGAAACGCCCAGATGATTCAGATTTAATGCTCCTGGAGAGAATAAATGAAAGCGAAATTCTATACCCATTCCCAAGCGACCGCATGCCTGAAGGTGATGAAAGTCGTCGAAACGATAAGCTTGGAGTGACCCATGTTCATCATTTTTATACTCGCCGCAATTTGTGGGTTCTGGCAGCGATTAATCAAAAAGCAAATGATGATTTGATGTTTCGTGAATTGTTGAGACTCTTATTTCAATCTGTTTCAGTAACATTGTGTTCAAAATTATCTCGCTATAACATGGGCAACAGAGGAAATGGGCCTGTGTCAGGTACTTTATATATTGCTTCACAAGTCGCGGAAGCTAATGTATTTAAGGCGATTGCTGGAAAGCTGGATGATTTTGTACGAATTGATCTTCTGCGATCCAAGAAAAACTATGTTGTTGAATGTTCTTCAAGCACGAACACTCTAATTCTAGACAACGTTATAGATTACATTTTTGTCGACCCACCCTTTGGTGGCAATTTAATGTATTCTGAACTCAATTTCCTGTGGGAAGCATGGCTAGGTGTTATTACCAACAATAAATCAGAAGCTATCGTAAATAGCGTGCAACAAAAAGGCTTGCCCGACTACCAGATGCTTATGGAAGCCTGTTTTCGTGAATTTTATAGAGTGCTTAAACCTGGTCACTGGATGACGATTGAATTCCACAACTCAGCCAATGCTGTTTGGAATTCCATTCAAGAAGGCCTCTTACGGGCTGGCTTCATGGTGGCGGACGTGCGCACGCTCGATAAACAGCAAGGCACGTTCAAACAGGTTACATCCAGCGCGGCCGTCAAACAAGACCTCATCATCTCCGCCTACAAACCCAACGACAGCCTCGAGGAACGCTTCCGGCTCGAAGCCGGCACGGTTGACGGCGCCTGGGCCTTTGTGCGCTATCACCTCGGGCAACTACCGGTAGCAGTCGAGAGTGGCGGAGAGTTGGAAACTGTCGCTGAGCGCCAGGATTTTCTGCTCTTCGACCGCATGCTGGCTTTCCACATCCAGCGCGGAGCGGCTGTGCCGCTCTCAGCGGGCGAGTTCTACGCCGGTCTGCGCCAGCGTTTTGTTGAACGCGACAGCATGTTCTTCCTACCCGAGCAGGTCCCGCAATACGATTCGGTCCGCCTGCGTTTGGGGCGCGTCGCCCAACTGGCCCTTTTCGTTAAGGATGAGAAGAGCGCCATCCAGTGGCTGCGCCAGCGGCTTGACCCATCCCTGGGCGGGGAGCCAGTCACTTTCCAGGATTTGCAACCCGTCTTCCTGCAGCAACTGCACCAGGCCAAGCACGAGTTCTTGCCTGAGTTGCATATCCTGCTGGAACAAAACTTCCTACAGGACGAAGTTGGGCGCTGGTACGTGCCCGACCCGTCCAAGGTCGGCGATTTAGAGAAGGTGCGGCTCAAGTCCCTGTTGCGTGAGTTTGTCACCTACGTCGAGGGCAGTGGCCGTCTGCGCCAGTTCCGTTCCGAAGCTGTGCGCGCTGGCTTTGGTGAATGCTGGAAAAAGCGCGACTACGCTACCATCATCGCCGTTGCAGAGCGCATGCCTGAATCTGTGTTGCATGAAGACCCAGACCTGCTGATGTATTACGATAATGCAACGTTGAGGATGAAATAAAACTAGCAAGAGATTGATGAGAAAATAAAGAAACAAGAAGGAGAACAAAATGGGTTTTGAAACGCCGCTCACTATTGAGAAAGTTATTCAAGGAATTCAAGAAAACAAATATGTTCTCCCTGCCATTCAACGTGAATTTGTCTGGGATGGCGAACAGATTGAGAAATTGTTTGATTCTCTAATGCGCGGTTACCCCATTGGCTCCTTTTTATTTTGGAAAGTAGAACCAGATCACCTTAAAGATTTTCAGTTTTACCGATTTATGGATCATTATCATGAAAGGGATTTTCGACATAATGAGCCAATTGAACTTATCAGGGGAAATAGCATAACAGCTATACTAGACGGTCAACAACGTATGACTGCATTAAATATTGGGCTCAAAGGTTGGTATGCAAGCAAGGTGGCTTATTACCGCTGGAATAACGATAATGCCTTTCCGCAAAGACGGTTATACCTGAACTTGCTAAATCCTCCTGGAGATAATGGAAATGCATTTGATTTTAAAATGCTCCAGGAAAAAGATGCCAAGAAGAAAGATGATAAGAAATATTGGTTTCGAGTGAGCGATATTCTAAAGTTCAAAGATCTTCAAGAAACAATGTTTTATTGTATTGAGCAGGGATTAACTGTAGATAAGCGTACATTTCCCTCAAATGCACTGATGGAATTATTTCGTATTATCAAGGAAAAACCCTTAGTGAATTATTTCCAAGAAGAGAGTCAGGACCTTGATAAAGTGCTAAACATTTTTATCCGGGTTAATTCCGGTGGAACAATTCTAAGTTATTCTGATATGCTTCTTTCAATTGCGACTGCTGCCTGGAAAAAAATAGACGCTCGTAAAGCAATATATGAATTGGTCGAAGACTTAAATGGTATTGGAGCAAAATTCTTATTAAATAAAGATTTTGTCTTAAAAGCGTGTCTTGTTCTAAGTGATATTTCGGCCATTGAATTTCGTGTTTCCAACTTCACAAAAGAAAATATGGTGAAAATTGAAAATAATTGGGAATCAATTTCCAATTCCTTGAAGGATACGGTGAAACTGATCTCAAGTTGGGGTTATAGTTGGCAGACTCTCGTATCAGCTTATGCGTTAATTCCATTAGCGTATTATATTCACAAAAAAGGCTCACCATCAAATTATATTTCTTCGACTAGGTTTGTTGATGACCGTGAAGTAATGAAAAAGTGGTTGCAAATTGCCTTATTGAAAAGATCTTTCAGTGGTCAACCCGATAATGTTCTTCGACCAATTCGGAAAGTGCTCTTAGAGAATAATATTACATTTCCTTTTGATGGCATTCTAAATGAGCTCAAGGGGACAACAAAATCAATGAAATTCGATATCGCTGAATTAGAAGGGTTGTTAGACTATCATTACGACCAATCCTACACATTTAGTGTTCTCACTTTCTTGTACCCCTGGTTGAAATATGACCAACAATTCCATGTGGATCATATATTTCCAAAATCTAAATTCAATGTGAAAGAAATGAAAACCCATATTATTCCACAGGAGGATTGGCATCTTTGGTTAAACCACTATAATGACCTTTCAAATTTACAGCTACTTCAAGGTCCAATTAACATCGCCAAATCAGATCAGGATTTCGATTCTTGGCTAAATAATGAATGTAAAACTGAGGAGCAGATTGGCCATTACAAACAGCTCCACTATATACCTGATGTGCCCCTTAATTTTGAGGGTTTCCCAGTTTTTCTAGAACAACGCGAGAAATTAATTGAAGAAAAACTAGCAAAACAACTTGACATAACTTTGAGCGAGTAGAGATGTTTCAGGAAGTATTGAGTTTATTTCCTCCCAATATCCACCCTGTAACCTTGGTAAGCGATCCCGATGGCCTGCTAACCGATGAAACATTAATGACGATATTGAATGAGCGTGGCTTTACACTGCTAACAGAGAGCAATCCAGTTCTTTTGCGTAACCGGATTGAAAACTTGAAACCCTGGCAGGTTGATAAGCCTGTGATTGTTATAACCTCTGAAGAGTTGGAATCATTACCTTATGATCTGTGGCAATCCGGCCACCATCTGCAACTCTCCCTGCATGATTACTTCCCCAACCTGGCTTATCCATTAGTTCAAGTATTATCACCCTACCAGCGTTCTCGCCTGAGTGACTGTCCGCCGCCAACTACCTGCCTGGGGCAACAACTCAGCGCAGTTTATATCTTTCGTCATGTATTCCACGTACCGGTGGATAATCTGGATCGACCCAGTGCATTGATCACCTGGTTGGATGAGTATCATAACGGGTTGGCGCCTCTACCTCCTGCTTTACTCGCAAGCCTGCTGGCTCAGCTAGGGAAACTTCCTGTTTATACCGGTTGGCCACTGCGCGACCTGCTTGAAAGCCACAGTGCCTTTAATGAATTTCTGCAGACCCAGTGGTCGCAATATGTGCACAAATCCATGAGCGATTGGGGCGCAACCAGCCATTACACAGTAAAGCCGACCGCGACCATGCTGCTCTCTTTCGAGCAGGATAACGTGTTGCAAGATACGCTTCTACGCCTGGTGCGCAGTGGCAGCCTGGCTCCCCTGGAAGTGGAAGGACTTTCAACCGCCCCCTCCTGGGCAATGCCAGCCCTGCTGGCATCCCTTACCGACCGCTGCCCCCATCGCATGGCTGAACTAACTGCCGGCTTGCAGGAACGTTTAGACAGTCTGACAACTGCTGCACGTTGGGAAGACTGGCAGGTGGTTGCCCGTCTCTGGACCGAACTCACCCTGCTGCGCGCTGAAACGCCTGATCCGCAACCTGCTTCCGTTTTTTCAAGTCTGCGTGCCCGTCTCGACTCGGCCTTCACAACCTGGCTTCAACTGCGCTACACACCTTTGGGGGTACAGCGTTTGCCTATTCCGCACCATGTCCACCATGTCCCACACTATCTCAATTTCCGTCGCGAGCAAGGGAAGAAAATGATCGCCCTGGTAATCCTCGACGGACTTTCTCTCGCAGATTGGTTGCTGATCGGGAATGCTTGGCGGAAACGCCATCCCGACTGGCATATGGCCGAAAGTTTGCTGCTGGCTCAGATTCCGACCATCACATCCATCTCACGCCAGGCGCTGGTCAGCGGTTTACGTCCAGCAGACTTCGCCGCATCCATACAAAACAATAGTGAAGAGCCCCGCGAATGGACGGCCTTTTGGACACGTGCCGGCATGCCACCCGAAGCCTGTGCTTTCATCTCTGTGGATTTTCGCCGTGATCCTATGCCGGCTGCACTGTCCGATCCCCGTTTGCGTCTGCTCTGTTTGGTCGAACGGACTGTAGATGAAATAGTACATGGTAGCGTGCTGGGGAATGCCGATCTGGTTGCTACAATCAAGGTCTGGCTGGACGATAAAAAGACACCCCAGCATCTGGAATCGGCCATCTCCGGTTTGCTCGAACGCGGTTTCAATGTCTTTATCACCAGCGACCATGGACATACCGAGGCCATTGGTATCGGACAACCTAACGAAGGCATCCTGGCGCAGACACGCGGTCAACGGGTTCGCATCTATTCAGACCGGAACATTGCACGTCAAACACAGATCGCTTTCCAACCCAGCCTGTTATGGGAAGACGATGGGCTGTTACCGATTGACATTTATGCTGTACTCCCTGTAGAGCGCGGCGCCTTTGCTCCGAAGAATCAATCAGTTCTCACCCATGGCGGCGCTTCCTTGGATGAAGTCATAGTCCCATTTATCGAGATAACACATGGATAAAGGTATTGGATTTAATCGTACGATCACGCTGAAATGGCTGAACGCCGCTGCCAATCTTCGTTCCCAGACTGACGATCTCGCCACCATGCGCCAGGGTTTGGAAGAAGTGCTCGTTGAAGATATGCAAGGTGTAGATGCGCGTCGCAAAACAATAGATGTACTGGTTAATATTTGGCTGAAGTGTACCAATATTTCCCCTTCTCTTTATGCAGCAGCGCTGGACTTATTACCGGAAGTCTCGGTGCCTCAGCGTATCTGGTTGCATTATGGCCTGATACTGGTCTATTATCCGTTCTTCCGGCAGTGCACATCAATCATCGGACAGATAGCTCGCGTACACGAGACGTTTACCCGTAAAATGGTCAAAGAACGCCTGGCTGGTGAGATGGGTCATTTCGGGTCGCTTAACCGGTCTGCAGAACGTGTAATGGCATCTCTGGTGAACTGGAATATTTTGATTCAGCAAAATAAAGAAATTCGGCCAGCGGTATCACCTCTGACCATTGAACAAGTATGGTTACAATCCTGGCTGCTTGCCTGCGCCTTATTCGCCCACCCTGCCGATGAACTCCCATTTGCGGATCTGATCAATTTACCGGAATTATTCCCTTTCCGGTTTTCTGTCACTTTGGAAAATCTACGCAAAAATCGCCATTTTATTATTCAACGGCAAGGGGGATGGGAGATGGTGAGGCTTCAGTAATTTAATTTACTACTTCTTTTTTCAGCACATGACTTGAAAGTACATCAACCCGGCCAAATCCCGCCGGCACCTGGTTGCAAGTCTCCCATCTCTGCCAGGGCATCGTCTTCGTCGGTCAGGTCGGCAAGGACCTTGAATTGTCTACCATTTTTGCGCGTCAGATAATTGCAGGCGCTAAAATTCTGCTGCGTGAAGTGTATGGACTAATAGCCCCGTATACAGATGTATTCTCTGGATAGTATTTTATACTACTTGGGCGTGAGATGTAGGGGAATAGAAAGTCAAAAGTGAACGATGATAGTATTGCCCACAAGCATTGGGGAGATCCGAGAATAAGTACCACTTATATATGTTTGACTTGCTTCGAGAATTATTCGGTGGTGATT
>Ga0315277_10002129_pt1 | contig 27856 bp, 31 predicted proteins | sample YL17G05_15_MG_FD_203695 | JGI IMG/M metagenome (GOLD analysis project Ga0315277, IMG submission 203695) | Sediment microbial communities from Yellowstone Lake, YNP, Wyoming, USA - YL17G05_15 | ecosystem: Environmental > Aquatic > Freshwater > Lake > Sediment | place: USA: Wyoming | collected... | reverse complement strand
CTCCTGGAAATCAGTCCAACCAGAAAAACCAGTGAAGAAAAATCAGCCTGAATTTATCACAAAAGTCATGTGCCCGATGCTTGCTCAACAGGGAGATAAACTCCCCGTCAGTGCGTTTCCCCCTGCGGGTATATTCCCGCCTGGTACTACAAAATATGAGAAACGTGGCGTTGCCATCAATGTCCCTGAATGGCAAATGGATAAATGTATCCAGTGTAACCAATGTGCCATGGTCTGTCCTCACGCCGCGATTCGACCAGTGCTGATAACACCCGATGAGTTAAAGAAAGCACCAAGCGGCTTTAATGCGAAAAAAGCCGTCGGAAAAGAAGCAGAAGGATTGTCCTTCCGTATTCAGGTATACACCGAGGATTGCATGGGATGTGGTAACTGTGCAGATATCTGCCCTGCAAAAGAAAAAGCCTTGATAATGAGCCCTCTAGCGACACAAATAACTACACAAATACCCTATCAACAGTACACCGAGGCAATCCCAGTTCGGTCCGGCGGGTTTGATAAATTTACAGTAAAAGGCTCACAGTTCCAACGTCCGCTGCTTGAATTTTCTGGAGCATGCTCAGGATGCGGAGAAACACCATATCTCAAAACGATTACACAACTGTTTGGCGATCGGATGATTGTTGCTAATGCAACCGGATGTTCCTCCATCTGGGGGGGATCAGCACCATCAGTGCCGTTTACCACAAACGAAATAGGATTTGGTCCGGCATGGGCGAACTCTCTGTTTGAAGATAACGCGGAATACGGCTTTGGTATGGTTCTCGCAACAACACAACGCCGGGCGAAACTAGCGGATCTTATTACCCAAACGATTCAAAAGAGTCAGGGAGCGCTCAAAGATGCGTTCACTGGTTGGCTGCAAAATATGCGTGATGCAGAGAAATCAAAAGAATTCGGCGATACCATCAAAACGTTGCTTGAAAAGAATCATACTGATGAACTACTCAATCAAATCTGGGAATCCCGCGATATGTTGACAAAGAAATCAATCTGGTCTGTTGGTGGAGACGGTTGGGCGTATGATATCGGCTACGGCGGTCTTGACCATGTTCTTGCCATGAACGAAGACATCAACATCTTAGTACTCGACACAGAACTCTACTCGAATACCGGTGGGCAGTCTTCAAAAGCTACACCAGTTGGGTCAATTGCGAAATTCGCTGAATCTGGAAAGAAAACAAAGAAAAAAGATCTCGGTCTCATCGCAATGAGTTACGGGTATGTCTATGTTGCCTCGGTGGCGATGGGTGCAAACAAGAGTCAGTTTATGAAAGCTATTCGGGAAGCAGAATCATACCATGGTCCTTCGCTGATTATCGCGTACGCACCCTGTATTAATCATGGAATAAAGGCAGGGATGGGCAAAACACAGGAAGAAGAAAAACGCGCAGTCGAATCAGGGTACTGGCCGTTATATCGATATGACCCCCGCCTTGCAGCAGAGGGGAAAAACCCGTTCCAGCTCGACTATCAGCAACCAAATGGTACAATTCATGATTTCCTCATGGGTGAAGTACGATATGCAGCGCTGGTTAAAACATTCCCTGACGAAGCCGCTAAGTTACATAAACAACTCGAGGAAAGCACACTCACTCGGTATAAAGCATATAAAAACATGACTGAACAAAAGACATAATTACCCATAACATTCACCGGTGAAACAAAGAATAAAACGATCTTGGAAACGATTCCTATTTCATAGCACAAACATAACTCTTAACTGACCGTGTTTGTGTTATGTCATTATTTTTTTTTTTTTTTAAGGGAAGTTTTTATTTTGACGATATCAGTTCGTGAAAAGAGGTACATTAATAAATGGTTTTTTTCTTAACCTTGACACAATGAACCTTCAAACCATGACGACGCAACAAAAAACAACCCTATTCCTAGGTATTTTTCTTGGAATCATTACACTGATTATAATTGGGTACCTTCTTGCACCAACACTAATCTATGACCAATGGATCTGGAAATATTACTGGGGGCCCGTAGTCGCTGACGCATCAGGCCATTCAATAATTTATCATGGCGTCACCGCAAACGAAGGCTATACGATTCTCTCAGAAATCACCTACGGAGTAATCCTTGTCTGCGCCCTCTACGGACTGTACAAACTATTAAAAAAACTTGAAATCAAGATAGATTGGTATTTCTGCCTCGCCTTATTTCCCTATATCCTGTTTGGTCCTATCACCCGCGTCTTAGAGGACACCAATTATTTCTCTGAACCAGCAGTATATTGGTTCATCTCACCACTGATTTACTTTCAGACAGCGCTGTATGTGCTGATTTTTCTCTTTCTTGGATATTATCTCCAAAAAAAGACATTTACCCAAAGAAAAACACTTTTTATTCTTCTTTCTGTGTTTGGTCTCATCGATGTTTTCTATACAATCATTTGGATTTTTGGAATCCACTATGGTGTTTCAATTATTGAACCAAGCATCTTTTATGCTCTTTCCATTCTTGCATTTCTCCCGTTTCTGTATCGTCTTATAAAAAAACAGATAATCACCGTAAATACCGTTATTTTCTCTGGAGGATTGCTTGTTGTCCTACCCTGTTTCTTCCTTATAGGACGATGGATGATAGGGGATCAATGGAGTGTTTCCTATGGGACATTTCTGAATGTGTTTTTGCTCGTGATCGTTCTTGTCATTCTCATCGTATTTCTCGTGTACCTGGTTGCATGGATCTATCGGAAACACGACACCCTGAGGGTGTATAAGGAACCGTTGAATCTCTCGATGCTTGCAGGACATCTGATTGATGGAATAACAAGCTATGTGAGTATCTATGATCCCTTGAGTATGGGGTTACCATCATATATTGAAAAACACCCGGCATCAAACAGCCTTATGGAACTGTGGCCACCGTTATTTCCCATTGTCAAATTCCTTCTAATTATTATGGTGATTTATGTCTTTGACATCGCCTATAAAAAAGAACTCACCAAATATTCACGGTTAGTCAATCTCCTTAAAATCGGCATTTTCATCCTTGGTATATCACCAGGCCTAAGGGATCTGCTGCGAGTTACAATGGGCGTGTAATAGCATCGTATTACTCACCCAGATCAAGACAACAGAATTATAAACACCAATGTTTTTTCTTCAGAGATGATGAGGCGGCATCCAGATTGGCTGAAAGTACGAATTGGCGGGGGAGAAAATTATTCAAAAGTAAAAACCCTCCTGCGATCTGTAAAGCTCCATACCATTTGTGAAGAGGCAAAATGCCCAAATATCGCTGAATGTTTTGGAAGTGGTATCGCTGTTTTTTTAATCCTGGGAAACGTCTGTACCCGAGACTGTCGATACTGCAATGTGACGCATGGGACGCCGGGTCCCTTAAATTTTAATGAACCACGAAATATCGCAGAAAGTGTCAAAACTCTTGGTCTGAAATATGTAGTAATAACCTCAGTGACACGAGATGATCTCAAAGACGGCGGAGCAAGCATTTTTTATGAAACAGTACAAGAGATTAGACAAGTGAATGATGCCTGTAAAATCGAAGTGTTAATCCCTGATTTCAGAGGCGATCAAAAATCAATACAGAAAGTGGTTGATGCAGCACCCGACGTCATCAACCATAATATCGAAGTCGTTGAAGCCTTATTTTCGCATATCCGACCCCAGGGGAACTACCGACGAAGTTTGAAAGTATTGAAAACAATAAAAACAAAGCAAAAAAACATTCCAACAAAATCCGGCTTCATGGTAGGGTTAGGAGAAAACACAGAACAGATTCTGACAACAATGCATGATTTGAGAGATGCTAATGTTGATTTCTTAACAATCGGACAGTATTTACAACCCACCCGAAATCATGCAGAGGTGAAAAAATATTATCCGCCGGAAGAATTTGTACAGCTGAAAAACGCTGCTCTTCAGTTGGGTTTTCTGCATGTTGAGTCAGGACCACTTGTTCGAAGCTCATATCATGCACAAACTGCCTTGCAGTAGATATTTGTAGGATGAGGAACTTTTTAAAAGGTAATTCAATACGCATACTGAGTATGCGATCTCAGTCTGTTTATAAGGTACCACAGGGAAAGTTACTGAAAATCTCAGTAGAATATAATAAAAAAAATGATGTGATCAAAAATATTTGGATTACTGGGGATTTTTTTGCGTATCCTGAAGAAGCAATTGAACTGATGGAAACGAAACTAAGGAACACAGTACTAGACGAAGGACAATTACTAGAGAAGATACGTTCCATTATCACCAGGTATCATATTCAATTTATTGGCGTTGATGCGGAAGGCTTAACGAAGGGAATCCTGATGTGTAAACCATGAAAGAACAATGGAGGCTACTCCAAACAGGTTTCGACACTGCTTTTTCAAATATGGCAATTGACCGAGCAATACTAATCGCAAATAGCAAAGGAAAGGTTCCTCCTACCGTACGCTTTTATGGATGGATGCCCCCTGCTATTTCTCTGGGTTATTTTCAAAGTGTCGCTGAAGAAATCGATGTAAATGCATGTAAACAACTTGGTGTTGATTATGTTCGGAGAATTACTGGTGGAGGCGCTGTGTTCCATGATAAAGAATTGACCTACAGCATTGTAATATCCGAGGCACATCCAGCGATTCCCAAAAATATTTTACAAAGTTACGGATGTATCTGTAACGCGTTACTCCAAGGATTAAAACAACTAGGAATTCAGGGTACATATGCCCCTATCAATGATATTCTTGTTGATGGGAAAAAGATTTCTGGGAACGCACAAACACGGAAAGCAAACACAGTTCTTCAACACGGGACAATCCTTTTAGATGTTGATGTCGACACGATGTTTTCTTTGCTTAAGGTCCCGAATGAAAAAATAAAAGATAAACTGATTAAAGATGTCAAACAGCGCGTGACATCAATAGAACACATAGCCGGAAAAAGGATACGTTTTGAAGAGGTAGCAGAGGCACTAAAGACTGGTTTTGAGGAAGAATTTCATGTCGAATTGATCCAAGGAATTCTGACGAACGAAGAAAAAACGTTAGCAGCACAATTTGAAAAAGAATGCTTTTCGACAACTCAGTGGAATCACCGTAGATAATAAATGAGATACAGCGTTTCACTTTCTATTATTTTTTAGAGAAGAAAAAGACCTAGTGTTTCTGCGTATTCTTTTACTCGAAGATACTCTTCCCTTGAAACAGGAGAGGTGATCTCCTTGTATTCATCAGCATGATATTCTGGTCGATACTGCGCCATGATGTTGACAACAGCCTGAGGGGTATTCTCCTGGATCCACTGTAGAATCCTCTGCGAACAACATGCTTCGTGATTCGGCAATACCAAATGTCGTATGATTACCTCCCCATGCTGATACGCAAGCAGATGGTTTCGTTTCACAACATCGGTATATCCATCAACCTTGGAGAGTCTTTTTGCGCATGAATCATTCCCATATTTGAAATCCGTCAGATAGAGATCTATTACACCATGTAACAATTTCATTGTCTCTTCTGAACAGTACATGTTCGAGTTCCACACCTGCGCAATGTTACAATCTAACTGTTGTAAAACCTTTAGGATATACAGGAGATTTGATGTGGGGTCTCCACCAACCCAGTTCACGTTTCTTGCACCCTGTTTTTTCCGTTGTTCAATAACAGTGACAAGCTGTTGAGGTTCAATGATTGTCCCACAAGGAAACTGGCTGATATCCCAGTTCTGGCAAAACACACAATGAAAGGTACATCCAGAGAAAAAGATCGTATAGGAGGGAACAAGTACGTGTTCTTCACCAAAATGTAGAAACTCAGCGGCGATATGCGATTCCTGGACACCGCATTTCCCAGCGGTTTTTCTTCTATCTATCTTGCATCGGTGTTCACAGAAACAACATGATTGAAAGAGGCGATCTGCAAGTTCGATTTTTAGATCGAGAAGCGATGATTTCGATGGAGTGTTCTGTACCTTCATTAATTCAAGTGATTCATCATGGGTACGCCATAGTTCATCGGTTGGTTGAGTAACGTCAAACGAAACCGGGATACGTTTACAATCAAGATACTGAGCAATTCCCTGTTCTTCAAGGATTTCATGGTATTTTGGGAGAAGTGATCCTACCGTCATCATTTTTTGATATCGATGGAGAGAATTAAAAACTATTTTGTATACTGGTCAATGTCAACCTGCATACCATCTCGAGCTGCGATGACAGTAACTCCTAGCTTTTTTGTGAGGTGTTCTGCTATTTCCCAGGGTTTTGCTTTTACCATTCCCATACCAAAATGCGTCAAAATTGCTAGACGTGGTTTATTTGCCTCGATAATCTCTTCAGCTTCTTGTAAACAGAGGTGTTCAATGGTGTTTTTATCCTGTAACATTACGACATTGACAATAAGGATGTCTCCGGTAAAATGTGATGCCAAACCTGTAAAATAATCGGTATCTGTGATAAGAGAAATCGAGCTGGTTTTTCCTCTGAAGTTGATGCCATAGGTTTCCACCCCATGTTTCAACCGTATTGGTGTTTCAAAAGAGATGTTTCCTGCTTGGTATTGTCCTTTTTCTTTGAGAATCTCGATACGGTCGACTTGCTCTCTAATATATTTGAGAATCACTGGATCTCCTTCCAATGCGTCTGCTGGAGCAAACACGACTCCTTTCTTTTTAAATCCACCGCTTGTCATTGCTTCAATCATAATGTTAATGTCATTGGAATGATCAAGATGACGATGGGTAAGAATAATTCCTTCTAAATCCTGCGGGTCGAGCTTTGGCCGGCTGGTAAGACAACGAATGAGCGCGCCAGGGCCAGGGTCAACTAAAATATGGGTTCCATCAAGAGTAAGCCACAGACCGCCTGAAGCTCGAAGTTGTTTCATGACAACAAACCGTGCCCCTGCGGTCCCAAGGAATTTAATGACGTTCATATTGATGTTTTTACTCCATTCATATAATTCAAAGACGATACAGTAAATTATTTACCATGCATAATTGATATTTCTATATGAATCTTTTTGAGTATACCTATAGTTTAGTCCGACAGATTCCCCTCAGAAAGATCTCGACATACGGTGCGGTCGCAATTGCATTAGGTGACAAAGTAGCCGCCAGGGCAGTTGGTCGGATGATGAACCAGAATCCAAATGCGGATGATATGCCGTGTTTCAAAATTGTTCATTCTGATGGGCGACTTGGTGGGTTTGGACTTGGAATTGATGATAAAATAAGAAGACTAAAACAGGATTCAATTCACGTAAACAAAGGAAAGATAGTTAATTTTGAAAACGTGTTCTTTGATGATTTTAGAACCGAGTACCCATTGAAGACATTACGTGAGGAACAAATAAACATTAGTAAAAACATATCTCTGCAAGATGATTTTGGGGAGATAGAAACTGTTGCAGGTATTGATGTCGCATATCCAGATAATGAGTTTCATGAAGCATGCGGAGCCTGTGTCGTCCTAGATTATCATACCATGCAGGTTATCGAAGAATCTGTGGTGTTTTCACCGACTGATTTTCCATTCATCTCTACCTATTTTTCCTATCGAGAGCTCCCTATTGTTCAAAAGCTTATGAACCATCTTCGGTCAACCCCATCTCTGATACTTCTTGATGGAAACGGAATAATCCATCCTATTCGTTGTGGGTTTGCATCTCATGCGGGAATCACCTTAGATATTCCAACGATTGGGGTTGCAAAAACCCTTCTGTACGGAACAGTAAAAAACTCCCAAGTGATCATTGATAAGGAACAACGAGGATATGCTTTTTATAAAAAGCAGGGTACAAGACCGATCTATGTTTCACCTGGACACCGGGTATCTCTCACAACTAGTCTTGATGTGGTAAAACACCTGAGTTCTTCAAAAATCCCTGAACCATTACGACTTGCTCATCATCTTGCGAAAAAGAATTTACAAAAGAACCAGCAGCTCATCGCTGGAGATCACAGGGATGTCATGATCGCTAAATAATTGTTTATATTGGGTAACCTGTGATTTTTTGAGTGCTTTCTTATGAAGATAGACCCCCATCATATCTGGTGTAGCCAAAATTGCCTGGTGGATCATCGCCCAATCGATGACCCCGGAGTCGATATGGTAGGATGGTATCATGTGCCCGAATGCAACTTTTTTCTGAAACGCTACATCAGTGAATCGTGGTGCGTAATGCCCCCCACCGATACCGAGGAGAACGGGGATGTCTTTTGGAAAATCTTCCTCATAATGATATGTTATCAGTAGCTCAAGTAGTGATGTAGCAATAATCGATGCAGGTTCTTTTTGTGCCCATTGGATTTCTGTGCTGCCAACCTCTACAAACAGTGTGGGAATCTTCAGGAACGGTCCATGATGAGTAACCTCATAGCAGACTTTATATTCGAGATCTGTTAATTGAAGGTTTTTTTTAATAAGCCGAAGAAGGTGGATCATCATTCGTGGCGCGCAGGGTACAAGAGTTTTTGGTTGTCCACCGAACTCTGCATCACTGAAATTACCAATCGGGTGAACAGTAAGGGTTGGTTCCCCCGTTTTACTACGATGCCTCGAAAGAAAGATAGCTATCCTTGGGTCGATGTGAAGTTGTTCTTTTACTTCGGTGTCGATGTTTTCGTGTCGTATTTTTTTATCTGGTATGGTAACAATTACTAGATTATTCATTGAAATGTGTCTGAAGACAGGGGTATCATAAAAGGTCCCCTGCTCATTCCAGGTTGTTTGTTCTAAAAGACTGTTTTTTATATGTGTACTCGCAGGGTCCTCGGATGAAGAAATAATCAAGACGGTCATGTAATTCTTGGAACAACAAGGGTGTTTTTGTAATTTGCGTCAGAATCTGTTTTGCTCTCTGACAAGTTGTTTAACCCTTTCTACATGAACAAGATAGTGGATTCGATTTTCTATGACGCAAATTTTTGCGATATATTGAATTTCCAATGCTTCTTCTTCCGTCGATAAAAGTCCGATTACTATCATACAATGAAGGGTTGTCTTTATCCTTATAAAGTCTTGTTGTACAGATGTTATCAATTTATATTAAGTTATACATATAATAATAGAAATGAAATATGATAAAGATGAATTAGAAGGTTTATTTCCTGCTTATAAATTCAATCAAGAGGCACACTAAATTCACAACAATAACAATAAACATTGATTATTAATAGGTCGTTCTTATTTGGGAAAAATGATGTCAACACTATCACCGATTGTCTGTAAAGATTATACATTACGATTTGAAAAAACATTAATTATGGGAATTCTGAATGTGACTCCTGATTCGTTCTCTGACGGAGGCCTATTCAATGATGCTGATATAGCAGTTGACCATGGAAAAAAAATGGTTTCTGAAGGCGCAGATATTATCGACGTAGGTGGAGAAAGCACACGACCAGGTGCGGCACCCTTATCTGAAAAAGAAGAACTAACCAGAATCTTGCCTGTAATAACACAACTCTTAGATGAAGTGTCTATCCCTATTTCTATCGATACCTATAAACCACACGTTGCAGACGAATGTTTGAAAGCAGGTGCGCATCTCATCAACGATATCACAGGGATGATAAACCCCGAAATGAGAAAGGTTGCAGTAAAACACAAAGCGCCTATTGTCATCATGCATATGAAGGGCACACCGAAAACCATGCAACAGAACCCTACCTATCAGGATTTACTAAGAGAAATTACCGCATTTTTTCAAGAACAAACGACCAAAATACGCAAAGAAGGAATTCAACAAATCATTATCGACCCCGGGATCGGTTTTGGAAAAACGATAGAACACAACCTACAGATCTTAAAACACCTCGGAGTATTCAAAACACTAAATTGTCCGATTTGCGTTGGGCCATCGCGTAAATCTTTTATAGGAACAATAACCGGCTTATCTGCAAAAGAACGTCTTGAAGGAACATTAGCTGCCGTAACCATCGCAATTATGAATGGAGCAAATATAGTACGCGTTCATGATGTGAATGAATGTAAGCGCGCTATCCAAGTCGTAGATGCGATTCGGAGTGCATAATGCCGAGAGTGTTTCTTGGCCTCGGATCAAATATTGGCAATAAAGAAGACAATGTCAACAAAGCACTTACGTTTATTTCTGAGTTATATACGATAAAAAAAACTTCCCATCTATACCTCACTGAACCAGTCGGAAATATTAAACAAGACTGGTTCCTGAATTGTGTCGTCGAAATCCAGACTGATGTTGATCCAAAAAAACTGTTATCTACCGTTAAATCGATTGAACGAAAACTCGGGAGAACAAAAATAGTGAAAAATGGACCAAGGACTATCGACATCGACGTCCTGTTTTATGGAGACTACATTCTAAAGACAAAGACTCTTATTATTCCTCATCCGTTGATACAAGACCGGCTTTTTGTTCTTCAGCCGATGATGGACATCAATCCTAACTTGATTCATCCTGTGTTCAAAAGATCGATTCATCAGCTGTATCACGATCATCTGTGGGCTGAGAAAGTCACACTCTACAAATAAGCATTGTTTATATTCCTTGTCTCTATTCTCAATCCGAAAAAAGGAGAATCATCCATGAGACTATGCCGAGAATTTTACTTTGATTCCGCGCATTATATCCCCCATTACAAGGGGAAATGTGAGAAACTGCACGGTCATACCTATAAATTAGAGGTTGTCATAGAAAGCAATGTGAAGAAGGATGGAATGGTTGTTGATTTTGCAAAAATGAAAGAAATCGTAGAAACAACCATCCTTGAAAAACTGGATCATCAAGCGTTAAACGAGCTCTTTGAGAACCCAACAGCTGAACATATTCTTGAGTGGATTTCTACTCAGTTGAAAGATACGTTACCATTGTCATCGCTACGCCTCTGGGAAGGACAGGGGAAGTGGGTAGAGATACTCATGTGAAGAAAGGATATACTGTATTGTGTAAATGGGATTTGGGACTGTGAGAGTCGTACGGGAGTGCATAAAACTTATTCGGCCATACGGTATGCTTTTTCTGGGATTTACCCCCGTTTTTGGAGCCCTATGCAATGGGCAGTTTGATGTATTTCGTCTATCACTGTTGTTGATTATCGGGTTACTTGGACATATATTTGTCTTTGTCCAAAATGATTATTATGATATAGAAATTGATCGGCAGTCGAAATATGTGGTGCAACGACCACTCATATCTGGAGTTATATCACGAACACACGCACGCGTTCTTTTTCTCGGTTCTTTTGTGCTGTCGATCGTTCTTGCTGTCATCTTTTTCTTCTCCGTTCTTTCGTTTGTCGCGTTATTACTATCGTTTGCACTGATGACTCTCTACAATCGATACAGTAAGCGCATCCCCGGTATGGAATATGTTCTAGGGGCTGGAGTGTTCATATATGGGATTTTCGGTGCATTGACCGTCTCTGATCAAGTATCAAACTTAGCGATAATCATCTCTTGTGTTTGGTTCCTGCAATGGGTATTCAGCGTTGGTGTATCTGCGAATTTAAAAGATGTGGAATTTGACACGAAACTTGGTATTCGGACAACACCAGTTGTCCTCGGTGTTAATGTTTTGGGAAATCAGTTGAAAAAACCATTAGGATTTATCATATACCCCTACGCGATAAAAGGAGCACATCTCCTGGTGGCTTTACTTCCCTTCTTCCTAGGATATGCCTCAATTTTTCTGAATGGTTATCCGATTCCTCTCCTTGGTTTTTTGGTTATCGCATTTCTCTTACTTTTTACCACAAGAGGGATTCTTACTGCGTCACTGAAAGAGCGCAACCTCATGCTTCAATATGAAGGGGTACATGAAGGGCTTGCGCTTCTATTGGTTCCCTTTGTATTGTTGAGCTATCTGGTGAAACATATCGGTGTTTTACCTACTTTTTTATTGATGGTATTGTTGGTTCTCTGGCCACTTCTTTCTTTACGATTCTTATTTGGAAAAACCCTTATTCCTTTAGAATAACCTTGAAATATGGTGTTTTTTTCGAAATTATTATATAGCTCTAGAATATTTTCCTGCTAATTATAACTATGGTGAGGTGAAAAAATGGTAACCATAAAGGAAATAAAGAGCACAATAGCAGTTGCTATAGCTGCAGCATTTGGTTTCATTATAGCATTAATTTGGAAAGATATCATCGTGGGTTTAATGAAACTCGCTGGGATGTGGCAAGAAGGTGGACCAACATCTTGGAACGGTGCAATTATTGCAATAGTCGTGGCAGTGATTATAACTGTCGTATCTGTGCTCGGAATTGTATTTATTTCAAAATGGGGCGGCGTAGCACAAAAGTAAAATACCCCTTCTTTTTTTTTTAAAAAAAACTAATTCTAGCTCATCTAGACGATACATCCACATTTTTTCTGTCGGAGTAAACGAACTTGTTCATCATGTGAATCTACAAAGACATCTTGTCGATCATATCCGGTAGCAACCGATAGTTCCAGTGGGCTATAATGACGATATCCACGCCGTTTCATCTCCTTTACGAGCTGCTCATGCTGAAGATATAATGCTTTCTGCTTTCCTTTCCATCGTAAGGTTTCAGGGTGATACGCATACACTTTTTTATTATTTAAAAGAATTGACCAAATCGCGTGGAGCTCCTAATGTTCGCCTAACAAATGGTTTCGACACAGTTTTTCAGGTGAGATGTCCCAAATTCTCATTGTATCAATTAATTTAGGTGTTTGAAAGAGACGCAAGATGTTTGATTCGTTTTACGACATTTGGATGTGTGCTAAGCACTTCAAGGAGCTTATCACTTGTCTTAAGCGATATTTTTTTTGAAGAAAGCATCATCAGCTCATTCTGATCAATGGTACCACTCATATCCAAGTCGATATCTTTCAGCTCACGGACCTCATACATTGCTCGCGATGGATCATTGATAAAAAATGCTTTCATTCCCTCCGTCTGTTTTAAAGCCTGTTTTGGCGTCCTGGCGGTACTCACGGTTAATTTATAGAGCGCGGTCGCCAGATAATGAGGTTGATTACCGAGTTCAGCACTCCCTTGATCTGCATAATATTCTCGGATTCGTGATCCGTACATGACAAGAAGATTGGTGATGAAATAGACGACAAGTGCGAGCATTCCAATCGCGATTGCTCCCCCGCTATCACGATCTCGTCGTCCCATGCCGCCCCAGAGAAACGAAATGTAGATCATATAACAGACCATCGGAATCACACTTAGCATCGTGATTACCGCAACATCGCGATGTTGGATATGGGAGAGTTCATGGCCAAGAACTGCTTTTAATTCTTCTTCGTTTAATAGGTCAAGAAGTCCTTTAGTGACGCACACACGTGAGCTTTTCTTGGTTCGTCCGAACGCAAATGCATTAGGAATCGGTAGCTGTGATATACCAATCTTTGGTTTATTGGGTAGGCCTGCTTTATCTGCAAGTTCAGCGACCATCTGATGAAGTCTTGGGTATTCTTGTTCACTAACGTATTTGACTTTCATTGACCATTCGACAATTTTCGGTCCAATTATATATTGTAAAAGAATGATCCCTGCAGCAATTCCAATCATAAAAAGATAAAAATATAACCCGGTGATTTGAAGATAGTATCCAATTCCAACAAATATACCAAACAGGATTGCGAACATTAGCCCTACTAAGAGATATAGGCGTGCTTGTAACCACATAGTTTTCAGTGCCTCCGCTGTGGGATGTATTAAATGTAGGATTTAAAATTTTCTATTCCTTGATTTTAAATAAAAAGATAGCAAATTATTTGTAATAAGTAATAAGATAGATTAGAGAATAACTCGTAACGTTTAAGTTGTCGTTGGTTTCCGAATTGGATGCCAATCAAAATTAACCCATAGAAAAGGTCTTTCACCTAGAGATCCATGTATTATTTTTGGGAGGAGAAATAGCCTATCATCCCAGTAATTCCACTTCCATGTAGTAAAAAAAGCGTTGGAAAAAACAGCTTGTTCATTGTTATTTATAAAATTGTTATGTCTAATGATGTTTCTATTTGATTCAGACAACTTAACACCAATAGTGTTGTTTCGTATCGTATTCATCTCACCAATAACATTCTTGTGTGATGCCCCTCGCAGATAGATACCGCATTCTCCATTATCACTAATAATATTCCCCATGATAGACGAATTTTCACAACGTTCCATCTCAATACCATTTCCATCGTTCGTGGTAATTATGTTCCCTATGATCTGATCACCATTTGCCCAATGTGCATAAATTCCCTTCATATTGTTAATGATTGTATTATTTCGAACGATATTCCACGATTGCTCATAAGCGTAATTAAGGTAAATCCCAATCGCATTATTTTGAATGACAGTATTTTCGATGGTTACATTTGAATTTAAAGAAAGCGTCTTTATACCAGCTTGATAGGTCTGTATTCCACTGTGTTGGATGGTGAATCCAGAAATTGTGACACCAGGAACTGAGATAGTCACGACATCATTTGTTCCTCCTCCATCGATGATTGTCGTATTCTTGTTCTCTCCGTCTAAATTGATGGTCTTATTGATAATAACGTGTTCATCATAGATGCCATTCCTGACGTAAACAGTATAGCCATTGAATGCATGATTCACTGCTTCTTGAATCGTTTGAAAAGGATATTCATTAGTTCCATTCCAGGGGCCATTTGTATTGTCATCATCAACATATAAGATAGGGAATTTCCCGTACACGCCAGTCAAATAGAATGATTTTTTACCAATCCCACATTCTCCATATTTTATGTTGATCCATCCCTCATCCTGATTGTCTACCCCCCAGCTGTTTTTAACAATCCAATATCCAGGATCGTCATTATATCCGACGATCGCCATATAATGAGCACCTTTAGCCTTTCCCCATCGATGTTGATAGATTCCTTTCTTATAAAAGTTAAAATCCTCATAAACGAGAAAATAGGAAGGTACTGGTCCATTTGTCACTAACGCAGTTTTAATGGCATCAGGATCATCAGGAAGATAGGACCAATCGGTGATTTTTACAGTTCTGTTTTTCCAGTCAGGGGAGGTGGTGTTTAAAGGATATTGATATACGTCATGTGGATATGGCCAACATGCTTCATCAGGAACACCATATTCCTTCAGAAAATTGGTATCATTTTCAGGATAAGAACCCCAATTAAGATTTCCTCCACTATAGAAAAAGAGATGAGCTTCTGAAAGGTCACATCCAAATGGATAACCGACCCTATACTGAACCATCGTTTCCACGGCAGCAACGAGTGCAAATGTTTCACAGCTATGATATGGTATTTGATTTCGTATTGGTGTGGTAAAATCCACTCCATTGATATCACGCCAACTAAACGATGAGGGAAGAACGAAGGATCTCTCAGAATTACCTTGTTCTTCTATGTGAGGCAATACGATTGTTTCTGAATCGTCTTGAACTGCTTGTATAAGAGGAAAAAGACTGTTCCCCATTAGAAGGATTGTACACAAAATAATAATCAAAGTATTCGTTTTAACCATCGAATTTCTCGGCATCATTAGTATTTATAATGTAGGATATATTTAAACTTACAGTTATAAAATCTCGATATTATGTTATTTTAACAGAAGTAATCCATAATAATTCTGAGGACAGGTATGGTCATGAACCACCTTGATAGGATATCCAGCAGCTCGCGCAGTAAGGAACACATCAATTCCACAGGCTTCCATGGACGGACGTGCCTGTTCAGCATGTTTACACACTTTTTGCAGATTACATCTCTCACATAAATGACAAGGGCCAGAACCCATCCCGAACGCTTTGTAATATCCTGAAAGAAACGCCTCACGTTCAAGTTTACTGACGATAGATGTAATATTAGTCCATTTCAATGGACTATGGATCAAAATCGCAGTTTCGTACTCATCGAACATCCGTCGTGTTTCTTGTGGTGTCGGCGAATAAGGAGGACACGTAAGATGTTCACCATACCCATCACAACCATACTGACATTTCCGTCGCACCCATTCCGCGGTAAATACTTGCTTTGGAGAAATGATTTTTGCTTCTTTTGCTCCCAACTCGCAAGCTCTTTTTACGTAATGCTTCGATGGATGAAGAATAGTTTTACTCATCGAGTAATAAATACTTATTCGTCATTTAAATGAATCTATAAAAAAAGTAAAAAAGTAGGAATTAGTATGTTATTGTGCTAACCAGATAAATGAAGTAAAAATTACGAGCAATAATTTTTCCTTAAGTCGTTATATTTTTTCTTTTAGAGAAATAGAGTATATCAGTATGTTTCGTGTAGCCAAATTGTTTAAAAACTTGCATTGATGCAACGTTCCAATCTTCGATGAGACAAGCTACGATATTAATTCCTATAGCTTCAAGACAAAATTCAACTTCTTCAACCAATCGTTTTGCAATCCCTCTCTGACGATATGATGAAGTAATGATGAGTCTATTGATCCAACCTTTGCGTCCATCATGAGTCCCTAAGATAGCACCAACTAACTTCCCTTCATCCTCTGCGATAAAATATAAACAGTTCGGCTGTTGTAATTGCCATCGAATGTTTTTTTTACTATCACGCCCCCGTGGTCTATATGGGATGTCGCCTTCTTTCCACAGCGCAATCAAGGAATTATAATCCGCTATAGTCATCTTTCGTATGACAACACCTATATTGTTTTTTTCTTTTGATTTCATAGATCCTACAAAGATACCATTAAATAAGAATAAAGCACCTGTCTCTTGCATTTAGATGTTATTTATATTTTTCTAGAATCGGGTAATCTTCTCTTAGGACTTTTGCAACATACCCTTGGAAGAAATTTGGGAATATTTTATTGACAATGGAAAGCATTGACCACGCTTTTTTATATGCAGAAATGTACTTTTTATCGGTTGTTAATTTACTTTTATTGTAGTAGGTTCTTGTGAGTCTTGAGATTTTATTTTGCATCTCATTTTGGTATATTTCTAATGATGGTACCTCCCCTCGAACATATTTAGCGGCAATACATCCAGAGAGACTCCCTGAGACAATCGCATGATGGATTCCTGCTCCTGTTGCTGAATTAACTAATCTTGCTGCATCCCCTACAAACATGACATTATCTTTTACTAATGGTTGTAATGGTAACCCTGAGGGTACACATGATCGAAACGTAGACAGAACTGTGTAGTTATCTTCAGTGACGAATTTTATGTAGTTCGTTAGCAATTCATCTAAATCTACGTTTTGTCCACCGGGTATACCTAAACCTATATTTGCTAGTGTATTACTTTTAGGAAAAACCCATGCATAACCAAATGGTGCATAAGGCGTATGAAACCACATTTTCTGAATCTTGTTGTTAAAATTGCTTTTTACCCTACTTTGGATACATACTCCAATATCCTCTGGTTTTAATCGAGTGTTTAACCCTATTCTCCTTCCAACTTGACAGGCGATACCGCTCGCATCGATTATCACCTTTCCACTGATTTTTTCTTCGTTGTCCAAGATCACATCGTTTGGTGGTCTGAAATCGTTCATACCAACGCCGAGGATGAGTGTAACGCCGTTTTTTCTAGCTTTTTCCAATAAACTTTTTTCAATATAGTTTCTATCAATAATAAAAATTTTATGTGCCTTCAATTTGAAGAGATATTCCTTAAAAGTTGATACATTAATTTGTACAAAATTAATTTCATTTTTAGGGCAATTTATTTTATCCAATTCTAATAATTCTCCTGTGACATCAGCGATACCTTCTCCGCAATGAGGCGGGGAAAATGGTTCCTTGTGACGTTCAACCAATGCGACATTTACCCCTTTTTCAGCTGCATTGATGGCCGCAGAGGCACCAGCTAAATTACCACCAATTACAATAACATCAAACATACTCTTCTGAGGTAATGAAATTTCAAAGCCTATACTTAAATGTTGATATGGGTGATATTATTGCTCTCATAACGTGTGTATTTAAATAGCCGATTTTTCATGCTATAACCTGAAATATCAACCAAGGCGATGACGATGAAATTAGGAAGCATGATCCTTGAATATTTACGTCTTTTTCGTTTTCATGCAGTATCCATGGAAACAACGATTATTCTCATTGGCGCTCTTATCATGGATCAGCGTGACTTATTCCAGTTATTTATTATTTTTCTCATAGGGTTTTTTGGTCATATCTGCGGGTATGTACTAAATGATTACGCAGATATTGAGGTCGATAAAATATCTCATGAGCTCAGAGAAAAACCACTTGTGAGCGGCACCATTCCCAAAAACAACGCTCTTATCATTGGTTTTCTAACAGCACTTATTTCCTATATACTTGTTATTATCTTTTTTCCAAATTTATTGACTATACTATTTTTGGGATTAACTACAGTGTTAACTATAGTATATAATTTCCTAGGAAAAAAAATACCTGGTTCTGATGCTATTGTTGCGGCAACTGTTGTTGTATTCTTTTTCATGAGTGCAAGTAGTATAGGTAAACCGCTTACGAATCTGGTATATATTGTAGGATTGATATTTTTCTTTGATATCATATTTATTAACATTGTTGAGGGTGGTCTTAAGGACGTCGATCATGACTATCTCAGTGGAGCAAAGACATTAGCAACAGTAACAGGTGTGAAGGTAGAAGCGGGGAAACTGATCACCACTGGAAAATTTTTAGCAATTTCATATACAATCAGAGCAATCTACATTGTTATGATTATTGTATTAGGTTTTCAACCTGAAATTAATCTTTGGACATCAATTAATTATCCTAATATTATTGTTGCAATAGTTGCGATTATCTTTATGATTTTTGTACTTTTTGGCTCCTACAAATTTTTAAGTTTTAAAGTTTTTGACAGATCAAAAATGAAACGGTTATATGGTGGAATAAACGCTGCTTCTGGTATTTTATATATAGTTATGTTATATCCTATTTTAGGGTTAGGTATCACTCTGTTTCTGCTTTTATTTCCTGTTACGTGGTATACTGTTTTTAACACAATTCTTTATGGCAAACCTATGCAACCACGGGTATAACCAAAAATTATTTAGAAAACATTTTCACATGGCTTTCGGTTGTAAAAGAATTCCATAGAATATATCAGTTGATATTCATCTAAATCGTATGAATTCAGCGATTTGTGTTTCATCGACTGACTCGTATTCCGACCCAACTTTTAAAGAACCTTTACAAGAGACATGAAATCTCCAATAATGCATCCTAAGCATCATTTTCACATGATGTATTTTTAAGACCTTCATTGTGACATTAAGAGTTGCATCTTCTGTGTTTGTTTGCAAAACAAACCTATGCGGTATACTTTTTCCGTTTTCGATACAAAGAACATCACCAATAAAATCAATGTTTTGTGGTAATACGTTGATATGCCCTTCTTTTATCTTATTTATCACTAGTAATGGTTGACCTATATTCATATCTTTGAAAATAGTCGCCCACGTGACAGTGAAGTTTTTGAAATTTATTTTTCCCCAGAACCATCCAAGATTTTTTGCTGCTTTTAATCTCACATCCCAATTATGATCATGATACCCTATTCCACCCACGTTTATTTGTTTACCATTTACATTAATCGTGCCCTTTACATCTGCTCTTGGTACTAGCACAGCCCACCAGTCGTCACCCGGGTTCCTCCCCTTCCAACCCTGTGTTTGTCCCTCGAATCTTAGATTTGCTGATGTATCATTTATTTCAAATGAAAGATCATACACCCAGTTTCCCGTGTTTTTGTCAATATATCCGTTTATTACTTGCTTATCACCTAATTTTACTAATGGAATTTCACGTAACGCCTTAAAATTTCTAAGAGGGCATCTCTTTCTATGATGTACAACCAATTCACCATCTTTATAAATATCTAGCCTTTGAAAGATAATTACTAATCGTTTTTTTATTATGCTCAGTAACCGTACACTCATCTGAGCACTATATCCATTATCAAAAACAGCATCAAAATACCACCATTCTGTAAAACGTGATGCTTCTGATTCATGAAACCCGTCATCTTCTATTGAAATTTCCTCTGGTAAGAAAACAAATTGGCTATCTTTTTTGCTTTTGTAAATTTCGTTTTTCGTATCCCTAACTTTTATTTCATCATGGAATGTCGTTTCCTTGTTACTTTTTGCCAAGTTTTCAACCATCCTTTTGTCTCGTATTTAAAAATCTTTTTTTTGAACCCAGTAATTAGTATAGATTTATAACAATTTTTTCATTGAAAATCTATCCTTAGAAAAGAACAATTAACCTAAGTGTCGAGGGCGGACATACCGCCCCGGAGTTACAGTTCTCTCTATAAAAGTAGGTTGAAAACGTGCTTATAAATGCCGCCCGATGATGTATTTTTCAGCTGTTACTATACTTAGCTGGTTTTTTATAACAAACTTGATTATACTTCAAAAATAAGGTAAAATAATCTTTTTGATTTATATAATGACTGAGGGTTTCTACATACCCTGATCTCATCTAGAAACTTTTATATATGAAGGAGCATATGAAATAATATAATATGAGATATGGGGGTTTATTCAAGATGGACTATAAGATAATGAAAAAATGGCTTGTAGTTTGTATAATATTGATGTTTTTTGCCAGCACGTTTTCTGGAACCTCCAAAAAAACAACGAATACATTAGATCTTCTATCCTTGATAAAAGGTTCTTCTGAGATATCTGAGAATCCCTCTCCGTTACAAGATTCCTGGCAGCAAATAAATGAAGATGGTTTTGGGGATAAACATAATGTGGGTGTCAGAGCAATGATTGTTTTTGCTGGATATCTTTGTGTCGGGGTAACAAATTTCAATTTGAGTAGTAAAGAGGTGAATGGTTGTGAACTCTGGTGTTATAATGGAACAGATTGGATTCAGGTAGTGGGAAATCGTTCAAGTGCTTCGATTGGCCCGGGATTCGGGAATAATAACAACGCTGAATGTTCGATTTTAATCGAGTTTAAACATATGTTATATGCGGGAACCGCAAATAACAGGGATGGATGTGAATTGTGGAGGACAAAAAATCCCGTAACGGGACCATGGGAAAAAGTAATAGATAAAGGATTTGGATATCGTTCGAATCTTGCAATGTGGTCCGCAGAGATATTCATGGGGTCTCTTTACATTGGTACGATTAATTTTCCCAAAGGCTGCCAGATATGGAGAACATCTAATGGGACCGATTTTGAAACCGTTGTTGGTGGTCGGTCACACACACCGGGTGGGTTTGGAGAATCGATGAATATGTACGCTTGGTACATGAAGGAATACAATGGTAAGTTACTTGTGGGGACGCAAAATATATTTGGTGGAGAAATATGGCGAAGTCCAGATGGTACTAGCTGGGAATGTCTTGTTGGACTGAAGGGAGATTATCCACGAAGTTTTCAGATAGATGATCTGAATTGGGGAATCAGAACCTTGACTATCTTCAAAGGAGATTTATATGCTGGTACTGCGGCAATACCACCGATTACAGTTACTCTTAAAATAAGGGGAATTGATGATAAATTTCATGAGGTAAAAATTTTTAATTCTTCGGCAATAGGATTGCAGATTTGGCGGTCAAACCCTTACGAAGATTATAAATGGCAGTGTATAGTCGGGGGATTCAAGGCGAAGAACAGTTCGGGGAATGGATTTGGTGATAATCATAATATTTATGCATGGGCTATGAAAGTTTTTAATGATTCATTGTATGTTGGTACATTTAATGTTAAACGGGAAAATATTTCTCTTAGTCTAAAGGACATGATTAAATATATTATGACGAAAGGAAATCTTGTGTACCTACTTGGTGCAGATTTGGTTACGAAAAAAGGTGAAGGGTGTCAGGTTTGGAAGACGGACGACGGTACTCATTGGATCCAAGTGATTGGTAATGAAACAACTGGTCCGGGTGATGGATTTGGAGATACAAATAACAACGGGATACGATCGATGTCGGTATATCAAATTAAGAATACAAATACACTAATTATTGGGACAACAAACGCAGTGACAGGTTGTGAAATCTGGAAATACCAATAACGTATTCCAATAATATAATTAGAACAGATTTTATCAAGAACCGCTCGAGGACGCACCGAGCCAAAGTTCAACACCAACTTAGGGGGATTAAATCCTCAATTTGTCAGTAAAAAATAATAATTTCATCAAAGGGAGATTTGAACTGTATTTTACTAGTAAAAATTATGGTTTTTCTCCTGTTAAATAACCGTGCTAATAAATAGCATGTCGGGGGCGGGAGTTGAACCCGCGGCCTCCTGATATCTTAGCGCAAATACGCTCATTACGAACCTTTGAGCTGAGCTTATGAGTCAGGCGCTCTGACCAGGCTGAGCCACCCCGACGTGACAGCATGCACAATAGGAACTCTTTATAAAAACTTTCTTGGCGATTCCCTCTTTTAATCATCCAGAGCTAATTTTTTCTTTCCTCGTAAAAAGATGACTGGAAAACCACGATTTTTTAGCTGTTTCCGCAACTCTGTATCATTCGTCACTACAATGCCATGGGTTTTTTCCGCTATTATCATGAGCGTCTCATCAACGGTATCTGCTTCTTGGTCAATTGTATCATATTTTTCGATGAGTTTCAATGCTGCAACAGCTTTTTTCTGTCCTTTTGTGGCTCGTGTCGCAAGAATCTGAAGTTCTTGCACAACCGCAATGGGGATCACGAGATGATATCCCCCTAACAACCTATCAAGTTCTTTTTCCCAATCAACAGAAAATTCAAAAAACATAAGGATAGCACTACTATCCAGGATTACTGTTTTATGGATTTTATCTCCCCATAGCCTATCAAATGCCATTTTCCTTCAATACGTCTACTCACCGCGATACGCTGCCCTTGATCAGCACAGACTGGTAATTTCAATTTTACCCGGATCCAATCAGGTCGAAGCTCACTGATAATTCCAACCGTTGTCGCAGTCCCAACAGTAAGCATCAATGGTTCATTGGTTTTTAGAGGGTCCACATTCTTTTCATCAACTGTGCCAACAACACGCTTCAACAGACACATTGATAAATTAAAACTATCAAGGACTGGTGGAAGCTCACCTGGTCTTCCAACGATTTTCCCCGCAAGTGAATCTGATTTTACCATCGTGGGATCAAGCTCAGTACCTATAGCAATCAATCCTCCTGGTAACGCAGTATTTGTTATGGAACCACCAGTAATCAACGAACATGCAGTCGTAAAGATTGGTTCAAGAACTTGCTTTCCTTCCACTTCCCGTTTTCGCCCTGGTGAGATCTCGATTTTCTCTCCTTTCTTAAGTATACCTTGCAGAAGGGATCCCCCAACAACCCCGCCTTTTAATTCACTCAGTTTCGTCCCAGGTTTATTCACATCAAAACTCCGTGCAACGTACATAAGCGGGGGTTTTTCCACATCCCTTTTAGGGGTCGGAATGTGTTCCTCCATGGTTTTAATCAAAGCATCGATATTGATATCATGATGAGCACTCACTGGTATTATCGGTGCCTTCTCAGCACAAGTTCCTTTTACGAACTTTAAAATCTGTTCGTAGTTGGCGACTGCATCCTCTTCAGATACGAGGTCGATTTTATTCTGAACAATAATAATCCGTTTTGCACCAATAATTTCTAAAGCCATAAGATGTTCTCGTGTCTGCGGTTGTGGACACACCTCATTTGCAGCAATAACTAGTATTGCACCATCCATGATTGCAGCGCCAGAAAGCATAGTTGCCATCAGCGTCTCATGGCCAGGCGCATCAACAAATGACACTACCCGAAGTAATTCAGTTTTTCCTTTACAATTAGGACAGGTTTTTTGTGTAGAATAACACTCAGGATCATTACACGTTGGGCACTTATAAAACGCGGCATCTGCATATCCAAGCCGAATCGAAATACCTCGCTTCAACTCCTCAGAATGTTCATCAGTCCATTTACCAGTTAACCGTTGAGTAAGCGTAGTTTTTCCATGGTCAACATGTCCGATCATTCCAATATTAACTTCAGGAGGTTTCGGAAAACTCATTATTGCTCCTCTTTCTTCTCCTTAGGCGACGTTACTTCCTTCGCTTCTGTTTTTCCTTCACCTTTTATAATTTCTTCTATTGGTTTTGCACCAGGTTTCATAACCTTCATATTCACCTGGACAATCTCCTGGTTTATTGTGTTTCCTCGGACTGATTTCTTCTTCCGTTTCCCCCGTTCTTCTGGTTTATAGCCAAGACCTCGGCTCAGGAGTAATCGTCTTCGACCGGAACCCGGAATGTCATGTCTCATCGGAAAACCATCTTTATCTGTTCCACCAGTGATCTGTAGTTTATATCCTGGAAGTGAGACAAAAATTCCATCAACTTCATCGTTGATTTTTTTACCAATCAACGAATTAGCATGATGACCACTTACAGCGATGTTATATGATTTTCCAGATCCTGTATCGTTAACAACTACTTTGAATTCTACCATTATTTTTTCTCCTTATAATTTTTCCTTCTACAGAGTAATCTTATTGTTGACTATTACAAGAAGTGGAATGGCGAGTATTTTATAAAGCTTGTGTGTAATATATTCCTTAGATTATATTTAAGTAATAATTTCTAAAATAATAGATAACATATACCTTTTTTATATTTTATTTTGATGGTTAGATTAACAGTTGATGTTTTTAAAGAAGAAGATCAGATTTTTATATTTTGTTCAAAATCATATTTACAATAAGGGCATATTCTTGTAGCATATGGGATTGCTTTTCCACAGTTTAGACAATTTCTTTCTTTTGGTGGTTGTATTGTTACTATATTTTTTTCTTTTGAAAGTATTGCCATGATAGTGATGATACCTCCAATTATAAGGTGAATTACACCGATTGTTTGAAATAATTGCCCATATAGTGGGAAAAAATGTTCAAAAAGAAAAAAGAACATAGCTCCAACATAGATAAAAGTTCCACCAATCAATAATTTGTTTTGATTCATATAACAACGGATTATGTTTTATTTCTTTTTAAACTTGCTTTTTTTTTGCACGTTTTGACTAACAGTTAATACATTGACATTTGGGCAATGACAACATATTGCCTATGTGTTATAAATCTTCTCCTTAACCTCGAGCCATGATTTTATTCTACGATTTTTCACATGAATTCTACCCTATTTTTCACCATTTTTAAACACTCAAAAAGAATTTAAGGAATAAGACCATTCCAGTTCGAACTTTAATCATGGATTAAAACGTGAGAATATGTACACCTTAACAAAAATAACTGATACCATTCGAGTACCCCCCGAACGATTTGGTGAAAATTTAAATGAAGCCATACAAGATATTGTTCAAAAAACATTCGAAGGGACCATCCGACGGAGCCATGGGATAATTGTAACTGTAGATAACATCACACCATTAGGTGACGGTATCGTGATTCATGGTGATGGTGGAATGTATCAGAAAGTCGAATTCGAAGCACTCACCTTCAATCCGATATTACAAGAAATCGTCGATGGAATCGTCTGCGAAATCGTTGAATTCGGTGCATTTTGCCATATTGGTCCTCTTGATGCCTTACTTCATATGAGTCAAATTATGAATGATTACGTTGATGTTGACGTAGAAAGCGGACGGATTCAAGGCAAAGAAACAAAACGAATACTCAAAGTTGGTGACCCGCTTCGCGCACGTATTGTCGCAGTGAGTTTAAACGAGTTATCTGCGCGTGAAAGCAAAATAGGTCTTACTATGCGACAGCCTGCACTTGGTTCCCATGAATGGCTGACCGAGCCAAAAGATGAAAAACGAGAAAAAAAACGAGAAGACCGAAAAGAAAAACGGGATGATCGGAAGGAACGGAAATGAAGACCTTAAAAGCTTGTAAAAATTGCCATCTTTTAACGGAAAAGGATCGGTGTCCAAATTGTTCTGAGCAGACCGTAAATCGATGGCGCGGGTATGTGATCGTTCGTGACCCTGAGCATTCCCAGGTTGCAAAAAAGATGAATATCTTGAAACCCGGTAAGTATGCATTAAAGGTTAGTTAAGGATGTATCGGTTACCTGATGATTTAAAAAACACATTGAAAGAGTATATCGGAAATCTAGTAAATGAACCAGAACTTTTACAACTCCTTAAAAAAGAAAAAAACATCGTATCTGTCGGAGATAAGGTGACGTACACCTTACTCAAACATGGTATCACTCCTGTTCTTTGCATTGTGGATTATAAACTAGAGCGGAAACCGTACTCTTTAGAAATGAAAACAATTATTCAAAAGTTACATGCGACTCATCTCCAGATAAAAAATCCTCCTGGAACTATTACTGACGAGTTATGGGATGCGATTAAAACCGTTTTTAAAAACCTGAAGAATAACCCTGTTTGTATCGAGGTCGAAGGGGAAGAAGACCTTGCTTCGTTAGCCGCAATCTACCTTGCTCCGGGAGGCGTAACAGTAATATATGGATTGCCGAATAGGGGGGTCGTGGTCGTGAAAACAACTGCGACTAACAAACAGAAAGTTAAAGAAGTACTAGATAGAATGTGATGTCCTATGGAAATTGAGATTCAATCAAAAACCGATAACACCTTGCTTGGAAGAACAGAGGTACATTTTATTATTCTTCACGAGGGCGAAGGTAGTCCAAAACGAGATTTGGTAAGAACTGAACTTGCTGAGAAACTGAATGCAAAAAAAGAAACTGTTATGATTGATTTTATGCGATCTTCTTTTGGTATTCGAAAAACAGTCGGTTATGCGAAGATTTACAAATCTATTGAAGATGCGAAAGCCGGTGAAGCAGATCCTATTTTGAAGCGTAATGGCTTGGGGACAAAGAAGAAGCAAAAGAAGGAAGCAAAGAAAGAAGGCGACGAGAAGAAAGAAGCACCAAAGGAAAAACCTCAGAACGCAGAACCGAAAGCACAAACAGTAGAGAAACCGGTCGAAACAAAGAAGGAATAAATCATGATGAAACGAGAAATTTTCAAAATCGAAGGCAACAAGATTGTTCGACAAAGGAAAAACTGTCCAAAATGTGGTGATGGTGTGTTCCTCGCAGATCATAAGGATCGATTAAGTTGCGGGAAATGTGGATACACTGAATTCAAAGCAAAGAAACAGGAAGAAGCAAAACCAAAAGTGTAATTCACCTATATTGTTTATTTTTGCGTATTTTTTTTACGATATATTCCTAGAATGACATCGTAATGGCTTTTTTTTCACCTTCATCCGATTATGTATCATATGTGGTATGAACGTATAAATAGCAATAAGGAAAACCTATTAATTCTTCAGCAGATTAGCAGAATAATCTTGGACCTGTAGTGTAGCTTGGATATCACAGAGGCCTCCGGAGCCTCTGACTCGGGTTCAAATCCCGACAGGTCCGTCCTACCACTATGAGGTTGAATACGAGGTTTATTGACCATACCAATAAATGAGAAATACTCCTGTAGTTTTATCTCAAGAAACTTGCTTATGACCAGACCATTGTCTCTTGCTTTTTGAATTAAATCAGCATCAATTGATAATGTCAAATGTTTCTTCACCATACGTACGAATACGTACTAATTCTATATAAAATCAGCTCAGCGTTTACAAGTATAGCATACCCTGTTCTTAAACAAAAAGACCCCTAGAAACACAACTTAGTCTCGTATACATCTCGTAACGATATTGTAACGGTAAGGTAAGATATCAACCCATATGCCTATACAGTAGTGCCCTCTTATGCTTCCTATCCCTATCTCTTATCCTATATACCTATACCTACCCCTACCCCCCATACCCACCTATAATTCCTTCACCTTTTTCCTAAGGACTCTTCCTGCTTTTGTCCTACCATCTGGACGAGGAATAAGTCCCTCTTTCCTCATATCTGCTACAAGTTTATTGTAATTCCTTTTATACTCATCTGGGTCTAAACCAAATCT
>Ga0315277_10002126_pt1 | contig 27877 bp, 37 predicted proteins | sample YL17G05_15_MG_FD_203695 | JGI IMG/M metagenome (GOLD analysis project Ga0315277, IMG submission 203695) | Sediment microbial communities from Yellowstone Lake, YNP, Wyoming, USA - YL17G05_15 | ecosystem: Environmental > Aquatic > Freshwater > Lake > Sediment | place: USA: Wyoming | collected... | reverse complement strand
CCGCCGTCGCATTGCCTTGGACATGCAGCGGGACCTACACGCTCCCGCCCGCTGCCAAACCATCGTCACCCTCCATCAACAACGCGAAACGGGGTAACTATGCTCTGTAACGTTGCTACAGTCTCTTTTTTGTGCTCCATTTTTCATCGGGAGCCTGCGTGGGAACGTAAAAAGAGGCCCGGAAAAAGGTTCGGCGGGTAGGATAGGTAGGGTCAGCCGCCGAAAGTGCGTTGTATCACGCACGGGGCCGGCGGTTACGTCCGGACACAGACCCCAGAAGTACAGTGTCAGCGTCCTGGGGTCGTACCAGTCCCACTCGCTGCCCTGAGCCTTGATCAGCTTGACCACGGCCTTGTGCAGGCCCCGGTGTGCAGGATCTCTTGCGGCCGGTCTTATCAGCTTGGACTATCACACGCGCGTGCCAAAAGCGCACGTCTGGTTTTCGTTTGACCTGCGGATGATCTACGCCTGATCTCATAAGTCGTTATTTGACAATCGTTAATCGTTTTGCCGCAAGGACTTACAAAACACGTGGCCGGACTGAAAATCCGTGTGTCGCTGGTTCAGCATCCCTGTTGTTCGCGACGACCCGGTAAATTAGATATCGACGCGTACAAGCCAGCGCAACAATAACAATGGTATTGATGATTACCACGGCGACTTCTCCAGGCTTGGAGAGAGGAACAAGGCGTACAGATGGAAAGTCCGTGCATTTGGCCCGTGAAGGAACAGCGGACCACCAACCTTTGTGTCGCTGGTTCAGGATTCCGGCTCTCTTCGTGCCATTCGCATCTGACCCATTTGGTTCACCCCACCCTACTGGTTACCCATCACCGCCAAGCGGGAAAATGCCGCTACCACGGCCGTCTGAGGAATCCGCTCCTGCTCGATCCGCAGATTATGCTCTACGCAAACCAGATAGGCATTTCTCTCGCTTTGTGTAAGATGTGGAGGAACGGCAGGAGTGCGCCCGGTTCCGTCGATGGCAAGATGTTGCCATGTGCCAACGGCGGCTTCATCCATGAACAAGCTCTGCACCTGCGGGAACATCATTCGCAGTGCCGACAAGATCGCGAGGCCCTCGACATCCAAATCGCCCCAGTAGGTGATGCGGGCGGTTCCGAGCCAAGTCACGTGGCGCAAGAGCGAAACGCCGTTCCCCAATCCCCCTAAGGCAATGGCATAGTTGCCTCGCGGCACGGTCAGGAGATTGGTCTTGTTCTCGACGATGAGCACGGATATGTCGTTGAGTTGCCAAGCACCCAGCGTATGAAGTGGCAGGGATAGAACATCGCAGGGGAAGCCCGTATGCTGCTGGGTCGCGGGATCAAGGAACCGGATCAAGAGGTGGGGCTCGGCGTAGCGTAGTCCGTAGCGGCGCTCGAAGTGGTCTTCATCCGCCCGAATAGCGTGGGGCGGCAAGACTTGATCCAGCCACTGCCGCAGGACTTTCTGATGCCGCTCGATGAACTTCGTGTCCACCGAAACCGGAAGCTCGCGGGCGAAGCATCCGGGACGCGGTGCCCGTTGTAGCGCATCCACAACATCCAGCAAACCGTTTACCTCTGGTGCTAAGTCTGTCAAAGCAACGATATTGGATCGAATCCACCCCTCCAACACCGAATGCCGGGCGCGGATCGCATTCACAGCCTCCTCGAATTGGCGGAAATCCTTCGTTCGACCAATCAGACGCAGAAAGTCGTTTTGGGTCTCGATGAGGACCTTCGCTGGAAACAGGTTACGACCAAAACGCCGCGAGTTTATCTCTCGCCACTGCACGGTGTAACCGAAGCCCACAACCTCCTTGGACGCTTCTCGCAGGGCACGCACGGCGTTGACAGCCGTGGCCGAGTTCGGATCAGGCTCTCGTTGAGATGGGATCACACGTGGGAAGAACGAGTTGTCGTCAGTCAGCCAGGCTCGCACGAACTTGCCGTAAAGGTTCTCGGCTTTCTGACGGATGTCCTTAGGCTGGATCATGTCAGTACCCCCGCTACGGTGCCCGGGGGCCGCCCGTTGACGATCGCTTCATCGAACTCTCGCGCGGTCATGCTGAAGATCTCCGAACAGTTCGTCTGGAGGTCCTTGACCACGTGCAGATAGCAGCCCACATGCGGTTCGGTGACCCGTGCCTTTGAATCCAGGGGGGCCACGATCAGCAGTTGGAGTCCAAACCGCTTGAAGAGCTCCAGCGCGTATTCTGCATACTGGTCATCGACCTTTGAGAACATCTCGTCGATGACGACGAAGCGGAACCGATCACTTGCGGGCCGCGTCGGGTCGAGGTCGTACTGATAGGCAATGGCCGCCACGAGGATCGTGAAGGCGAGCTTGGCCTTCTCGCCGCCGGACTGCCCGGTGCTGTCTTCGTAATAGGCCCACTCCCGTTCTGTCTGGGCATCGAGCTCGTGGGCGGCGAAGTCGAACCACCGCCGCACGTCGGTCACTTTCTCGCACCAGCGGGTTTCGTCTCTCAGGCGCGCCAAGAGCTTCTCAATCCGCACGTACCGGGCTTCGTCGGCCTCAAGCGTCCCCTCGAAGGTGCCGGCGAGACAATCGCGCAGGGCATCGCGGAACTCCAGGATCTCGCGGTCATGCACGTCCCGCAGCTCCAACCGCATGAAGGTCCCGGGTCGGTATTCGAGCTGCCGGAGTGACTGGTTCAACAGGTCGATCTTGCTGGCGATCTCAGTGCGCTCGCTCTGGAACGTCGCATTGAGCCACCCGATCTCGTGGATCACCTTTTCGTTCATGTGTTCCTTGAACCGAGCCTCGTGGCGCGGCAGGTCGTCACGACGAATCTGCTCGTAGAGCGCACAGAAGCTTGACACATACTCGACCCCTGTCATCAAGTCCGCCTGGTCGTCGGTGAACTGATGTAGGTAGAGGTTCATCGCCGCCAGCAGACCGTTTGTCAGCGGCGTCAGCTCAGTGCGCATACGCAAGACTTCGGCATTCTGTGCCACGTTGAAGGCCTGCTCGATCTGAGCAAACGTGGTCACTGTGAATTCCTCGTTTCCCAAGATTGCCCGGATGTCGTCGAATACTTCCTGATGGCCTGCCAGCGAACCATCGGCCTGACTGGCTGCCAGCCGAGCCTTCGCATTGGTGATGAGCTGCCGCCCATTCTCAAGATCATTGTTGGCTCGCTCTTCGGCCTTCACGGTATCGTCGCGACAAGACTGAAGCTTTTCGCACTCGGTTTCTATTGTCTTCACGCGGTCCCGCAGCGTTCGGATCGCCTCATTGTTATCTTCAAGGGACTTCTTCTCACGCTCCAGTGCATCTTTCTCGCGTGCGTGAGCGCCAAAGTCGACTGCGCCAAAGTCGGGGACTTGCCTCACCCGTCCCGCAGCCGTTTGCTGCCCACGAAGATGGCCGAGCGCCTCTTGGACGCCCTGAATTTGGCCGTCGAGGAGTGCAATCTCCGCGGTCAGCCGCGTGATCCCCTCTGCCAGCACGTGGCGCTTCTCCCGGTTGTCCCAGCCGAGCACGAAATTGCGGGGGTCGGCCGCGCGTTCGCGGTCATCTTTCTCATGCCGTTCCCCTCGCCACCTGATATGCCGATGACGCGTGACCGCCCAGTCTGCGGCTGTCTGGAACTCCTCGATGGTTTCGCAGCACCGAAGATCGAAACGATCTTCAAGCTCGGCTTTAACCCACGGCAAGAAAGGATGGCCTTCGCGCAGCTCAAGCTTACGGATCAGGGACTGTGCATGGATTGCCGGGCGGTTGCGCGTGGGGACTGGTCGCTCGCCGACTTTCATGTAATGCAGACGCTGCCCTTGGCCTCGCCCGTCGGTGAGCCGCGTGCGGTCAATGTACGCCGACACTACGGCGTAGTGCCGGGCGGGAACCAACAGGCTCAAGGCAAACCCGCGCAGCACCATCTCGACAGAAGCTTGCCACTCACGTTGCTCCGGCTTGACCGCCACAAGCTCGGCCACGAACGGCAAGTCCTTCTCGGGTATCCGCAGATCCTCACAGAGGCAACGCCGAGTAGTTGACAAACCCTCGGGCAGATTGCCTTGGCGCTGGTTGAGTGACTCGAATTCCTCGGTATCCTCTGCCTTCTGCCGGCTAAGCTCCGCACGCCGGATGACCTTGTCGTCCCGCTCTTTTTCCAGGGAGGTGATTTTGTTGCCAATGCGTGTTTCCGTCGTGGCCAGTTGCGCAATGACCCCATCAAATGACGCTGTGTCGTGCACATCCGATGGAAGCCCAAGGCATTGCAGATCGGCGCAGAACCGCTGCCAAGCATTCCTCTTGTCGCGCAGGAATCCCTCCTCGCGGGCGATCAGGAGGGGAAGTTGCTTCAGACGGTCCCCACCGGCCTGCTCGATCTCATTGGTCAGACGCCGGATCTCCTCATGCCGCTCCTTGAGAGTCTCGCCCAACTGCTGTTTGGTCCGGGCTAGGCGGAGCAGTTCTTGTTCCTTAGCCTCGCAGGCCGGCTCAAACAGATCGATGGTGGCCTGCCGGAAGTAGGCGTCGGAGGCCCCCTGCAGCCGTTCGGCTTTGGTCAGGGCCGACGCCTTCTGGGTGTACTCTTGCCCCTTCTCCACGACTGGGCCGAGGAGCATAAACTGCTTGCGGACTCGGACCAAGCTTTGATGCGCTTCGCTGAGCTGGGCGAAATGACTTTGGAGGTTCTCTATCTTCTCCCGCCATGGCTTGGCTTCCAGCATGTGCTCGCGAATGAACCGATTTAGGCTCTGGATGTCCTTGACGGCAACGGTTTGGTTGAACATGTCCATCGCCTTGGGTCGCACTCCGGTGAGCCGCTGGAACCAGTTGAAATACTCCGTGTAACTGGTCGTGGCGCGAAAACCACGCTTCTCCAACTGCTGTCGCACGCGCTCGGTCCCCGCCAGCTTGGCGCAATGCTCCACGATGGACATCTCCTGGTTGGCAATGCAGTAGACTTTCTCGGTCGTCCCATCGCTGGCCAGATAGAGAACCTGGGCCACTGTAAACGCATCGCCTCGATCGTTGCGGAAGCACGCCAGAATCGCCGAGTAATGCTTGCCGCCGGCGCGTAAGAACTGGACTTCGGCCCGATTGTCATCATCGCGACTGAACCGGCCGTAGGCACCTTTGATGTAGGTTCGCTCATCGCGCTCTTGCTTATGGGCGCCGGCGGCCACGTTGTAGTTGCGCACCACTGGGCGAACCAGGAGTGTCAGGATGGCATCCACCACCGTGGACTTACCGGAACCGTTCTGGCCGATAAGGAGGGTTGTTGCCCCCTCGGGACGTACAGTGTGAACCTGGCCTGCGGGGCTGTCAAAGGTGCCCCAGTTGTAAAGCTCAAGCTTATCGAGGCGGAAGCCGGAGGACGCCGGCGTCGCGCCGGCAGAGAGACTATCCATTGCCTTCACCCCCACCCGGCCCGGCGGCGCTCGCCGCGACGGTCACTGCCAACTGCTGCTTGAGGGCCTCCAGTTCTGTGACCGGTAGGCGTGCCTTGAGAATCCGACGGATTTCCCAAGCTTCGGGGCTGTCGGCGAACTTCCGGATAAAGCCCAGTTCCTCGACCTTGCGGAGAACGCCAGCGAATTCCCTCTGCTGGCGCACCTCGTCCTGCCGGGCGGAGAAGAACACTCGCCACTGGTCAAAAAGGGCCGACGTTTCCACCACGCAGCGCTCATTGTGTAGATCGTCCTCCTCAAATCGCCGCAGTTCGTCACGCAACAGCACGCACAAAAGGGTCGCACTGTACCCAATGGAACTGCGGCGCACCAAGCGTGGAACGTCTTCGTAGCCGACGGGGTATTCGTTGTCGTGCCACTGCCTGAGATACGCATACCCCTCAGGTTCATCTACCACCAACATCAGCGCCAATCGGGCGAAGTAGGTCTCCAATGTGGATCGGGAGCGGAGCACGATGTCCCACGTTTTGGCATCGTCCGAATAGATAACTCCCTGAAGCAGCCGTACGGCCGCGATGCTCCAATCCCGGAATTCTGGCGCTTCCATTTGTTGTGGGTCAGGCATGTATCCCCCTTTGTGAGGCAATGAAGTGCACGAGCGGAACCGTCACTTGAAGATCTCGCTCCGATGGAGCTTGCGCCCACAGGTGCACCTGCTCGGTGCTCTGTCTGCTGATGAAGTGTCGGTCGTCGCGCGCGATTTGGAGATACGCCAGCAGTTCCACGACACCGACCCGTGGGGGGTAGTTCTCGATGATCTGTCCGATGGTCGCTGTGCCGTGCTTTTCCACGACCGCCGCAATGTGCTGTCGCATCGACCGCCAATCAAGGCGATGCATGCCGGCGAGGATGCGGAAGGCCTCCAGACGCTTGTCGTCATTGACCGCGTGCTCGGTCAGGTCGATCACCGTGAAAGATGCTGGGGTGCTCCAGAAAGAACGCGACAGCGGCAGCCCAAACGAAATGCCAGTATCGATCTTCACTCCCAGTGATTCATCTGGTGCTGATTCTGCCCGCGCAACAGCCAGGGATCGGATTTTGGCCAGGAGTTGGGCAAGCCGTTGCCGGTCGGCTGCGGACCGCAAATCCAGGAGACGCCGGAGGGTCGCGGAGAGCCGCTGGTTGGTGCGTATAACCTTCTCGGCCTCGGCCAAGAGCAGTGGCACCATGCGCCGGACCGTTGCCAGACCGTCAGTCTGCTGGGCTATCGCCTCGATCCGCCCCAGTTCGGTGATGATCCGCTGCAACTTCTCCTGCTGAGTGGGCGACAGAATGAAACGCACGAACTCGTAGAAGCTGACGCCTTGGTCCTCCTTCTTCAGGAGGTCTTCGGAGTCCAATGCATACTCGAGAATACTGCCTCGCGTATCCTGGCCTTGGCTTTGTCGCCGCTGCACGTCCTTAGTGATTTCACGGAAACGGTCCTCGACGGCCCTAAAGTCTGCCATCAACTGCTTAAGCAAGGTCACGGCGGTGGCGAAGCGTTCCCGGATGGTGGCCGGCTCATAGCGCGTAGTCACGCCATCCCGCTCGACTTGAGCAATCTCGGCGTCGACCCTCGCACGTTCCTCACGGAGGTGCCGCAGACGAACCTCCGGATCGTCCGAAGCACCCGCCACTAGCTCGGCCAAGGTACTGATAACCAGCCGCAGACGCGACTCTGTGCCAATGAACCCCAGGTCCTTCTGCAAAGCGCGGTCAAGAAAGAGGAACACATCCTCGGTATGAGGCGTGAGCTGATACACTGGCTCGTTTCGGTTGACTTCGAGGAACCGATGCAGCCAGCGGCTATCTCCGACGCACCATGCCGAGAGGTACTGTTCTGGTTTCTCACGAAGCGCCTCAAAGTAAGTGCCGTGAATCTCCTCCTGGTAATCACCCAGTCCCACGAGCAGTTCAGACATGGGAATCGTCAACTGCCCACGTTCTTTGAACTGTCGGTAAAGGAAGTCCACAATGAATGGCGCATTCGGCGATCTCAAGAGCCTCATAGCCGGCGAGGTTTCAAAGTAGCTGATAAGTTGCGCCAACTGCATAAACGTCTCCCACACTCCATTCCGTAGGCGTCGCCAGTGTGTAGCCCCAACCCCTTTACCGCCAGAGTGGAGCCTTCCGCGCCACGGAATAGGTCAACTGCCTTCATTACCCTGTCCGCGACAGCCATTGCTCCATGGGACCGTCCTCATATCCCCATCGGGGATTCTGCCCGCTTACTCAAGCAACTGAACGTGTAAGAGGGCCCTTCTCCACGATCGTTAGCGAGCCTTTCGGAATTGGCTCTAATTCCTCGCACATCGTTGGATGAGCTATCCAAACCATGTTGATTATGCTTGATTGATAAGCAGATGTCAAGGCTCAGGAGCACTGCAAAGGGCCGAAGGTACGCGGTCCACATAGCACGAAGATACGCCATAAGTCTCAGTAGAACAAGGGATTGACAGAAGAACTACCCCGTGCTTGAGCATCATTTCGCCGCTGGAGGATCGACGGGAACACCAGGGGCCAGCCAATGCCGAAGCCGGCAATATCAACCAGATTCGGCTGGCTATGGGCGACGGAGTATGCCTCCTGGAGATGCTACTATTGACGGTGGTTTTCGCAACGGATGCGAACTGTCATCATGCGATGTGGAATTGTCTCTTCCACGGAACGTATGGAAGTACAGTCTGGACGTCTGGCATTGCTGACGATTTCGAGTACAGGAACAACATCGTAGATATCCGAGCCACCGTTCTTCACTGGCAGCGGATTGCTGTCCCTCAGACAAAACGGTTGGACCGGTCTTACCAGCTTCGGCAATCAGGCGCGCGCATCCCCAGACTGGTCGAAGCTGATGGGTGTGCATGTCCCCATAGGAGCGAGTAAATCGACAGACCCCAAAGTGCGCGCCATACATGTACGTCTGGCCTTCCATTCGCCTTCGGCTGATCTTCGCCTGATTTTATAAGTCGTTATCTGACAATCGTTAATCGTTTTGCCACAAGGACTTCCAAAACACATGGACGGACTGAAAATCCGTGTGTCGCTGGTTCAGGATCAACGGCATCAGCAGGACGTGATTGGGTATCTCAAAGAGGAGAACAAGACCTACGGGGGAAACTGGGCACCAAGTGAGAACGAGATCTGTGCCCAAAGAAGCAACTTCTTCTACTCCATTGTCCGCCCCCCGGCCTGCATGGGGCCGCGAGAAAAAGGCCCGGAAAACTGGTGCCCGGATAGGATGGGTAGGGTCAGTCGCCGAAAACACGTGGGATCACGCGGAGGTTGCCGTGGGAGCCGGGGTTTCCGCGGCCGGCTGCGGCGTGAGCTGGGCGACGGCCTGCTGCAGCATCCGCCGCATCCGGTCCGTCGCGGGGCCCAGCTCCATGAACTCGTACTTTTGGCCGGAGTGCTCGGCCCGCTCGGCGTCCAGCGTCTCGATCACCTGCTCGACACCGAGGGCCCGCACGGCCCGCATGAAGCTGTCCGCGGCATCGGCCGGATAGCCGAAGTCGTGGTTCATCCTGTCGATGGCACGCTCAACAGCCGCCAGCTTGTGGTACATCGCCTTGGCGTCGTTGAGGTTGACACCCCACAGCCGGCCGTAGCGCACGTCGATCACCGAGTTGCCGTCGGCCCATACGACCAGGCGGATGCCCAGGTTGTACCACTCGGGCTCGGTCGGCGACTGCGTCGTCTGGGGCTGGGGCACCATCATGACCTCCGACTCCAGGGTCACCTTGCGGTTGCCGTCCGCATGGATCTCCGGGGGCTCCAGCAGCAGGCCCATCACGGTCTTGTTCTTCTTGCCGTTCTTCCCCATCGCTATTGCTGCTTTCATCTGCCCTCCCCCGCCGCTTTCTTGGACCGCAAGTGTGCGGGGACTTCCCACAACAGCTCGCCGTCCAAGCTCCACATCTGTCGCGGATACGCCCGGCGGTACACCGGCCGCATCCCGTAGCGTGCCAGCCATTCGACTTCCAGCTCATGGAAGCGCGGCGTGTGCCGCGCCTGTCCGCTGATCAGGTGCGTCACTTCGTGAATCACGTAGTACACCGCGTACTCCCGCCCCAACGCCAGGGCCCACGCCGGCACAGTCACCCGGTGCGTTCCGGGCCGTGCCCGTCCCCGACGAACCACCCTGATCTCGACGGTGATGGCCGCGACCTGGTGGCGCTGGCACATCGCGTCGGCTACCTCCTGTAACTCGTCAGGCATGGTCATCTTCTGCGTCCTCCTGCCGGACCCTCTCCTCCCACTGGGCCCAGCCTTCGTCATCATGGCAACAATCACACTCCGGGTCCTCGCACGGCTCGATGCCGTCCCGGATGTCATGCAGAACTTCACCCCAGACCTCGGGCTTCGGCCAGGCCCCATGTGCGGCACCGTAGCGCACGTCCGTAAAGTGCAGGCCGCTGCCCTTGAGCACGTAATAGCGCGGAGCATCGATGGACACCTTCTCGCCGTCATCGTGCACGCGGATGCCGAATTGGGCAGCGACAGCCATCACTTGTCTTCGTGTCGCCCGCTCACTCATGGGCCGCTCCCGCCATGAGCTTCTGAAACTTCGACGGAACGGGACGGGCGTCCGGGTGGAGGTCCACCGCCTTCAGGACCGTGAACTCCAGGCCATCGGATCGAAGCTGGCGGATCTCGTCGCGGCTGCGGGTCGCGCCCATGTACGTGCCGTCCGGCTCGAACAGCAGGAAGATGTACGGCGTCGGCAGGGCCGGCAGCACCGTGCACGTGGCCAGCTCCGTCCAGAGGCGGGCCCGTTCGTCGGAATCAGCATGGGCCTTTTTCAGGGCCGCCAGGACCGCCGCGCGGCGGCGCAGTTGCCGGCAGCGCAGGTCCTCGTACTGGCGGCGGGTCGCCGTCGTAGGATGGCTCAGGGTCATACCCCCACCTCACTTTCGGTGTGGTAGTCGATGATGTCCGCCTCGTGCTCCAACTCCATCCGGATCAGGGCGACGGTTTCTTCGCGACGCTTGTGCTGCGCCACGGCGGCCTGGTAGTCCTGGGGGTCGTAGTGGAAGCTCTTGGGAACCAGCAGCGTCATCAGCTCCTCGGCTTGGGCCAGGGCCTCGGCTACGGCGTTCCGCACGGCCACGAGCCGGCGGCGGTGCTCTTCCGTCAGGACCTTGGGCAGGACCAGCGCTGCCACTTGCCTATTGGCAGGCGTTTCCATCGTTTTCTCCTTGACTCCGAAACTCATAATCATCGTAAGTACCCGTTGACTTACTATTGCAAGTATATCATTTTGGTAACTTTACGGATAGAGAAAAATATCCCGCCCCACCGATTTTTTAACCCTGGGAAGTCCCGGAAAAGCCCATTGGGCCTAAAAAGAGTGGCCGGGTGCAGGAGCAACCGACCACCAGGAAAAAACGATGCTGACCCGTAGGGGGAGCCGTTACAGTCTGCCGGCGCAGGGACAGCGCCCGGGTCAGACAAACACCGATGTTATCCGCGCCGCAGAGCCCGCAGCTCCAGCGGCACGTCCAGAATCGACATCTTGCCCAGCACGGCCTCCATCTGCTTGCGCATCCAGGTCCGCGCCAGGTTCAGCCCCTTGGCGTCGCCGTCTTTGGTCGCAAAGGCCGGCGTGCCGCGCGCGTTGTCGATCAGCGCCAGAGCGGTGATCTTCTTCGGGTCTTTGGCCAGCATGTACCCGCCGTAGTTGCCCCGCTTGGATGCGACCAGGCCGGCCTCCATCAGGAAGATCAGCACCTGCTGCACATAACCCTCATCGACATCGAGCTGCTCGGCCAAGTCGGCCTTCTTGACTGGCCCATCCGCCTCGGCCAGGGCGCGGCCAATCCACAGGGCATACGCCTCATACGACGTCAGTTGCATACTCCCGTCTCCGACAACAGGGTTTCCCGAATCCTGGTAAGACCACCATCATGGCGCTTACTATACCAATTCGGTATTCTCCCGTCAAGCGCCAAAAGTATTTTCCGGCGCCGGGCGCGTCAGATTTCGTCCTGGGGACGGGTCCGCGGCACGTAGTCGATCGGTTCCCCGCGGGCGACGCACGCCGCGTAGCGGGCGATGCGCTCCTCCCGCCGGCGGCGGTCGCGGCCAGTGATCTTCTCCAGGTCGTACGTCTCCGCCTGGCGGTCGTCATCCGGGAACGGCGAGGCCGTATTCTCCTGGCGGATGACAAACTCCTGCTGCCGGCGCAGCTCCAGCGCACACGGAACACACAACAGGTGTTCGCGATAGCGCGGAACCTCCGTGAACGGCCGGCCACACTGGCTGCAGTGCGTGGGCGGCGCTTTCTTCTTGCGGCCTATGATGACACCTCTCGGAAATACAGACGTCCCTCGATCAGCTCGACGTGCGGGTCGGTGCACTCCCACACCGCCTGACCGGTCTTGGGATTGGGAAGGAAGCCCTCCAGTGGTCGGACGGGGCAGAACTTCGCAAGGTAGGAACGCGATGAGACATCAGACGGGTCCAGCGGGAACTGGCCCGGCACCAGGCACAGGTCGCAGGGCACACATAGCGGACAGCCGTAGCGTGTCCACACCGCGCGCCAATAGACGCCGTGCACGTACAGTTGCACAACCATGTTGTCGATACCCCCCCAGGACCGGTCGTTAGCGAACTGGTCCTCGGCACTTCAGCCACGCGTCGAGCCGGGTCCGCAGCTCGGTCTTGGCAAAGTCGTACTCCCAGGCTCCGAATGTCGTGAACCCTCCGTCCCAGTCATCGCCGCCGGCCAGGCGCAGAACCTCCTCCATCAGCTCGGCGTTCGACAGAGCCCGGATCTCGGCACTGCGCTCCTCTTGGCGCAACTGGGCAAGCATCTTGCGATGCGGTCGATGCGTCGTGGCGTACAGGCACGGTCGTGCCGAGGCCGGCATATACAGTGGATGCCGCGGGAATCCCTCCTTTGTGACCCCCAGACAGTACAGGGTAATCCCATCCGCCGATAGCAGGCCGGCGATGTCGGGCCCGCGGTCATTGACCTTGCCCCACACCCCCCAGGCGACAACCACCAGCGCACAGCGGTGCGCAACCTCGCGGATGAAGTGGTCATTCTCCGGGCCCACGGGGTCGCGGTGCGTCAGCAGCACCGCCGGGTATGTCGACCGCAGGGCGAAGATATTGGTCACGATGCAGCCGCCGTAGCCCCAGCGCCTGGCATAGTGCAGACAGCGAGTCACGGTCGGGTCGCTCTTGACCTCGTCGGCCGTCGAGGGATTCAGACACAGGAAGTTGACCAAGGGCCCATTGTCCCAAATACGCTCCAGCGTGTAACGCCAGGTGCGGCACGGACTAAAACACGCGGTGGATTTCGTGAACACCAGCTTCTCGGGCTTGGACATCGGCACTTATCCTTCCTTGAGAATCTCCTCCAGCTCGTGCAGCAGCATCCCGGTATCCGTGGGCGGATACTGCTTCTCGTAGTAGGCGCAAGTCTGCCGGATCGCATCGAGCTTGCGGCACGCTCCGGACAGGTCCGCGACCAGTCTCTCGACCCTCGGGGCGGTTTCCTGACATTTCTGACATGGCCCGGGCGACTTGATGCGGCGGAGGATGGCCAGACACTGGGCGTTGCGGTCGAGGACCTCCTCCCGCAGCAGCAGTTTGATGCGGCCCATGTGGTTGTCCCGCCGGCAAGCGTTGATGTACACCGCCTGGCCCTCCAGCAGCTCGACCAAGTCAGAACGGGCGCCCATCGTCCTCCTCGCCATGCAGGTAGCGTTCTATCCAGCAGCCGTCCTCCACGCCGAGCCGGTAGACACTGACGGCCAGCAATACCAGGAGAATCACGGTCAATAGGTCACTCATCGGGCAACTCCCTCGGCCATTTGCCCATTACCCACCGCTCGTACTCTTGCCGGCGCGACAGCGGAGCGGTCAGACTGTCCAGCTCCGGCGGAATATGCGGGTCGTACTTGGTCAGCTCGCGGATCTCCGCGATGCGGCGGTTCATATCCAGCAGGGCGGCGCCGAGGACGATGACCTCCAGCCAACGGCCTTTCTCGGCGTGCTCCAGCAACTGTCGCTTCAAGTCATCCTGGGCGGCAAAGTCATCGAGTGACGGCAGAGCGCCGGTCACGTACAGCTCTGCGGCCCGGCGGCGCATATCCCGGGCCGCCTGGTCGATGGCTGATTGGAGCCGCAGGACCTTTTCCCAGTCGAGCTGGGCGCCCTCCAGGGCCTCGTCGATGATCTTCTCGGCGTCAATCATGGCCGATGCCCCGGATATGCTCGGTCGGTTCATCCTCGCTGACGTTGGCCGGCCACTGACGGGCCATATTCTTCTCTTGCTTGGCCCACAAGGCGTCGGCGATCTCCTGGGCACAGTAGCCGGCCCGCCAGGCCCCATCGATCGCCAGGATGATCACGTCAACCCACTCCGTCAGGTCCGTGGGGGCTTGCCGGATCTCGTCCAGCTCTTTGGCGATGTGTTTGGTCAGGCCGACGGTGCGCCGGCCGCCGCCGAAGGTCTGCAGCGACCAGGCCATGTGCTGGGCCACGTAACGTACGAAGTCTCGAATCATGTAACGGCTCTCCGATATTTGCGGTGATGCCGGCGCCAGTCGGCCATGCGGTTGTCGGTGTTCTGCAGCTTGTAGCGGCGATTGGACCAGTAGCGGGCCAGGTCCGCCTTGATGTAGTAGCGGACCTCGTACTTCTCGCACAGACCGACGGCCTCATGGACAAAGCGCGCCCAGTCGATCTGGTCCTCGCGCTGCTTGTCGTAGTTGAGCTTGCCGATCTTGAACACATCGACGACGTCCCAGGCCCGGCGGATCACGTCGAGCGAATCCCGCGGGTCGAACACCGGCTCCAGGGACACCCAGGTCTCGATGCCGCGGCAATGGGCCTCCGTCAAAGCGGCCATGCGGTCGCGGGAGCTGGCGGTGCCGTGCTCCAGATGTGACCACGCGCCGCTGACGTCCGTCAGAGTGACGGCAAAGGCGTCCTTATCGCTATACAGGTCGAAGTCGGCGACGGCCCGGGTGCCGCCCTTGGTCAGGACCTGGAAGGGCACGTTGCAGTCGTGCAGGATGGTCAGGGCGTCCCGGGTCACGATTTGACTGTGCGGCTGGGGCTGGTACGGGTCCGTCGTGAACGACAGCAGAACCCGTTTCATCGTGCCGCTGTACTTGGGCGCATCTTTGAGCAGGGCCGACAAGACGCCCTCGCGGACAGTGAACCCCCTGCCCTCCCACTTTTGGCGGCTCATGCGCATCGACGCCGGCACGTAGCAGTACGAGCAGCGATGCTGGCAGCCCGCAAAGAGATTCAGGGCCAGGTGGCTGTACTCGCCGGCCCGGCCCTTGGGCTCATAGATCACTTGCATCGGTCCCACCTTTCCACGAACGCGACAGCCAGACGGTCGCGGCGGTTCTTCTGATCGGTGATGGGCTTGTAGGCGACGTCGCCCTGGCGCAGGGCCCGGCCCGTCGCCGCACATCGGCAGGGTTTCTTGACGCAGCAGCGCACCCACACCTGCCGGTGGTAGCGCGGGTGGTCGAGTGTGGCGATGCCGTCGGTGGTCGCGCAGACGACCGTGTAGTCATTCGTCGTCATCACCACTGTCCCCCCATATCGCGATCATCACCAGCAGCCAGGCCGGCGCCAGCAGGCAGACACAACAGTGGCCCAGGTAAGCCAGATAGGCCACCAGAGCACTGCCGATGGCACTGACCAGAATGGATGCCAGCAGCACCGGCCGTCGGGCCGGCGCGCGGTTACAGTCGTTACACATGCACTTGTCCTTGTGACTTGGCCGGGGCGGGCGGCGGGAACTCGGCCGCCACGTCCTCGGCTTGGATGACTTTGGTTTCCAGCTCCGCGGCACCGTTGAGGCAATAGACCCACGACTGCTCTATGCTGATGCAGTCGATGCCCAGGCGCTTACAGACGCGGGCGGTGGTGAAGGAGTGGGCGAAGGAGTCGATCACCAAGTCGCCGCTGTCGCACGACATCTTGATGATGCGCTCCAGCAGCGCCTCGGGGTGCTGGTTCAGGGCCCACTTGCGCCGCTCCTTGAACGTGCCACAGACGCGGGAGAAGTCCCAGACGTCGTCGGGGACACGGCCGCGGGGGTCGGCACGCTTGTCCTTGTGGCGCTGCCGTGCCGACGGGACACGGATGGCGTCCGTGTTCCATAGCATCCCGGCCTTGGCGATGCGAAGGATGGGTCGATACCCGTTGCCGCAGTCGCTGCCGCGGTGCTGGCCGAACGTGAAACGCCACAGGAATAGGCGCAGTTCCGCCCCCGGCACGTACACGCCCGCGTGCCGCATGACTTCCGGCGTATGCCGGTAGTAGTGCGACAGCCAGACGATGGGCGCCAGCTCGTAGGACCTCCAGAGCACGTGCATCAGCCACTCCAGGTACTCCATCGGCTCACGGCGGTCCTCGTAGCCGTCGTACTTGACGCCCAGGTTGTCCGGGGGATCGAGGAACACCATCCGTGCCGGCGGCAGTTGCGGCAGGACCTGCATACAGTCGCCGTGGATAATCCAGGTCTTACTCACGGGGCGACCGCCTTTCGCAGGTCGATGTTGCCGCACGCGACCAGGCCCGGAGTTTGGTTCTGAGGCATGACCTGCCAGAGGATGGTCCCGGTGGCCTCCAGTGCTGTGCCGGTCGGCGGCGTGTCCTTGGCGGCCAAGACGAGGGCCTTGACGCCCACGTCGATGCCGGCCGGCGTCCAGCTCAGCACATACGAGCCCGTGGCCGGGTCCTGCTTGAGCAGCATCCCCACGGGTCCACTGACGATGCGAACATTCACCGGATCATTGTCGGGGTCGTAGTATGTGCCCTTGACGGAGCCGGCGACACCGGCGCGCTGCGTCACGGTGCCCAGCAGCGTCCCTTGGACCAGGTTCTTGTCGTAGGGGAACGGCACGGTGTTGGGGTCATACACTGGCTCGGCAATGACATACAGGGCGGTTGCTCGCAGACCCAGGCCGATGGCCAGGATGGCGAGGGTGATTACGATGGCTTGCACGCTACTCTTGCGATTTTTCATTTCTTGCCCTTTCCGCGGGGCCGCGCGGGTCCCGCTGGATGTTGATTCTTCCACGCCGCATACCACTGCTGGCGCTGGTAGTAGAGGTTCAGGCCGATGGCGTCGGCCACATCGCCGCCCGGGTCCTTCTCGCGGTCGTACTCTTTGAACATGCCGGCGATGATGCCGACCCGGCTGGGCCCGAACCGTCGACGCTTGGAGGGCCCGAACTTCGGCCGGCCGGCCGTCCACTCGTTCTCCGGGATTAGCACGACCTGGCAGGGATTCTCCGCCAGGCAGCAGCGCCCGGCCCACTGTTCACAGACCTGCCACAGGGCACCGACCGCGACGCCGTAGATCGGCAGGCCCGCGCCGCCCCCTCCGTGGCGGCTACGGACCACCTTGCCGCTGGTCCACTCCATGACGATGACGTCGGGTTGATACTGCTCCAGCAGCATCAGCAAATCCTGCTTCATGGCGCGGATACGTTCGGCCGCGTCGTCGCGCGTGCGACCGGGCAGCAGTAGGCCCGCCTCGATGAGCCTCTGCTCGGGGCCCATGACGGCCCAGCCGCTGCGCTGCGAGCCGGGGTCCAGACTGAACACAAGATTCGCTGACTCAGACATAACTTACACTTGTATTTACAAGTATCTCAGGTACACAAAAAGCGCTACGCCGCTGGCAGACCACCCTCGTCCCCGGGACGCGGGTTCTGGTCATTCGGCGGATATGGCGGGTTCAGGATCTCACCGGTGTTGGGGTCGATCTTGCGACCGTCCTCGGTGAACATCCGTCCCTGCCGGGGCGAATCCTTGAACGAGCCCGCGCGCTGCACTTTGCAGCAGGGACCGTGCTCGTCGGTGCCGAAGCGGGCCATGCCGACGTGGGCGGGGTCCGCAGGGATCTTCATGTCGATCTCCGCCTTGATGGAGGGCTCCTTGCTCTCCTCGATGGCCAGCGTCAGCTTGACCGTCAGCACGGCCTTGGCGCCGATGGCCCGGTGATCGTGCTTGAACAGGTAGCGGGCCAGCGCCTCCTGCATCGCGCGGAACTTCTCTTCCAGCTCGGGCAGGAATTTCTGGTCATTGATGTTGGCGACCTTGAGAGGTGCTAATTCACTCATCGGATTCCGTTCCTTTCTAGCCTTTGGAGGCCGGCTTTAACGCACGTACTTCCAGTCGGTGTAGTGGACCTTGCCCAGGGACACGACGGCATCGCCGCGATGGCCAGGATGCGCTTGTGCTCGGCGTCGGAGGATGTCAGCGTCGCATAGACGGTGCCGTCCTCTTGTGCTTCCAGCATCAGGTCCACGTCGATCGAGCAGGGCTTGCCCTCCAGGAATATCGGGACTTCCAGGATAATCTCGTCCGGCAGGTCCACGGCGAGTTCCGTCCGCTCGGTCTTCTGGATCTTCGTCTCGACCATGACGCCGTTGAGCGAGTGAGGGCCCGTGCCGTCATTGATCGTGACATGGCGACTGACCGTGATCTGGCTCAGGTCATGGAGCAGGTCCTCCGGCTCGGCCACGGTGCGCCGATTGGCCATGATGAATCGGGCCAGCTCCTTGATCGGCGTCGGCTTGCCGTACACCTGGTGCCAGGGGGCGTACAACGGGTGCAGCCTCGGCTCGAACGTGATCGTCTCGAAGCCCTCGGACTGGTCCTCGTCAAGGGTGGCCGTCATTCTGCCGGTCTCGGCATCCGCCAGGATGACCAGATTCGAGCTGGCACAGCCGTTGAGGTATTGGGCGAAGCCCTCCAGCGAGTAGAACGTATGGTCGCGGGCGGGACTTTCCAGCCGCTGCCGCGGCTCGATCTGGCGAGCCAAGGTGACGCTGATGCGCTCCGCCTTGCTCCCTTCGGCCAGCTTCTTGACGACCTCGATCGTCGTCGGCATTCGTTCGACGGCCGACTCCAGATGCTCGTTGATGACATCCATGTCACTATTGTTCTTCATCCGGTTTTCCTTTCTGCCGCTTGCCGCGGCGATTTATCGGTTGGGCGGTCCGGCCGCCGGCTGGGCGGTACGTAGCCCAGCTCCCGGCCGACTCGCGCCATGAACACGGCGACGGGTTTCTTGCCGTAGGTGCACTGCTTGGCCATCGCCCGCACCCGAGCCCGCAGGTCCGGCCCGTCGCGGCCGCTGGCGACGTTCTCGTAGACCCACTGCTCGAAGTTGGACAGGCCCCGCACGCCGTCGTGGTCCTGGACGCCCAGGATGGTGCGGATCTCGCACAGGAACGCCAAACGAGACGTGTCAAATCTCTCCAGAGGAAAACGAGATGTGTCCGCCTTCGGCAGCAGATGGGCTGTCAGTTGTCCCAGACTCTGCGCGCCGGGGGCATGATAACTCGTCTTGTTTTCTTTCTGGTTTGATATGACTTGTCTTGTCATGTTATGAGGGTGGTTTTCGCCGACTTCGGCGACGCCTGCGGCTTTCGGCGAAATCGGCGAACTCGCCGAATCCGCCGGCTCCGCCACATCGCGCGGCTCTTGCAGGATCTCGGGCGTGGCCGGAGAGACAAGTTGCTCTTGCCCATCGGCGGCATGCTTGTTTATGCGGTCCCATTCCTCCTGGGGCAGGCAGTAGACGCCATTGCCGACGTACTGCTGCTCGCCCTGGCCGTCATCGACCGCCTCCAGCCAGTGGATCTCGGGCTCACTGAGCACGGTGACCAGTTGCTGGGCCTCGTGCGGCTTGACCCGGAGCATCCGGGCGATGTCCTCCAGGCTGGCCGGTTTGCCGCGGCTGTTGCGGATGACGCCGCGTTCGCGGCGGGGCCGCTCCCCGCAGGCGACGATGCCGCAGAGCTTCTCGAAAGCGCCGACGTAGAACCACACCATGCCCTGCACCTTGTCGGCCAGCTCCATCATGCGGACATTCCAGTCCCGCCGCGCCGGCACGCGCAGGTACTCCAGCGGGCCCTGGCGAAACGCTTTGCCCGGCGTCCAGACGCGGCCGTCCTTGCCCACTTCGTAGTTCTCGTCCCAATCGACGATGCAGTAATACACACTCATGCCTAAAAGGGCTCCTCGTACCGTGACGGACCCGCCTCCTTCGGCAGGAACGTCTCGGGGATCTCACAGTGATTGACAAACTTGCTGAACTGCTCGCGGAACGTCAGCTTGACGGTCCCGGTCGGCCCCTTACGCTGCTTGGTGATGATGGCCTCGGCCGTGCCGGTATTCTGATAGTTCGGCTGACCGCGGTGGTAGTAATCCTCGCGGTGCAGCATGATGATCAGGTCGGCGTCCTGCTCTAGCGATCCGGACTCCCTCAAATCGCTCATGCGGGGACGGTGGTCCTCACGGCCCTCGGGGGCACGATTGAGCTGACTGAGCACGATGATCGGGATGTTCAGCTCCCGGGCGGTCGCCTTGAGCTGGCGGCTGATGAAGGTGACTTCCTGCTGGCGGTTCTCGGCGCGGCTGCCGGCGTCCATGAGCTGCAGGTAGTCGACCATGATCAGGTCGATGCCGTACTTGCGCTGGAGCTGGCGGGCCCGGGCTCGTAGCTGGAACGGCGTGAGGCCCCCGCCGTCGTCGATGAAGATGTTGGCGTCCTTGAACTTGCCCGCCGCCTCGACAATGCGGTTGAAGTCCGCCTGGGTCAGCATCCCGTGCACGGCCTTCTGGGAGTCCACTTCGGCCCACGAGCACACGGCCCGCTCGGCAAGCTGCTCCCGGCTCATTTCGAGACTGAAGATGACCACGCTCTTGTTCTGGATGACACCCACGTGCATCAGGATGTCCATGGCCAGGCTAGTCTTGCCCATGCTGGGCCGTCCGGCAATCAGGATCATGTCGCCCTTGCGAAAGCCGCCGGTCAGGTCGTCCATTTCGTAGAACCCGCTGGACAGGCCCCGGAGCACGCCTTTCTCGCGGCGGCTCATGTCCTCGAAGGCGCGGATGGCCAGGTCGCCCAGGGACTCTGCCTCGGACTTGCGGCCCCGCTCGATGATGGCATAGAGCTGTGCCTGGGCGTCGTTGACGCTGTTCTCGATGGGAGCGCCTTCGTCGTAGGCAGTGTTCAGGATATCGCTGGCGGCGGCAATCAGCGTCCGTCGCATCGCCTTTTCGCGGACGATGCCGGCGTAGTATTGCGCGTTGGCGCTTGAAGGCACGGTCTCGACGATGCGGCTGAGCCACAACAGGCCCTTCTGTTCGTCGCTGTCGCCGATGCGGGCCAGCGTCCCATTCTCGGCGAGCCGCGTGCGAACGAGCAGGCCGTCGATACCCTGACCCTCGTTCTTCTCGTACAGCTCCCGGATGGCCTCGTACAGTAAGATGTGCTCGCTGTGGTAGAAGTCCGACGCGGCAAGCTGGCCCATGATCTCCGGGATGCAGCGCGGATCCACAATCATCGAGCCCAGCACCGCCGCCTCGGCCGCCAGACTCTGCGGTAATTCCCGCAGCACCGGTGCCGACACCGCTCGGTCGCGACGCGCCAGGGCCGTAGACGGCTTGGTCTTGCTCATGGCGACTGCTCCTGGCCCCTGTAGGTCAGCAGGCGGCGTAGCACCGGCCGGGCCAGGCGGCTCATCATCAGGCTATGCACGAAGAAACCCAGCTCCTTGCTGGCTCTCTCGGCGGTGATGCGGTAGGGCTGGGTCCGGATCTCGTCCAGATGACTGTTTATCCAGGCCAGCAGACTACGGCGTTGTTCAGGGGTCATTGAATTCACGGCGATTACCTCACAGCACTCCCGCCGAATCTTCGGTCGGCAGGAACTTCAGCGCCTTGGGATGCGAACGCGGCGGGGTCAGATCAAACAGCGTCGGCTCAGACATGGGCGCCGATCTCCTTGAGAAAGTCGAAGCGGGACTCCTCGACGACACGGTAGTAGTGGCCGTCGCCCCGCAGATAGACCAGTAGCCCGGGGGCCTGATGGCGCTGGCGGCGGAGCATCAGGAACTTCACCATCCCGGCGTCGAGGGCACGTTCGAGGATCTCGTGCGCCGCCTCGCGGCCCTGCGCGCGAATGACGTCCCGGACGACCGGCAGCGGATGGTCCAGCGTCAGTTTGATCAGATGCTGCACTTCGCGCCACGTCTGCGGGTCTTTCCTGCGTAGTTGTTCCAGGGTGACTGGCGGCACGCTCAGGTTACTCATGACCCCTTCCCGGTGCGGCTTGGCGCGGCTCCATTGAGCGTCGCGACCGCCCTCTGCAAAAACTCCCGGGTCCGCCTGTTGGCGGCTGACCCGATTTCCATGTACTCGGTGCGGAATAATGGTTTGCCGTCTCCGTCACTGACAAAGTGCTGGTGATGCGCCCCGTCCTCGGCCACGACGTGCTGATACCGACAGGCGAGGTGACCAGCAGTGCCGCCGTTGGCGGCAGTCACCGCCATCCGCAGAAACGCGGCCGAAAAGCGGTCCTCGTCCGAGTCCACCACGAACGGCAGGACCCGCAGGATCTCTCCGTAGCCCTCGGCCTCCAGAATGTGCTGGCGGTATTTGGTCGAAACCACCACCGCCCGCGCGCGAAACGGTCCCATCCATAAGACCCCCCAGTTGAAGAGACAAAACGGTCCGCCAGTGCCGTGACGGGCGGATGCTCATAGGGGCCGCTCACCACCCGCGAGTGTGGACCCGGCCCTGAACGTCTCGTCACGGCATCGGCTTACGGTCGCACAGCTATCGTCTTAGCGGTTGCACTACAGAACCCCCATGTGACATGACCTACGCGCTCTGCTTGAGCAGGCGGCGTTGTTCCCGGATGTCCCGGTTTGTGATCGTATATCGTTGCTTGACTCTGACGCCGTACGGGTGAGCCTGGTCGGGCTCGTGGTACGTGCACGCCGTCAGATAGGTCCCGTCCTCGGAGAAGCTGGTGACGGTTACTTCCCGACCGTCCCAGGTAAAGCGCGAGCCGACACACAGCCGGCTGCTCTGCCGAAAGCCCACGCGGTGCGCAAACCGTGCTCCCGTGCCCGGCTGCACGTTGTCGACGATGAAGGGCTTACGACCCTTCCACTTCTCGAACGCCTGGCACGCCGACACGTTGCCCTCGGCCACGGCGGTGCAGTAGAAGCCTTCGGCGAATCCGCCGCGGCTCTCGCCGCCCCAGTAGTGGAAACGATAGCGACGTTCGATCTCCGCGAAATCGTCTGCCCCGAACTTCATGCCGGAGCCGATGGCCAGGGCCAGGGCACTGCTCATCGACGAATTGACCCGCGACCACGAATGGCTCGTGGCGCGGTCGCAGCCCCGCCAGACTGTGTCCAACAGATCCAGCACATCACTCTGCTCGGGCAGTTGCAACTCATTGACTTTACGCATCTTTCTGTATTTCCTTCTCCTGCTGAACGGGATTCTGGAGGGCGATGGCGGCTTCGACGACGGCCAGCAGCCCCCAGGAGAGCCCGGCGTTGATCATGGGTGTGTGCGGGTGATGGCGGCTGCGCTTGATGCGCTGGCGGCCCGGGTACACGTCCCACAGCCACAGCCAGTGGCCGGGGCTGCCAGCGGCCAGCGTGTAGTGCGTCTCGGAATTGCGGCGCAGCATCATGCCGTGCCTGAGGGCCATCAGTTTCGCCACAGCGAACTCGCGCTCGGCATCCTGGCGGCGGAGGGCACGCTCCTGCCGCTCTTCGGCCGCCAGTTCTTTGTACACTTGCCAATCCATCGTCACGCCTTCTTTTCCGTGCCATAGACCGGGTCGGTCAGGGCCTTGAACTTGGCGAACGCCTTGCCCCTGGAGACCAACTCCAGGAACTGCTCGCCCGCCATCATAGCGATAATCAGATGGCCCGCCCCCTGGCGATAACCCAGGCGGATCAGCTCCTGCCATGACATGGCCGCCAGTTTCTCCTCGCCGACGACCTCACGTAGAACCTGGAGCACCGACTCACCGACGTCGGCCCACGAACTGGCGTCGTACTCGTCGATCAGGGCCTTCAAGTCATCGGCTCGTATAATCCGTACTTCCTTGCTCATGGTGCTCCTTACTTGCTTAGCTCAGACGGCGAATCCGGGCCGACCCACAGGTCGGACAGGCACCGAACATCGTGCCGTCCTGTGGCTTGGGCACGGCAAACGCATGATTCCGCTCGCACAGCCACGACGGCGTAGACGGCTTCGACGGCGCCACGGGGGCCAGGTCTTGCCGCTCGTACTGACGCAGATCGCCCAGCAGGTCCGCCTCCGGCGGTTCGGCTGCTTCGGCGGGCGGCTCCGCCGGCTCTGCCTTCGGAGCGTTCGTCTCGACGGGCGTGGACTCGATGGCCTTACGCATCCGGTCCTTGCACCCGGCGATGCCCGCCTCCAGGGACGCCGCCGTGTCCAGGGGCGTGCTGCCGTTCTGGTAGAGCATCGGGCCTTCGTCGGACGTTGGTATGTCGCCCAGTTCCTCGGGGAACGCGGCACGCAGGGCCGCCGCTTCGGCACACTTGTCGAGTTGCCCGCGGGGGCGCTTTTGCCACATGCTGTTCGGCGCACCGTCTTTGGTCGAAGCGAATGTCTCCAGCCAGAACACCGGCGGCCCGTCGAAGGCGACGCGCTGGCCGTCGATCATGCGGTAGACGCGAACCTGGGCCCACTCCGGAAACGTCAACTCTACAGGACCCTTCTCCGACTGCCAGGTATGCGTGATGTCGTCGCCAAACTGCGTCGCGTCACGCCCGGCGTACTGCTTCGTTCGAAACGCGGTCGTGCGCAGCTCGCCAATGCCGGGCCAGATCGTGTCCACGTAGCATCGCTTGTCCTTGTCGTAAACGGCTACGATGTGGACGTTTCTCTTGAACACATCCAGGTTGCGGGCCTTGCAGTACGACAGAGCCAGCCAGACGCTGCCGGCCGACTGTGCGTTCGGGAACACCGCTTCGACCAGCGCCTTCCAGGCGTCGGCGTCGATGTTAAACTTCTCCTGCGCCTCCGGCGGATACGGCAAGCGGGGCTTGACGATCGCCGAGACGGGATTCGATGATTGCGTTGCGGTTGCCACTCGATCTCCGTTGTTACCTTTACTCACACTGTTCGTCCTCGGTCGATATGCCATCTTCATCACTCCTCACGGTTACCCCCAACTTGTTCTGCTTCCAGCGTGCGACCCGGCTGACCCGGGGCGGCACGATGTGCCCTTTGCGGGCACTTTCCAGATACGTCACCACACCCAGCGGGCAGGTGCCAATCTCGGCGTCCCCCAGCGCCACCAGCACCGCGGTCTGGGCAGCCTTCTTGATCTTGTCCACTTTCGCGGCCAGCTTGACGGCCCTTCGCCACTTGCGGACCAACTCCTCCGAGACCTCGACGGTCTTGTGCTGACGGACCATGCGCTTGATGGCCGACAGCGACGGCGTGCCTTCCGGGGCGACGCCGGCGATGACGTGCTCATCCCACCAGGCGGTCGTATAGTCCTCGATCTGTGTGACCATTTCCTCGTCGCGGGGGACCTCATACAGGTCCTGTCTCATGCCCCAGCCCATCTTGGGTACGTGGCACAGGTCCGTGTCCGTACAGATCATGTGGACGTGGGCCTGAATCAGCACCCGGTCCGGCACCTGGTCCGTGCCCGGCTCGCCCCAGACCTCTTCGACCGGCCAGAACACGCCGCAGGTCTTGGCCTCGACGGGCCGACCGCTCTGGACCACGATGGCGTCGATGTTACTGCCCAGGTGCAGCCCCCTGTCCTTAGCTGAGCGGTACTGGTTGCGCCGTAGCGGTCCCAGCTCCTTCTCGACCCGGGCCAGGATCACCGGCTCGAACTCGTTGCCCAGCGTAAGCCACTCTTTGGCTCCGTCGTCGCCTTTGAACTGGCCGGTCTTTTCCAGCCAGATGTCGTAGGCCGACTGAAACTTCGACAGCCCGAACAGGGCGGCGACGTCGCTGCTTCCGAGGTGCTGCTGTCTCTGCTGCCTCTGAAACGCCGTTATCGGCATAATCACTCCTCCTCCGGCGGGACTTTAACTCCCGCTCCAGTAGCTCGAACAGTTTGTCGCGGCTCCAGGCGCCGTAGCGACAGGTCCAGTCCGCGTACAGGTGCCTGAGCACGTCGCGTACGACCTGCCCCCGACGCGGGGGTGACATTCGTATCACACGGCTGCTCCTTTCTCTGTTCTCGTTGGTCATACACAGTTCTTATCATATACTTGCCAATGCAAGTATATCAGTTTGGTTCTTTTCCGTCCATCGGAAAAATCCCCCTTCGGAAAATTTTTTGTCCCGCGTGCCGCGCAGGGGACAAAAAGACACCCGGGGAGGGCCGCACGAGTCAGAAAAGACCCCGCCGGCCCGGGTGTTGCCGCGTGGTACGCAGACCTCGTCGCGACAGCGACTACGGCGGGACACCCACGGATCACGGCCGTGGGAGCTGGGGCCATAGCGTCAGGCCGTTTCCGCCGGCTCGTACCTGGTGTCTGGCCTATTGCGTCCAACACCCTGCCCAGACGCAGGTGCGCCCCCGTGGACGCTGGCGCGATGCAAGGAGGGACCGGGGCGACCGTAGTGGCGGTCACCCCGGTATGCGAGGTGTCGGCAGCAGGGAACGAAGCGGCGGTTGCTGCCGATGCGACTGTGAGTTTGGGAAAACACGGCAGTGGCGGGCTCGCTTTGCCAGCAGTTCCTTTCCGTCGGGCGTGCTCGATATTCTTCAGCGGGAACGGGAGCAGACTATCGAGCTTCGGCTTTGGACAGCTCGTGCCAGGACTACGGCGCCCCAGCGCTGCCGCCACTGCCTTTACGCCAGAAAGCGTTTTTGAAAACTACCCGGGTCCGGATCGACGCAGGACATGGCGAACCTCCTGTCGGTGAAGGATGCGTAAACCAGCAAGCATGGACACGTACGGACGATGCTTACATTGATAAACGACCGGCAGGATTTCATCGCCGTTTGTCCGTCGCCCGGACCCGGGCCGCGTGCTCGCTGATCGGAAAGAACCAGAGGGCTGGACGGTGCGACCAGCCCTCCGACCCACGTGAGGAGAAATCCTATGGCTTGATAGAACCACGGGCCCGGCAGTGCACCGGGCCCGGGCTCGCAGTATTGAATCAGCTTGCTTGCCCCTCCAGGCACTTCTGGACATTTTGTCCATAAGTTCGGCGATAGAACCAGCGGCCCGGCGGGGAGCCGGGCCGCGGCCCAATTAAAAGGAGACCCACAATGAGCAAGAGGAAGAACCGGTGGCCCGGCCGGGCGGCCAAGCCCCGGCCCACTCGGAAAGAATCTGGGGGAAAATGAGCACCGGCGACGGGACTCGAAACCCGCTCCCTACGACGCGCTGACCCAGGCGTCCCCGGATCAGGTAGGGCCTCTCACCAGGCGTGTCCTTCCACGCGGCGCCGCGCACTCACTTCTACGAAAGGAGACTACCATGACATTCGATCGGTCCAGCTCGCGTGCCAGAGTACCCACCCCCACCGTCTGGCCAAGCGTGCCCAAAACCATGCGCGCCAGGGATCGGACTATGACTCGATGACACCGCCGGCTATGCAGCCAGCGGGAAGAACGCCGGTAAGGCGAAGGCGATCTGGCGGGCGGCTGCCACGCGCCGTGAGCTGGAGTATTAAGCGGATAAATTGTGTCGTTAAACGACAACCACGACAACCGTGTTTGGCGAAATGAGCGGTTTCAGCGTTTTTAGCGGCTTCCGTAAGTGCTGCAAAAATCAGGATTTGCGGAAATTGGGCTGGAAACGAAGGGGGCTGATAGGTCTTACGAAAGCCGTGCTCTACCATTGAGCTACATCGGCGGACTGGGATATCCTACCACCCCCCTACCCCTTTGTAAAGCCGCCTCCAATGAAAATACACGCTCGGACTTGGGGACCGGCCGGGGGCCCTGAAGACTCGCTACTGGCGGGCAAGCTTCCCATCGTGCATGTGCCGCACATAGGCCATGAGAACAAGGACAATGCCGACGCCGGAGAACAGGAGAGTGTGCCACAGCCTCCAGCAGACGGCCAGAGTGCGCCCCTTGAGAGAGCCCCACGTATGCACCTGAAGTGTGGGGGACAGTCTGTTGACCGCTTGATTGGCTTGTTCCACCTGAGCGGTGAACGTATACTCTTGTCCAGCCTTCAATTGTGGAAGGCCGAAGGCGTACTGGTAGCGTGCATGATCCTTCATTGCCCATGCGTTAAGGTCCGAGGAACGGATCTTTCCCTCCGCCACCACTTCTTCCCCGCTGACAATCTGCCACGAGAGGGCGAACTCTTTGCCGACGAGGGAGCGCTGTGTGGCAGCCGCCGACAGAAACTGGTCCTTGCCGTTATACTCGGCCAAGTCATCCTGCAGCGGGGCGCGAAGCGTGAATCTCACCGTGTGTGTTCGGGAGACGATGGGCCGGAAATTCATCTGCCACGAGCCCTCCCTGCTGAAATCCACGCTCAATTCCGTGCGCCAGTTGCCGCGTCTGCTGAGTTCAAGCCACCTGACGTATGAAGCGTGCGACTGGGCCAGGAGCGACAGTATCAGCAAAGCCAGACCGGCCACCGCTGGCACAAAGGGCCGGAAGGTCAGATTGTCCCGAAAGAGCTCTCTCAGTC
>Ga0315277_10002125_pt1 | contig 27884 bp, 30 predicted proteins | sample YL17G05_15_MG_FD_203695 | JGI IMG/M metagenome (GOLD analysis project Ga0315277, IMG submission 203695) | Sediment microbial communities from Yellowstone Lake, YNP, Wyoming, USA - YL17G05_15 | ecosystem: Environmental > Aquatic > Freshwater > Lake > Sediment | place: USA: Wyoming | collected... | reverse complement strand
CTCTTTTCCCTTCTGTTGCCGAGAATAAAAATAATACCCAGGAGGGCGAAAAAACCTCCCATGCCTAAGAAGATTTGGTAGGACATGTTACCTCACCTCCCCTCAAGAATTCGAAGATACCTAGGTGTCTCTACTTAATCTCTACAGTCGCTCCAGCGGCTTCCAGTTTCTGCTTTATTGTGTCGGCCTCTTCCTTGGGGACGCCTTCTTTTACCACCTGCGGAGCAGCTTCTACCAGATCCTTAGCTTGCTTCAATCCTAGAGTAGTTACCTCACGGACTGCCTTGATGACCTCGATTTTCTTCTCACCAAAGCTCTTCAAGGTGACGGTGAATTCTGTCTTTTCCTCTGCCGCAGGCGCTTCGGCTGGCTTATCAGGAGCGGCGGCCGCTGCCGCTACTGCTACCGGAGCAGCGCTAACCCCAAATTCATTCTCCAGTGTCTTGATCAAATCAGCTAGATCCAGCACTGTCATACTCTTGACGGCAGCAACAATGTCCTCCTTGGTCAAAACCTTGGTCTCTTTCTTTGCTGTCGGAGCTTCCTTCACCTCTTCTTCCTTGACTTCCTTCTTTGCCCTTGGGGTTTTCTTTGCCTCCCCTTCTTTGGCTTCTTTCCCTACTTCTTCTGGTGACATGATTTCCTCCTTTGTTATTTGCTAGTAGTTTGAGCCCTGTTCTGCAATACGGTCAAAAGTCCCCGCAATGGATAACTGAGAATGTTATGTAAAGTTGCTACCGGGGTTTGAAGTTGCCCAAGCAGCCTGGAGATGAGGACTTCTCTAGGTGGCAAATTAGCCAGGCTTGTCAGTTCCTCTGGGAGCAAAATCCGGTCCCCCAACAATCCCCCCTTGATCTGCAAAGACAATCCCGTAGATTTGATGTACTGGTTGAAGGCTTTGGCCGTATTGACTGCATCATCGTAGCCGAAAGCTAGCGCCATGGGACCCTCGACTATGTCCTTGAGGTGTGGCTTACTTGCCTGGTCAGCGGCACGGTACACCAGAGTATTTTTGACGACGTGATACCCGATACCTGCTTTTGCCAGGGCGTTACGCAAATCAGCCATCTGTTTAGCAAGCAAGCCTTGATAATTGGTGGCGATAATAATTGTGCTCCGCGAGAGATCATCGACTAGATTGCCTACTATTTGTGCCTTCTTTTCTTTCAACATATTCGCCTTCTTCTTAACCCCTCTCGTCATCGGAGAGGAAGTCTGAAATAAAAAACCCCTGTGCCAGTGAACACAGGGTCAACTTCAGCCTGGGCAGGCGGACTATTTAAACCCTAGGGTACCTGCTGTCACTGGCGCTTATTTATCATAGCATAGGGAATTAATTAGTACAACAAGGGTGAGGTCAACGGCAAGCCGCGATCTCCTTCTCTATGGCATTTTGCCATGCTGAGTGCTTTGCCTGGTGTTGCCGGAATTTGATTAGGTCTGTGCCGAGTGAAAGTGCTAGAATTACATAGGCCAGGAGGACCAGAAAATGGGTGATATTTTAGATAAAGTGACTGCGCTTGTCAGATGCAAAGAATGTACTTGGTACAAAAACTGTCTTACTCCGGTTCAAGTTAACATTGAAGATATTTCACAGTTCAGAATAGCGATGCAAGGGACAAACCTACCTGAACAAGCCAAAGGTGAACTGGACCAGATCATGGAAAACGTGGCCTCTGTGAGTCAGGAGATGATTCTTCAAAGCTGCCCTGTATTTACTCAGCGTCTCAAGGAAGCCCCCAGACTTGCCGAGCAAATCAAGAACATAATGCAGAGCTGGGGAAAGGAAGCGGCGGCTGATGGATAGCACCGGGAGACGGTTAGCTTTACTGTTCTCCACCTAAGCCCATGCCAGTACGAAGCGCCGCAGGGCTTGGCATATTTCTTCTATGAGAGGTGGATAGCCATGCCAGAGCAACTAGGCAAAATAGAGAGGTTGGAAGCAGAACGGTTCAAACAAGGAAAGAAGCTTTACCTTGTCCCGCTTATGTATTCCGGGGAGGACACGCCCGATGAATATAGAGAAAGATGTAATCGTTATTGGCAACAGGTGGCAGAACACCTAGCCAATTTAACGGCGAAGATTGGGAAGGTAATCCGGGTTTACCACGAATCAATCTTTCAATCTGGTGAGGATGGCATGAAAGCGGTGGAGAGGCTGAATCCAAGCAGTTATCACATTGCCAGAACTCAGTGCGATAACGGAGCTGTCTTGGAAGCAATTGAAGAGAGGGAATTATTGGAAGAGGTCACGGACTGGCAGAGATGCCTTATGCTGGGCTTTATGAGCGATAAGGTGGCAAGTAGAGTCTCTGAACTCTATGTTGAGGCGGCGAGGAGAAGAAATGAGTCTATGGCCAAAAGGATAGGTGAGACGCTGAAGAACGATGAAGCTGGGCTTCTGTTCATCAGAGAGGAGCACTCGGTGCAATTTCCCAGCGATGTGGAGGTGTTCAGCATCTTTCCACCAGCTCTGGACGAGATACATCGCTGGCTCCGTGACCAAGCCAGAATAGGAGCAGACAAGGCAAGAGAGGAGAGCGAAGATAAGACCGAGGGAGAAGCTGAGGGAGTCGAGAAAGAGCCCAGAAGAAGAATGGAAAGAGAGCCTGAAGGGTAGGCTTGTTTAGGGTGTTTAAAGACGTAGTTGCCCGATTTATTGGGAGAGCCTGATGAATCAGGCAACTACATTTGGGGGTGTCTCATGAAGGTAAGAAAACCTGCTGTCTCCGGTATGTTCTACGCTGCCACTGCCGGAGAACTGGAAGAACAAATCGGATGGTGCTACAAACATGAGCTTGGACCTGGCACTATACCCCGGGTGAATAACAAAGGGCGGAGAGAGATTGTGGCCATCGTTGTCCCCCACGCCGGCTATTATTACTCTGGGCCGGTAGCAGCTCATGCCTATAAAGAGCTTGCCGATGATGGGATATTTGATACCGCAGTGATACTCGGTCCTAACCACACCGGGTATGGCTATCCTGTTTCTCTGTGGGCGGGAGATGGTTGGAGCACACCGTTAGGTGAAGTAGAAATAAACCAGAAGCTTGCCCAAAGGCTGTTAGGGGACGTGATAAAGGCAGACCAGACAGCTCATATACATGAGCATAGCATTGAGGTGCAATTGCCCTGGCTTCAACACGTCTACAAAAAGGTAAGAATTGTACCCATAACCATGCTGGCTCAAGACCTAGAAACAGCTCGAGCAGTGGGCACGGCTATTTCCCAGGCTGACGATAATTCGATAGTTATCGCCAGCAGTGACTTCTCGCACTATGAACCTCAGTCTGTAGCTGTGGAGAAGGATAGGTCCGTGATAGAGGCCATAGTCGCTCTTGATGAGGAAGAGTTATACAGACGCTGTGAGAGACTTGGCTGTACTATGTGCGGGTACGGTCCGGTGGCTGCAGCTATTGTCGCTGCCAAAGAAATGAAAGCCCAAAAGGCAAGTCTACTGAAATATGCCACCAGTGGCGACACGAGTGGCGATTTCTCTCGAGTGGTTGGCTACGGCTCCATCGTGATAAGGCGGTAAACGATCATCATTGAGAATTGACTATTTCTCCTTTGGCTCCTCCGTCGATAGTGAGAATGCCAAAAGAATCTGTGGCCTTGCCGGGATTGAAGAAGAGAATATCAGTGATGACCCTGTTTTGGGATCGGTGAGAATGGCCATAGACGATGATATCAATCCGGTCTGATTCGAACATTTTTCTTATCCTCTCCTCTATTCCCCATGGACCGCCTGAACCATGAATTATGCCGATTCGTTTGTTTTTTGTTTCAACTATTTCCTTGACCGGGAGCGCAGCCTTTAGCTCGCTTGAATCCATGTTACCATAGACTGCTCTGACCTCACCTAGCCGTTTAAGCTCCCTGAGCAATTGGACATCGGTGAAATCTCCGGCGTGGATTATCAAGTCTACTGTTGAAAGGGCATCAATTATCTTCTTGGGGAGGTGTTCAAGTTTGTCTATATGAGTATCGGCAAGCACAGCTATCCGCATAGCCGCCTCCTCGTGGTGAAACACTGAAGAGTACCTGTTAGTGATGGTTTGGAGAAGTAACTTCCTTCACCAATTGGATGGTTTTTTCCATGCCAGATAGGGAGAAAGATAACCCCAGTTGTTTCAGGTCTTTGTAGCCTAATCCCTGGAACAATCTTCCTCCGGCTACTCTTGTCATTTCATCATAGATAGCCGGCCACTCTGGGCTCCGTCTCTGGGCACAAAAAAGAATAAAATCTCGAAGTTGGGGGGATATGTCGTCCATGTATTGCCATTCTATGCCAGGGACTCTCGTTTAACAAACTTGTTTACGCCCGCTCGGATGCCGTCCTCACCCTTGCTTTTTCCTTGGATAACCCTTTGGTCAAGGCTCGGCTCCCATCCCTGTCCTTTGCCACATATAGGCCCGGCTAAAATTTTTGGGCGAGCAAACCTATAAGCCGAGTTCTGTGCCCCGACCAAGTCGGAGCGGTGACCATCCATCTAGCCCTGACGTTACCATCAAGGTCAAGCGACCAACCCAAGGGTCTCGGCCGAGCACCTTAAACTTATCGCAGAGTCCGCAGACTCTGGAGTAGTTGAACCCTTCTATTTGGTCTTGCTCCAAGCGGGGTTTGTCCAGCCAACCAGTCTCCTAGTTGCTGGTGAGCTCTTACCTCACCATTTCACCCTTACTCGGGCCGGGCAAGCCGGCCGTTAGCGGTGTGTTTCTGTGGCACTTTCCGTAGGGTCTCCCCTCCTGGGTGTTACCCAGCGCCCTGCTCAGTGGAGCTCGGACTTTCCTCCCCAATTGCATTGGGGCGGTCACCCGGTTTACTCGCCCAAATCTATTTTATAGTTAACTGGAACAGAGGTCAAATTCCCGAATCAATGGAGGCAAGATTACCTGCTCGCAATAGTCAATCTCAAACGATTTTTGACGCCAAAACAACGCCAATTTGAGAGCTTTGGTTTGAAGATAACCGGCAAGAGTGAGTGGAGAGAGAGCGACAAAATGCATCGTTGATGTATAATAATAAGAGGATGATGACATGGCCCCAGCAATACTGGCATAGGCTGGGCCAGAAGTATGACCGGAGGTGAACCGATGGAACCAGAAAACATGACATGGGTTGTGGCAGGTAAACAATACCGCACGAACAAAGCTAGGCTAGTAGCCCATGACGAATACTGGAACGGCTATAGTTGCGAGCAAGGTGGCCGCAATACATTCCTATACAGAACGCCAAAAGGTGATTTCTTTGCCCAGTATCAAACGATGTTGCTGGGGGAAATAAATAGAATTGTCCCCTTGGAGAGAAACGAAGCCATATCTTTATATCAGTCATTGCGCGTAAAGGAAGTTCCCTTCAAGGTTGTCTTCCCGGATGTCAAAGTGGAGGATGCCTGACATTCCTTGACTCTGCCTTGACCCGAGGCTGTAAACGCCCTCGTGTGAAAGGACCTTTAAAAGGGCAGACCCAAAATATCCGGTGGGGCTCTGAATCCACTAAGAATTGACACACGACGCGGGGGATAAGAGCCTTGCTAGAAAAGACTTCCAGTTGCACCAACTATGACTTGAGTCCAGTATATGTCCACGCTGATGTGGGTACTACCTCATATATTGTTATCCTCGGTTCCGATACCAAAAGTGCCTCTGTCTCTCGTAGTATCTGTTGTCTAAGCTTGGAACTCTCCCATGCCTCCCAATTCTGAAGTCCTTCCCAATTGTATAACAAAGCAGCGATAGAGCTGCCTTTCACGCTCCTGATATGCTCGACACTGACGAAACCTAGAAATGTCATTGCATATGACCTGAGTTTCAGAAACATAGGCTGTATATCTGCGCCCTTCTTAAGTTCATAACCTTCGATGACCTTTATCATTTGTTCCCTTTCTCCGTGATGAAGTCTACCATACAAGTCTCCATTGTTCTAGCAACGGTATTCTGTCCCACCAGCGTGGGTCAAGGAATCGGAAGAAAACTCAGCCCGAAGTCGGCAACATTGCCTGAAAGCGTTGCTTTGAAGTAAAATTTGGAATCGGGAGGGGTGACCGAGTGGTTTATGGTGGCGGTCTTGAAAACCGTTTTCGTCCGTTTGGGCGAACGTGGGTTCGAATCCCACCCCCTCCGCTTCAAGGAACAAGGAGGTAAATTGAAGATTCATGAATACCAGGCCAAGGCACTTCTGGCTCAATATGGTATTCCTGTGCCCAGAGGGAAGGTAGCTTTCACCTCGGCCGAGGCCCGAGAGATAGCTGCCGAGATTGGCGACAAGGTGGTAATCAAAGCCCAGGTCTATGCCGGGGGAAGGGGCAAGGCAGGTGGTATAAAGATAGTTAATAATCCAAGGGAAGCAGAGAGGGCGGCCAGCCAATTGATTGGAGCCAGGATGGTGACCCATCAAACCGGACCGGCAGGAGTGCCGGTGAGTAAGGTCCTGGTGGAAAAAGCTAGCAATGTGGCACGGGAACTCTATCTCAGCATCCTCGTGGACGGAACCAGCCACCTGCCAGTGATGATGGCCAGTGAAGCTGGAGGCATGGACATCGAAGAGGTGGCCCAATCCACCCCGGAGAAAATATTCAGAAGCTATATTGACCCAGCCATTGGCTTTCAACCATTCCAGGGTCGCAGGCAGGCTTATGGGATGAATTTCGATGGAGCACAGATAGGCGAGGCCACCCGGTTGATGACAAATCTTTATAAGCTCTTTGTAGACAAGGATTGCTCCCTGGCTGAGATAAACCCATTGGTGGTTACTGCCGACGGAAGACTACTGGCTCTCGACGCTAAACTCAGTTTTGACGACAATGCCCTGCATCGGCACAAAGATATTCAGGAACTTCAAGATAAAGAACAGGAGGAACCCCTGGAAATCCAGGCTCGTGACTGGGGAATTAACAATTATGTCAAAATGGATGGCAACATCGGCTGCATGGTCAATGGCGCTGGGTTAGCCATGGCAGTCAATGACCTTATTCAACATTGCGGCGGTAGGGCAGCGAATTTCCTGGACATCGGTACGCTTAATAACACTGAGAGGGTGGTAAACTCGTTCAGGATGTTTGTTGCTGATCCCAGGACTAAGGCTGTCTTGGTGAATATATTTGGAGGTATGGCCAGAGTGGATGTCATCGCCAGGGGAATAGTCGAGGCTTATCAGCAAATGGATACTCTCTTCCCCGTAGTCATCAGACTGGCGGGGACAAACCTGGAAGAGGGTCAACGAATCCTGGCCGATTCAGGGATAAGTTTCATTCGGGCCAACGATTTCTATGATGGCGCTCGCAAGGTAGTGGAAGCGGCCAAAGGAGCAGTGAAATGAGCATCCTTGTTGCTGATAGCACCAGGCTCCTAGTTCAAGGTGTCACTGGTAGTGAAGGCAGCTTTCACACCCAACGCTGCATAGAATATGGCACCAAAGTAGTGGCCGGAGTTACACCTGGCAAAGGGGGCAGTAAGCACCTGGGAGTGCCTGTGTTCAATACTATTGAGAAAGCCATGGCTGAAACTGGAGCCAATGCCAGTCTCATGTTTGTGCCTCCAGCCTTTGCTGCAGACGGCATCCTGGAAGCGATTGACGCTGGCATGCCCTTGATTGTGTGCATCACTGAGGGCATACCGGTATTGGATATGGTGAAAGTACACCGCTACCTTAAAGGCAAATCGGCCCGGCTCATCGGACCTAATTGCCCGGGAGTTATGTCCCCGGGCAAATGCAAGGCCGGGATTATGGTGGGAGAAATCCATCTTCCCGGCAATGTGGGGGTAGTCTCTCGCAGTGGTACCCTGACCTACGAAGTCGTGTCTCAGCTCACCAGCCTGGGAATCGGGCAATCCACTTGTGTTGGCATTGGCGGTGACGCCCTGCCTGGCAGTACCTTTGTCGACATCTTGAAGTTATTTCAGGCAGACGAGGATACCAAGGCCGTGGTTCTTATCGGTGAAATAGGTGGCACTATGGAACAAGAGGCTGCGGAATTTATCAGTCACAATATGACCAAGCCTGTGGTCGCTTTCGTTGCTGGCAGTACTGCTCCGCCGGGGAAAAGAATGGGACATGCTGGAGCTATTATTACTGGCAGTGCTGGCAAGGCTTCAGAGAAGATAAAGGCTCTGTCACGGGCTGGGGTTACCATAGCTCCCACCCCCGCAGAAGTCGGCTTCACCACGAACAAAGTACTGGAGAGAGTGTAGGTACTGCTCATAGGTGATTAGGAATCGCTATCCGTTAATCGAAGAGGTCTCTACTTCCTTGACTGCACTCGAGCTTTTTGAGCTAATCAAGGACAGACCTTACAGCTTTTTTTTAGACAGCGGCATGGATCCTCAAAGGCTGGGGCGCTATTCCTTTCTGGGCAGCGAACCATTTCTCGCCATCAACAGTCGAGGCTCTGAAGTCACCGTGATTTGGGGACAGGAGCACGAAGTGCAGCATGGTAATCCTTTTGATGCTCTGGGCAAGCTGTTGGAGATATATAAGTTAGACCATTACCCAGCACCTGTGCCTTTCCTGGGGGGAGCCGTTGGCTATTTTGGCTATGACCTGTGCCACTTCATCGAACGTTTGCCATCCACAGCCATAGACGACCTTAAGCTCCCTGAGAGTTATTTTGCCTTCTATGATACTATCGTGGCCTTTGATCACCTCGAGAAGAAAGTCTACCTTGTTGCCACTGGTTTTCCTGACATGGAGGAAGGACAGCGGTTACGACGAGCCAGAATGAAACTTGAGGAGATGAAGGATTGGCTTTGCGCCAGCCATTCAATAGTTGCTGTGAACCGGAGCCCTGAGCAAAGCGAAGGGAAAACGAAGCAATCCCGCGACAGAGACTGCTTCGCCGCTACTGCTCCTCGCAATGACAGGCAAAACAAGGAAATGACGCTCAAGTCCAATTTCACTCCTGAAGAATACAGGAAAGCCGTAAATAGGGTGCGCGAATATATAGCCGCTGGCGATGTCTTTCAAGTCAACCTGTCTCAGAGATTTGAGGCTGATTTGAAGATTCCGCCTCATGAGCTTTATAAGCGACTGAGGGCAGTTAATCCTGCCCCCTTTGCCGGCTATCTGAATTTCCCGGGCATAGTGATTGTCAGTGCGTCTCCCGAAAGGTTCCTCAAAGTCCAGAGCGACCTGGTGGAGACTCGGCCGATAAAGGGCACGAGACCACGAGGTGGAGATTCTACTGAAGATGAGCGCTTGGCATATGAGTTGATTCACAGCAACAAAGACCGCGCAGAAAACGTGATGATTGTTGATTTAGAGAGGAATGATTTAGGGCGGGTCTGTCGCTATGGCACGGTGAAGGTCACTGAGCTAGCCATCCTGGAGACTTTCCCAACCGTGTTTCATCTGACCTCTACCGTCATAGGCAGGCTACGCCGAGGCAAGAGCAACATTGACCTGCTCAAGGCCACTTTCCCCGGCGGTTCTATTACCGGCGCTCCTAAGGTGCGGGCTATGGAGATTATCGATGAACTGGAGCCGACCAGGAGGAGTGTCTATACAGGATCCGTAGGTTACCTGGGCTTCAACGAGGACATGGATATCAACATCGTCATTCGCACCTTCTTGATCAAGGAAGGCAAAGTCTATTTTCAGGTGGGTGGTGCCATTATTTACGACTCCGATCCGGAAGCTGAATATATGGAGACATTGGATAAGGCCAGGGCTCTGATTCGGGCTCTGCAGTTAACACCAGAAGTGGTCGTGACACCAAGACAAGAGTCGCTGACGAATCATAAGTCGAAGCATTGAAAAACTGGTGACTATGCCATATGATAACAGGATTATGAAGTCAGGGGTTATTATTCATAGAGGGATGCATTTTTGAGCGGAGGTGAAATCCATGAGTGGTGAGTCCGGCAAAAGTCTCAATAAGCTAGACGAACTGAAAAGAAAGAAAGCACACATCCTGCAAATGGGAGGGCCAAAGGCGATTGAAGAGCGCCATAAGAAGGGGCAGATGTCAGCTCGGGAGAGAATAGATTACTTCTTCGATGCTGGAACCTTCACGGAAATAGGCTTGTTTGTTAAGCACAGGACGACCGCTTTTGGGATGGACAGAAGAGAGGTGCCCGCTGAGGGAGTAATCACTGGCTTCGGTAAAGTCAATGGTAGACAGGTCGTTGTTGCTGCTGAGGACTATACTGCAATGGCGGGAACCTTTGGCGAGTATCATGGCAAGAAATTCGTTCGTGCTATAGACTTCGCCAAGGATAATGGATGGCCATTTGTAGGTATGAATGACTCCGGAGGCGCTCGACTGCAAGAGGGGATGGACACCCTCGAGAGTTATGGATGGCTATTCAGATCTCAAATACTGGCGTCTGGGATAATTCCCCAGATAGCCCTGCTTATGGGCCCTTGCCTAGGAGGACAGGCGTATCATCCTGTAATGCAAGATTTCCTCATTCAGACGAAGCGTACGGGATTTATGGGCATTGCTGGCCCGGCTTTTGTTAAAACGCAAACCGGGGAGGAAATCAGCCTGGAGGAACTTTCCGGCTACAAAGCCCATGCCGTCAAATCGGGGCAAACACACGTCGTGGCTGAAGGCGATGCAGATTGTCTGGATAAGTGTAAGGAACTTCTGGCCCTTTTGCCTTCCAGCAACAGAGAGAAACCACCTCGCGTCCTGACGGACGATGACCCCGAAAGAAGAGAGGATTTGCTTAGCCTGCTGCCCGAACACTCCTACGAACCTTTCGATATGTACGAAGTTATCAGAAGAATTGTCGACCAGGGTTATTTCTTCGAGACCTTGGGACTGCACGCCCGGAACATAATCACGGGTTTTGCCCGCTTCAACGGGCGTCCTGTGGGAATAGTAGCTACCCAACCGAAGTGGATGGCTGGTTGCATAGATATTGATGCTGCCGACAAAGGGGCGAGGTTTGTCAGGTTTTGCGACCTGTTCAACATTCCCTTGGTCACTCTTCATGATTCCCCGGGTTATCTGATAGGTTCTCAACAAGATTGGGGCGGAATTTTGCGTCACGGCGCCAAGCTGCTTTTTGCCTGGGCTGACGCCACCGTACCCTTGATTGCTATTATAATCAGAAAGTCCTATGCGGGCGCTCATTACGGTATGCTGGACAAGGCTATCGGGGCCGATTTTGTTTTTGCCTGGCCCACGGCCCAAGTCACTATTGTCGGCGCCGAAACTGCCGCCAGCGTCATCTTCGCCAGAGAAATAAAGGAGGCGGATAAGCCTCATGAAGTGCAAGCACAAAGGATAAAGGAATTCTCAGAAATGTACGAGAACCCCTACCGCGCTGCGGAGAAAGGCTATGTGGATGATGTGATAGACCCGTCAGATACTAGAAAAGTCATAAACAGTGCACTGGATATCTTGGGAGATAAGAACAAGGATAACAAGGCATTTCTCGCTAAAACCTGGAGAAAGTATTCCAACATCAATCTCTGAAGAAGGAGTGAGAAAGTGGATTTCAGCTTCACTGAAGAACAAGACAGATTCAGACTGGAGGTGCGGGACTTCTTGGAGGAGGAGATTAAGAAAGGGTATTGGGAACCTACCTGTGACGCCTGGGTACAAGGCTTTGATCCCAAATTTACCAAACGGGTGGCGCAGAGAGGTTGGATAGGACTGACCTGGCCCAAGGAGTATGGCGGGAAGGGGCGCAGCCATATAGATAGACTTATTCTCACTGAAGAAATGCTACGCTATGGAGCGCCGGCGGCTTGTCACTGGTTTGGTGACCGGCAGGTCGGAGGTGCTATCCTCTCTTTCGGCTCGGAAGAGTTGAAAAAGGAGTTTCTGTCCAGGATTATCAGGGGAGAGGCTTATTTTGGCCTGGGAATGAGCGAACCCGGGACTGGTTCTGATCTGGCCTCGCTACAAACCAGGGCAGTAGAAGATGGTGATTATTATGTAATTAACGGCCAAAAAACCTGGACTAGCTGCGCGTCTTTTGCTGAGTACTTCGATATATACGCTCGAACAGACCCCGAAGCCCCGAGGCACAGGGGTATTAGCGAGTTTATTGTGGATGCAAAGTCGCCCGGTGTCAGCCGCATCCCTATGATTGATATCACCGGCACTGAGGCTTGGAATGATGTCTTCTTTGACAATGTCCGCGTACACAAAAAGTATTTGGTCGGAGAGAAGAACCGTGGCTTTTATCAAGTCCTCCACCAGCTTGATTACGAGCGGAGTGGCATGGAACGCCTCATGGGCAACTATCCTCTCTTTGAAGCCATCATACAGTTTGCCAAGGAAAACGGATTGTCTAGGGACCTTGTAACTCGTAACAAGCTGGCGCAACTTCAGATTGAATTTGAAGTGGGACGCTTGCTTATTTATAGAGTGGCTCTGGTTATGGAGGAGGGGCGGGCTCCTAATTGGGAATCTTCTATGTCCAAAGTCTATTGCACGGAATTTGAGAAACGTCTGGCTTGCGTAGCCATGGAGATCTTGGGGCCCTATGGACAGTTGAAGTGGGGTTCTAAGTTTGTCCCTCTGCGAGGCATGGCCCTGCATTCATACTTGGGCTCCAAGGGTTACAGCCTTCAAGCAGGCACAACGGAAATCCTGAAGAATATCGTGGCTTTGCGGAGACTGGGATTATCAAGCTCATAAGACGTCGCTCTGGGCTGAGCCAAGGCTCCGATGGCTCAAGGATTCTTCGCAGGCAGCTTGGAAGGGCGATGGGAATGCTTAACACAGGAGGACAGCAGTGAATTTGGCTCTTACCGAAGAACAAGAGATGCTAAGAAAGACATCCCGCGACTTCCTGACTGAGAAATGCTCGAAGAAATTCCTGAAGCAGATGGAAGAGTGCGAGACTGGCTACTCCAAAGACCTTTGGCAGGAGATGGCTGAACTGGGTTGGATGGGGTTGGCTTTCCCCGGGAAATACGGGGGTGGCGATATGAGTTTTCTTGACCTGGCGGTGCTATTAGAAGAGATGGGACGGGCTTGTCTACCCGGGCCGTTTTTCTCCTCAGTGGTTCTTGGAGGTTTGTCCATATTGGATATTGGGAATGAAGAGCAGAAACAAGAATACTTGCCCGAACTAATCCGCGGCGAGAGAATCCTTACCTTGGCCCTGACCGAACCCGGCTACCACAATTATGACGCCTCTTCAGTCACGGCCGAGGCTACTCGTGATGACAGCAACTATGTCATCAGCGGCACAAAACTATTTGTCCCTGACGCTCATATTGCTGACTACCTGCTATGTGTCGCCAGAACAAAGCCCAGAAACGGAATCACCGTATTCTTGACCGACGCCAAGAGTCCTGGGACAAAGTGCACTGTTCTGAAGACTATCGCCGGTGACAAGCTCTATGAGGTGGTCTTTGACCGGGTCCCAGTACCCAAAGCTAACATTTTGGGACGGCTGAACCAGGGATGGAGCGCAGTGCAAAAGACAATCCAGCGGGCAGCGGTGGGAAAGTGTTGCGAGATGGTCGGCAATATTCAGCGAGTATTGGAGATGACTGTGGACTATGCCAAAGAAAGGAAACAATTCGACCATCCCATTGGCAGCTTCCAAGTTATACAGCACTATTGTGCCGATATGGCAACCGACGTTGATGGCGCCAGATTTAGCACCTACAAAGCAGCCTGGATGTTAAGTGAAGGACTTCCGTGCACCAAGGAAGTGGCCATAGCCAAAGCCTGGATGGGCGGGGCATGCCAGCGTGTCTTCGCTCTAGCGCACCAAATTCACGGGGCCATTGGCGTTACCATAGAACATGATCTCCATTATTACACCAGGCGTGCCAAAGCCGCCGAGCTTACCTTTGGCGATGTCGATTTCTATCGAGAAATAATGGCCAGAGAGATGGGACTGTAACCGTTAAGCTGACAGTAGGTCGAAACGTGGTTTCAACCATCGATGCACTTGTCGATGCCGACTGTGTTTCTGCCAGTCTGGCCACGCGAGGGAAGATCTTGAAGAACTGCAAGACACAACACGAAAGAGGTGACTGTAATGGGAATTAAGAAGGTAGGTGTGGTGGGTTGCGGGTTTATGGGTTCTGGCATTGTCCAGGTTTGTGCCCGGTCTGGTTATGACGTTGTGGCTCTGGATATCAACGAACGGATTCTCAGCAAGGGCATGGCAACAATAGAATACTACCTGGGCCGTGATGTGGAGAAGGGTAGGCTCTCTCAGAAAGACAAAGACTCGACTCGAGGTCGAATCAAGGGAAGCACCACTGCGGAAGATCTGAATGACCGCGATTTGGTTATAGAGGCCATCCCGGAGGATATGGAACTCAAGAAAAGGGTCTTTGTCGAGTTGGACAAGATCTGTCCCAGGTATACCATCCTTTGCTCCAACGCATCCTGTCTATCCGTTACAGAACTGGCTCAAGCAACCAGCCGTCCAGACAGGGTAGTCGGGACACACTTTCTCTCGCCGGTGCCTCCCAGCAAGCTACTCGAGATTGTGAAGACAGACTCGACCAGTGAGGGGACCCTGGAGACGGTGAGGAAGTTTGGCCGCTCTCTTGGAAAGGAGATCCTTGTCGCCAAAGATACTCCTGGTTTCATTTTCAATTATCTCCTGTTGGCGTTGACGGGAGCTGCTGTGAAGTTACTGGAGGATGGTGTTGCCAGCGCAGAGGATATTGACAAAAGCATGACCCTTGGGCTGGGTCACCCCATAGGTCCACTGGCCCTCGCCGACTTCAACGGTCTGGACGTTGGCTATATGGTAAGTTGCGCGATGTATGAGAGGAGTAAGGATCCCTACCTGGCCCCTTCTATCATCATGAAAAAACTGGTTGATTCTGGTCATCTGGGACGTAAGACGGGTGAAGGATTCTACAGGTACAAGAAACAGGAATAGCGTACTGAACAAAACTAGCTAAGGTTGTTAAGCTTAGTTTCCAGATCTTTTTGCCTCAAGGATACGGTCAAATCTCCCCGAGTTCTCTCTATGATGCCTCGTACGGCGTCTGTAGTTCGCCTCAAGCCGTGAGCCAACAATTCCGGAAAGTCCATGGTTATCAATATTGCATATATCTCGTCCATTATGATCAGTAGTTCTTCGCAACGAGAGAAGTCATCTCGCCTTAGACTATCTAGTATATACCTACGCAACTCCCCTACGGATTCGCCCAGGCCATCAAGGTAGGCAGCATTGCTCACGCCCAGTGTTTTCGGTTCAGGCAAGTCTTTTTCGGCAATCAAAGCTAAGGTTATGCATCCTTCAGCGAACTCTTTTTGAGCGTCGTGTATGAAACCTGAATAAAGCAGCTTTCCATGTCCGGCCAGGTCGTGGTTTATTTCTCGAAGTAATTCATGGGCTGAATCAAGGAGTTGTTTTGCCTTGTCATGATCTTGACGGTGCACGGCACGTATGGCATCAGCGCTGTGACGAATTACCTGACGGCAACTACGCAAGGTTCTCTCTCTCGCTTCGTCCTCGGCTGGAAAGTACGGACGAAGCTTCGCAGCAATGTTCTCTAAATCTTCTATGGGTTTTGACATTTCTCTTTTGCCAAGTCCATCTTGGCGACCAATTTTTTCACAGCGCTCCTGACATCCTTCTCGCCCAAGACAGCGCTAATCACAGCCACGGCATCAGTGCCAGCAGCCACTACCTGGCCGATGTTATTCTGATTTATGCCACCAATAGCTACGACAGGAATAGATATTGTGCGCTTGAGTTCTTTGAGTGTATCAATCCCTAACACAATGGCGTCCTTTTTTGTTGTCGTGGGAAATATAGAACCCACAGCAATATAATCCGCACCTTCGTTTTGAGCTCTTGTGGCCTGAGACACTGTGGTGACGGAACAGCCAACTATTCTATCTATGGGCAATTCGCTGCGGACTACAGGCAAGGGCAGATCCTCCTGCCCAATGTGAAGCCCATCGGCATTGACTGCCAGAGTTAAATCGAGATAGTCGTTTATTATGAAGAGGACACCTGCTTGACCACACAGCCCCCTGAGCTTTTGCGCTACAAGTAGCATTTCTCCCTTTTTGCTCTGCTTGTCGCGAAGCTGGATTGCCTTGGCGCCTCCCTCGATGATTTGCGTAGCAATCTCCAGTTCATCCCTGCCGGGCAAAAATTGCCGATCCAGAATAACGTAAAGCCCGGATATCCTTTCCACTTTATCCCGGCGTGATATTCGGGAAATCAAATCGCGCTCTAAGGTATAAAGGGCAAACCTTGTTTGTTCAAAGCTAGCTGAATTCAGCATTGAACTCATCTCCGGCAATTTAGCCAGTTCCTCCATCACTCGAAGAGACTCTTCCGCCCTCTTAGCATTGGCGGTAACCAAATCCAGCAAGCCCTGCGGTGAGCTCGCCTTCGTAATTGGTTCCTTATCCTTCGAGTGAAGGTGACCAACATCGTGTTCGGAATCTCTGCCAGACAAGAGCCCTACACTTAGGGATTGAGTCTCTTGGGCTAGAGTATGTCGTAGAGTCCTTAGCCGCTGGCTCAGCTCGGTATCGTTGAGAAGAAAGCGCGCGACGTCTTCCAGAACCCGCAGGCCTTCACTGGAGCGGTTCAGATTGGCATCAATCATACGCAGCGGTTGGTGAGGCACTTTCTAGGTCCTTCAGCGGCTCAGGTAAATGACCTTCCCTGGCTGCTTTTATTTCCTCCTGAATCCGGGACGGTAGCTCTTGTCCCATATCCTGGAACTTCTTTTCCACCCAGCGACCGATATTACGGGGGTCTCTGTAGTAATCATCACCGGGGTGCATTGTAGGCTCGCCACTCTCTTCCCACACCGTGTTCAACGATTTGTGGTAGGCAAAACCAGAAACGACACGAGCCAGGTTGGTATTGCCACAGGATGAGCACTTTGGGACAAAAGGAGCAGAAATATCCCTTGTCAAGAAAGACAGTCTTCTGTGGCAGTTCTGACAAATGAACTCATAAATGGGCATGAGACACCTTCTCGTTCAATCAATATTGGACTTGCTTTCCCCTTGGCCGGAGAATTGTTTCCTTTTTTCTTCTATCTGTGTGGTGGGCCATTCGCCCTCCTCCATTCTCCCAGTTATCTCCTCATATTCCGGAGTGGGTTTCTCACCGCCGCTCATTCTCTTATTCCATTCGGCTATTGCTCTTGGGTCATCGCGCATCATGCCCTGGGTCAACTCACGGTCGGAAAGGATATCTTCATAAACATCTCTGTATGTCTTTTGTACGGAAAACGTGGAGAATATTCGCTTGAGCTCGCTGTTGCCGCAGCGGGGGCAGGGTGGTGGGGGCACAGAGAGGGTCTGCCGATATGAGCTAACAACTCGGCGACAGGAATCGCACCGATATTCATAAATAGGCATTTTCCCGTGCGAAGAAATTCTAACACAACTCCGTCCTCCGACCAAGCTGCGCTGGATATGACTCCTCTTCCTCTTTTAGATTAGAGAGAGTTAGGAGAGAGCTAGATTGAGTTAGGGGTAGCCCAGCTCTTTTCCAAGGAGTGCCACTGCGGCTACCTGAGGTGGGCCACCGAAGGTCTGTGACATGCCAAGCTTAGCATCCTTCAGCTGCCGCTCAGGTGATTGGGCCTTACCCTGGAGCTGTTTGTAAACCTCGTAAGTCATCCTGAGACCGCTAGCGCCCACCGGATGTCCAAAGCATTTCAGCCCGCCGTCGCTGTTTACAGGCAGCCCACCACTCAACTCAAAGAAGCCAGAATCGACATCCTCCTTGGATTTGCCCTCCGGGCTAAAGCCAAGGAGTTCGTAAAGGAGCAACTCTGTGCTGGTGAAGCAGTCATGAACTTCAGCAATGTCAATTTGCTCTCGGGGATTCTTGATTCCAGCTTGCGCATAAGCCTGGCGAGATGAATTTGTGACCTCTTCAAAATGGAGCCAATCAAAAGCCGGGCGGTTCTGGGGAAGTAGAGCGGAATGAGCCGCACCCAAGCCCTTTATATAGATCGGGTCATCTCTGCATTCTTTGGCCCGGCTGGCCGGAACCAAGATGGCTGCCGCAGCGCCGTCACTATTGCCACAGCAGTCAAAAAGCCCCAGTGGCCAGGCGATAATAGGAGCGCTCATTACTTGTTCCAGGGTTACGCGGTTGTGGAAATGAGCTTTGGGGCAGAGACTGCCGTTGTAATGGTTCTTAACCGCAATCTTGCCAATGATACGTTTACCTTCTTCGGGGCTCAGTCCGTAAGTGTGGAAATATCGAGTGGCGATCATGCCAAAGGAGCCCGGCGCAGTGCGGCGTGCCTCCAGTACCGGGCTCATGCCGCGTCCGGTTCCCAGGCCGGGGAAGCCGGTATCCTTGAGCTTTTCCACACCCAGTGCCAGAACCAAGTCGTACATGCCACAAGCGACGCCAAAGCAAGCATTTCTGAGAGCCTCATGTCCGGTGGTGCACCAATTCTCCACCCGGGTCATCGGTATGCCGTGTAGTTTCAATGGACCTGCTAAATGAGTACAGCCAATGCCGACCACTGGTTGTGTGACAGTCCCGTACCAGCAAGCTTGAATATCCTGGGGATCGATCCTGGCATCTGAGTAAGCCTCATAGGCTGCCTCTATGGCTAAGTCATCCAGTCCGGCGTCCCATCTCTCGCCAAATTTAGTGCAGCCCATACCGATGATGGCGACTTTGTCCTTAATACTCTCCATTTATCTGCCCTCCCCTGGTTATTAGCTCACGGTTCTTTCCTCTCCTCACCCTCATAAACTTCGGGAAATATTTCCTTCCTCCTGAATCTTCTCCAGTCCGGCTTCTTCTTCTGCCAGAATGCGTTCTTCCAGTGTTCAGCTTCCTCAGAAGCGTAATACTTCCAGAGATACTGAGCTGAGACCGCTTCTATGCCTCTCATATACGTAGTGGCAGCGTTGAAGCATGCTTTAACGCCAGCTATAGCTCCAGGGCTTTTCTTCAGTATCTCGTCACACCATATATCCACCTCCTCTTCTAACTTGTCTGCCGGTACTACCTTGTTCACGAGTCCCATCTCCAGGGCTTCTTGGGCGGTATATCGGCGACAGAGGTACCAGATTTCCCTGGCTTTCTTTTCTCCCACTACCATCATCAAATCAATAACGCCTAAACCAGGGTCGAAACTTCCCACCAATGGGCCGACCTGACCAAAGACAGCATTTTCTGAAGCTATTGAAAGGTCACAAATCTGCTGATAGACTTGTCCCCCTCCTATAGCATAACCGTTCACTGCGGCAATAACCGGCTTGGGCATCTCCCGTATCAGGGTTTTGACGGTTAAATCCTTTTCTAACATTCCTTTTCGATAGCCGGCTTTTGCTTCCTTGGCATCACCACCGGTACAAAATGCCTTACCGCCAGCGCCGGTGAACACTACCACCCCTACGGTGGCATCGCTTGCCGCATCCTCAAAAGCTTTTATCAGTTCGTCCTGGGTGGAAGTAGTGAAAGCGTTATATGCCTCGGGCCTATTTATGGTTACCCTGGCTACTCCAGGCCTCTTCTCATAGAGGATATCCTTGAAATCAAACTGTGGGACCCTTTCCCATTTTCTCTCTGCCATGGCTTCTCCTTTCACCTTGATATCTCACCTGACGGGGCGACATTTCCAGAAGTAGTTATACATGCCCGCGCCTTCATAGAGCTTTCTAAAAGTCATCTCTACCGGCATATCCACCCCTACCTCGCGGGGGTCACAATCCGTCATGGAAAGATACGCTCTGGTATTCTGGTAGTCAAACTCCACTCCTATCTGTGGTATTGTGGGGTCGTCACTTCTACCCGCCAGGTTATCCAGGGTAAAAGTAAATACCTTAGCTTTTCTATCAGAGAGCCTGACTTCCTCGAAATTATCCTTGCTTCGGCAACTATAGCAAACCCTTTCTATGGGGAAAGTGACGGTACCACAATTCTTGCACTTGCTGCCGTGCATGCGAATGGCCCAGTTGCGCTCTCTCCAGCTGGTGGTTGCTGCCGGGAAGAGCCTGAATGGTTCACCGGGTTGAGGCTCTAGCAGTCCTCTATAGCTAAGATATCTTGCATAGCTGGAAAGGGGTCTCTTGGACTCCAAGTATCCCTTCACGCCTCTTCTGTTACCCCTGACCTCTGTGATTTCCTCCGTCACGCTGAGCAAGAAGGCGTCGCAACCACTGCCATAGCTAGCCACCAGGATCTTGTCGCCAGCCTTGGCTTCTTCCAAAGCAGCTACAAGCATAAGCAAAGCGTGCGCACAGCCGGTAATGCCTACGTTGCTGATAAGCAGATCTTGAAGCTGTGTCTTAATATCAAACCCCAATCTGCGCGCTAGCCCTTGCTGAGCCCTTGAGGTAGGAGCATAGAGTACAGCTTTGGCGATATCCTTGACGGAGAGAGCTTTCTTTCGCAACAAGCCTGAAATTGTTCTCTCCATGTTCTCTGTATAGCCGTGCTCGATGATGAAGCGATCTTCCCAAGATTGGACATAGATATCTTTGTCTAATCTCCACACATCGTATAATTCGTTGGATAGGGAATGCCTGCCTTCCATTATGACGGCGGGTTTGGCAGTATTGCCAATCAACAAAGCTGCGGCAGCATCGCCAAAGGTTTGTTCATAGTTTGACCGGGGATAACCCATGCGGCAATCAGAGGCGGTCACCAAGACCTGGCTGGCAGAGCCACTGACTACGGCATCCAGCGCTGCTCTGAATGCCTCTGTTCCTGCCCTCAAGCTGTTGCCAAAGTCAGCGGTGATAATTTCCGGTCCTAAGTCGGCAGCCATGGCCACCAATGTAGAGCACTCCTTCTCTTTATAGGGCGAGGTAGTCGAGGCAAAATACAAGCCGTCTACCTTCTCTCGCTTCAAGCCACCCAGACAGTCAATCGCAGCCTCAGTTGCCATGGTGATGGTGTCTTCGTCGTTGTTGGCGACACTTCTTTCACCCCCAGTTGAGGCACTTTCCCAAGCCTCGGCGATGACATCTCGAGAGAGCCGCCATAACGGTATATAGGCACCGTATGAAATAATGCCAGCCATGAACTGAGACCTCCTTAATTTATATTCGTCGAATCCCCGTCTCCTCTCCCCATCCAAGTCCCCTAAGTCCGACTCTCGGCGGCCGCTTTTGAGCGTATGTCGGCCGACGTATAGATTATGCCCCTTGCCCTAGAGTTGTCAATGGCAAAAGCTTTGTTTGCTCAGAATGGATTTGATCGGTGGCTGGTGGGGGTGCCTGGAGGTGTTTTGACGCGAACACGATTTCTGTACGGGCTACTCCAGGTACAGTATCCTGCTGCAGTTATTGCACTGGATTAAACTACCTGCTTTGGCTTTCTGCCATTGACTTGTGGGCACGGTGATGTGGCATCCCAGACATCTTCCTCTCTCTACTTTGACTACAGCTTGTGCCGTTGTTAGCCTGATGCGCTCATAAATATTGCAGGCCTCAGAGTCAATTTGCTCCGCTAACCTATTGCGCTCTCCCTTGAGATCAGCAAGCACGATTTCAATTTCACTTTTCCTTGGCCCAAGAGTCTCTTGTCTTTGTTTCCATTCTTTCCTCAAACGCTCAAGCTCTCCGGCGGTAGTTGTTGCTCTTGCTTCCATCTCTTCTACCTGGCTCATAAATCCTAAGAGGGCATCCTCCTTTGTTCTAATCTGGCTCTTAAGGCCTTTGACTTCCTTCTCGAGATTAACCAGTTCCTTGGGATCTTTGGTTTTGCCGCCATAAAGTTTGCCATCAATCTGTCTGATTTTCTCCTGGAGGTCTTCCAGTTCCCATTCAGAACTTTTCTGCTTCTTCTTAGCATCCTCTAGCTGTTCTTTCTGTGAAGCAATTCTGGATTCGGCAGCGACCAAGGCCATGTTGTCGCTTAACTGATTCCCGACCTCGTTTAGCTCTTGCTGGTTTCTTTGAAGCTCCAGGTCAAGCTGCTGCAACCTGTGAAGTTGCCCTACTAGACTCATACTGGGCCTTATTGTAGAAGTGAAATGGGGATAATGTCAAAAAGGGCAGCTTTCTGGGAAGACCTCGGAGCTAGACTTCCACGACCCTGGGTTTCACGCGGCATTTTTCGGCGGCGACAATGCCATCTATTTGAGATACAACTTCATCAAGCTTGTTTTGGCGGCTTGTTATCACATAATCGAAAAGCGGCAGGCTTTTTATTTCTTTTTTAGCCCTTGCCAATCTCAGAACCAGGTCTTCTGAAGACTCGCTGCGTCGTCTCTTCAGTCTTTGTTCCAGTGCTTGCAGTGAAGGGGGCATGAGGAAGATAAATACTGCCTGAGGCAGGATTCTCTTGAGAGCGGCGGCACCCTGGACATCTACTTTGACTATTGTATCTACTCCTTTGGACAAAGCCGAAGCTATTTCGTCTTTGGGCACACCATAGTAGTTGCCGTAGACATTGGCCCACTCCAGGAGTTGGTGTTCATCTATCATTTGCTGGAATTCTTTTAGGGACAGGAAGTGATAGTTCACTCCATTCTTTTCCCGGGCACGCTTAGAACGCGTAGTGGCGGTAACGACATAGTGGAAGGGACGCTCTGACCTTCTCATCCTGGCCAGCACAGCATCCTTACCTACTCCAGAAGGTCCAGAAAGGACGATCAGGAGAGGTGGAGAGTCTCTGGCGCCCCTTGGCTTGGCTTGAGGATTTGACTCAAAGCTTCGGTCAGACACTTCCCATCTCAACCTTCTCCTCAGACAGGATGGATGTAGTGGCTAATCTATGAGCGATGGTCTCTGCTGTCACGGCAGCCAACATCATGTGACCAGTTTCAAAGAGAATAACGGTCTTGGCTTTCCTGCCGTGCGTGGCGTCAATTAGATGTTCCTTTTCCCTTGCTTCCCTAATGAGTCGCTTGACTGGTTGTTGATTTATGGATAGGAGAGCGATTACCCTGTTTACAGCGATGACATTGCCAAAACCGACATGAACCAACTCTGTGCACATGTTTCCCTCCTAACTATAGTGCTTCAATATCGTTCAGTATTTAACTACCTGCTGCAGAGTCTGCCAGAAAGCAGGATATGACACCTGTGCTGCACGAGCACGCTTGATAACTGTTTGTCCTTTGGCTACTAAACCGGCTACTGCCAGGCTCATTGCCAATCGGTGATCGAGATGGCTGTCAACCTCTGCGCCCGACAAAGGCCTGCCACCATAGATGATCATGCCGTCTGGCAGAGGCTCGATTTTGGCTCCTAAGCGAGAAAGCTCATTTACCACAGTGGCAATCCTGTCCGATTCCTTCACCCTCAGCTCCCCGGCATCCCTGATCACAGTTTTCCCTTTGGCGACACAGCCGGCTACGGCTAACACAGGAATCTCGTCGATGAGACGAGGGATGATGTCGCCGCCGACCTCTATCCCCCTTAATTCGCTAGATTGTACCACAATATCGGCCATTGGTTCACCAGCCTCCAGACGCTCATTGTCGATTCTTAGCTTGGCTCCCATAGCCAGTAGAATGTCTATGATTCCCGTTCGTGTCGGGTTGATTCCACAGTCTTTTATCACTATTCTAGCGTTAGGATGAATAGCTGCGGCGACCAGAAAGTAGGCTGCCGAGCTGATGTCGCCCGGGACGCGAAGATTGAGGGAAGTTAAGTGACTGCTCAAAGGCAGCAAGGAAATCGAATTTCCCTGGCTTTCCAAACTGGCTCCCATCTGTTTAAGCATCGTTTCCGTATGATCTCGGGAAGGAATTGTCTGGTACAAGACTGTCTTACCGCGGGCAAAAAGGCCGGCCAGTAGTATGGCTGATTTAATCTGAGCACTGGGGACAGGCAGGGTGAAATCTATACCACGTAACTTTTTCCCCTTAATGACCAGAGGAGCAAGGGAATCTCGTCCTCTTCCCCAGACCTCAGCGCCCATCAACCTCAGTGGCTCGATTAGCCTGCCCATGGGGCGATTACGCAGGGAGGTGTCGCCGGTAATAACAGATAGGAAAGGCTGGCTGGCAAGAAGACCGCCTAGAAGGCGCATTGTGGTGGCGCTATTCTGAGCATCAAGGACATTGGAGGCTTCTTTCAGGCCACCTGCGCCAGTTCCTGAGACTGATATGGTAGGTGAGTCCGCCCCTCCCTTTCTGGCGATTCTCACCCCCAGGGCTTTGAGACACCTGACTGTGGATAGGCAATCTGCCCCCGGGCCGAAGTTGTCAATCTCGGCTTTACCTTTGGCTAAGCTATTCAGGATGGCAGCCCGGTGGGAAATAGACTTATCTCCCGGTAAAGCTACCTCCCCTTCTAACCGGGGACAAGGTTTGATGGTTCTTGTTTCGGCTTTAGCCGAAAGCTTATTATAATTCTTGATTATAGTCCTCCCCATAATTCCTGTATAAAATCCCTCTCCCTTGACGGGAGAGGCTAGGTGAGGGTGAAACCTTATCTTAGAGCCTCCCTTATCCTTTCCAGAACACCCTCTATATTTACCAGAACCTCATTATTCCAAAACCTTAAAACTTGGTAGCCTCTCTCTTTCAACCATGTTGCTCTCTCCTCATCCCTTTTACTCACCTCTTCTTCATTATGTTGACCACCATCAATTTCAACTATAATCTTTCTCTCAAAACTCACGAAATCAACGATATACGCATCTAAAGGCTGCTGCCTTCGGAACTTCACGCCCTCTAGCTGCTTGTTCCTCAATTTAGCCCAGAGAGCCCTCTCGGCATCCGTATGACTCTGACGAAGCTTACGAGCGAGAGCTACTCGCCCTCGGATTTCCTTCATTCAGAACCCCCTCACCCTAACCCTCTCCCTCAAGGGGAGAGGGAATTATACTAGATTTTACGGTTAACTATAAATTTCTCTCTTTTGTCGGGTTTAAGCCGACAAATTGTTCAGCCATTCTTGTCGTGCTTTGTTAGCCTCAGTTAAGGCTTGTTCCAGGCGTTTATCCCCTTTAGCCACCAGTTGCCGATACCTTTCCAACTCCCGGCTGAATTTGTCTACCCAGTCGATTATGGCTTCCTGGTTGCTAAGGCAGATATGAGAATTTACCTCAGGGCTTCCTGAAGCCAGGCGTGTAAGGTCATGGAAGCCCGAGGCCGCCAGCTTGGACATCTTAGGCCAGGAGGGATTGTTGGTGGTTAGCGATACCAGAGCCGCCGAGAGCAACATAGGTAGATGACTGATGCCAGCCACCAACTTGTCATGCTCTTGAGCGTCAATGAAAAAAGGTAGTGCTCCCAGCTTTTTGACCATGTCTAGCACCGTATCTATCGATTTTGGTGAAGCTCTCTCTGATGGGGTGAGACAATAAGTGCACCCCTGAAACAACTCGGCTTCGGCAGCCTTGATGCCGTAAGTTTCCCTGCCGGCCATCGGATGTCCGCCAATGAAATCTACTGTTGGCGGCAGTATTTCCTCGGCCCATTTCATGACCTGGACTTTGGTGCTGGCCGTGTCGGTGACAATGCAACCAGATGGAAGGTAGGTAGCTATCTGGGAGAAGATTTCCTTTACCGCGAGAACCGGTGTGGCGATGATGACAATTTCGGCTTGTTTTACCGCATCCTTTAGGTTGGTTTCGCCTCGCTCAATGGCGCCTAAGCTCAAGGCATTGGTTGCGGTTTCCTGGCGTCGGCTATAGCCGACTACTTCCCAGCTGGATTTCTTCCCTCGCCTTAGAGCTAACCCGATTGAGCCGCCGATCAACCCTAAACCGATAATGGCAACCAGCACGGTATCATTATAGCAACGTAAAGTCCGCCTGTCATTGGCAGTTCCTCTCCTTTTGTTACTCTGAGCCTTTTCCCCTGGTCATTGCGAGCGAAGCGCGGCAATCTCATCAGAGCCTCTTATGTGCTCCCGCAAATTGAGAGGGGACAAGCGTCCCCCTACGAAAATAGGGTTATTAACGGGTGATTGATGGGGAAGTGAATGTCCCCTAGACTATATTCAGTTAGTCTTAAATGGTGTTGCATATACCTGTAGAAATAAGTGGTCGAATTTATTATGGGATTGCTTCGTTGCCTGCGCTCCTCGACTATCTATGCGGGGGTATTGACAGCTTTGTGAAGAAATGTTACATTCACAAGAAGTATTCTCATATCCGGTGTCCTAATATCACTGTAGTAAGTATAATCTTATTTATTGACAAGTTTTGGTAAAAGTAAACGCTCACGAGAGTGAGCATTTTTGTGTCGTAAAAAGGAGGTGATGGGTTATAAAGGCGAAATTTGTGCGGTGAATAAATGGACAAGCTGTGATAATCCAAGTCGAGGAAGCGATAGGACAATAGACAGAAGTAATAAAAGGAGGGAAATATGAGTAAAACAAAATGGCCTGGCAGGGTAATTCCTTTAGTAGTTACCCTGCTAGTAGTTGCCCTGGCGCTGGGGCTAAGCTCCAGTCCGGTGCTGGTGCTGGCAGCGCCAGCGGTGGCTTCAGTAACACAAACAGCATTTAACAGTGATACACAAACGCATAATGTCAGTATGCCAGCAACGGTTAATGCGGGCGATTTGCTGATTGTCCTTTTCACCAATGACGGGAGCGCAACAGTAACTACACTCGCTGGCTGGACTCCACTGGCGTCAACCGCCGAGGGGAGCCACGTCAGGTTATCTGTCTATTATAAGAAAGCCGCCGGGACAGAGGGTGGCACGACGGTTAATTTTAATACCTCTGCAAGTGAGCAGGCGGCGGCACAGGTCTACAGGATTACAGATTGGCATGGCACTACCCCGCCGGAGATTTCAACAGCGGCAACCAACGCAGGTAGTACGGCGCCAGACCCGGCTTCTCTTAACCCGGCCGGGTGGGGTACAGCCAACACTCTCTGGCTAGCTGTAGCGGGGCAGGACCGAGGAAACGCAGGGGAAACTATATATTATCCGGCTAGTTATACAAATGGGACAAGTACACAGTCTTCTGGCGATAACGGGTGTTGCCGAACACTCTCAGCCCGCAGGGCACTTGCTGCTGCCTTGGAAAACCCCGGTGCTTTCACTATTACATCGGAACAATGGGTTGCCTTCACCATAGCGGTTAGACCGGCACCACGCAACCTCACCACCTCCAGCACGGCAGGTGGTAATGTAACTACTCCCGGTGAGGGAGTGTTTAGCTATGACGAGGGAACGGTGGTTGGCCTGGTAGCGACTCCCGATGCTAGCTATCGCTTTGTTAACTGGACTGGCAATGTGAGCACCGTTGCCGATGTCTATGCCGCCACAACTACCATCACCATGAACGGCAACTATTCCATCACCGCCAACTTCCTGGCGATATATGACCTCTCCATCAACAGCACAGACGGAGGCTCGGTAACCGAGCCTGGCGAGGGAGTGCGTACCTATGATGAGGGAACGGTGGTCGGCCTGATAGCCGAGGCGGATGCGTGTTACGAGTTTGTCACCTGGACCGGTGACGTGGGCACTATTGTTGATATCTATGCCGCCTCAACAAACATCACCATGGATGCAGCTAAGAACGTGACCGCCAACTTTGTACTGCTGAGCTACAACCTTACAGCAGACAGCACCGATGGCGGCTCGGTAACCGACCCCGGAGAGGGTACAGTTACTTATGACTGCGGCACGGTGGTTGACCTGGTGGCCGAGGCGGATGTGTGTTACGAGTTCGTCAACTGGACTGGCGATGTGGAGAGCATCGCTGATATCTATGCTGCCTCAACCAATATCACCATGGATGGGAATAAGGTGGTCACGGCTACCTTTACCCCCATAGATTGTGACTACCTGGACGGCTGGGTAGCGGATGGTAGCAACTACACCGCCTGTAATGGAACCCAGGTCTGCACCTATCAGGACATGGTATATCTGGACTACGAGTGTGTCGGCGGCAATTGCACCTCAAACGCGACAGCCTGGAGAACGGATTTGATTGGCTGTGAGGACTGCCCGACCGACTACTACACGGACTGGGCCTCCTACTGCAATGGCACCAGCATCTGGCAGACACGTGACTTCCATGACTTCTACTGCTTCAACGGCACATGCCAGGAAGATGTCATTCCGG
>Ga0315277_10002124_pt1 | contig 27890 bp, 15 predicted proteins | sample YL17G05_15_MG_FD_203695 | JGI IMG/M metagenome (GOLD analysis project Ga0315277, IMG submission 203695) | Sediment microbial communities from Yellowstone Lake, YNP, Wyoming, USA - YL17G05_15 | ecosystem: Environmental > Aquatic > Freshwater > Lake > Sediment | place: USA: Wyoming | collected... | reverse complement strand
GGGTTTCGCCTTCTGCCGGTGGCGCTGCCTCTACCCTCACATCTCCGGTCACCGCGTCGTCCGGCTCCCCTTCCGCCGCCAGCAGATCGTCGACTTGGGTGCCGGCAACGGGGCAGGCGTCCAAGGCAAAAGGAAGGTCCACGCCCCGTACCGATCTAGCCAACAGGTATTGCGCATCGATATCGCCCCTCGGGTCCAGACGGCAGATGCCATCAGGAGAAAAGACCGGAGGGTTGTATGCGCGGTTGCGGTAAACCACCAGCTCCTGCGCCCCGATATCGATGCGTTCCAGGTAATCCAAGCCGTTCAGCCGGTCTATGAAGAACTGCCGATCGCCCCCGAAGGAGACGTAGAAGTCGTCGTCGTTTTCCAGGTCCTGCAGCGGGACTATAACGTACTTGATCGAGGAACCCTGGAGGAGCTCCTGCGAAAAGGGCCGCTCCAGGATGTCTGTGATATTCTCCGGAATGGAAAGGTCGCCCCGGCCGGGGTCCTGCAGGTCCGTCCAGTCATAGGTCAAGGCCTCCGCGCAACTGACCTGGGGGTGCTGGTCGTCGAAATAGCCCCATCTCGAGCTAGTCGGCACCCACATGGTCCGGAAATAGTCGGGCTGGTCCATGATGAAGTCTTTCAATATGACGTAGTCCTCGGGTATCTCTCTCTCGACAAAAAGGGCGCCTGCGGATCGCGTAGCCACAGGTACGGCGCTCAAGAGAAAAGGCAGCGAGATCAACGCCGCCAGCAACAAGGCGCCAACGGGCTTCCAACCCTGCCTGCCCGCCCGCTGCAACAGGTGGCCGATCAGACATCCGATGAGGACGGCATAGGGCAGGTAGATGAGGAAGGTGAACTTGCCAGGCTCACGGAAAGCGTTAAATCCCGGGAAATGGTGGTAAAGCCAGTCGTAGACGCCTGGGAAGGGCGGGAAATAGAACTTCGTCAAGAATATTCCCATCAGGGCAACGAGGGAGAAAAAAAGCACACGCGCATCTCTGCGAAGCTTGTCGAACAACAAGGTCGAGAATGCAAACAAGGGCACCAGGAACCAATAGAAAGGGATGGGGTTGACGGCAAACGTCTCCAGCTTACCTCCCGACCACATGGGGTGAAAGATGGTGAAGGCGTTGTGCAGCAGGTTGGTACCGCTGATCCCGCCGGTAAAGAGGGACCTCCCGACTATGATCCCATGCAATCCTTTCTCCAATCCGCCCAGATAAAAGGGGACCAGCCAATAGGCGTTGAGCAGGATGGTCACCAGCACCGGGAGGGAGAAGAGAAAGGTATAGGCGAAAAAGCCTTTCTTCGTAAGCCCTTCACGCAGGCTGAAGAAGTAGAACAGCAGCAAGGGTAAGAGGCAGACATAGAAAACCCTGACCTCGAGGCAACTGATGATGAACAGGGGCGCCGAGCATGCCAACGCCATCAGCAAAGACGGTTTCTCCGCAAATTCAAGATACAGGTAGAGGGTCAAGGGGAACCAGGCGATGGCGGTGGCGATGGGGATGTACGAAGAGGTCGAGACGATGAAGAAGGTATTGAAGTTGAATATTATGCTTCCAAGCAACCCACCCACCCTGCTTCCGGAGATCTTCTTGACCAGCAGGTAGCTCCCCAGGGAGCCCACGATGACCATAGGCCAGAAGAAGATCACCCGCGAGATGAGGGCTGAGGAGAATCCCGCTTGCGCCAGCAGCCCCGATAAGTAGTTATAGGGATAGGCCGAGGGTACTCTCGCGATCATGCCCAGGCTGGCAAGAGACCAGGTTTGAAAGGAGGTGATCTGGCGCAGCTGCTCCGGCCAGTGAAAGGCAGTGTCCCAATAAGTCATGATGGAGGTGCTGGAGAACCACATATGGTGAACGGCGATATTGACCAGCACGGCAATATAAAGGAAGGGGTCTGTCCAGGCCCGCTTAACTTTCATGCTGCTCCTGTGGCGAACGCATCGTATCTTCCGGTTTACCCACAGACGACATGCCTTTTCTCCCATCACCCATCCCGGCGACGCGTAAAAATGCGGCAGCTATAAAGAGGACACTGATAACGAGCTCGACCAGGGCTACCTGGAAGGAGGTAGAGGCAACGAAGTACATGGCCAGAATACCGGGTACCGCACAGGCGACTAGAGCGACGATGAGAAATCGCGTTTCCTCGGTGGCCAGAAAATAATACATGAACATCCCCACCACGGTGTAGCCGCTCATGGCCAGGGAGAGGATCCAGAGAATAGAGGCTGCCCCTATATACTCATCCCCATAGAGCGTAGTGACGGTAACGCGGGGAAAGGCGATGAAGACAGCGGAGATGACCAGGCTCCCCGCCAGGACTATCAGGATGCCGATGCGCAGGAGTCTACGGGTGTCTTCTCCAGTGACGTGGGCTTCCACCAACTTGGGGAAGAGGACGATCCCCACCGAGGAGGGGAAATACAGGATGATCTTTCCCAGAAAGGCGGCACTGGCGTAATCCCCAGCAATAGATGACGAGAACTTCCTTTTGGCTATGATCGTATCGATGCTGACCAATAAGAAGAAAATGCTGCTAGAGATGATAAAGGGCAGGTAGGACCGGCCGATATCCCGCAGCCGGAAGCGCTTGTCCGACCGCTCCCGGGCGAAAACCCCACGTATTACATATACGGAGATGACCAAGACGATCATGCTACCCAGCGCCCCCCCCAGCAGGGCTCCTGAGACCCCCCAGCCCATCTTTATAAATAACCATCCGAAGACGAACCGGCCGGCGGCATACCCGAAGAACAGGCTGCCCAACCATATGAACCACTGGAATCCCTGCATTACTCCATAAAAGACCGGCTGCGGGATGGTAACCGCAACGGTCAGACCGCAGGCGATAACCGGGAGTACCGAGCTGATGTGGAGATAACCGGCGAGGGATCGTCCTAACACCAGGAATACCAGTGCCACCGCGATGGCGGAAAACAGGCATATCTGCAGGCATCTTACGGCTATCTCCCGGATGCCGCCCTGGTCGTTTACCAGTCGGAACTCGGCGACTTTCTTTGCCACCATAGCCTGTAAGGAGGTGATGGGGACGGTGACGATGATGAAGACGGACAGAAGGGCGGCGAATTCACCGTAGAGATCATGCCCAAGAAGGCGGCCGACGACAACGTTGAACAAGTAGTTGAGGAAGTTGGCCGCGAAGGTGGCGATAACCATGTATCCTATGGCGGAGATGAAGTTCTCTCTGAAAAATAAGATGGCCTGGTCTATTCTCTTTATTCCTGTGACCATCCCCTTCTCGCCCTCCGCTGGTACCATACCCTGGTCGATGGAGTACGCGCCCGTCGCTCTATCCGGCCTGCCAGCCGCCCACTTTTCCCTCCCGAGACTTACCAGTTGGACGATCACCCCGACGGCCAGGAAGAAGTAGGCCCAGACGGCCGCCTTTCCTGCTCCGCTATTTCGATCCATAGCCAGCAGGATCGCGCAAATAACCAGGCAGACCATAAACGCGATGATGGATATGCGGCTGTCCAATCCCATGAGCAGCATCACCAGGGCGAAGGTGATGAAGAAGGCGGCTGTGAGGCTCACTGCCAGGGCCAGGACCAGGAAGGAAACGACGCAGAGCAGGCTCCTGACCCAGTGCGTCGTAGCATAAGCGTAAGCCCGCTTCCCCCGCTCCATTGCTCTGACCGGCAATTCCTTCAGCAGGCTTGGGGGATGCTCCTCCACCGCTTCAGAAGCATCTTCCTTCTCGTGCTTGCTTTCCATAATACTTATTTAACGTTGAAAAACGGTAAGAGGCACTCCTGAATCGCCTCCTGATGACATGATTTTACCTTCTTGCAGGCAAAATGACCGCATTTCCTCTATATAAGCGATGGAAGACGTGGGGTAGACCGCTTTCACCTGATCACGCTCCGGCACCAGGTGAACAGCCAATACTTGGCTTTGGCGGGCATGAACAACATGCTTGCCGATTGGGCTGCGAAGTAGATCTTGTCTGCCCCGGTCATGGAATAATCGTATTCGAATACCGCTTTCAGGCGTACGTATAAGGTCATGATCTCCGACTTCCTGATGTTGGAGTAGGAAATGCCGGACGGGTTTACTCTCATTTTATAAATGACATCGGGCAGGTTAGCGAAAGCACCCAGTCTGCCAAGACGAAAGTAGAAATCGTAGTCCTCAGCCGGGAAAATCACTTCGCTATACCCTCCGATCGTTTTAGCTCCCTCCGTGCGGTAAATAGTGCTGGGGTGGCAGAAAGGGCTGTAGCGGAAGAGCTTACGCCTGATCTCCACGTCGGTCAGGTTATATATCCTCCGGCATATCAACTTCATATCCCGGTTGCATACCTCCATGGTCCCCCCGCTTATGACCACATCCGGATTACTCTCCATGAAGGTCAGCTGCCTTTCCAGGCGGTCGGGGTAGGAGATGTCGTCGGCGTCCATACGGCAGATGTATTTGCCCCTGGCGAGCTCGATACCCTTATTCATGCTCTTTGTTTGCCCGAGGTTGCTTTGGTTCTGCACGTAAACGATCCTGGGGTCGGCCGCGGCATGGCGATCGATAATATCCCCGGTTCCATCCGTACTGCCGTCGTCGATGATGATGAACTCGAAATCCCGGAAAGTCTGGTCGAGGATGCTTTGGATAGCCTCCTCGACATATCTCTCCACGTTGTAAGCGGGCATGACCACCGAAACCATTGGTCTGTTCATTGCTTTCCATAGTCCTTACTTATCGCTTAAATCCGGCGGGAGGCGCTCCTGGATCACCTCCCGATGACATGATTCTACCTTCTTGCAGGAATAATAACCTGCCTTTCCTTGCTTTTCTTACCAACCGTAGCCCATATGCCCAATAAGTGCCGAGGTATGATGCAAGCGGGGGCCCGCCTGGTACCCTCTGCAGTCATCGGGTTGACCACGTCACCATGCTTAAAATGTTAGCGGCAAGAAACAGGCATCCCGAAGCCCTTTAGCCTCACCCTGTCCCTCGGTCCCCTTTACCGAAAGGCCGTGGCAGTTCCACTTTTAGCGTCCCCGCGATCTCGATCCCGAAAACGGCCAGGCGGTTGAGCTGGTTGGTGCCCTCATAGATCTGGGTCAGCTTGGCGTCGCGGAAGCACTTCTCCACCCAGCGACGGTGCGGCGAATCATCCGTGCCCATGAGCTCCAAGGCCCTCGAGGTGACCCGCATGGCGTTGTCGGTTCCCGCGAACTTGGCAAGGGATGCCAGCGAGAGGATGTGAGTCAGGTCGTCCTCGTCCACCAGGATGCGCAGCATCTGGCTGGTCATGGCTTTCCCCATGGGGGACTGCAGGAAGGACCGGTAGGGCCGGGAGAGGCGTACCGCCCGGGGCAGGGCGAAGAGCGCTTTCATCAGCGGGTTGATCATGAGCGCGCCGAACACTTCGTCTCCCGCCAAGCTGTGGTTGAGGCACAGCCCCCGCGATTGCTGGATGGACGCATGCATGTCGGCGAGGGCCATCTGTATGTACTGCTCGTCTACGGGCTTCTTTCCCCCTCTCGCCTCCCTCGCCCATGCCAGAAAATGCCTGAATGTCCCCCGGGCGATCCCCGTTCCAACCGCCGCTACCGGGCCTCGTGAAGCGGCCATGATGGCGAGTATGCCGGTGGCCATGCCGTCCCCCTCCGAGCCCAGCAGGTTGGCCTCGGGGACGAAGACGTCCTCGAAGAGCAGCTCGGCCGCGTGGCAGGCCCGCTGGCCCATCTTCTGCTCCACCCTGGGAACGGAGAGTCCCTCCCTGTCCTTCTCCACCAGGAAGAGGCTCCAGGTCTCGAGGGGCCGGTCTCTCTCGGTGGCGGCGCATACAGTGAGGTACGTGGCCTCCCTTCCGCCGGATATGAAGCATTTACGGCCGTTGAGCAGGTAGCCTCCCTTGACCTTCTTCGCCTCCATGCCTATCCTGGCCGTTGCCAGGAACTCGGGCTCCTCGACGTCGGTCCCCGCCGACGGCTCGGTTATGGCATAGGCCATGAGCACGGGCTTGCCTTTCTTCTCCCCCTCCATGATCTCGTTGAGGACGGTATCCCAGTGCACCAATCCACCCGGCGTGACCATGGGAGAGATACCCAGGGCGGTAGCTGCGATCACGTTGCCGATGCCCGCGCAGGTCGAGCACAGCTCCTCGAAGGCGAGAAAGCCGGCCGTGAGCATGTACTTTCCCGCCAGTCCTCCCAGGACCTCGGGTATGACCAGGGAGAACAGCCGGTGATCGCCTGCATCCTTAACCAGGTCCCAATCGAAATAGTCCGGGTCCCGACCTATGCGCTCGTCCAGCTCGAGCGCTTTCGGCTCCGCGTGTTCGCGGTTGAAAGCGGCGCAGTTCTCGACCAGCGCTATGACTTTATCTATCTCCTTGCGGTCGAGCTTGCGCAGGGTGGCAAGGGCGGGGAGATCGTGCAGCAGCTGCCTGCCTACATCACTCAGTTGTTCTTGGGACATCGTTTAACCCCCCTGGTTGAAAAAGAGTGTTCTCGGTTACAGGTCCCTTCTGGTTTTGTCGCATTCTACCCCGTGACGAATTATATCATCTTTTTTTGTGACGCCTGCCAGCTTTTCTCTGTGTTGTAATGTCTTTTCCCTCGGCGAGTTCGATACCCATATTAAGGCTCTTTGATAGCCCGAGGTTGCCTTCGTTATTTGAGTGAACGATCATCGAGTCGACCGCGGCATAGTGTCTGATGATGCCACTGGTTCCTTCCGTACTGCCGTCGTCGAATACGATCGGGATACCTTGATAGGTGCTTTCATCGCAGAAAGGTCGGATAATAAGAAGGTCCGACAGAAGAACAGCGACAAGAGGAGGTACCCGAGTGGCGCGCAAGAGTAAGGGCAAGCAACCCAACCTGCTCATCATCATCGTGGACAATCAGTGGGCCGGCGCGCTCGGGTGTTACGGCAATACCGAACACCGCACGCCGCACCTGGACCGGTTGGCTCGCCAGGGCATGCGCTTCTCGCACGGCTTCTGCACCAACGCCCTCTGCTCGCCCACCCGCGCTTCCGTCCTCACCGGGCTGATGCCCAGTCAGCATGGCGTGCACGAGCCGTTCAACGATGACCTCTCCTACCTCCCCGAGGATTGGGTGGCCATCCGGGAGTTCCGCACCCTACCCCTTACCCTCGCAAACCGCGGCTACCGTACCGCCCTGGTGGGCAAGTGGCATCTAGGCCAGTTCGCAAAGCCAGCCCTCGGATTCGAGCACTGGGTTACCTTCCCCAAAGGGCACACCACCGATTTCTACGACAACCACGTGATAGACAACGGCAAGGAATACGACGTCGAGGGACGCCACCTGGTGGACTTCTGGACGGAAAAGGCCTCGGATTACCTCGACAGCTACGATGACGATGCACCCTTTTTCCTCTACGTCGGCTTCAACGGCCCCTATACCATGTCGCCCACGGCCTTCGGGCCCGATCACCGCAACCCCTTCTACGCAGACTACGAGGGCCAGGAGTTCAAGCCGTTGCAGGAACACATCCACGAGAAGCTGCTAGCCTTCATCACCGAGCCCTTTGATCCCCATGCGGACCCGGAGCTCGATTCGACGGATCCGATGGGAATGCTGAAAGCCCTCAACGCGGAGGTCTTCGACTACGTGCGCATGCACAACGACCCCAGCAGCCGGGCCAACATCGCGGCGCAGAACGCCATGGTCGACCACGGGGTGGGGGTAATCATGGAGGCCCTCAAGCGCAACAGGCTGGAGGAGGATACCCTGGTCCTCTACCTCTCCGATCACGGACTGCCCTACGGCCACCACGGCTGGTGGACGGCCGGGCTGGGTTTTCCCCAGGTGATGTACGACCAGAACATCAACATCCCCCTGATCATGCGTCACACCGGGGCCATGGAGCCCAACCGCGTGCCCGACCTCATGGTGAGCGAGGTCGACCTCATGCCCACCCTCCTCGACTATCTGGAATTCGGAGACGTGGAGATAGCCGACACCCCGGGCCGCAGTTTCGCCCCCCTGCTGCGGGGTGAGCCGCTTGCCGGCTGGGAGCAGGAGGTCTATTTCGAGCACGAGGAGACGCGGGGCATCCGCACCCCGCAGTATTCGTACTGGAAACGCCTGGAGGGAATGGCCGAGAACGAGCTGTACGACCTCGTCGCCGATCCCGGTCAGTACGAAAACGTGTATGGCAAGCCGGGGTATAAAAAGATCGCTGGCGAACTGGACAAGAAGGTCGTGAAGTTCTTCGACAGATACTCAGACCCGTGTTACGACCTCTGGAAAGGCGGCCGGCCCAAGCTCATAACCTACCGCCCGTTCAAGTGGCCGGAGCGCTGGGGCCAGGACTGGGCCGTGGATACCTCGCTGAATCCCGAGTTCAAAGAGTAGGTTCTTAAAGCCGGCTCTGAGCTTGAGAGGCCTTTTGCAGAGGTGAAGAGGATCACAAGTAATCGGGGTCTTCGGGGAGAAGAAGCCTCACCCTTCCACCCTCGAAGCTCACCTTGGGGAAAATGACCGGGACATCTTCTCCTTCGGCCGAAGTCAAAGCGTCCTCCACGGTCGAGAAGGGCGCAAGAGCCCCGAGGTTGATCATGGTCGGGGGGAGCATTGAAAACGACCCGCGTTCGTTCCTCTCCAAAGCTTCCTGGGGAGTGATCCACAGGTGGTCGGTCGTCTCAACGTTGTCATGCAATGCATTCTGGTGTGGAGGCGCAGGGGCCAGGAAGAACCGGGTATCGAACCGGATGGGGAAGAGCTCCGGGGTGATCCAATGCGCGAAATACACCAATCGGTCAACCGCCAGCTTAAGGCCCTCCCTCGCGATCATCTCCTCGAAGGAGAGCTGCTCGTCCTTTATCGCTGCGCGGAAGGTGGCGAATCGAGCTGCCCTCTTGCCTTTGCACGAAACGAGCTCTCCTGAGGCTTCGCGGGCGAGCAGTATCCCAGCCTCCTCGAAGGTCTCCCTTATGCCAGCGACGAAAAACCCCAAAGCCCGGGCTGGGGAGGGCGCGTCCCCGATGATAGACATGGCGCCCTCCGGGCCGATCCCCGCGCATAATCCGGCCATGTCCTCCTCGCAATCGGATTCCTCCACCCCTCCTCCGGGGAACACGTGCATGTCCCCGGCAAAATCGCTCCGGGCATGCCTTCTCACCATAAGGATCTCGATGCTGCCCTGGGAAGAGCCATCGCGTAAAAGGATCACCGATGCGGCGTCCCTCGTAACGGCTGGCATGTGATCTCCTCGCTACAATGGAGTGAAGCCATCTGTCTCGGCGTCTCTCATGTCCGTTCCTCGATGCCAGTATCTTAGCATCCATCGAGCAAGAGGCGCTTCGCCCTCCCCTCTTAAACATCAATAGAAAGCAGTGATCTAAAGAATCCAATATAGAAGAAGCCGTCCGGATGTCAGCATCGGGACGGCTTCCTATCTTGATCGTCGGGTCTCAGTTCAATTCAGCGTAATCCTCCTGGATTGCTGTCTGGATGTTATCCCATGACGTCGTATCGTAAAACCACTGCCAGAAAGTGAAGGTCACCGCCTCACCCGGGGCCACCGCATCAAAGACCTTGTCAAAGAAAGTATTCGAAGCGTAGGTGCCGCTGTCGTTGTCGTCCGGTCGATACTCATTTCCGTAGTTCACCCATTCATAAGCGGTAGTACTGAGCGCGGGAGCTGAAAGGAAATATCCGTATCTTGAGGGGGCGGCCGCCTGGAATATCAAACCTTGGGCAGCAAAAGCCCCCCTGTCATAGGCAACCATCCATGGATCGGCCAAAGTGGACATCGCAACTCTTGATTCTATGATTCTATCGGAAGCATCCCCGCAGTAGCGGCCTTCATCGTTCGTGTCCCGGTCAGAGCTCAACCATTGTTCCCTGCCCCAGACCAAGGGATAGGTGTGGGTCGAGGCACTATTGTTTATAAATCCCAATTCCTGCTTTATGTAACGTTCTCCGGCGTAAAACGTATGGGTCTTCGTCGCGGCGATACCGGTGGCCAACTGCTGATTCCAGCCAGTGCCCGGGGTGTCGTCGGAATGGACGACGACTTTTATGGCATCGTTGTCTTCGCTGACGATATAATCCATCCATTCCTGCTGCTTCCATTTAATATCGTAAGCGTAGCTTCCCGAGCCGTCATTCCTGGCGACATTATCGACATGGACCGCGGTTCTTTCCATGCAGTCAGTCGAGACGTCGGAAGCGCCAGGCTCATGGGCGCGGCTCTCCGCCTGCATACCGGCATGCTCGTGGCCGCCACCGTAAACAAAGGTAGTCCAATATCGGTTCGCGATCATCAAGCCGTTGTAAAATTCCCGGTTGCCCATATCGCCGGTATTCACCCTGTCGTAACGGGTGGCGAACAGATCCGTATCGGAATCAAAAGTCAGATCAACATCGACTTCTGTCGTGCCCATCGATGCTTTCTGAAGGTATAGAGCATGGAGACCGGGATCCCACCACCAGCAATCGGTGGTTGAAGCGGCCGTACTCTGGGGTACCGTCACTCCGTCAAATCTCACGGTCATGTTGCCGATGCTCGAGGTTACGGGATGGAACGGGATAGCGACCGCGACCTTACTTTTTGCCGACGCCGAATAAATGACCAAGTCATTCATGGAATAATCCCAGTGGTCTACGTTCCAGACCGGATTGAAGTCGGTATAGTCGTAAGCGGTTCCCTTGCTACTTTTTCGTCTGGTTATGAAGGTGCTGAAACCGCTCGTATCATCATAATAATCAATAGAGCTGAAATCGGGATTGTTGTCTGATTCAACCCTTACCGCGAAAACGCCCGTGTTTGGATCGGCGCAACCTCTATCATAATTAGAGCCGGGGTATATTATCCCTTCAAAACGGCTTGCGCTGCCGTTCCAGCTCATCGGAACGTAGAAGATCTGGGAGGCGGGTGTCGTCACCCTTGCCCTGGCATATGGATAATCTGCGTATTCCAGGTTGTCCAAAGCGGCGTAAACGGGTATGGCACCACACCAGCCATCTTCAGCCTTGCCAAGATCACCGATAATGCTGGGTACCGGCTCCGGTGGGATCTGGGATAGCGCGATAATCCGCGCATTGCCCATTCCGGCGTCCGGATTCGCCGAAGCTCCGCTCCAGACCCTTAGTTTATAAGTATGGCTGGCAGCGGAGAGATTTATTCTCTTCATTGCCGCGAACGATAATCTGTCGGTATTATCTTGAAAACCTTTCTGCTCGTTATTAACAGCCGTTCCATCGGCGGTAAAGTCATAAAACCCGTTATAAGCAGACCCATCCCTTTCGTGGCCCCCGATTATCGCACTGGTCAGAAAATAATAGTCCTCTTGGGATTGCGGGGTGAATTGCAGGGTGGCAGTATCGTAGGCAGATGTGCCTCCGTTGGTGACATAACTCTCTGCTGACGCAGACCGGCACAGTAAACCATTTGCCGATAAGGGAATGGCGGTCACTCTTGCATTGCGGATCTTGTGTTTGGTTGTCGATGTGTTGCAGGCCTGCATTTTCAAAGTATGGGAACCGGCGCTCAGGTGACTGACAGCCACTATAAAATAGTCAAGATAATCTGACGTGTCCTGTGCTTCAGAAACCGTCTCGCCTAGATTCGTTGCATCGATCAACGTCCTTACCCTGATGCTTTGGGAAGTAGACAAAGCGTTGAATTCGGCTGAAGAGATCAGTAGATAATCTCCGGCAGTGGCAACGGTAAAAGGTTTTGAAACTATATCCTGATAATTGCCGTAAGTCGAGTTAACCGTTTGAGTGCTTGCCGAATCTTGAGACTCATAGCTGTTAAGAGGAATCGCTGTGATCCTGGCCCGCCTCGCATAGGCATAAGCCAATGTGCTCTCGCTCCTGTATTGGATTTTAATGGTATGGCTGGCTGCGGTAAGATTCACTATTTTCTGGGTAGCAAAATGGTTTACATATATGCCTGTTTCTTCCGGCTCTCCGGTGAGATCAGCATAAGATACGCCATCCACGGTCAAACGCGCCAGAACGCTATAGGAGGAACTGCTGCCCCTCAGTTCCGCAGTTCCAACGATCAAATAGGCACCCGGAGATTCCGGGGTGAATGTTAAAGTCGCCTTGTCCTGATATGAAGTCGACCTCGTGGAGGATTCGGCCTCTGTTTCCGCATATCTGATCGAATTATAGGCGGCCTCGGCCCGATCGAGATCCGATAAGAAAAGGCCTGGAAAATCCAGCAGGGAAAGAACCAATGCAACAATAAGAGCAGCAAGAAACAATAGGTATTTAGGCATTGTACTTGGCCTCACGATCTACCCCCCATCTTATCAAGCACCCTTACGTTAACCGGCAATTCCGAACTTATACGCCCCAGAGATCTATATCATATAGAGAGACAACAGCAAAGCTACCACTCAAGAATAGAACGGCCTTGCAACCTATCCCCTCATCCTGTTTAGGGGTGATATGATGGCAGCAAGGTGGATATGCGAAGCATCCGGGGTAATCGCGGCTAGCAGAATCTAAGGATCCAGAGTGAAAAGTGGGGGCAACATGTTAAATATCGGTGTTATTCAGATGCAATCTGAACCGCTTAACATTGATAAAAATCTCTCTAGAGCAGAGCACTACATTTCTAAGTGTGTTGAAGATGGCGCACAACTTGTAGTACTCCCCGAGATGTTCAATGTTGGCTTTTACCTTGGCGAATCTTTGATGATGATCGCCGAAACGTTAGATGGCAGAACCTTAACCTGGCTCAAGAGACAGGCATCCTCGCATGGTATTTTCATTACCGCAAGCATATACGAGATTCATGAAGGGCAATTTTACAATACGATGGTCATGGTGGGTGATGACGGCAGCGTCCAATACTATCGCAAGCGAAACCCGACGTGGTCAGAATCAGCAGTATGGTGCCGAAGCGATGCGCCTGGTCCAGGCATATTCGACACTCCTTATGGTCGCATCGGAGGGGTAATCTGTTTTGACTCATTCTCACGCGAAACCTATGAAGGCTTCAAGCAAAGCGGAGTTGAGCTGGTAGTGATCGTTGCGCTATGGGGCGCGCCGAGATCTATCTTTTGGCGCCCCGATTTATCCATTGCGAGAGCGGGCTTGAAACTTTGGTCGCAGATGGCTTCTGAAGTTGTTCCTTATCAGTATGCGAGAAGTCTTTCTGTACCAGTCGTATTTGCAAACCAAAGCGGCACGATACGAATGACCAGCCCGGTCCCATTTCCTGATTGGCCTGTAAAAAATACCATCTATGATTTCATCGGCCAATCTCATATTCGTAATACGTCAGGTGATGTGATTGCGAAAGCAAATAACGCCGAAGTGGATTCTTGGGTTGTAGCTCCAGTAAACATCCAAGAATCGGGTACACGGCCGGAGATAAAGCGGGCCGACATTCCTCCTGGATACTTGAGAGAGGACTACTATTTCGTTCAACCACCGCTCTTGTGTAAGCTTTTTCAAGTATGGTTCTTATGGGGCTTGGCATCAGAGTATGAAGCCCGCCGTATACGACATATCTTTACCTCATCAGAGGATCTCCCTTAGATAATCCCTACTAGCGCACCTCCACCTATGGTCGTGTGAGGATGTTTCTCTATACCTTCACGGATGCATCAATGTTTGCCGGGTGCAGGAGGATATCGCTGCCTTTCTCGCATGCGATGGTCCTGAAGCTCGGCGGCCCGACCCCAATCCCCGGAGGTCCGAGGCGTCTTGCCCGTTATGCTTGAAGATCAAAATTGTACTACAATGATTGAGCTAGGGCGCATATGGGAAACGCGGGCTGTTTAACCACTCATAAAAAAGGGGGGCAATCATGACGACGAGCGATTACGATGTTGTCGTGGTTGGAGGAGGGCCGGCTGGGTCCTCAGCGGCGTATTACCTCGCAAGTTCCGGCAACCATCTCCTGTGGTCACCAGAATATGGCATTTCTTCAATAGGCAATGAGGCTATATATGCAGGGCTAGGAGCAGATCTACTCCCATATAACAGCTTGCGATTTATTTTTCTCTATATTAAAACTGGTTATATTTTGAGCATGCCTTATATCCGAAACAGGAAGGGCGAGAAGCCAATTCGCCGAATTAGCGCAAATCACCCGCCCACTCTGCAGACGTGGCCCAGGAAAGCCGCTGCGTCGACATGGAGGGCTAATTGGTGTTTCGCCGGCAAGCATGAGCGCTCATAGGATCCCTTCCCGGACAGAGAACTCATGTCAACCATGGCCTCTATGGAGCGTGCCCCGTAGAAAAACTTGTTGACTTCAATAAAAGCACTTAGCACTCCGGGGTCGATGTTTATGACCTCGTTTTCATCAAGGAGCTGCGGTGCTTTTCTAGCAAGGATGTTTCGCAGGAGGAAAGCTCGCCTTAATACATAATTCCTATCCTGGATATCACCTTGCTCCAGCTTGTTGGGACCCAGGATATTGACATATCCCTTGAGGCGGCTCAAGAAATCTTCCTTTTTTGCCCTTTTGTGTATCTCCTGCTTCTTCTTATTCTTGTCCTTTTCCTTGAACTCATCCATGGTGGAGTACTGGCTTCCAGCGAAAACGAAAATGGCGGGGCCTATGGGGTGGAAGATCCCTCCTTCACGGAAATGACCGTCCTGCATGGGCGCCAGGAAGTGTTTAAGCCACCCCAGTTCTTCACCCTCCAAGGAGGTATCGAATTCATCCCAGAAAACCAGCGGCAGGTGCTGCTCGAGCACCAGGTCCCTTACCTGTTGAAATGCCGAGGGCAATGCGGCAATAGAGTCAAACTGGGACAGATTGAACTCCCGATCTTTTATTAGGCCTTGAAAGAGGGCATCGGCCATCTGCTTGATGGCGAACGATTTTCCTGAACCCGGAGGTCCGAAAACGGCAATGGAAAGGGGCCGTTCCAGGCGTAAGCCCGACCTATATTTGCTTACGTACTCGGACAATATATTTCCAACGCTTCTCATACTCTCGATCTCATTCCGGTCGACCGATGTCCATTTGCCGATACGCTCCATGGGGATCCCCGAGAGCACGCCCTTGGGACCTTGCAATACCAGCTCTTTAGCCTTCTTCTTGTAATATCTACCAATATTCGCGCTGAGTATACTCTGTGGTTCCTCGGAATCGAAGTTGAGCTGGGCCTCGGCGAATTCGGTGGGCTCCTCAATGATTGCTTTCGCGATGGCCTTGAAAGGGAAACTCAAACTTAGCGATGGAAGCTTGCCGACCTCTTCGTATCCAACCTGGTGAAGAGCCCGGGCTCCGTGACATCCTCGTTTCAATGCCTCTACCATTTCAGGGGAAGAGCTATCGTGGGCCATTTCCCATATAAGCGAGGCGGCAACGCAGGTGCCATACCCTACAACCTCGCCTTGATAGCCCTTGCCCCAATCGCCCTCCTGGTGAATCGGGTCAAAGATCAGCCAGCTGCGATGGTCTTTTTTCTCGATCATCACCGCACCGGAAGTCCCAAGGGTTACCACTACTCTCGCTGCTTTTTTGATCTCATCATGGCTTGTCACTGCCCTGAATATCTCCTCGTAGATCTGCTCCCACGAGAGGGCGTTCCCGATCGAACATCCGCTTTTTCTCAAGTCGCTGACGGCGGTGAACACCGTCAAGCGGTTCGCGAACTTTTGTACAAGTTCAGAGAGAAGATCGTCATTGTCCAGGGGCGAGGCCACCTTGAGAAAAATAAGTTCTGGCTTCTTCGCCCTCACGCCGCTAGTGGAGGTGATGGCCTCCGGCCACATTTGCCGGTTATCCCTGAACCCGAAGTTGGTGTCCTCGATCACCAGGACATCCGGGTGGGCCCCAGGGTCTGCATGCGCCTTTTCCGGGGACTTCTCGCTAAAGACTGGGTGATCCTCTCCCAGGAACTCCTTTATTCTCCAAACGTACTCCCTATCTTTAACGCCTTTCGCCGGAAAGGGAGACCAGGATATAAAGGCCTTTGCTACTCCCTCGTAATCCGGTTTATTAAATGCATCCTCTTCGTAGTTGGGAGAATTGATTGCCAGATCTTTTGCCTTGTCACTCTTCTTGGCCATCTCACTTAGAAGCCCAGATAACAAGGCAGCTCCACCAGCCTGCGAAACGGCCCTGCAGTTTACCTTCCCCCACTTGTGGACGATGTCTATGTTCTTCGCTTCCGCCCCACGAGGTTGCAGGATTAACCAATCGATGGTCATGTCCCCAGTAACCTGGATTACTTTATCCCCCGGCATTTCTCCCCCCTATATCTCCCCTTAAACACTGCTCTTGCTTTCTAAGCCTACATATCATGGGGCACTCCTGCAATGTATCGTGACCCTTATGCTGGATTTAAGTAAAGATGCAGGACCACCGCGTGGTTGATGATGCGGGAATCAGGTAGGAAGGCCTTCCGCTATCACGCGACCCTGCTCCTCACCGAGAGTAGTGGGCTCTTGGGTACCGGGCCTGCGGTTTCCCGCCCGTACGATGAGCACCGGTTTCCCCTGAGAGCGGGCCCTGGCCACCATTTCTCCCGTACCCCCCCTACCCTGTGCCTCCTGGCCATCCCACACCGCTATGAGCACATCACAGTTATCGACTGCGTAATCACCACCCTGGGCATACCCCTCCTCCCGCGTAGCTGCTTCCGGCAGTTCTACCACCTCCGAAGCCTTGCTTAGAAGAGAATCGAACTGGGCGCGGGAAGCTGAATCTTTTTCTCCAAAGTCAGTGATGTAATCTTTCATGTTAAAGGGAATAATCGCGATTAAGCTGGAATCGGGTTTCTTCAGCACCGCCTCCGCCACCAGACGATCCGCCCCCTCGGCCAAGGATGAAAGCACGGCCAAAGGCTGTTCTCCGTAGGCGGATTGGATCATGGCCAATGCCTCTTCTATACCTTCCGCGATTTTGTCCACTTCCATCAGAATACGGTGGCCAGTCACACCGATTCTTACCATTTAGGGCTCCTCGACATCATCCCCATGAGCTTGATATCCTCCCGGTCAGTACCTTCTTTCCATCAACTCTTCGGACATTCTATATCTATAGCGTTAGCGACTTCACTACCTTCTCTGCCAACTCACGGTCTTCGTGGGAATAACTTACGAAGATGCGATACTTATCCATTAATGACCCCTATGCATGTTATCCACGTCAGAATGGTAGGTTAATATTACCACTTTTCCCTCTATCCAAGAATCGTCATATCATCACCTGCAATTTCAATAGTGCCGGGGGAATTATAGATCCTTAATAACCATGCCAAGTCCTGTAATGCACGACAATCTTCAGGGAGAGTTTATTGTAGTGCTTTTTCAGGTAGAATTGTCTAGGGCGGGGTGGTTTTGCAATACATGCTGAAGGGAGTCATGGATTAATGACCCATGATGTGTTTGTTAGGGGGCCATGGCGGGAGCGACTGCGACGCTTCTGGCGCGACTGGCAGTGGTACATCATCGGGGCGTTGTGGGTGGTGGCAATAGTGCTGGGGTACATCGGCTACAGCCGCACTTTCAGCGTCCAAGGTGAGTCCATCCCTCCCGCCGATATCCTCTATAAGACCCTCCTTCTTTTTAAACTGAACTACTCCCTCTCCGGGGCGGTGGCCTGGGAATTGGAGGTGGCGCGTTTCCTGGCACCGGCAGTGGCCCTCTTCACCGTCATTCAGGCCTTTGCCGCCATATACTATCGTCAGATCCAGATATCGCGCATGCGTTTCGCTTCAGACCACGCGGTTATCTGCGGGTTGGGGCTCAAGGGCTTGTTGCTGGCTCGCGCCTTCTATGACCACGGCTTCCGGGTGGTAGTGATCGAGCGGGGCGAGGTCAACCCCCTGATCGAGGAGTGCCGCGCTTTTGGGGCGGTGGTGCTCACCGGCAACGCAACGGACCCCGAGATGTTACGCAAGGCGCGGGTGGACCGGGCCCGGTACCTGGTATCCGTCTTCGGGGACGACGGTCCCAATGCCGAGGTGGCGGTGAATGCGCGCGCATTGACGCGGAGCCGGCATGGCAAGCCGCTCACCTGCCTGGTGCATATCGTGGATCTGCAGCTCTGCAACATGCTGCGGGAGGAGGAGATGCGCGTCACCCAGGATGAAAACTTCCGGTTGGAGTTCTTCAACGTCTTCGATTTAGGCGCCCTTGCCCTGCTCCAAGAGCACCCGCCCTTTGAGCTAGCGGGCGTCCACGGCGGCCGCACCCCTCACCTGCTGGTGGTGGGAATGGGCTGCTTGGGGGAAAGCATAGTGATGCACGCGACACGCAACCTCTGGCTGGGATCGCCCATGTCGGGGGAGAAACCTCGCATTACCGTGATAGACATCGCTGCCGAGAACAGGGTAGGGTCGCTGATTCTGAGGTGTCCCCGCATGGGGAACGTTTGCGAGCTCAGGGCCCTGCAGATGGACACGGAATCCCTGGAGTTCGCGAGGGGCGCCTTTCTCTTCGACGCGGACGGGGAATGCGACGTGAGCATGGTCTACATCTGCCTGGATAATGATTCGCACAGCCTCACCACCGCCCTTACCCTGCTCCAGCAGACGCGGACCTGCCACATCCCCATCGTGGTGCGCATGATACGCGATGCCGGGCTGGCTACCCTGCTCAGGGGCCAAGCGAGCAAGAGCCCTGGCTTTTCCGACCTGCACGCCTTCGGCCTGCTGGAGAGGACTTGCACCCTGGACCTGCTCCTAGGCGGCACCAACGAGGTGCTCGCTCGCGCCATCCACGCAGAGTACCTGCGGAACCGGGAGCGGCAGGGGGTCGCGCTCGGAACCGACCCAGCCGTGCGCCCCTGGGATGAACTCCGCGAGGATCTCAAGGAATCCAACCGGCGTCAAGCCGACCACATCGGCGTGAAGCTGCGGGCTGTGGGTTGCGGCATCGCTCCCCTCTGTGACTGGGACGCTCCCCTCTTCGAGTTCACACCAGAGGAAGTCGAGAAGATGGCCGAGATGGAGCACCGGCGCTGGGTGGAAGAGAGGCTCACTGAGAGTTGGTCACATGCTCCCGGGCCTAAAGACCTAAAACATAAGACCAGCCCCTACCTGGTACCCTGGGATGAACTCCCGGAGGACATCAAGGACCTGGACCGCAACACGGTACGGGAGATCCCATCCTTTCTGGCACGCGCGGGTTTCCAGGTCTGCCAAATGCCAAAGGACTGACTCCGATCTGCTGAGACAACCACCGTGCCCGTGGGCACCATGGGTGAGCCTCGAATCCAGACCACCGACATCCTCGGCATATCACTTTTATTAATCGCTTATGTCACATAAGAAACCTTACGGGGTATCAGGCATGTCGAAGACTTTAGTATGTTGATGATCGCTGCTATGGCTCAACTTCAGCAGCTCGTTTATATCGCTTGTAGAAAAAGATCACCACTATGGGCACTATTGCGAAACAGGAGAGGAATACGCCCAACCAGAAGAACAGTATGATCAAGGCGTAGGGCATACCGCTGTCTGCGGCAAACCTGGCGAAAACGGTGCCACTGATACCACAAATTATGATCGTAACGATGATTCCAGAAATGATGACGATCCATTCCACTACGCTCGTCGGCTTCTCCGAGACAGCGGGCGCCGTCGCTTGAACTTGCGCCGACAAGGCATTGAGAATTGAAATGCAGATAACAAGGCAATTCACAATAGCACCCCCGTTGCCACTGGCTTACGATTTGATTCTACCAGTGGTCACAGGAATCATGGAAGCTTCGCCATCCTTAAACAGATTATCCCCACTGCTAAGATTGGGGAGAGAAAATCGTATGGGTGAAAAATACATGGTGTGACCAGATCCGTGTGGCCAGCGAGGATACCCTAGCTCATTCCAGGTACTCGTCAAGTCTCGCCAATGCTTCCTGTGTGCGGGTGAGCCAGTAGCCCATGCCCATCTCTTTGCCCATCTGCTCGGCAATCCTCAGGTTCTCGACGGCCTCTTCCCTGCGGCCGGCGAGCTCGAAGATTTCTCCGAGGAAGAGATGGCCTTGGGCGGACCATGGCCTTATTTTCATCGCCTCTACCATTGACATCCCCCGCCGGATATACTCCTCTGCAGCAGTTATTTGTGATGGGTTCGATTCTCCAACTACCCTGCCATGCCCCACCCACGCATAGGCTTCATAAGTCTTGTTCTCATACTTATGGGACAGCTCTAATGACTCTTCGGCGTACCTCCGGGCACTTTCAAAATCTCTCTGCGCTAAAGCAATCAAGGACGAAATATGACACAGAAAAGGTACTAAAACAGGTATGCCATTTTCCTTCTGGATCCTCACCCCCTTCTCTGCATAGGCTTTCGCCGTTTCATAATCCGCAAGAAAGAAATATCCAGCCCCCAGCACAGACCAGGCGTAACCCAGGAGAAGCTTGACTCCTGTTTCTTCGAAAAACTCGATGGCTTTTCGCGCATGATCAATCGTAGAGTCCTCGTCTCCTTTACAATAAGAGACAATGAAGTTGCCGTATTCCAGCCACCCCAAGTTCACCCTGTCATTCATTTCAATGGAGTTCTTGAGCCCCCCATCTAAAACAGCCCTACCTTCTTCGAACCTCCCTAAAGTTCCCAATGAGAGCCCTAGCCAACCACTGAGATATGTAAATACATTCATACCGCCCATGAACAGGTCCTTTTTCCTGCACTTTTTCTCGAGAAGCTGGAGAACTCTACGGGTGGTGTCAACTACTTTTAAAATATCGCCTGTTAGGAAATAGGCCAAACAAGTATTACCTGCGATTTCGGCCATCAAGTCAATTGCCCCTATCTTTTCCGCCTCATTAAAACACTTTTCAGAGTACTCCCTCCCAAGTGTTTGGTTTCCTTTGATTGAGTGATAAAGGCTTGATTTGCTATAGACCTGTGCAAGGTCATTTTCACCCCCGATCTCTTCCGCGAGCTCTTCTGCCTTCTGAATAATCTCAAGGCTGCCTTCTGGAAAGTTCAAGAGCCACAAAGGGACTAATGCTGAGAAGTACACCTCAATTTCCTGTCTTCTGCTCTCTGGAGTCTTAGGCAGGGAGTCCAACAGGCGGATAGCTTCCTTGTAGAAGCCCACCGCCTCCCAATTGGAGTAGCTTCGCGCGGCCTTCTCACCGGAGAGCCTGAGGTAGTGGATGGCCTTGTCCGTGTCATTGCTCCGCGCATAGTGGTAGGCGAGCACCTCGTAGAACTCCTCCATGCGGTCCGGGTAGAGGGCTTCTATGGCCTGACCTATGCTACCGTGTAGCTCCCTCCTCTTCTTCCTGAGCAGGCTGTTGTAGGCGACCTCCTGGGTCAGGGCGTGCTTGAAGATGTACTCGAGCTCAGGGAAGAAGCTCTTCTCATAGATCAGCTCCGATTCCTGCAGGTCGGAAAGGGAGGACTTCAGCTCCTCCTGCATCTGGGTGATCGACTCAAGCAGGCGGTAGGCAAACTCCCGGCCGATGACCGAGGCCGCCTGCATGAGTCTTTTCAGGTCCTCGGCCAGGCGGTCCAGGCGGGAAGCGATAATCCCCTGGATGGTGTCGGGGACCTCCAGCTCCGAGGGCTTGCCGGCGAGGACGTAGAGGCCATCCTCCTTCTTGATGGAGCCGTTCTCTAGAAGTCCGTGGGCGAGTTCCTCGATAAACAGGGGGTTGCCAGAGGCTTTGGTCACGATGAGCTCCGTTACCTCGGGGGAAACCTCCCCTTCTGAGAGGATGGAGGAGATGAGTTCCGAACTGGTCTTCTCTGGGAGCTGGTCCACCCTCACCGTGGAGTAGCAAGACTTGCTGGTCCAGGGGGATGTGTACTCGGGGCGATAGAGGAGGATAAGAAGCATGCGGGAGTTTGTGATGCCGTCTATGAGGGAGCCGAGGAACTCCTCCGAGGTCTTATCTATCCAGTGGAGGTCCTCCACCACCAGGACCAGGGGGCACCGTTGGCTCTCGGAAATGAGCAGGCCCCTGACGGTCTCGAAGACCCTGGCCCTCCTCTGGGCGGGCTCGAGGGCGAGGTAGGCCTCATCATCCACGGGGAGGGAGAGAAGCTCCTGCAGGGGGGATAGTAATGTATCCAGTTGGCCTTGAAAGCGCGCCAATCCTTTTACCAGCTTCTCCTTGATTGTCGCCTCGTCGTCCGCCTCCCCTATGTCAAAAAAATCCTTGAGCATGCCCAGGATGGGCAGGTAGGGCATGGCCTCCCCGTAGTGGTAGCAGCCGCCCTCGAGGAGGGTGTACTCGCCTGCGGGGAGGGAGCGGGTGAACTCATGGATGAGCCGGCTCTTGCCCACCCCGGGCTCTCCCACCACCCCCACCACCTGACCCTGGCCTTCGCTGGCTTTCTCCAAGCACTCTGAGAGGTGGGCAAGCTCCTTATCCCTGCCCACGAAGCGGGAGAGGCCTTTGGCCAGGGAGGCCTCCACTCTGGTGTCGGCGCTGGTGGGGGCAAGGACCCGGTAGGCCATGACGGGCTCGTCCTCCCATTCGATCCCCCCCGCCTCCGCGAAGTCGAAGTAGCCCTGGGTGAGGCGGTAGGTGTCCTCGGAGGCATAGATGGTCCCGGGCTTTGATGCATCCCTGAGGTGAGAGGCCAGGTTCACGGTATCCCCGATGGCGGTGTACTCCATGGAAAGGTCGTCGCCGATGGCCCCCACGATGACCAGGCCGGTGTTCGCCCCGGCGCGCAGGGAGAGTGCCTCGGGGCGCATCTCTAAGTGTTCCTTGATAGAGAGGGCCGCATGCAGCGCCCTTGCCGGGTCGTCCTCGTGGGCGATGGGGGCTCCGAAGAGAGCGGTGAAGCCCTCTGCAGAAAGGTTGGCCACCGTCCCCTCGTAGTAGTGCACCGTCTCAGAGATGAGGTCAGTCAGTATACTCATCAGCTCGTGTCGCTCCTCGGGGTCCAGTGAGGAAAGCCCGGTGACCTGTGCAAAGAGCACTGTCACCTGTTTCCTCTCCCCCTCCAGGCCGGAGCGCTCGGCCAGGATCCTTGCGGCTACCCCCTTGGGGGCGGCAGTGGCGGGGGTGGAGAGGACGGGGGTGAAGGCCTCGGCCTCCCCGGGCTGGACGCCCATGGCCTCGAGCCCCCCCATGATGCTGGCGATGGCGGGGGGGAGCCCTGCGTCTCCGACGGCTACCATGGCCGTTCCCCCCAGGGCATGCCGCCATTCCGGCTGGCGTTCCTTCAACTCCTGCGCCGTTATGTCGATGAGCACGGGGAAGAGGGGTACCTCTCTCTCGAAGGCTCCTATCACTTCCTTGGTCACCTGGGAGGACTCCAGGGCTTGGGTGGAAGCGATGAGCACGACCGCGTCGCAGGACTCGATGGCCCGGGTGATCTGCAACAGGTAGCTCATGCCGGGCAGGGTGTCGCGCTCGAAGTACCAGGTGGCATAGCCGGAGGCCTCCAGGCCTTCTGCGATCTGCCGCATTATCGAGGTGTCTTCTTCAGCGTGGCTTAAGAAGATGCAGCCCATATGCCCCCTTACTCGAAACGATCTTCTGCGGCCAAACTAAGCAAGTACAATCTTTCGACCAATGAGGAAGGCCCCAGTTGTACTTGTTGTATGGTGGTTGTGCCCTTTTAGCCCGTCAAGCATTCATTATAGATATGATATCACTTAATAGATTCGTCCCAAAGGTAAGGGGTTAACCGGCTGCCATGGCAGCCGGTTTGATAGCATGAGGTAGCGAAGCGGTTGGGCTGCGAACCCATGAGGCCTTTCGCGAGGCCTAACGATTTTCGATACCGCAGTGCTGGTTTCATTGTAATTCCTGGTAAATCAATATATTGCTGGTCTGCGATCCAACAGCTGGCTCTTACGTAATTTCACATCCGGTAGCTCTGTGCTGTATTATAATGAGCGCTATGTGGGCACAGCAGATATCCGTCTTCAAGGCAATGATGAACCTGTAGTCATCCACAATAAGGCCTTGAAACCGAAGATCGAAGATACAGCCCCCCCTGGAGGCCGTCGATGAAGAGAGGGTAGCAAGATGGCCCATGATGTCTTCATCAGCCATTCGACTGAGGGCAAGAACAAACCGATCGCCGACGCGGTCTGCGCGGAACTGGAGAAGAACAAGATACGCTGCTGGATCGCCCCCAGAGATGTAGCGCCCGGCCATTCCTTTGCCGGTGAGATCGTGGAAGCTATTACCAGCAGCCGTGTATTCGTGCTTGTCTTCTCCAACGAGTCGAACCGGTCTCCGCAGGTGCTCAGAGAAGTAGAGCGGGCGGTGAACAAAGGCATCCCGATAATCCCGTTTCGCATCGAGGACTTTACCCCCAGCAAGGACATGGAATATTTCCTGGGCGCCACACACTGGCTGGATGCGCTAACTCCCCCCCTTGAAAAGCATTTGCATAGACTGGTCGAAATAGTTCATGTGATCCTGGCCGAGGAAAAGGAGGCAGAACCGGGGCCGCCACGCGAACTTCTCCCGCGGGTTGAACGCATGATCGTCAGGCCTGGCTGGTTTTGGGCGGGAAGCGTTATTTTAACGCTGTGGCTGGTGTGGCAGTTTATAGCCATGACCTTGTTGATGCTGGATAAGATGTGGTATTTGCGGTTACTCTTCTGCCTTCTCCTGGCACTCCCGCTGTTGATCCCGGGCGTTTTCTGCCTGCGGCGGGGAATGGCCGTCGATCTGATGAAGGAGCAGGCGGAAAAACCCGTGCCTAAACCGTGGTGGGTGTTGCCGGTAGGCTTGGGTTTCGCGGGTGGGATGATCTCTTATGTGAAACACAGGAGCGCCAGCCGGCGCCAGGCGTCAAACATACTGACCCTGGGCATTGTGGCCACGATCATCTGGATCGTTCCCCTATCTTTCTGCCACCATACTACGCCCGGGGTGAGCTTCAAAGAGATTGGACGGTGGCAAACCTCCTGGACGGCGCATGATGTCTTTGTCAGTGGCGACACGGCTTACCTGGCTAACGGAAAGGCGGGACTCTTCATCCTGGACGTGAGCGATCCCTCCAATCCCAGGGAAATAGGGCAATGCCCCCTCGAAGACGCCAGGGGGGTCGTAGTAGTTGACAATCTGGCATACGTAGTCGGGCAAGGCGAGGTGCGTGAAGGCCAGGCCGAGAGCGACCGGCTGGTGCTGATAGATGTGGGCGTTCCCGCTAATCCCCGCAAGCTGGTAGAGGTCGCACCTGAAGAAAGCTACTCATACGGCAGCCTGGATAACTTCGCGGTGGAGGGTCATACGGTTTACCTGACTGCGAGCGATAGGTTAGTCCTGCTAGACATGACTGCCGAACCGGCCTCGATATTGCTGGGGGAATTCAAGTTCACCTCCAATATCTCCAGTCCCGGCGTCGCCGTGGCTGATGGGATGGCCTATATCATGGCCAACCGTTTACACGTAGTGGACGCGAAAAATCCCTCGCAACCGGTGGAGGTGGGAGGATTTGAAACCGGCTGGGGAACGGGAATAGCCCTGGCGGAAGAGACCGCCTACTTGGCAGGATGGGACGACGGTTTCATCACCCTGGATATAAGCTCGCCTTCCAAGGTCGTCAAGTTAGGGGGATATAATGAGATAGTGACCCCGACATCGGGTGTCCAGGGGCGGCAGCTGATGAGTGGAGTATCCGTATCCGGCAGCGTCGCATATGTGACTTACAATTACGGGATCGTCAACGGAACCTGGACCGACATCCTGGAGGAAGGGGTCATAGCTTTGGATGTCAGCGACCCCTACAACCCCCAGAAAATAGCCGTGAATTCAGAGCTGGAGGGGGTCTCGAGCGTTTTTGCCTCCGGAGACCTGGTTTTCATAACCGAGGAGGACCTGGGCCTGCGCATCCTGACCCTGGAATAGCCGCTGAAACACCGGGCTTTCGAGACCCACGCTTACGATCTGGGCATATTCGACCAGTCCATCTACCAGTACAGCAGGTTCGAGATAAGTTACAACACGGTGAGGCTGGTGCCCTGCCTGCTGGCCGACCACTGGCACCCTTCCCTCTTTCTTTTCGTGCCCTTCTACTGGATATGGCCGGACGTGCGCATGCTGCTTATCGTCCAGGCCCTGGTCTGCGCCGTCGGCGTTCTGCCCATCTACTGGATAGCGAAGGCAAAGCTGCGCGCGGAGTTGCCTGCCCTCGCTTTCTCCCTCATTGACCCCTCCTGTGGTCACCATAATATGGCAAGAGAAAGTTGGTTGCGGGGTGTTCACATATCCGAAGGCCCGAAGGAAGCCCATAGAAGCGCGGCTAAAATAGCTTAATAAAAAAAGCCTATTCCTCACATGGAATATGTACTTTCACACTTTTCTCAAGATGTGGATGCCCATCGCCGCTTCTTCGAAGCCGATATTGCCACCCCCGTTTTCCGCTAGGGCGACGCGTGCGCTCTGGACCTGACGTAGACCGGCCTCGCCTCGCAACTGGGTGGTCAATTCGTGGATCTGCGCAATGCCGCTGGCTCCCACCGGGTGGCCTCTTGATTCGAGGCCTCCGGATGTATTGACCGGTAACTTACCACCTAAGCGGGAAGCGCCCGACTCGGCGAAAGGGCCTCCCTCACCTTTGGGACAAAACCCCAAGTCTTCCGTCTGAGCAAGCTCGCCGAAGGCCGTGGCATCGTGGACCTCCGCCACATCGATATCACCTGGGCCTAAACCCGCTTTCTCGTAGGCTATACGTGAGGCTCTCTCCCCGATCGAGGGCTCGGATAACTCCCGTAATGGATCTCCCGTGGCAAGAACAGATGCGACGATTTTCACGGGACGGGCATTGCTAAGCTTCTTGAGATAATCTTGCGAGCATAATATGGCCGCCGCAGCCCCGTCGCCGATAGGCGCGCACATGGTACGGGTAAGGGGATAGACCACTGGTGCATCATTCAATACCTCGTCAACGCTGAAATCCTTTTGATACTGCGCCAAGGGATTGAGGGAGCTATGATAATGGTTCTTGGACGAGATTATCGCGAGTTGCCTCTGGGTTGTCCCGTAATGTGTCATGTGCCAGCGCGCCATGCCCGCGTATACATCCATAAAGACGCTCCGGGTCTCCCCCGCCCCGCTGCCTGCGTCATCGGATATCGCCTCGTCTTCCAGTTCTTCAATCACCCTTCTCCACCTGGCGAACTGCTCGTCTGCGGTCTCCCTATCCATGCCGATCCAGAAAGACTGGAAGGTCTTCACTTTATCCTCGTCGTACATCTTCTCGGCGCCTATGGCCAGCACACAATCGTAGAGACCCGCGGCTATCGCCGTCCAGGCTGCATGAACAGCGCTGGAGGCTCCTGCACATGCATTCTCTAGATTCTGGATGGGAATCCTGGAAATGCCGGCGCCATTTAAGGCGACCTGCCCACGTATGCAATGCTGTTCCGAGAAATAGCCCCACGCGCTGTTCGAGAACCAGGCAGCCTCGATAGCGGGGGTAGCAATCCCTGCGTCCTGCACGGCAAGGCGCAAAGCCTCCGCAGCCAGCTCCTTGATACTCTTATCCAAGTGCTTGCCGAAGCGGTCCATGCCCACACCTATCACGTATACATCTTCCATTATGTCTCCTTCTTCTTATAAAACCCTCCGAAATCCATTCCAGAGAAAGATGTGTGCGGCGTCCTCCGGAGTCATGTCTCTCACAACCCTAGAACGGCAGGCACTCCTTTCCCAGAAGCTCCCTGGTCAGGATTACCTTCATGATCTCCGCGGTCCCATCACCGATCTCCAGGCCGATAGCGTCACGAAGTCTCTGCTGTACGGGAAGCTCATCGGAGTAGCCGTAATGGCCGTGTATCAACAGGGAACGGTGGATGACATCCACAGCCAGATGCGGTATCCACCACTTACACATGGCTGATTCCTTGGTGTGGCGCACACCGCGGTCATGAAGCCAGAAAGTCCTATAGAGCATCAGTCTGGCCGCCTCGAGCATGGTGGCATCCTCCACCAAACCGAAAGCCACTCCCTCGAACTTGCCTATAGGCCGCCCAAAGGCGAACCTCTCCCGGGCATACTGCAGGGCTTCCGCATGACAAACCTCG
>Ga0315277_10002123_pt1 | contig 27902 bp, 26 predicted proteins | sample YL17G05_15_MG_FD_203695 | JGI IMG/M metagenome (GOLD analysis project Ga0315277, IMG submission 203695) | Sediment microbial communities from Yellowstone Lake, YNP, Wyoming, USA - YL17G05_15 | ecosystem: Environmental > Aquatic > Freshwater > Lake > Sediment | place: USA: Wyoming | collected... | reverse complement strand
CTCGACCTTGTCCCCCTCGCGCAGCTCTCTTGCGGTGTTCCTCATCGCTCCGGATGGTTCGTAGACCGCGCATGTGATCTCGCCCGATGAGTCGGATATTTTGAAGAACACATGCCCTCCGACGATGATTGTCGCTCTCTGGGAGACCGCCCCGTGCAGGATCACGCCTAGCCTCGGCTTGACCTCGGTTATCTTCATCCGCTGGAGGTGGTCGTCGGTCGCCTGGTTCGTGAGGAACAGCAGCCATCTGTCGGCGGGTTCGGATATGATGCGTGACCTCGCCCTTATGAGATCCATCGGGTCGTCCCCCCGGATCCCGAAGAGTATCGGGCAGGGAGAACCCGGAGCGATTGCAACGTGCCCAGTATGGGGGTCGATGTTGTGAAAGGTCGAGGGGAAGGCCCTGTCCATCTTCTCGACCGAGTCGCGGTCGACCTTCCTTCGTTTTCCAATATTCCCGGGCACCCTGTAGCTCAAGACCTCGAAGGTCATGTCGCGTGGGCGCCATGCCATAGCCGCCGATGCCCCGATGATTCCGCGCCCGTTCTTGAACTTCCTAGCAATTCCACCGACCGCTGCGACCTCCTCCTCGGCCAAGGCGATCGGGACGATCTCCCTGACGGTCTTCCAGTAGAGCGCGGCCGCAGGCTGCTTCTTTGAAATGACGAAGCCCGGATTGGTATTTTCGCAGGCGAAATGCGCGTTCTTGGACACGATTGCGTCCGCCCTCTCGTAGATGTCATCCTCTTGAGCGGGGCTACCGCGCTCGAATGCATGTACGGCTTCACCGGCGATTTCCCCGACGCGATAGCGTCTGCCCTTCCCGAACCCGAACGCCAGGGAGACGGCTGCGTTGCCGCGGGTCTTCCAGGGAACATTTGGGTTGAGTCGAACCAGCCTAGGAAGGCCGATTAGGTCGTAATCTGATAAGTCTTCGACTAGTAGTGTGGCCAGATAGGTGGTGCACATCCCATCGAGTGAATCGGTGTCATCGACCGAAAGGTATGTCGGAGGCACGGATGAATGATAGGCGACCGGATAAAAAACGTTCTGGAGCTCAGAGGACGTGCAGGTCATCGAGCACCAGGCCTGAATCCGTGGCGTGGCAGGATATGACGACCGTCCTTCCCACGGCGGGGATGACCATATCGGCAGGGATTATGATGAACCATTCCTGCGAATCGAAAATAGACGTCATGGAAATCGAAGAGGGGTCGGGCTCTGTGAAAACCTCCTTGACGCATCCCACCAGGACGATTGTACCATCGCTCCACGCAGGAGATCCCTCATCCACCAGAATGCCGGTGAGACACGCCCAGGAGAGTAGGCATATCAGGGACAGGGCCCTCAGAGAGTCTTGCCGAATCATGCGATAGGAAGGCAGGGAGGAGCGGACAAAGGTTTTCGATGCATGCAGGCTTCGAAAAACCACCCACAAAGATGATATTCAGGTCGCGCATTTCTACGGCAGTACGGACGGAGAACGGAGGTGGACCAAGATGAGCAATAACACTCTGACGGAATATCGAATGGAGATAGGCGTCACTCTCCTAATCCTCTTCGGTCTCGCGAGCCTCATCGGGATCCTTGGCGCCGTGACCAACAACCATCTCACGGGCTTCTGGGGCACTTTCCAGGATTTGGTCGCCCCGTTCGGGAATTGGGTTTACTGGCTGGCGCTCGCCGGCCCCCTCGGGTTCATCTTCTCGTTTTGGTGGGTCCTTGATTTCATCCTAAAAATCAGAAAACTCAAAGATATGATCAACACGGAAAGCAAAGCGAAATTCATAAAGAACCAAGATGACATCGAATACATCGCTTGGAGACTTCCTAAGAAGTACAAGATATTGGTTGCCAGAAAGAAGACAGAGCTGAGAATTTCATAGACACCCCCACCCCTCCGTTTCAGATGGAACCTCCGTCCGGTCTCCGGAGTCGAGCGTCCGCCAATTTTTCCACCCTGCGTGCGATCATTTCCACTTCTTCTTCATTCACTTGGAGGGTCAGGTCGATTTTATTGTTCCACTCCGCATTGACGATGACAAAATGCTCTGCGGCCCATTGATAGATCTTCCGCCCCCTCTCGTCGAGCGGGAGGGTCAACTCCACTTGCAGCGTAACTCCGATCTTATTTAGAATTCCTTTGATGAGGTTCTCTATCCCTATCTTATCCTGAGCAGATATTAGATAGAAAGTATAACCAAAGATTGAACTCTCAATTGAATTGATTTTATTCTGCAGTTCTTCTACCGAAAGCCTATCTATCTTGTTTAGCGCGATGATGATGTTCGATCTCTCTACATGCGGAATCAAGATTTTCAAGGAGGTCTGAAGCTTCTCGATAATCGAATCCATAGGATCTGAAAAATCCAGGACTAAGACCGCGCAGTCGGATTCGTATATCTCTTCCATGGTCGCATCGAAGGCATCGAACAAATCAGGAGGCAGATTGCGGATGAAACCGACCGTGTCGGTGACCAGAACCTTTTTCCCGGAGCCGGAAAGCAACCTCGTCGTGGTCGACAATGTCGAGAACATCTTATCGTCCACGGTCGTCGCAGCACCTGAGAGGGTCGTCAACAGAGTCGACTTACCGCCGTTCGTGTAACCGCAGATCGAGACGAGATAGAATCCCTGATCCCTCCTCCTGCTCCTCCTCAGCTCCCTTCCCGCGGAGATCTTGGTTAACTCGGTTTCTATTCGTTTCATCTGTTTTCTTGCATTTTCGTAATAAGCATCTATCGTATATTCTCCTCCAGCTAGGAACCCTGGTCTATCGCCGGATATTCCCTTGCTCACCCATTCCCGAATGAACGGGAGCTCGTGCCGGATTCTTGCTAACGTGACTTGCGATTTCGCTTCATTCGACTTCGCGTGCCTCTCAAAAATTTCCAACACGAGTGCAATCCTATCCGCACAAATTCTCTTCAACGTCGTTTCCAATCGAAAATGTTGGGATGGTTTCAATTCTCCGTCGAAGACGAAGACATCCACTTTCTCCGTCATTTCCTTCAATTCGTCTAGCTTTCCGCTTCCGATGAAAGTATGAGGATGGGCGCTGCTTCGATTCTGGATTACCCTCTCAACGACTCCTATGTCCAGCGTCCTGCACAGTTCCTCGGTCTCTTTTGTATCTTCCTTGATCGAGACCAAACAACATCTCTTCGAGTTGCTCAGCAATTGCTTACCTAAGCAATCATCTCTCTTCTGATTCATATCATTGACGGAGGACATAGGGGAAGAACGAAGATAACGAACAGGTCTTCTGGCAGATGCATTTTCGAATACATCGGCGAGAGCGGGCAACTTTCGCATGGACTATTAATTGCGGCTTCCAATAGAAAATAAGGGCCCCCTCTCCGGGGTCGAAGTTCCTCATGAAGCATGCACGAAACACTTTGAAATCGACATAACTGGAATGTACAGAAGCGGACATGAAAAATACTGAGGCGCTCTAGATAAAATCAACGCTTAAGTACGCAATGCACTATCCCTCTCTTCCCGGCACTCGAGGAAAAAAAGCGGCGACAACGAGCAGGTCCGGGGAGAACCTCAAAAAGTTTCTTGATTGGGGGGAAGCGATGCAACAGAGCGTGTTCCAGCCGTATATTAGGAACCAAAGTATATTCAAGAGGGACCGAGACGTTCTCCGCCCCTCGTACATCCCTGGCGAGCTTCCTCACAGGGGCGAGCAGATTAATCATCTAGCATCGATCCTCGCAACGGCCCTCAACGGTCAGCGCCCGTCGAACGTCCTGATTTTCGGCAAGACGGGGACCGGCAAGACGGCGACCATCAAGTACATCGGCAACGAAATCAAGCAGGCGGAAGGGCAGTACAGGCGCGTCGATTTCCTTTACATGAACTGCGAGATCGTAGACACGCAATACGGTGTCCTGCAGGGCATCGGCAATCAATTCATCGACGACTTCAACGAGCGGATTCCTTTCACTGGGTGGAGCACCGAACGGGTCTACAACATCCTCCGCGAGAAAATCGACGAGACCGACCGAGTGATAGTCATCGCGCTGGACGAGATCGACAAACTCGTCTACAAGAGCGGCGACGACGTTCTCTATCACCTCACAAGGATCAACGAGGATCTCAAGAACGCCAAAGTCTCGATAATGGGCATATCCAACGATCTCAAGTTCACAGAGTTCCTTGACCCACGGGTAAAGAGCGCCCTCGGCGAGGAGAAGATGGTCTTCCCGCCGTACAATGCCGAGCAGCTGAAGGACATCCTGCACGACCGAGCCATGCTGGCTTTCGAAGAGACTACTTTGGATGGAGGCGTGGTCCCCCTGTGCGCAGCGCTTGCGGCGCAGGAACACGGCGATGCCCGGCGCGCTCTAGATCTGCTGAGGGTCGCCGCGGAGATCGCGGAGAGGAACCAGGAGACTCGGGTCATAGAATCTCACGTCATCAAAGCGAAGAACAAGATCGAGCTCGACTGCGTCGCGGAAGCGATGAGGACGCTGCCGACCCAGAGCAAGCTGGTCCTGATGGGGATATTCCTGAACGAAGAGCACGGCAACGCACGGCTGACGACGGGCGACGTGTACGACACCTACAAAGAGCTCTGCAAGATGACCGGCATGGCGGTGCTCACGCAGAGAAGAATCACCGACCTCATCTCCGAGCTCGACATGCTCGGCCTCATCCACGCGCGCGTCAAATCATTCGGAAGGGGCGGAAGGACGAAGGAGATCGAGGCCAGCGTCCCGCTGGATGACGGCATTAAGACTCTCGAAGAGGACCAGCTCTTACAGCAACTGAAGAACTACAAACCGAGGATCCAGAGCACCCTCATGTAGGCTCAGGAACGATTCTCCCCATCGTCCTGCTTCGTCTCTTCTTTTTCAGGCTCGACGGGCTTACCCGGTATCTCCAGCTTTCTCCCTTTCCAAAAGATGTACGCTTCACTCGCAACGGGGAGGGCGATTATCGCCGCAATGCAGATCTCGATGCTCATGATGCTGTTTGCGGGGGTGTCTCCCGGCAGAGTGTTCGTGAACCAGAGCTTGATCACCCCGACCCAGGGGATCTCCCCCACCGCCTTCCCAACGATCCAATCGAAGGGCACCGGCTCCCTGTTTTTCGTGATGCCGAGCCTCTGATCGACCTCTTGGTTGAAATCCCCCTTCGTTACGAACCCGTCATGAAGCGCCGTGCCCCTAATATGCGCGTAGCCTATCATCGTGGAGACGGGGATGGCCAATTCCTGATCATTGTACCCGTAGTGATGGATGACGATATCATCGGTAATATGGCCCCAGGAGTCGGCGCTGTCGATGAAATCATAATCGACCCCTGCGGTGTGCTGTTGCAGCTCAGGCGCTCCGAAGCTGCCGTCATCATTTGCCGTGAGGTAGAGCACGACCCTATGGATAATCGGCGTGAGGCTCTTGTCGCCGTCTCGCCAGTAGATCACAACATCCCCGTAGCTTCCGAAGGCCGTGTAGTTGTTCTCCTCGCCGGCAAGATAAGTGACCACTTCCGAGACCGCTCCCACCTTCTTGTTCATTACGAGGTCGCCCGTGTCCATTGTTCCGATGTAGCTGTCCGTCTGCGAGTGCTGCATGCTCTCGGACTCGACGACGACCAGCGGCGGCCAATTCCCCGAGAAGCCGAACATGGCAAGGAAGATCCCTCCGACGAGCGCGAGGGCGACCAGAGCATCGATGGTCGTCTGAACGGCCCCCCTCTCCCTGCCAGCTCGTTTTTCCGACATCATGTTCATGATTATTGTCACTCTATAAATCCATGCCGGGTTGCCCCTTCGAATAGCAAGATAGAAATCCGGTACGTCGCTTCACCTTCGTGAAAGGAGTCGTAGTTCAATGAGCAAGAACCGCAGGATCTCCAAGGACGAGTACTTCATGAACCTTGCCCGCGAGGTCTCTAAGAGGAGCACCTGCACTCGGAGGCAAATCGGCGCGATAATCGTTTCGTCGGCCGGTGAAATCAAAAGCACTGGCTACAACGGCAATCCTCGCGGCATGCCGCACTGTGAAGAGGACGTGGGCTGCATCCGCGACAAGCTCAAGATTCCCTCCGGGACCCGCCTTGAGACATGCACCGCAGTACATGCCGAGCAGAACGCTCTCATCCAGGCGGGAACCAACGCGAAGGACGGCACGCTTTATTCCACAATAGTCCCGTGCCCGATCTGCGCCAGGATGATTATCAATGCGCAGATCAAGCGCATCGTTTACTGTGGCAGTTATTCCGACACCGCCGGTCTAGACATACTCCGGCAGGTCGGGATAGAGGTCGTCAAACTGGACATGGATGATTGACTCGCCACAATCGCCTTTTCTTTCCCCGGCCGCACTGGCGAAAATCGTCAATCCATGAAGCCCAATGCGTATATACTTAAATGATGTGAATATCTGTGCTTCGAAGAGGCTGGTATCTCAGATGGCCGAAGCGACAATTAGCGAAGCTGGTAAGGAAAGGACCCCGATTTCGGGCATTCTCGAGAATATCAAGGAAGCCGAGGCGAAGTCTCGAAGCACTATCAAGGACGCGGAAGCGCAAAAGGAGAAAGCTATCGCTGAAGCCAAGCGAGAGGCTATCGCTATTCGCGAGCGGGCTGCAAAGGAAATCGAAGCCGCCGCGGATCTGATGACGCGAGAGGCGACCTCGAAGATCGAGATCGACAGGAAGAAGATATTTGAGAGCGCAGAGACCAGGGCGAGCAAAGTCCGTTCACAAGCAAACTCGCGAATGGAACAAGCGAGAGAACTTCTCCTCAAGGATTTCATGAGGGCAATTGATGATCAAGCCTGAACGAATGTCCCGGATAGCGATAGTCGGCCCGAGAAAGAAGCTGGACGTGGCGATCCGAAGCTTGTATGAGCTGAATCTTTTCCACATCGTCGATTATGTCTCTGAGGACCCGGAGGTCAAGATCGGCGTCCCGCTCCCGCAGGCCAACGAGATCTCCCAGAAGCTCCTTCGATTGAGGAGCATCGCCAGGGCGCTGCACCTGGATAACTACAAACCGAACAAGAAAGTGACGGTTGGCGAGATCGAGCGCACCACCGCCCAAGCGGTTGTGACGCTGGATCTTGAAGTGACAAAGAAGATCGAGAACCGCCTGACGCTCAACAGCAGGATACGCGAGCTCACGACGCAGAACGACGCCCTCGAGATCTTCAGAGAGATCGGCCTCCCTCTCGATCTCTTCCTTGACTATGAAACACTCAATGTTTACACAGGGGTCTCTCAGGAGTCGATCGATGAACGCATGAAAGCGCTTGGCGCTCCCCTGGAATTCCTGGAGATATCTCACGGGGCAGGATTCGCGTTCTCTGCGTTCTGCAAGAAGAGCGACGCTGGATCCGTTCAAGAGATTTTGAATACTTCGGGATACCAGGAGCTCAAGCCGCCGTATAAATCCGGAGCGGCGGAGGAACACATCCTCGCGAACACCCAGGAGATTGAGAAACTCCAGAAAACCCTGACGAACGAAGAGAGCGCTATCGAGGCGTTGCGTGAAAAATACGCGGCCCTGATCCTGGCGTCTGAGGAACATTATTCCATCGAGATCCAGCAGGCTGAGGCGCCGCTCAGGGTGGCGACTACCCTTAATTCATTCGCAATCGACGGGTGGGTCCCTATCTCCTCAGCCGACTCCGTCAGGCGCACCATGGCCGAGAAGGTCGGTGACGACGTCGCTGTCGAGATGCTGCCAGTACCAAAACATGAGGAGGACGAGCAGGCACCTGTCAAGCTCAGGAACCCGAGGTTCGCGAAACCCTTCGAGCTTTTCGTCGAACTCATGTCGACGCCCCTTTATCGGGAGGTCGACCCCACAATCTTCGTGTTCACCGTCTTTCCGCTCTTCTTCGGCCTGATGATAGGCGACTTCGGGTACGGCGCATGCCTGATGCTGGCTGGGTTCGTGATGTGGAAGAAGCTCGGTAAGGACAGCGAAGGCTGGAGAAAGCTCGGTCTAATCGTTCTTGCCGGGGGTTTGTTCGCCGCGTTATTCGGTCTGCTCCTGTTCCACGATGCATTCGGCCTGCCGTTCCACCCGGTGCTTGACGAGAGAGGGGTTCCGGTGCTCGGTGGCCTGAGCTGGGAAACGACGATGGGGATCTACATACCATTGGGAGAAGCCCCGATGGAGAAGCTCGTGGACGTAAAGGATCTGCTCGCGATCTCTGTGCTGGCTGCGTGGATCCATATGAGCGTCGGTCTCATCCTCGGCTTCAGGAACGAATTGAGCCACAGTCGCAAGCATGCGGCCACGAAGGTGTTCTGGCTCGTGATTCTCTTCGGCCTGTTCGCGCAGATCCTTTTCATGGCGAAAGGATCACCTCTAAGGGATACGCTCTTCATGACCTTCTGTTCGTCATTCGCTGGCATGGTGATCCCGTTCTCGGGGCTGAATCTCTCAATCGTGGCTCTTTCGCTGATTCTCATCGGCGTCGCCGGGTTCTTTGCCCTCCACGGAAAGGGCGCGATGATGGAGCTCATGGAGATACTGTCCCTGCTTTCCAACGTAATCTCGTACACTCGTATCGCAGCAATCGGCGTTGCGAAAGGCGCCATGGCGCTCGCATTCAATTATATCGTCGTCACCTACCTCTTTGCAGGAGGGAACATAATCCTGATCATCGCTGGGGCGTTCGTTCTTGTGCTGCTCCAGCTGCTCGTCTTCGCTCTGGGCTCGCTCTCCGCCGGGATACAGGCCTTGAGGTTGAACTACGTCGAGTTCTTCCTGAAGTTCTACACCGGCGGGGGCGTGAGCTTCGAGCCGTTAGGATATAAGCGCAAGTACAGTGAAAAATCGGAGGTGTGAGAAAAATGGATCCAGGACTGATAGCAATCGGAGCAGGTCTGGCGATCGGACTAGCCGGAGTGGGAACAGGGATAGCGCAAGCGGGTGCTGGCGCGGCCGCAGTCGGCGCGACAGCCGAAGACCCGAAGATGTTCGGCAAAGGCATCATCTTCATGGCGCTGCCCGAGACCATTGTGATATTCGGCTTCGTCATCGCCATTCTGCTCTACGCTGGAATGAGCAACTTCCCAGGATAGACAAAATTTCAGATAGTGGTCTCTATGGGATTGGAGAGAGTCATAGACGAGATACTGGCCGCAGGCGAAGAGCGGCGCCGCAAGATCATCGGAGAGGGAGATGCGGAGAGGCAGAGGATACTCTCTTCCGCGAAAGCGGAGGCCGAGAGCGCCAGGAAGGAACGCATTAGGGAGGTCGAGCGGCGCGCCTCCCTGACGAAGCAGCAATCGCTCTCAAGCGCCGAGCTGGAGGCGAAGAAGAGGCTCCTGAAGGAACAGAACGCGCTGCTGATCCAGGCGAAGGGGGAGGTACTCAAATCGCTCTCCGCTCTGGATGCTGACGCGAGGAAGGATCTCCTGGGGAAACTCAGCAAGATCGCCGCCAAGCAGCTGTCGAAAGGCGTGATCCACTGCAGGAAAGAAGATGAGAAGGTGATCGGCGTTCCTCCAGGCTTCAAGAAGGCGGCCGACCTGAATGCATCCGGCGGCATACTGGCGGAATCCGAAGAGGGCGACTACAGGATGGACCTCACATTCGAGGTCCTGCTCGACGATATCTGGAACAAGGACGTCCAGAAGGTCTACGAGATAATGTTCGGAGGTGCCTGAGGCTTGGCCATATTCGGCGGGAGGAGCAACTACCCGTACATCTGCGCCAGGGTGAAGGCGAAGAAGAGCTTCCTGCTCTCCAAGGACACCTTCAACCGGATGCTGGTCATGGATCTGCCGGCGATAGGCCGCTATCTCGGCGAAACGCAGTACCGTGAGGAGATCTCCGCACTGGGCGCGGAATATTCCGGGGCGACGCTCATCGAGCTCGGGATATCGCAGAACCTTGCGAAGACGTACTCCGACATTCTGAGCTACTCCGTCGGCCATGCCAGGGAGCTGGTATCGGAATACCTGCACAGGTGGGACATCTACAACCTTAAGACGGTCCTCCGCGGGAAGCTCACCAACGCCCCCGTCGACGAGATCAGGGAGATACTCATCCCCGCCGGCTCTTTGAAGCCCGACTTCATCAACCAGTTGATCCAGTCGTCATCTTGGGAGGAATTGATCGATCGGCTCAAGCAGCAGAGCGTCGTGTATGTCGACCCTGACATGCTGAGGAGCTCCATTTCGTCCGGGAAGCTGGCAGCTCTCGAGGACGTCCTCGACAAGGAATATTACTCGTCGCTGTTGAAATCGATAAAGGAGACGACGATCTCGGAAAGGCGGTTCCTGGATTTCATGAGGCGGGAGATCGACATCGTCAATCTGAAGGCTATGTTCAAGCTGAAATCCGAGGGGTCTATCGGCGAATCACTAGCCCAATACTTCGTCCCCGGCGGGACGGAGTTCAAGATGGACAGGCTGACCAAGATGGCGGCGTTCGAGGGGATGAAGGAGCTCATGGACGAGTTCCGCCAGTCGACCTACGCCGAATCGATGCGCGCCGACATCGAGAAGTTCGAGGGGGACGAGGACATCTCATCGCTGCTCAGGGCGCTGGACCGCGTTCTCCTCAATACCGCTCACAAGTTTTCGCATCTTTACCCGCTCTCGGTCCTTCCCGTGCTGGACTATGTCCTCGCGAAGAAGACCGAAGTGGACAACATCAGGATAATCGCAAGAGGGAAGGAATCCGGCCTCAAGACAGAACTGATAAAGAATCTGTTGGTGCTTTGAAATGGACATCGCAGTGCTAGGTGGACCCGACTTCATCGTAGGCTTCCGATTGGCCGGCATAAGGAGGGTCTACGAGACCAACTCCGAGGATTTCGAGAAGAAGGCCCAGGAGATACTGGACAGCCATGACGTCGGCATCATGGTCGTGAACATGAAGGACGTGGACGGGCTGTCGGCAGCCGTCCGGAAGAGAATGATCGACAGCACAACCCCCGTCGTGATCCCTGTCGGGACCGAACCGGGGGACATGAGGGACAAGGTTCGCAGGGCAATAGGGGTCGACCTCTACAAAGGAGAGTGATTCGATGGAAATGCAGAAAGGTCAAGTCAGCAGGGTTTCCGGGCCAGTCGCCGTCGTCGAGGGGATTTCACCCAAGATGAACGATGTAGTGCTCGTTGGAAAGGAGCGCCTGGTCGGCGAGGTCATCAAGCTCATCGGCGACAAGACCGTCGTCCAGGTCTATGAGGACACCTCCGGCATGAGGCCGGGCGAAGAGGTCCTGAACACCGGAGCGCCGCTCCAGGTTGAGCTGGGACCGGGTCTGCTGAGCAGCATCTATGACGGCGTCCAGCGGCCGCTGCCGATATTGAGGGAGCTCATGGGCGATTTCATCAAGAGAGGCGCCCTCGCTCCCGGACTGAACAAGGAGAAGAAATGGCATTTCACCCCGAAGGTAAAGGTGGGCGACGAGGTGCGCGCAGGGCAAATCATCGGAGAAGTCCCCGAGGGCAACATCACGCACAGAATCCTAGTCACGCCGAAAGTCTCCGGCAAGGTGAAGAAAATCACCGAGGGGGATTTCACAGTCGAAGAGACAATATGCGAGCTGGACAACGGTTCGAAGCTGACGATGATGCAGAAGTGGCCAGTGAGGATATCGAGGCCCTTCAATGAGAAACTGCTCCCGGACATACCGCTGATCACCGGGCAGCGCGTCCTTGACATGCTATTCCCGCTCGCGAAGGGGGGCACGGCGGCCATCCCGGGCGGTTTCGGCACAGGCAAGACGGTCATCTCTCAGCAGCTGTCGAAATGGTCAGACGCTCAGATCGTGATTTATGTCGGTTGCGGCGAGCGAGGGAACGAGATGACGGAAGTCCTCACCACATTCCCAGAGCTGGAAGACCCGAAGACTGGGAAGCCCCTGATGGGCAGGACCGTGCTCATCGCGAACACATCCAACATGCCAGTGGCGGCCAGGGAAGCGTCCGTCTACACGGGCATCACGATCGCGGAATACTACAGGGACATGGGCTACGATGTCGCGCTCATGGCCGATTCGACATCCAGATGGGCGGAGGCGATGAGGGAGATATCGTCCCGCCTCGAGGAGATGCCCGGCGAGGAAGGATACCCCGCGTATCTCGCGTCGAAGCTGTCGGAGTTCTACGAGCGGTGCGGCAGGGTCAAGACGCTCGATGGCAGCACCGGATCGATCAGCGTGATCGGGGCGGTGTCGCCGTCCGGCGGCGACTTCTCGGAACCAGTCACACAGAACACGTTGCGCATCGTGAAAGTCTTCTGGGCGCTAGACTCGAAGCTCAGGGAGAGAAGGCACTTCCCTGCGGTCAACTGGCTCACTTCATACAGCCTGTACAGCGGGCAGCTCGATGACTGGTACAGGAAGAACATCAACGCGGACTGGAACGGCCTGAGGCAGTGGGCGATGGAGACTCTGCAGAAGGAATCCGAGCTGCAGGAGATCGTCCAGCTAGTCGGCTCGGACGCCCTGCCTGAAGAGCAGAGGCTGATTCTCGACGTCGCCAGGATGATCCGCGAATACTTCCTGCAGCAGAGCGCGTATCACCCGGTCGACACATACAGCCCTCTGAAGAGGCAGTACGCCTACTTGGATGCGATAAGAATATTCAGCAAACTGGCTCAGAAGGCCATATCGCTCGAAGTGTCGCTCGAGAAGATCGCCGAGCTGCCATGCAGGGCGGACCTGGGCAAGCTGAAGTTCGAAGACAAGATCGACACCGAGCTCCCGAAGGTTGTGAAGGAGATCGAGAAGCAGTTCGCGGAGCTGGGGGTGTGATGAGATGCTGAAGGAATACAAGACGATCAAGGAAATCGCAGGGCCGCTCGTCTTCGTCGAGAAGACGGAACCCATCGGTTACGGCGAGCTCGTCAAGATCACCCTCCCTGACGGCTCAACGAAGCGCGGGCAGGTTCTAGATACATCACGCGAACTCGTAGTCGTACAGGTCTTCGAAGGCACCGGAGGCATCGACCGCGCCTCCTCGGTGAAATTCCTGGGCGAGACGATCAAGATGCCGGTGTCCAAGGACATGCTCGGGCGGATACTCTCCGGTTCGGGGGACCCAGTGGACGGAGGCCCGCCGATCATACCAGAGGACAGACTGGACATCATCGGCGCGGCCATCAACCCATATGCAAGGGACAACCCCTCCGAGTTCATCCAGACGGGGATTTCGACGATCGACGGGATGAATACGTTGGTCAGGGGGCAGAAGCTCCCGATCTTCTCGGGCGCCGGGCTGCCGCACAATGACATCGCGCTCCAGATCGCCCGCCAGGCGAAGGTCCTGGGGAAGGATGAAGAGTTCTCCGTGGTCTTCGCCGCGATGGGAATCACAAGCGAGGAAGCACAATACTTCATGCAGGATTTCGAAAAGACCGGCGCATTGAAGAGGGCGGTCGTGTTCCTCAATCTGGCCGACGACCCAGCGATCGAGAGGCTGATCACCCCCAAGCTCGCTCTCACAACGGCCGAATACCTCGCGTTCACGCGGGACATGCACGTTCTCGTCATACTGACGGACATCACGAACTACTGCGAGGCGCTGCGTCAGATCGGGGCGGCAAGGGAAGAGGTTCCCGCCAGGAGAGGCTACCCAGGATACATGTACACCGACCTCGCCTCGATGTACGAACGCGCCGGAAGGATCAAGGGGAAGAAAGGGTCAATCACCCAGGTCCCGATCCTGTCGATGCCAGGCGACGACATCACGCACCCGATACCCGACCTGACCGGGTACATCACCGAGGGCCAGATCGTGACATCCAGGGAGCTTCACAGAGGGGGGATATATCCGCCGATCGCCGTGGGGAGGTCCCTATCCAGGCTCATGGGACAAGGCATCGGCCAGGGACGGACGAGGGACGATCACCGTGCGCTGTCCGACCAGCTCTATGCTGCATACGCAGAAGGGAGAGACCTGCGCGGGCTTGTCGCAATAGTCGGAAAGGAAGCCCTCTCGGCGAAGGACAGGAAGTTCCTGGACTTCGCAGACACATTCGAAGCGAAGTTCGTGCGCCAGGGGCGCGACGAGGACAGGACGATCGTGCAGACGCTCGACCTGGGTTGGGAGCTGCTATCAACGTTGCCAGAGGACACGCTCACTAAGATAGACCGGACGCTCATCGACAAATACCACCCAGCGCACAAGAAGAAGTAGAGGTAGTTGAAATTGCCAGCGGGAGAGATCCAGCCAACAAGGTCCGAGCTGCTTGAAGTCAACAAGAAGATCCAGCTCACCGTCAATGGACACAAGATCCTCAAGCTGAAGAGGGACGGGCTGATCCTCGAGTTCTTCAAGATACTCGAAGAGTCGAAGGACATCCGCGGCGAAATCGCTGCGAGGTATTCCGCGGCGATGGAGAAGATCGCGGTCGCGAACTGCGTCGACGGCGTGATAGCGGTGCGCTCGGCCGCGCTGGCGATAACGACCGCCCCGAAGATAGAGCTCTTCACGAGGAACCTGATGGGGGTCGTCGTCCCGGAGATAGAATCGACGACGATTCACACCGCCCCTGAGGACCGCGGGTACGGGCTGCTGGGCACGTCGCCACATATCGACCTCGCGACCACCTCGTTCCAGAGGCTCGTCGAGACCGTCGTGAAGGCCGCCGAGCTCGAGACGACCATGAGGCGCCTGCTGGAGGAGATCGAGCGGACGAAGCGGCGGGTGAACGCGCTGGAGTTCAAGGTGCTCCCGGACCTCATCGACAAGAAGCGGTTCATCGAAATGCGCCTCGAGGAAATGGAGCGCGACAACATATTCCGGCTGAAGCGGATCAAGAGGAAGATAAAAGAGGCGTGATTACGAGCATAATCGACCGCTTTATGGACACGCCCGAGAAACGGATGCGGCTCGTGCGCATATTCTACTTCATCGCGACCTGCATGATGGTCATCGGGCTCATCATCATTGTAGTTTCCCTGATCAAGCCAGATATCTTGCCCTAGTTGAACTTCATGACCCGGACCTTACCGGTTCCGAGGTGGACCATGAAAATCTTGCAGGGGTCTGGGACGTGGTTGTGCATCTTCTGGAAGGCGGTCTGCGATTGCCAGGCCGAGGCATTGATCATGACGATCCCTCTGTAGTCGGCCAGCCCGGTGTGGTGGACATGCCCGGTCACGAAGATGTCCGGGACTTCATCGATGACCATGTAGTCCTTTTCCTCAGGGGCGATGGCGGTCCGCTCGCCGTAGATCGGGGCCATGTGGCGCCGCCGGAGCATCTCCCTCATCACATCGATAGGCTTTGAATATTGCAGCCCCTGAACGGCCGGTATCCAGTCGTCGATGCTTCTCCCGTGGTATACTAGTATGTTCCTACCCTCGATCTCGATGCTTGCCGGGTTGCCGACCATCGTGACATTCGAATCGAAGTACTTCTGGATCGCCGGAGGGAGCGCCGGCTGCGGCTCTGCCAGCCTCACCGCGTCATGGTTGCCAGGCGAGGCAATTATCGAGATATCGTCCCTGACCCCCTTTAGGGATTCCGCCAGCGTCTCATACTGCTTGTAGACGTCGTCTATCAGCAGCTCATCCTCCTGGTCAGGGTATATGCCGATCCCGTCGACCAGGTCCCCTGGCATGACGAGATATCTGACATTCTTCGCATCGGCGGATGTTCTCAGCCAGTCGATGAACCCCTTCCACTGGGTCTCCAAGAAGGTATTGCTGCCAACATGTATGTCTCCGGTGAATACCGCCCATGCCTCGGAATCGTTCTTCTTCATCCCTGCGCCTATCGGGACGTCCGGCCTGATTATCTCATCAGCGACTATCATATCCCCGTTCTTGGCGACCTTCCCTACTATGCCGATCACCTCGTCGTTGACGACGAGGTCTCCGAACGCAGGGGATCCCTTGACGGCCAGCACCGAGACGAGGTCTTCTTCATCCTCGATCATCATCAACCTGTGGCCGTTCTTTGTCGTCCTGACTTCTTTGACCATCCCGATCAGGCGGACGTCCCGAGCTGCCTTCTTGGCCTTCGAGATCGAGACGAAGCCCTGCAACTCTCTCCTGCGGATGAGCATCCGCTTGATCGTCCTGTACCTGTCCTGAAAAAGCTTCGCGAAATTGTTGATGTCCCCGATGCAGGTGGAGTTGCCGGTGATGTCCTTTAGGACCTTGAAGTTCCTCGTCTCGCCCTTTTCGATTTTTGTCTTGATGATGAGGTTCAAGTCAGGGGTCAGCGTCCGGACCTCGCTCTTGAGTATGCTCTCGAGATCCCCGAGGGCAAGGATCATCGGCGGCCCGCTCTCAACTCGATAGAGCATGTTCTCCACGAGCTGCATCGCGTTGGGCTGCCTGCAGAGCAAATCGACGGCATCTGGTTCGATGAGAATCCCTCGTTGAGATAGCGCCTCGAGAACCCGCCGCCTCATGCTGGATTACTAAGCAATAGCGACTTTAAATAGATTACCAATGCTCATTGAAGCGATGCCAAAAACTCGTAAAGACGCAGCTGCGGACCGACCGTCTCTCCCTGCTGCTAACGCCTTACTAGAAATGGCTCAAAACTCGTGGGATTATCTCGTAGTTTCGGGTTCGTCCGTTCTTCAACCCGGACGCTCATCGATTACGGGCTTGCGTATATTGCCTGCATTCTTTGAGGATATATTGATTGACGATTCTCAATGTAGATCGATGAATGATTCCCTACATTCGCGCGTCCTACTTTCGAAGGAGGATTGATTTCTACGATCGGTATCTCAAGCCCCAACTTTTCGTTCACCCCTTTCAATGAGGTTCTCGAGCGCATACGAAAGCACTTCGATTTGTGGGAAATCATCTCGGATTTAGAGCATGATTTATCCAAACTAGAGGGGGATATTTCGTACGCTATGGATTCGTACGGTATCAAATTCCAAGTCCATGCACCGATAGCGGATCTGAATATCGGCAGTCCAGCAACAAGATCCCGAAAATTCTCTCTCGATGAGATTCTCGGACTGATCGACATATGTGAGCGCCTTTCGATAAAGACCCTAACCATCCACCCCGGCGTAGCTATCGCCTACGGCGACGAGGTCAAAGAGAGGGTCCGGAACGCCACCAAGGAATCTCTAAAAGCGATCGATCGCAAGATCAAAGGCACGGGCCTCGAGGTGGCTTTGGAGAACATGCCCCCCGCCTCTTGGAGCATCGGCTACGACCTCAAAGAACTCCTGTCGATGATCGACGGCACTAGCATCGGCATCTGTTTCGACACCGGTCACGCGAACATCGCAGGTTCGGTCGACGATTTCCTTCGCGAGAACCTGAGGCTCGTCAACGTTCATCTCCATAACAACGACCGGAGTTTCGACCAACACATGCCCCTCGATGCGGGCTCTCTAGATATCGAATCGATCGTCGGTACGCTTCGCAAGTTCTACTCCGGGAATTTCATCATCGAGTCGCGCGATCTAGATGAAGGGATCCATAGCAAGAAGTGCCTTGAGAAATGGCTCGAATGATGATCTCAATTCTGAGGAACTCCCCGGCCGCGCTTCGCCCAAGCGCTCAGACTCTCCCGAAGGAATCGTCCGAGCCTTATTGAGTAATATATTATGAACATCAACCCCGCCGCGAGCCAAATGAGGACGAAGATGGCAAGAATGACGGTTGCCCCTTCACCGAAGTACCTGGTCGGCACGCTAAGGAAGTCGAATGCGAAGTGGAAAACGATCGCCGCATAGAGCCCTATCCTGACGAAAAGATAGCCGAAGCAGAGCCCGGATATCAGGCTCGGGAATACCTTCCAGATGTCCCATCCCCCTACATGGGCGAAGCCGAACATCGTCGCTGAGAACAATATCAGTGCGCATTCTACGGAACCGAATCTTATCTTCCCTCCCACCAAGTACCTTATCGGGGGCAGGAGCTGCTTTCTCCTGAAAAGTAGATCTATCAAGAGGAGCGGGATCCCGATGAGCAGAATCCTTGAGATTATCTCCTCCCAGACAGAGGCATTCGCGAAACTAAAGACCGACGTCCAAAGCGGGTCGCTCTCATAGTCTGGCACATTAGGACTGACCCCGGTCGATTCAACCAGCAGATAATAGGCGAGGTTCAACACGAGCACAGCGAAGAAAAGCCCCCCGATAGTCAAGATCGTGCTGTGCCTGCCAGGCTTGCCAAGGATCACCTCGTTGGCAGCGGGGAGCAGGCTCTCCCCCATCGAATAGAGATACGATACTAGGATGGCGAGGACGAGGAAAATGAAGTACCCCACGAGGACTACCCCACCGATGCTCAAGATAGGGACCACCGATGGGGTTATCACGAACAGCGAGGTGCTCCTGGTCAGAAATTTCTGCATGATCTCCGGTGTGATCAGGATCATTGCAAAGACGGCGATAGCGAGATAGAAGAACAGTGTGAGGCTGCTCAAAGCGCCGAACTGCTTTAGGCGGCGCTTCAGATTGGCGATCGATCTATCCCTCTGCTCCCTCCTGGCCCTTATCGGGTCCCAGGGCGGCTGGTATTGCCAAGGGGTCATGTCGATCGGCGGCTGCTGCACCGATGTCTGAGGTACCGGTTCAGGCCGCACCATCGGTGGAGAGTCTGGCTCTGAAGGAAACCCCATGCCATGGTGTAGTCATGAGTCCACTATTTTACCATTCTTACTAAACGGCTCTGTAACAATTCGGGTGATTACATGTAGTACGCACTGAGAACATCAAATTCGCATATCAACAGTGGATGCTAATCCGCTCGCTGGTCTTCCGTCTCAAAGATCCCCTCCCGAACGATGCGAAGTTCCTCATGGGGGATTTTCGCTTCGCCGTGAACAACGCGATACGCCTCGGGGTCCATTCGAACGTGACGTCGAAGTTTGCATTATCTAAGCTGGCATATAGGGACCTCAGGAAGGAGCATCCGAACATGTACGCCCAGCACCTCGTATCTGCATTTGAGGTCGCCGGGAGCATATTGAAGAACCATCGAAGAAAGCTCAGAAAAAAGCTTCCGGCTCAAATCCCCTTCGTCCGAAGGTTGTTCATGAAAACGGAGAACCAGGCGTACAAGCTCGATCGGGAGAACGGGATCATCGACCTGCCCATCAGGGCAGGGATTCATGTCAAGCTCAGACTGGTCATGAGCGAGTATCATCGGAGGTATCTCGACGACGAATCGCTTTCTCTCGGCTCTCTGACCATCCTCCCAGACAGGGTCATCGTCGCGATTCGGAAGCACCCTCCAAAGACATATGTCCCGGAGTCGGTCGTATCGCTCGACACGAACGAGCGCAGCCTGGACGGTGTTCTGGCGAAGGATGATAAGATAGCGGCAGTCGTCAGAGCGGAGTTCCCTGAGATCTCGGTGTTACAGAGCATCCATCACGATAGACGAAGGAGGCTGCAGAAGAAGAAATCGCACGATAGGCGCACGGCGAAGAGGCTGTGCGCGCAGGAGGGGAAGAGGGAGCATCACCGGATCGATTATAGAATGCATGAGGTCGCGAACGCAGTGCTGTCGTTCGCCGAGGAGCGGAAATCGATGATTATTCTTGAGGATCTCACCGGAATCAAGCCCCGTAGGGATAAGAGACTCAACCGTCGGATCAGCATGTGGCCTCGTCGGAAATTGCATCAGATAATCGAGTACAAGGCCGCTTGGCGCGGCATCCCCGTAGTCAAGGTCGATCCGCGATACAGCAGCAGGAAGTGCCCGGTGTGTGGGAGGATACAAGATTCCCGAAAGGGCGCTGAGTTCGTCTGCGGATGCGGCTGGCACATGAATAATCATATCAACGCCAGCATAAATCTGCTGCAAACAGCCGCCTCGAAGAAGGCGGCAGGGGGTCTACGGTTCGACCCCCGGCGCGTTCCAGCATGACGTCGTGATGGTCCTCTGCGGTCCTGGAAGGACTGTACGGCCGGAGCCGAATGGAACGAGTGGCATTCGGGCGGTGGCATGAACGTCGTCACCCGATAATGTTACAGAACCTTACTAAACGATTCCCGCTAGGCAAGGCCGGCCGGGTGATATTGACGACTTCGCCGTGTCCTCACGCCCCTGGCACGCAACGGACACCATCAGAAATCCAGACCACAAAATATAAGTCATAACCATTTGATATTGCGGGCGATATCTGTCATTCGGGGTGAGCCACTGTCAACTGAAGGCGCATGCGAACGGACCATCAAGCTCAGGCGCGACGAGCTTATCGCGACCAAGAAGCTGTACGAGACCGTGATGACCTTCGCCGCTCATGGATTGTTTTACAGGTCCGGCAGACTGATCGGTGAGAGGATCGCCAAGCAGATCGGAACCGACGTGGACAACCTGAAGGCCTACCTCATCGAGGAAGGCTGGGTCCTGGATATCGATTTCGAAGGCGACACAGTGATCGCCAAGGGGGCCATCGAGGCCGTCGAATCCGACGTCCCGACGTGCCACATGCTTAGAGGCTTACTGTCAAAATTCTTCGAGGAGAAGATCGGCCGCGACGTCTACTGTCACGAGAGGAACTGCCAGTCGAAGGGAGACGAGTATTGCGTCTTCTCATTGGACGCGGAGATGGTGAAATGACCAGGAAGACTTCGGGCATCCCTGGATTGGACGGGATGATGATGGGAGGATTCCCGGACCCATCGGCCATCCTCGTCGCCGGAGAGCCCGGTACCGGCAAGACAACGTTCGCCGTGCAGTGCCTCTTCCACGGCGCAAGCCAGGGGGAGAAAGGCCTCTACATCACCGCCATCTCGGAACCGCAGTGGCTGGTCCAGAAGTTCCTCTCGTCGTTCAACTTCTACAACCAGGAACTCGTCGAGAGGGAGATCGTCTCGTTCATCGATATCGGTCCGTCACTGATGAAGAACCCGGGGGAGATGCTCAACATCATCAAGAAGAAGATCGAGCAGTTCGCCCCGCAGAGGGTCATCATCGACCCGATAACGCCCATCTGCGAGCTTCTGCAGTGGCGCGGAGAGACCAGGGAGTTCATGCACGAGCTGTTCGCGTTCCTGAAGGCGTACGGATGCCTGTCTTTGATCACGGCCGAGATGTCATACGACGACATCTCCCATAGCCTTGAAGGCTACATGGTGGACGGCGTCATCGTTCTGTCCTATCCAGAGGAGGAGAAGGTTCGCAGGAAGTTCCTCGAGGTGCTGAAGATGAGGGGAACGAAGCATACGACCGGGAGGCAGCTCATCGACATCACCGACGATGGCCTCGCGGTGCAGGCCGGATTGAGATAGGCGGAGGCTGTCAATGCACTCTCCCAGCAGCAAGATCCACGCTGGGCACTCGTACCTTTTCACAGACGACGGCGTACCTGGCGCCTTCGCGGCGCTCAGGTATCTGCTGGTCACGGGGCACAGGGGGCTCGTCCTGTCAAAGACCCAGCCAGACAAGATTCCGCCCCGCTACGACATAGACTGTCCGATTATCTGGATAGTCAGCAAGCCGCCGCCCGGTGGCAAAGCGATCACAGTGGATCCGGAACGCCTCGGGAGAGTCTATTCCATGATCGGCGACTTCGTGAAGAACAACCCGGGCGCGGCCGTTCTCCTGGAAGGCCTGGACGTTCTTATTAAAAAGAACGATTTCCCCTCGGTGATGAAAGCCCTCCAGATGATAAACGAGTCCATCGCGATTTCGAAATCGATATTCCTCCTCCCAGTCGACCCAAAATTCTTCAACCCCCAGGAGTTCAGTTTCCTGGAACGGGAGATCCCGCTGTTCGAGTACAACGTCGACCTTCTGTGAGCCGGCGGTGACTGCAAATCTTATTGCCGAGAATCGCGTTAGGCCGGTTGTGGCACCAAAAAGGAAGGGTCGTATCCACGTGTACACCGGCGACGGCAAAGGGAAGACTACCGCGGCCTTTGGGCTCGCAATGCGCGCAGCCGGGAGAGGGCTTTCAGTTCTTATCATCCAGTTCATGAAAGGCCGTTCAGAGTGCGGCGAGGTTATTTCCGCAAAGCGCCTGCCAGGGATCCGCATAGAACAATTCGGGACTGAGGATTTCATCGACGCGGATAAGATTTCCGATAAGGACCGTCGTCTCGCCGTGAAAGGTATGGAACGCGCGAAGAAGGCGATGCGCAAGAAAGAAGCGGACCTGCTCATTCTGGACGAGATCAACGTAGCCGTGCATTTCGGCCTGCTGAGCGCGGAGCAAGTGCTCGAACTTTTCGACGCGAAACCATTTGGCATGGAGCTGGTGCTCACCGGAAGATACGCCGAGCCAGCAATAACCAGGCGCGCGGATTATGTCACAGAGATGAAAGCCAAGAAACACCCCTTCAAATCCGGGCAAGAGGCGAGGGATGGGATCGAGCGCTAGTGCATGTCTGCCAGGGTCGTCTATTAATTTTCATTCTTCGTTGCAGCTTCGACGAGCAAGAACCTTATCTCCTCGTTCGTGAAGGTCGTGTTCTTTCTCAAGCCGTCTTCGTCCCTTTCCCTCAGCATAGTGAGGATCATCGGCGAACCCCTCGACATCACATGGATCCGCCTGAACGCCTCGTCCGGGATCTCCGCATTTCCCAAGAGCACTCTCGCCGCGTCATCAGGCAGGCCTTTCAGGGTCATCTCCTGCGCTGCTCCTGAATCGAGATGCTCCTTCCGGTAGAACCTGCTGTATGAAGGCGTCGAATCCCTGCACGTGACGATGAGCTTCGCGCCAGCGACCCGCCCGGTCAGGTCCGAAAAGAATTCGGTCACATTCTCATCGACATCGAAGTAGCCGTCCGCGACGATCAACGTGTTCACGCCGGCGCTCGACTCCAGTATCGTCTCCGGCTTCGTATGCAGAAGCTTTGCGAACGCGGCGACCCGCTCCTCAATGCTCGCCCTCGTCCGATGCTTTGCGAGCGATATCCATAGCACGTTCCATTCATCGAGCATCTCGATGAAGTGCTTCACAAGGCAGCTGGTTCCGATGCCCTTCGCTCCGTATACCGCAAGAACGATCGACCTTGACTTGAGGAATCTCTTCATCTTCTCGAGCGCTTCCTCGCGATCCAGGAAGCTTACGGCCTTCGGAGAGTCAGAGAAGTCCGTGATTCCGGTTGTCGCGACGAGGTCGAGGTCGATGTACTCCTCCTCCCCTGTGAGGTGCAGCACGTCTATCCTCCTGTGGAATGCATTCTCCAGCTGCTCGACCGTCATCCCTTGTACGACGGTTCCCTGGATCTTTGCCGGGATCACAAGCGAAAGCATCCCCCTCTCGATCTGCCTCGCTCTCTCCGATCCGCGCGGGGTGATGAGATAGACTTTCATTCGCTTCCCGCCGTCCTTGACATGCCTTTTCCCCTCCTCCAGGAAGCCGTCCGATATGAGGTCCTTCACGGCCCGCGGGACATGGCTCCTCAGAATCCCGACCGCCTCCGATATCCCTTCTTGACAGACGCCGCGCGGGACGGTGTCGGATCCCCTGTCGAACCTAATCCTAGACAGGTGTATCAACACCCTCTCTGCAACTGAGAGTTGGAACAGCGGAGTCTTCGAACGCTCGTTCGACATCACTGCAAGATTGGTCTTAGGCGTAGATAAAGCCCACACCGGAGAAATCGCAATGCGAGACGATTTCAGGGAACCCTTGCCGCACACGCGAGCCCCGGCGATGCCCCGGTATCGGGTGCTTACCACAGCATGTTTATATATCCTCCCGGCGGTAAATGAGTCCTGCGTCAGAGAGATTGTTCAAGGTCGGTGGAAGTTGTGATCAGCCCGCAGATAAAATTCAAGAAGAAGTGGTCGGACAACAAAGGCGTATCCGAGATCATCGGAACAATCCTAATGCTAGCCATCACGGTCGTGCTGTTCTCCAGCATCATGGTCTTCGTCACGAACATGCCGACGCCGATTGCGAGGCCGACCGCCGATTTCCTCTCAAACCTAGATATCTCAACCGATCCTCCTACCCTCACTCTGACCCACAACGGGGGCGAAGCTCTGAATGATTACGAGACAGTAATTCTCGTGATTATTGACGGGACAGTGAGGACACGTTATTTTGATACCGGTACCTCAACTTCTAAATGGAGTATTGGTGAACCCTGGTCTTTCACTGGGTTCCATAATTTTGGATCAAACACATCGCTCGAAGCGATGATCGTCGATATGCATTCTAATTCGCAGATCTGGGATGGGAAGATCAGCTCCGGGACCGGAGACAATGCTCCGGTCATCCTGCAGCGTTGGACCGATGGCAACCCAGACACCCTGACCGTCGACCCCGTCGTGCCAACGGATCGTAATCCCGCCTTCGCCCTCAATGTCAGAGTCACCGATATCGACGGTTTCTCCAATGACCTTTTGACGATTGAAAACGGGATGCTTTACACAGGACCGAGTACGACAGAGGGTGTTTGGCTCGAAATTCCCTGGGCGTCATCAATAGCACCCCCTCCTGTGACTTCACCTATGGCACGAACTAGCAGCTCAGGCGGCATCTGGACATTCAACTTCCCCACATTCAGTAATGCCAGTTTATACGATGGCAAACCTGCGTTCATACACGCTAAGCATCACGGTGGCACTATAGATGTCATACAGTCATTTATCTTCTCTATTGATCAACCAGATATTACCAACGATAATACTGTTAACAATTACACAACCAATTACAATGGCACTAATCCGACCGGTTTTACAGGATTGCCCGATTGGCTGAAATATTTCAATGGAGGGCAAGGCTGGATACTCCTTCCAGAGGCCAAGAATAAGGCTGGTGCTCTTACCGATTTACCTGACTATAACAACCCGAGGCTGAATTGCACCTTCAAACAAGGGGACAAATTGTGGTTGTTTATCGGAAGCCTATCCCTTTCAAACATAAATGAAAAGAATCAGATCTCGATAATTTCCAGGGCGACCGGAGTGACGCAGAGCGGCTCATCGCTTAATCCAACTTTCATATTCACATCAAGCCCGCAATCGGGGAACGCCTACATCTATCAAGCCAAGCTGATTAGCAGCCAACTCGACCCCGGCGCATATGATCTCAAGATACTACTCTCAAGTGTGGTTCCAGAGGGTTCTGAACCCAATCAATTTACGCAGACAATTCCTCTTTTCCTTAATTCTACGACCGGTTATGTCTTCATGCCAACGATAAATGTATATGGTAATTCAGCAAGAACTTCCCTTCTTGGTGATATACTTGCCAATCCAATTGATATATCAATTTTTTCGAAGGCCATAATCTGGGTAGAGATTTCCGTCCTCAACGCCCCCTCAGCGGCACCTCCGACTCCAACTCAGGTGTCACTCACCGATGTCACTATCACTGATATGGGTGGAAGGCTCAATCAATATGGCAACCCTCCTTCAACTGTTGCCGGGATTAGTCAAGTTGGTGCAGATCCAACAAAGAGTACCTATTATTTCTCAATCGACATCAGACTTAGAAACGGCGAGGCCTGGTCAAAAGGATTAGCCTCCTATTCGCTGAGCGTTGGTCAATTGTACGATCAGAACGAAGGAGTCTATTCGATCAGTCTGCCGATATGGATAAACTCGCCATTAAATGTAAAGACCTATGTTGTCGCAACTGACGGATTCGGTTGGGGGAAGTCTGGCCCCAGTTCTTCAACCGCCCATTATGATTATCTATTCCAAGTCAACAACAACAAATTCTTCACGACCAAGATTCTGGACGGAATAGATGAGACGTCAGGCGGTGGCGCCACCGTTGGAACCATAATCATGTACAAAGTGCTCTACTTCGATGTCGACGAAGATGGCGACAGGGACGTATTGGCCGCCGTTAAGTTTGGAGACAATTACGGCTTATTGCTCTACATAAATCACATGAATGAATATGGGACATGGGAAACTAGGTCCGTCCTCCCCTATACAGATACAGACACAGATGGCGAAATCTTGTCAATGGCCTATGGGGACGTCGATGGCGACGGAACCAACGACTGGATCGTTGCCAATGCAAAAGGGAATGTGTTCCTTTACAGAAACATTTTCCCCACCTCTGCAGGCGTGGTCCCAGTATTTACACTAAAGGCATACTTTACAGAAATGAAATTGAGAGATATTGATGGCGACGGAAAGGCCGATCTGATTGCAATGGGAAATCCCGCAATGACCGGCTTCGCTCCAGCCGACATAAAGAAGGCACAGAGGGGCGGTTCTGAATCTCGCCTAACGGCAATCAACGCTTCTACCCTTCTGAGCGTGAACAATCCTACAACGTATCTTTGGAAGAGCGAAAAAATATACATGCAAAATTTCGCTGTCGGTGATATCGACCATAACGGCAGTACGGATATTGCAGCTTCCTCCGTCGACAGTCTTACAGCCCCTACAGCGGGAGCAGGAGTCATCTGGTATGATCAAGCGCCCACACAAGGTTATGCTTATACTGCTGCCGACGACACAACCCACTCAACTTATCTGACATCTGGCACCCATATCAACCTCGGAAATACTTCTGCCAGCTATGACCCCACACTTTCAGGCGATCTCAACTACGTCGAACTAACAGAACAGAAGGACGCCTCTCTGAGTTACACTCTCACGTATATGTGGAAAGTAACCCCAACATCATCCATTGGCATAAACAGAAACCTCATGCTTAGGATTTCTGCAATTACGAGCGCAACAACCGAACGATTCAATTTCTATTATTCCACCGAAGCAACCCCCGTGCACTGGACATTCCTGTATTCGATACCTCGAACTGGTTCATTGCCAGATGTGAAATTGCCGACTGATACAACCGGCTCTATATGGGTCAAAGTGACGGATAATTGGACAGCAGGCGATACCTCGATCCAGGACAAAATCACTTTGAATACGGTAGGGTGCTACTGGGTTCGATCCGTTTCCTTTGGCACCTCCCATCTTATATACAACACGACCATCAATTGGGGCGCAATAGACATAGGCGATGCAGATGGAACCGGCTACCTAGAGGTAGCCATCGGGAAGAAAAATGATGCCAAGATGTGTCGTTGGAACGGGGCGTCGTGGGATATCATACAGATATCCACCACTGTAAATCCAACGTACCCGATTGGCACATATTCCTCTGCAGGAGGGACGAATTTCATTTTCACCGACGTCAACGGCGATGGCAGGGCTGATTTGGTCTCGACCGAACTCTACCTGACCTATAACTGCGTTGTTGTCGAATGGATCAACTTAGAGACATCTTTCAATAGGATAGAAGTCAAGAATCTGTATACCACATTCGGCAACTCAGCCATGAGAACGATAAAGGGGATCGCTGTCGAAGATATGTACGGTTAGGACTTTCAAGAATCAGCGAATCTGGAAACCCCCCTCCATTCATTCTACTTTATTGATTCCACTAAAAGTGCCCTCACTCCCTCGGCGCGCTCGGTATCTAACACGGCAAGGATCTTCTTTTTGGATACGGAGGCGAGCTCGGTGAGGTCTTTCGCCATGAATCTCTCTCTTTCTTTTTCGAGCTCCCTGAATCCATAAAGGTTGTTCACCTTCCTGTCCCAGACCTTCACGAAATCGGCCGGGGTGTCTGCACGGAAACTCTTGAGCTTCAATAGGTTGAACCTCGTCGTATGCCTGAAAAGCTCCGATCCGGAGACAAGGGCGCAGTAGGCGGTCGTATGGGTCTCATCGTCCATGTCCACACCGACGAGCTCCAATCGGTTGTTCTCCGCCTCCTCAAGCCCCGCGAGGAAACAAGGCGGGGGGAGGAAAACATCGCCGAACCTGGATAGTTTCTGGGAATAGAGTTCTTCATACCGGCTCATCTCAACCTCGTAGGGCTCCTTGATGTAGTCCCTGAGCCCATCGATCTCCTCCTTCGAGACCGACATTGCGATGAGATCGGGCTTGACCTCCTGGATTGCCAGCTTGACCCTTGTCGCCTCCGACTTCAAGCCTCGGACGACGTCGACGAAGTAGATCCTCGACCCTTTGACTGTAATTGCATCTCGCTCTTCCATGAGACGATCAGCCGCCTTCCTTGCTTCGCTCTCTTATGATGTCCAA
>Ga0315277_10002119_pt1 | contig 27923 bp, 24 predicted proteins | sample YL17G05_15_MG_FD_203695 | JGI IMG/M metagenome (GOLD analysis project Ga0315277, IMG submission 203695) | Sediment microbial communities from Yellowstone Lake, YNP, Wyoming, USA - YL17G05_15 | ecosystem: Environmental > Aquatic > Freshwater > Lake > Sediment | place: USA: Wyoming | collected... | reverse complement strand
GAGGTGGGCGGCATCCCGGTGTGTGCCGAGATCAAGGGCAATCCCGCCACCGCCGACATCGAGATCATCGTGGTCAGCGCCCACGCGGATAACGAGTTCATCGCCGACGCGCTTGCTTCCGGCGCCAGCGATTTCATCCCCAAGCCGTTCCAGCCGAATGACCTGGTCCGGAGGGTGAAGCGGGCGTTGGAGGCGCAGGTTCCGGCATAACCTGCTCCCATTTGACAGGCGCTGGTTGCCGCGAGAACGCCGGCGCCACCGTGGTGGGGGAGGGTCACTAACTGATGAGGCTCGACGAATGACGTCTTCGCTGCCTCCCTGGCACGCGCAGCCGATTCCTGCGGCCCTGCTTCTGCTCTGGGTGTTCGTCCTGTACCTGATCCGTTTCGCTTCCCCTTGGCGATGGGTGGCGGTGGCCCTGGCGGTGCTTCTCGCCGACCAGGCCACCAAGGCCCTGGAGCCCCTTTTCCTCACTCCCCAGGGGGGCGCCAGCGCGCTCTTCCTGCTTGGTGGATGGGTGCGGGTGGACTACCTGTGGAACGGCGAGCAGGGGTTCGGAGACGCGTACCCCTACCTGCTCCCCCTGACTCTTCTTTGCGCCGCCGGGCTGCTGTGGTTCTATCGCTGGCTGGGCCGGGAACGCTATCGCATGTCGGCGCCAATGGAGGTCGGCTGCGCGCTGGTGCTGGGCGGGCTCCTCGGCATTCTGGTTGACAGGATCCGGCTCGGCTACACCGTGGACTTCCTCCACTTCGGCCGGCGAGGGCAGTTCGTCTACAACCTGGCCGACCTGGCGGTGTTCGCGGGCGGGGTGGTGCTGTTGGTGCGGGTGGCGCATTTTGCAGTGACCACCAGAGGAAGAGGGCTCCCGCTGGCGCTTGCCCCCGCCGGACTCGCGGCCCGCGCCCGGCCTTCCCGCAGGCAGCGGCTGTGGATTCCCGCCGCGCTGGTGCTGGTGACAAGCGTGGCGCTCTGCCTGCTGTGGCGTGCCGCGGCACAGCCACGGCGGCCTCCCCTTCACGAGGCCGCCGCCCCTGGTGATGCCCGCGAGGTCAGGCGGCTGGCAGCATGGTGTTCGCCCTGGCGCTCACCGTCGTTCTCGGCCGCGGATTCTGTTGCGCGTCAGCGGCCGGCCTTGCTGCGTGTGCGGCGGGGCGGCCGGCCGGCCACCGGGAGTGTTGACAGCCTTGTGACACGGACCTAATATCGAGACCGTAGGGGCACGGCATGCCGTGTCCCTACCTCCGGACCACGCTACGCTCCAGGAGGCACTCGTGCCCGAAGCCCAATCCGAGATCCTCATCCCCGCGCCGCGGGCGCGGGTCTATGAGTTGGCCAAGAACGTCGAGCGCTTCCCTGAGTTCCTGCCAAACGTCCAGCAGGTCACCATCCGGGAGAGGGATGGCGGCCGCACGGTGAGCGAATGGGTCGGCCTCGTGCCCGAGTTCAGGCGCACCATCAAGTGGACGGAAGAGGACATCTGGGATGACGCCGCCCACTCCTGTCGCTTCCGCTCTCTCGCGGGCGACTGGGACCTCTATCAGGGCGATTGGACGTTCGCGGAGGAGGGTGACGGGACGCGGGTGCGCCTGCGCATCGAATACGAGTACAACGTGCCGCTGCTCGGCCCGCTCATCAGAAAGCTGCTCCACAAGCTGGTCCAGCGCAACGCGCAGGAGACGCTGGAGGGGCTGCGCCGGCAAGCCCTGGGGGAGAAGTAGCATGGCGAGACAGCAGGAGATCGTGATCGTCGGCGCCGGCCCCGCCGGCATCTTCGCCGCCCTCGCCCTGTCCGAAGCAGGCGGCGCTCACGTCCGCGTGTTCGAGAAGGGCCCGGACATTGACGAGCGCCTCGCCAACTCCCACGGCCGCGGCCGTGCCCGCGACCCAAACTGGCTGCTGTCCGGCTGGGGCGGAGCAGGCGCTTTCTCTGATGGCAAGCTTACGCTTTCCCCCGAAGTGGGCGGGCAACTCGCTGCCTACCTGTCGCATCGGGAGGTGGAGGCCTTGCTCGCGGACGTAGACCAGATGTGGCTCCGCTTCGGCGCCCCGGCGGAGCTGTACGGCGCCGACGAAGAAGCCATGTCCGTGCTCGCCCGCCGCGCCACCCGCGCCGACCTGGAGTTCATCCCCGCCCGCATCCGCCACCTCGGCACAGACCGCTGCCCGGTGGTGCTGCGAGAGATGCGCCGCGCCCTCGGCCCAAACGTGGAAGTCCACGCCAACGAGGAGGTCCTCCACGTCACCGTCGAGAACGGCAAGCTCGCCGGCGTGGAGACGGCCAGCGGCGACCACCACCCCGCCGACTACGTGATCCTCGCCCCCGGCCGGGAGGGGTCGAGGTGGTTTGCCGAGGAGGGAGCAAGGCTAGGCCTGAGCCGGGTGGACAACCCCGTGGACGTGGGCGTGCGGGTGGAGGTGCCGGCGGAGGTGATGGCCGACATCACCAGCGTCGCCTACGAGTCCAAGCTGATCTGCTACCCCAAGACCTTCGACGACCGGGTGAGGACCTTCTGCATGTGCCCCTACGGAGAAGTGGTGAAGGAGTACAGCGAGGGCATCGTCACCGTCAACGGGCACAGCTACGCGGACAAGCGCACCAGCAACACCAACTTCGCCCTCCTGGTCACCACCCGGTTTACCGAGCCCTTTCACGAGCCCATTGCTTACGGTCGCTACCTCGCCAGCCTGGCGAATCTGATCAGCGATGGAGTGATCTGCCAGCGGCTCGGCGATCTCCGCTCTGGGCGGCGCTCCACCGCCGAGCGCATCACCCGCGGCCTGGTGCAGCCGACTCTCACCAGCGCCACCCCCGGCGATCTCAGCTTCGTCCTCCCTCACCGCTACCTGTCGGGAATCCTGGAGACCCTGGAAGCGCTCGACCGCTTCGCCCCGGGGGTCGGCTCCCGCCACACCTTGCTCTACGGGGTGGAGGTGAAGTTCTACTCCGCCCGGCCCAAGCTGAGCGCCTGCCTGGAGACGGAAGTGGCGAACCTGTTCGCGGTAGGCGACGGCGCCGGCGTCACCCGCGGCCTCATGCAGGCCAGCGCAAGTGGAGTGTTGGCGGGGAGAGAAATAGCGAAGCGCCTCGGCGCGGCCCGGTAGGGCGGACTTCTAGTCTGCAACGTGCGGCACGCCCCTAGGTCCGCCTGCGGTGGCCGGGATGGCGGCCTCGCAAACCACGAGGCCTAGCCACTTCCAGCGTGCGCCCCCCGGCCCCTAGTCCCCAGTCCCTAGTCCCCAGTCCCCAGTCCCCAGTCCCTAGTCCCCAGTCCCCAGTCCCTAGTCCCCAGTCCCTAACCATGGTCGGGGTGGGCAGATTTGAACTGCCGGCCTCACGGTCCCGAAGGAACGGCATTACCGGATTTCGACAGACTCGGCCGGCAGGCGGGTGAGCTCGCTCACCCATGCCTGGTGCGGCTCCTGAAGGCGCCTGGAGTGCAGCCATAGTGTTTGACGAAGTGGCGGTGCAGGTGGGGGAGGTCAACGAAGCCGGCCTCTCCGGCGACTGTCTCGATGGGGAGGTCGGTGGCTGTCAGCAGACCCTGGACGTGACCCAAGCGGGCGCGCAGGGCGAATCTCTGGAACCCGACTCCCATGGTCTGGGAGAAGACACGGTGGAACTGTCGGCGGCCGAGGCCGCACAGGCCTGCCGCTTCCGACACGGTGATGCGTCGGCCCGGCTGTTGCTGAAGCGCAGCAACCGCGGGCATGACCCGCTCCAGGCTGTTCGCGTGAAGCTTGGGGGCGGCGCCGGCGTTCTCAGGGCAGTGCCAAGAGCGGTAGAGGATGGTCAGCAGCCTAAGCAGGCCCGCCCGCACAGCCGTGACCCACGCGTACTGCTGGTCCTGGATTTCTGTCCATAGCTCGCGCGCGATCGCCACGACCTGCTCTCGCATCTGCGGACCATTCACGCGCGGCCGGCGATGAGGAGCAACCGCGAACGCGCTCAGCCAGGAGGCGTCGCCGATAGTCTCGCCGGCGAGAAGCTCGGGCAGGAAGTTCATCATGACGATCCTGGTCTTCTCGCGGACGACCTCCCAGCCGTGTGGTTCCCACATGGGGATCAGCCAGACATCTCCGGGCAAGGAGCGGAACGAGAACTCCTCGGAGAAGCGCCGTTGCTCCCCGGCGAGCACTACGCCCACCTCAAGGGCGTCATGGATGTGGGTGTCGAGCGGCGCCGCGGCCAGGGTCTGGGCCTCGGCATAGATCGGCGCGGCCGCCGGGTAGGGCATCCGATCACGCGGGGCCTGCGCAAGCCACTCGTAGTGGCTGGAGAGGAGCCCCCTTGGCAGCCGGGGGCGCGCCGTGACTTGCGGCTCTCGTCCCCGTCTCCTCATGACACAATTGTACAGAAACAAGTCCCACCTGTGAATAGCCCTCAAACCATCTCCGCTGGATAATAATGATGCGGGGCGCCGAGGCCCCGCAGAAAAGGGAGGTGAGAGCAGGCCAGCAGGGCGCGCCGCACGCGGCGGCCACAGCGCCCCGGCAAATCCTCAGATGTCGCGCCAGATCCTAGCGAGGAGAAGGAGGAGTCGATGAGCGTACCACGCGTTGGCTTGTTGGTATTGTTGTGTCTCAGTCTCATGCTGCTGGCAGGGCAGGCTTTTGCCACCAGCATCTATCTCTCACCGACTGGCAATGATACGACCGGCAACGGGACGATCAGTAGCCCCTATCGCACCCTGACCAAGGCCGCCACCGTCGCGGTCGCGGGCGACACCGTCTACGCCCGGGGCGGTACCTACTCCGCCTCGCGCAATGAGTACATCGCGTGCAGCGGAACCGCCGGGAGCCCGATCACCTTCACCAACTACCCCGGCGAGAAGGCGGTCTTCGACGGCACCGGGGCCACCTTTGTGGACTGGGATCAGATCATCCTGATCGAGAACTGCAGCTACGTCGTGCTCGACGGCTATGAGTTCAAGAACGCTCTCCCCACCACCGTACACGCGGATGGGATCAACTGCGCGGGGATCTCGAACGTGACGGTCCAGAACTGCATCGTGCATGAGGTCGGCGAGAATGGGATCATCTGCCGCGGGAATAACGTCACCCTCCAGAACAATGAGATCTACCGCGCGGTGCTCACCAATCTGAACGGCGCCATGGGCTCCTCCGGCTGGGCTTGCGGTATGGCCACGGCCAGGACTGGCAGTGCTGCGTTTGCCAACGCCACCTTTCGCAGCAACTACGTCCACGATGTCTGGGGGGAGGGCATCAACGGCCTGTGCTCGGACGGAACCCTCATGGAAGGCAACAGGGTGGTGGATTCCTACAGCGTCAACTACTACCTGGACAACGCGAAAAACGCGGTGGTCCGCAACAACGTCGCCTACAACACCCCCACCGGCGAGCACCGGCGCAATGGGAACCTCCCGAATGGCCTTTTGATGGCCACCGAGAGGTACAAGGGTTGGACCGCCGTGAACTCCGACAACATCCAGATCTACAACAACCTGTTCCAGCGCGTCTCCACGGGGATCAGCTTCTGGCAGTCGAACGGGGACTACCACAACCTGAAGATCTATCACAACGTTATCGTCGCCCCCGAGTCGGGCGGCTTCACGATCGATTCCGCCTCCACTACTGTCGGCAATGAACTGAAGAACAACATCATCTACGGCAGTTGCAGTATCGCCAACCCGAGCTACTGGGTGACCTCCTACAATGACTGGCCCAACGGGGTGCCCAGTGGCTCGCACCCGAACAGCTTTGCGGCCGACCCGCTGTTCGTGAACCCGGTGCAGACCGATATCCCGAACGGGTTCAAACTCGGCGGCAGCTCTCCCTGCATCAATGCGGGAACTGCGGTCGGCATCACCACGGACTTCTTCGGGACGACGCGCGACTCCCAGCCCGACATCGGGTTCTACGAGTATGTCGGCGGTCCGGCTCCTCCGGTGGCCAACTTCACCGGCAACCCGACCTCCGGCGCCGCGCCGCTGACGGTGATGTTCACCGATCTCTCAAGCGGCAGCCCGACCTCCTGGTCGTGGAGCTTCGGGGACGGCGGCACCTCCGCCGCGCAGAGCCCGAGCCACGGCTATGCCGCGGGTACGTTCACGGTGTCGCTGACCGCGACCAACGCGCAGGGCTCGGACGGCGAGACCAAGACCAACTACATCACCGCGGTCCAGGCGCAGGCCTATACCTGCGCCTCCCTTACGGTTAACAAAGGCACCCTCAAGTCCGGGGATCACACCAGCGTGCACAGCTCGGACAACGTCTATCTGGTAATCGGCTCGGCGAAGGTGAGCAACAAGCAGACGGCGACGGTCAGCTACACCTTCACCACGGGCCTGGGTTCACTCTCCTCCCTCGTCGTAACCGTGGAGGGAAAAGTGAGTGCGGGCACTCAGCCGCTGACAGTGTACGCCTACAACTACTCCACCTCGACCTGGACTTCCATCGCCACTGGCACCCTGACCACCACGGACAGCACGGTGACGCCGACCGTCTCCAGCCCGGCGAGCTACATCTCGGGCGGGACGGTGCAGGTTCAGGTGAAGGCCGGCGGCTCCGGCAGCACCGCCTTCGACAACTCCACCGATCTGGTGAAGATCACCGCCGCGCCGTGATGGGGGCCGGGCCCGACGGCTGAGCCTGGCACTGATGGAAAGAGCGATCGAGGCCCTCCCGACCGGGAGGGCCTCGGCGCGTTGCGAGGCCTCAAGCGTCTCTTGTGTTACCGCTACGGCGGTAACATAAGAGACCGGCTGATGGGCGTCGCAGAGCCTCTCTGTAGATCGCCATAGGGTAACCACAACACAAGAGATTCTGTAGACAGAGGTCTGTGGGGACTTCCTCGGGTAATCGGCAGGTGTGGTGTAGCGGCACCTGACGAAGGTGCGGTTGGGCGTGCCTGCGCGGAAGCATGCTGCGCGAAGCGCCGCCAGTGGTGCGCCCCTGCCCCCGGCCCGCAAGACCGAACGTCGGGGTGGGCAGATTTGAACTGCCGGCCTCACGGTCCCGAACCGTGCGCTCTAGCCAAGCTGAGCTACACCCCGGCGCAAAGGGGATGATAGCACGAGGGGACCCCTGCGTCAACGCGGCCCCCGCCCGGGGTGTGACCCCGAACCCTGGGAGCGCAGGCGTCTCGCCTGCCGCGCCGCCAAAGGCGGCGAAGGACAGAGCCGTGACGTACGGTCGCTGGGCACAGCACCGAGGCGGGCGGCCCACTCGGCTCCTGCGGAGCCGTTGCAGGCGAGACGCCTGCGCTCCCATCACAGCCTCCCAAGGAAGAGGGTCACACCCCCCGCCCGCCAGACTGGTGCGCCTCGGGCGCAGGCGGGTGAACCCTCCAGAGGAGGGCAAGCCTGCGGCCGGCAGGACCCAGTCTTCTTGTCTTTCTCGGGGCTATGCGGTGAGGCCAAGACCTCGTATACTGGGCACTAGCCCCCCATGCAGTGGCTGTTGGCGGAGCTGGGCGAGAAGAAGTTCACACCCACGGGCGAGGTGAAAGAGCGATGAACACGCACCGTATGGTTATGATGACAGGCCTGTTTACCGCGGTGGTCCTTGCGACCGCGGCGGCGATGGCGCTCTCGAGCGAACCGATGGGTCTTCCCGGGATGGAGGCGGGCGAACTGCTCAGGTGCATGGACCAGAGCAGCGCCACAGTCCGGACAGGTAGGCTGCTTGTCCGCTTCGAGATCGCCAATCCCAAGGTGCAGCCCCCGAGCATAACGACCATCGAATATGAGCTTGCCTTCGACGGCGTCCGCGTGCGCGAGGAAGAGCGCGCGCACTGGGTATACCCTGGAGGCCAAGCCGAGGAGGGCTCAAGCGAAGTGCTGACCGTCTTCGACGGAGAGCGGGTGCTCCAGGTCAGGCCTCCGGACCTGTCGTCGGCCCGTGTCGCCGCGCCCGCCGATCTGCGCGAGCTGGAGCGATACGTTGGGCTTGGGGCCGCCGACGCGTTAATCAAGTGGCCCCTGCGGGCAGCCGTTCAGCATCAGGATGCTATCGGCAGCTATGTCCAGACCTGGTGCGACGAGCCACTCCAGGTCGCCGGGCAGCAGCGGGTGGGAGAACTCTCCTGCTATCTCATCGAGGTTCCTCCGGCGGTCAGGGATGGCATAAGTCACCTGAAGCAGTATCTCTGGGTGGCTCCAGACAAGGGGTGTGCGGTGGCCAAGTATCAGTTCAACACTCCCGACGGCCGCGTCGTCAACGAGGTGCAGGAATGGATGGAGCCTTTGCCGGGCTTCCACCTCCCGAAGGTCGCCACCCGCACCGGCTATGTTCAAGAGAAGGGCGGCGGTGAGAAGATCGCGATTGTCGGGCGCAGCGAAGTGCTGTCCGCCCAGTTCAACATCGCCCTCCCCGACTCGCTATTCCATGTGGATCTCCCGAAGGACGCCACGGTGACGCCATTCGATGCCGAGCCTCTCCTTGCCGGCCGTGGCGGGTAGCTGGAGGAGATGACATGACCGTCTCCAACAGCATCGCCTCCTCTCGGCATCGCCTGCAGCCACTCCGCGTCATGCCCAACAGAGTGGCTGTCGTGCGCTTCCTCGTGTGCCTCCTGCTTGCCGCCTGGCTCATGCTTCCGGCGGAGTCGGCGTCCGAGCGATGGGACCGCCCTTCACCGGCTGTCCCCTGCGGCGTGGACGCGGCTGCAGCTATGGCTCGGATACTGGGCGAGACCGTGGAGGAGACCGCGATTGCAGAAGCTGCCGCCGACTACCGCGCGCCCGCGTCAATGAGTCTGCTGGATGTCGCCCATGAGTTCCAACTGCTAACCGACCGCGAGCCCACGGCCTACGAGGCCTCCTTCGACGAACTGCTGTGGCTTGATCGGCCCCTCCTTATGCACCTTGCAGAGTCTGGTTGCTCCTCGTGCGGCGGTGAGGGCCACGTCGTGGCGGTCGAACGACTGACCGCTGATTGGGCAATCGTCGTCCATACAGACCGGACGGAACTCGTCGGCGCGCTCGAGTTGCGTAAGGAGTACGCCGGTCACGCGCTTCTCCCTCGTCCGCCCGCTGGTGCAGGGGACGCGCCTGCAATCGCCTGCGATTCCTACGTAGCGGAGCTGGGAAACATACTGGCCGGCGAGAGGCGCCCTTGCCGGGTGGCCGTCCGCAATGTGGGACGCGCGACCTTGAACATCAGCCGGATTGACAGCAGTGACTCCGTTGCCTGCTCTCACGCGCCCGCTGAGCTGGGCCCCGGCGAGGTGGATTGGCTCGACCTCATCGTTTGCCCCTCCCACCGCTTCGATCGCGCGTTCGACACCCGCACCTTCTTCGTACACATACATTCCAACGATTCTGTTCGACCCCGTACCACCGTCGCGCTGCGATGCACCGTCGTCGAGCCCGTCATCCCGGAGACGCCCATCGTCTACTTCCCCCGCGTCAGCCGGAGCAACCCCAGCAGCCGGACCATCTCCCTGGAGTGCCGTCCTCCTGCCAAGCTGCTCGGGGCAGCGGCGTCCCAGCCGGCTGTTGCTGTCGCGGTGGAGCAGACGGGCGAGACGCTGTCGAGCACACGATATGCGCTTCACATTACGGTCCAAGGGGATAGGTTGGAGCCCGGCATCATCCAAGTACCCATAGCCCTGCAGCTCGACGGCGTCGCGTCGAGAGGCGCGGAGTTGATTGCCCGCGTCCGCGTCTCGCCTGACTGACCCGCGTGGCCGCACGCGCTCATCCCGGAACCTTGGCAGGGGACGGGACAGGCCGCGCCTTGCAGCTTGCAGGCTAAGGGACCGCCCTCCCTGGGGCGGTCCCGTCGCGTTGCTGGTTCCCGCCCGCCTTGACTTCCCCCTCCCCAGCAAAGTAGAATCCCCTTGTCACACAACCCTAGGAGGACTGTGTCGTGCCCATCAGTACCGCGGATTTCCGAACCGGGCTGACCATCGAGTATGATGGCAGCATCTTCCAGATCATCGAGTTCCAGCACGTCAAGCCTGGCAAGGGCGGCGCGTTCGTGAGGTCCAGGCTGCGCAACCTGCGCACCGGAGCGGTGATTGACAAGACCTTCCGCGCCGGCGAGAGGATGGAGCAGGCGGCCATCCGCCGCCTGCCCATGCAGTACCTCTACCGCGCTGGCGATGACTACGTGTTCATGGACACGGAGACCTTCGACCAGATCACCCTGGACGCCGACGCCGTGGGCGAGGGCATCAAGTACCTCAAGCCCGACATGGAGGTCGCCGTCACCAGCTACGAGGAGGAAACCCTGGGCGTGGAGCTGCCCAACACCGTCGAGCTGGCGGTCGCCCAGACCGATCCCGGCCTCCGGGGCGACACCGCCAGCGGCGGCTCCAAGCCCGCCACCCTGGAGACCGGCGCGGTGGTCACCGTGCCCCTGTTCATCAACGAAGGAGACCTCATCCGCGTGGACACCCGCTCCGGCAAGTACCTGGAGCGAGTAACCGCGTAGGCATCGTAGGGCACGCTTCTAGCGTGCCGCCGTAGGGCAGGTCCCTAGGTCCGCCACAGGCGGACCGGGATGGCGGCCTCGGAGATCACGAGGCCTAGCCACACCCAGCCTGCCGGATTGGAGTGACAGCTTGCCTGACCTACACGAGATCGAGGAACTCATCGAGCTGATGCGCCGCTCCGGCGTCAGCGAGCTGTCCCTGGAGCTGCCGGACTACAAGGTGAAGATCAAGCGGGCTCCGGAGGGCGAGACCGTCCCGGCAGGGGCGCCGAGCGCGCAGGCCTCGGCCGCGCCGGAGGCGAACAATGCCCCAGGGGCCGAGGGCGGGGCCAACGTGACCATTATCGCCGAGGTCGTCTCCGTCGTCTCTCCCGTGGTGGGCGTGTTCCACAACGGCGGCCTGGTTGAGCCGCGGACACCCGTCAACGCCGGCGACTCAGTGCAAGAGGGCCAGCTCCTGGCGGTGATCGAGGCGATGAAGGTGCCCAACGAGGTGCGCACTCCGGTGAGCGGCGTCATCGCTCAAGTGGTGGTTGAGGACGGAGCGGCGGTTGGCTACGGAGATCGCCTGTTCCTGATCCAGCCTGCCAAGGAGGAGGCCAATGAGGGCGAGACTCCCATCGGACTGGCTTAGCTCGCAGCGGGGTTTCCTCGTCCTGATCGAGCTGCTGGTGGTGATGGTCATCATCGCCATCCTGTTCGTCGTCCTCTACGGGAGGGGCGCAGGTACCGGCGTCGGCGGAGCAGGTACTGACAACAGCGGGGCCGGCGCGGGGACTCCCCTGGGGGCCTCCGTGCGGATGGCCCGCGGCACCGTGTGCAAGAACAACCTCGCCCAGCTCAGAACCGCCATCGGCATATTCGCCAACACCAATGAGCGCAACCCGAACACCCTGGAAGAGCTGGAGGCCGGCGTTCCGCTTGTCTGCGCTGTCGGTGGCGAGCCATACCAGTATGACCCGACCACGGGCCAGGTGCACTGCGTCCACCCGGGACATGAGGGGTACTGAGCACGCCTCAGGCGGCATGGTGCGGAGGCACTGATTGTTCAAGAAGATCCTGATCGCCAACCGCGGCGAGATTGCCGTGAGAGTGATACGGACCTGTCGGGAGCTGGGCATCCCGACGGTCGCCGTCTACTCGGAGGCGGATGAGAACTGCCTGCACGTCTCCCTCGCCGATGAGGCGGTGTGCATCGGCCCCCCGCCCAACCGGGACAGCTACCTCAACATCCCAAACATTGTCCAGGCGGCATTGAACGCCGGCGCGGAGGCGGTCCACCCAGGCTATGGCAACCTCTCCGAGGTGGCCGCCTTCGCCGAGAACTGCGAGATCTGCGGCCTCAAGTTCATCGGCCCCACCGCGGAGACCATCCGCCGCATGCAGGACAAGGCGGCGGCGCGGCGGGTGATGCGGGAGGCGGGAGTGCCCGTCATCCCCGGCAGCGATGAGGTGGTCCAGAACGAGCAGGACGCCCTTCGCACCGCCGCTCGTCTCGGCTACCCGGTGCTCATCAAGGCCGCCATGGGGGGCGGCGGGCGGGGCATCCGCGTCGCCCAGAACGACCAGGACCTGGTCCGCAATCTCCGCCTCGCCCAGTCCGAAGCCCAGGCCGCCTTTGGCCGAGGGGACCTCTACATCGAGAAGTACCTGGAGGAGCCCCGACACGTCGAGTTCCAGGTGCTCGCCGATTCCCACGGGGACATCGTCCACCTCGGCGAGCGGGAGTGCTCCATCCAGACCAACAAGCACCAGAAGCTGCTGGAGGAATCGCCCTGCGTGGGTCTGGGGCGACGCCTGCGCCATCAGATGGGCGAGGCCGCGGTGCGCGCGGCGAAGGCGGTGGGATACGTCAACGCCGGTACGGTGGAGTTCATGCTGGACGCCCACGGGCGGTTCTACTTCCTGGAGATGAACACCCGCATCCAGGTGGAGCATCCGGTCACCGAGATGGTCACCGGCCTGGACCTGGTGAAGGAGCAGATCCGCATCGCCCGCGGGCACAAGCTGGCGCGCAGTGAGCGAGACATCGAGTGGCGCGGCCACGCCATCGAATGCCGCATCACCGCCGAGGACCACACCAACCGCTTCCTCGCCTCTGCGGGCACCGTCACCGGCCTCGCCCTCCCCGGCGGGCCGGGCGTGCGCGTGGACACCCACCTCTACTCCGGCTACACGGTGCCGCCGTTCTACGACGCCCTGCTCGCCAAGCTGATCGTGTGGGCGCCCACCCGCCCCGAAGCCATCGCCCGCGCCGCCCGCGCCCTCAGCGAGTTCCGGCTGGAGGGCCTCAAGACCACCCTCCCCTTCCACCAGCAAGTGCTCGCCAACGCCTACTTCCGCCGCGGCGAGATCGCCACCAACTTCCTGCGCCGCCGCATGGGCCTCGCCTGAGCCCTCCCATGGGAAAGCGGCGCGACGCGCGAGAGCTTGCCCTGCGGGTCCTGTTCCAGGTGGACATGGCCCGCGTCGAGCCGGCCGCGGCGATGGAGGCCACCTTCTCCGAGGGCGACCACCAGGAAGAAACCCTTAGCTTTGCCAGACAGCTTGTGCTCGGTGCCGTTCAGCACCTCGACCGCATTGACCAGGTGATCAACTACCACGCCCGCGGCTGGACGCTGGACCGGATGGCGAACATAGACCGCAACGTCCTCCGCCTCGCCATCTATGAGATCCTCTACCTGCCCGACATCCCGCCCAGCGTCAGCGTGGATGAAGCCGTGGAGATGGCGAAGAAGTACAGCACCGCCGAGTCCGGCCGCTTCGTCAACGGCATCCTCGGCAACCTGCTGCGACACCTCGACGAACCGACTGGAGAGGCGCCCCCCTCGTGACCCACGATCGCCGTTTCATCTTCACCGTCAAGCAGATCAACCAGTACCTCAAGACCCTCTTCGCTCACGACCCCACCCTCCAGCAGGTGTGGGTGCGGGGCGAGGTGGCCGATCTCACCATCCACCGATCCGGTCACATCTACTTCACCCTCAAGGACGAAGCCAGCCAGCTCCGCGCCGTGCTCTTCCGAGAGTATGCCGAGGAGCTGACCTTCACCCCAGCCGTCGGCGACCAAGTGGTGGCGGCCGGAGCGGTCACCGTCTACGAGCCGCGCGGCCAGTACCAGCTCATCGCCACCTCCCTGGAGAAGGCGGGAATGGGAGACCTGTTCCTTGCCTTCGAGCGCCTCCGCCAGCAGCTCGCCGCGGAAGGGCTGTTCGATGAAGCCAGGAAGCGGCCCCTGCCCCGCTTCCCGCGCCGCATCGCCGTGCTCACCTCGCCCGCCGGGGCGGCCGTGCACGACATCCTCACCACGCTCCGCCGCCGCTGGCCGGCCGCGGAGGTAGTGATCGTCCCGACACCAGTTTCCGGGGCCTCCGCGGCCGCGGGGATAGTGCACTCCCTGCGGCTGCTGCACGCCCTCGAGGGCGTAAACGTGGCGATCCTGGCCCGCGGCGGCGGCTCTGCCGAGGAACTCGCCGGCTTCAACCGCGAAGAGGTGGCGCGCGCCATCGCCGCCTCTCCGGTGCCGGTGGTGACAGGCATCGGGCACGAAACCGACTTCACCATTGCCGACTTCGTCGCCGACCGCCGCGCCCCCACCCCCACCGCCGCAGCCGCCGCCGTCACCCCGGACCGAGACGAGCTGCTTCGCAGCCTGGAGGCCCTCCGCCGGGCCCTCCAGCAGTCCCTCCGACAACGCCTGATCCGCGGCCGCAGAGAGCTGGCCCTGCTGGTGGCGCGGCCCTGTCTGCGTGCCCCTCGCTTGCTGCTCGCCGAGCGCCGTCAGCGGGTGGACGAGTTCATCTCCGCGGCCCGGAGAGAGACCCTCCGCCGCCTGCGGGACCTACGCCAACGCCTTACTGGAGCCGCCGACCGCCTGGGGGCGCTCAGCCCACGCGCCGTGCTGGCGCGCGGCTATTCCATCACCCGCCTGCCGGACACCGGAGAGGTGGTCCGCTCTGTCCGACAACTGGCGGTTCGCAAACCCGCAGAAGTGGTACTCTATCAAGGTTCAGCGGAGGTGGTGGTGAAGAAGCTGAGGGAGCCGCCAGCATGATGGTCGAGCGCTTTCTTGTCACGTGCGCCTCCGGCGCACGAACTCCGGTGCTCCGCGCGAAGCGCCGAGCTGGAAGAGCAGGCATGATGGGTAAACCGTGGGGAGTCATATTCGTGCTCATGCTTATCCTGTCGGCGGGCTTGCTCGCCGGAGTCCCGGCGGAGGCGGGCGCCCCGGCCTCCGCCGCCGGCGAAACGCCTGCGGTCCAGCCCGCTCCGCCGGCGCCGGCGCTGGCCCCAGGGGCGAGCGAGTTCCGCGCTGCCTGGATCGCCTTCGCCGAACCCGTCAGCCCGCCTGAGGCGGGCGCAGACCGCACCCCGGAGGCAACGCAGACCGCGAGAGAGGCCGCCATTCCCCACCTCGAGGCGGCCGCCGCGGCCGCTCCCAACAACGCCACCTACTACGCCTCCCTTGCCTACGTCTGCCTCACCGCCGGCAAATACGACAAAGCTCTCGCTGCTATCAACCGAGCCATTGATCTGGAGAGAGGCGATCCATTGCTCTACCTCCTGCGCGGCCAGGGGGAGGCCGCCCTCGCCCAGTTGAACCCGGAGGAGGCGGCCGGGAACATCGGCGCGGCGATGACCGCCTTCTCCCGCGCCGCCCAGCTCGACCCCAACAACGCGCTGCCCCTGCTGCAGGCGGCGAGCGTGGCCATTGACGTGGGCCGAGCCGACCTCGCCCTCGACAATCTCAAGAAAGCGCTGTCTCGATCAGAATGCCGCTTCTACTGGCTACCGGTGCCCGAGGATCTCGGCTCCGGCGGCCCTTCGTCACTAGGTCTGTGGGAGTATGCCCAGTACGGCCACTGGTTCGGTTTGATCGCCCGCTGCCAGAACGTTGCCGGTTACTGCTTGCGCCTGGGCAAGGAGGCGGAGGAGAAGGGCGACCTCGCCACCGCAGAGAAGCGGTACCAGTGGCTCCGCCGCGTCGCCGGCTACCTCGGCACCGCAGAGCCGCGCCTGTTCGTCACCGTCGCCACCTCCATTGACATGCTGGAGGACGCCTACAGCAATCTGGCGCGAGTCGGAGAGGCCACCGGCAGCAAGGACACCGAGCGCTGGAAGGGTGAGGCAGGCATCTGCCAGATCGGGCGGCAGGACCTCTTCGGCGCCCTGCAGTCCTACCAGAAGGACGTCGCCAGCGGCGCCATCGCCTCCGTGTACCAGTCTATGCAGACCCAGGCGAAGCTCGTCTCACCTGTCATCGCCGGCATCGGGCTGACGAGCAAGGATGCCCCGGCCGTCCCGGCCGAGCCGCGGCATCAGGAGTGAGGAAACAGCCCGCCGGAGGTTCACCCCCCTTTGGAGGGTGGGCGCCCCGCCGCAAGGGACGACAAATGCCCAGAAAGCCAAGACCGGAGCAGAAGCAGGAGCAGCCCGGCGAGCCGACCTTCGAGGCCGCCCTCGCCCGCCTGGAGGAGATCGCCGCGCGTCTGGAGAGCGACGTCCTCTCCCTGGAGGAAGCGATTGCTCTCGCGGAAGAGGGACAGCGGCTGCTGGAGGTGTGCGAGAGGCACCTCACCGCGGCCGAGAGCAGAATCCACCGGCTCGTCGAGCAGTCCGGCAAAGTCGTGCTTGAGCCGGTAGCGCCGGAAGAAACCGAGGGGGAGTCGTAGGGCAGGAGTTCAATTCCTGCCCTACAAGGCAGAGGAGGCGCTGGGCCGTCGTGGGAGAGCTGCTTGACCGGATAGACGGACCCGCGGACCTGCGCGCGCTCAAGCGCGAGCAGCTGGATCAGCTCGCCGAGGAGATCCGCAGCGAGATGATCTCCACCGTCGCCACCACCGGCGGCCACCTCGCCGCCAGCCTGGGCGCGGTGGAGCTGGCGATTGCCATCCACTGCGTGTTCGAGAGCCCGCGGGACAAGATCATCTGGGATGTCGGACACCAGGCCTACGCCCACAAGCTGCTCACCGGCCGGCGCGCCCGCTTCCACACCCTCCGCCAGGCCGGCGGCATATCCGGCTTCCCCCGGCGGGCGGAAAGCCAGCACGACGCCTTCGACACCGGCCACGGCAGCACCGCCATCGCCGCCGCTCTGGGCATGGCCAAGGCGCGCGACCTGGCCGAAGAGAGCTACTCGGTGGTGGCGGTGGTGGGCGACGGCGCCATGTCGGGCGGCCTCTCCTTCGAGGCGGTCAACTACGCCGGGCATCTGAAGACCCCCATCATCATCATCCTCAACGACAACCAGATGTCCATCTCCCGCAACGTCGGCGCCCTCTCCGCCTATCTCAGCAAGGTCCGCCTCGACCCCCACTACCTCAAGGCGAAGTCCGACTTCGAGACCCTGGCCGCGCGCCTGCCCCTCGGCGTCGGCCTGTTGGAGGTGGTGGACAGGTTCAAGCACGGGGTGAAGCATCTCTTCCTTCCGGGGATGTGGTTCGAGGAGCTCGGCTTCACCTACCTCGGCCCCATTGATGGGCACGACCTCTCTGCCCTCACCGACACCCTTACTCATGCCCGCGCCCTCAACGAGCCGGTCCTCATCCACGCCATCACCCAGAAGGGGCGCGGCTATCCGCACGCCGAGAACGATGCCGCCAAGTGGCACCGCACCGGCGCTTTCGACATCGAGACCGGGGAGCCGGCCACCCACCCGGCCGGGCTCACCTACACCGGCGTCTTCGGCGCCACCCTCGCCCACCTCGCCGACACCAACCCCCGTATCGTCGCCGTCACCGCCGCCATGCGCAAGGACACCGGCCTCCAGGAATTCTCCGATCGGTTCCCCGACCGCGTCTTCGATGTCGGCATGGCGGAGCAGATGGCGGTCACCTTCGCCGCCGGCCTCGCCGCCCAGGGCTTCCGGCCCGTGGTCCCGATCTACTCCACCTTCATGCAGCGTTCATACGACCAGATCGTCCACGACGTCGCCCTCCCTCGCCTCCCGGTGGTGCTCGCCCTGGACCGGGCCGGGCTCGTCGGGGAAGACGGGCCCACCCATCATGGGGCGTTTGACATCTCCTACCTCAGGCACATCCCCGGGCTGGTGGTGATGGCCCCCAAGGACCTGACCGAGCTCGCCGCCATGCTGCGCACCGCCCTGGAGTGGGAAGGTCCCTCCGCCATCCGCTTCCCCAGAGGCGCCGGCGACAACCCTCCCAGCTCGCTCCCCGATCCCGTGCCTGTGGGCCGGGCCGAGTTGCTTCGCCCGGGGCCGCACGTCCTTCTCATCGCCATCGGGTCCATGGTCGGGCCTGCCCTGGCCGCCGCCGGCGACCTCGTGGCACAGGGCATTGAACCGGCAGTCGTCAACGCCAGGTTCGCAAAGCCCCTGGACGAGGAGTTGCTCTGCCGCTTGGCGCGGGAGTGCGGCCGCGTCGTCACGCTGGAAGAGAACGCGCTCGCGGGCGGCTTCGGGAGCGCAGTGGCGGAGATGCTGCACGAACACGACACAAGTGTCCCTGTCCTCTCCCTGGGCATCCCCGACGGGTTCGTATCCCATGGCCCCCGGGGAGAGCTGCTGGCTCACCTGGGTCTGGACGCTGGTTCCATTGCTCAACGCGTCGCTGACTTCGTCCGCGCCGGCCGCACGCTGACCCAGTGACAGGCCCAGGCCGATGTGGGTCCCCGGCCTGGCGCGCCCGCATCACCATGAGACGCCCGCCCGGAGCGCAGACATCGGCCCGTCCCCTCTGTCGTCTGATTCGATAGTCTGCGGCCTGTGTTTCCGTATGCCAGCCATCGGCGTTGACCAAGCAGATCATGGAGGTCCATCGCGGCGATCTGGAGATCGAAAGCGAAGAAGGAGGAGGCGGCGCCTCTGGGGTACTCCTTCCCCGAAGTGTCGCCCCGGGCGGCCGCCCTGAACGCAGGAGCCCACGCCCGCCGCCAAAGCGCGGAGGAGAAAGCTTCATGGTAGCCCAGCTCCCAGAGGGATGGAGTATGGACCTCGGTGACGGGGACTACCAGTTCGACACCGAGAACAACGGGCAGACGGAAGTGTTCTGGCGTGGCGGAAGGACGGTGCGCGTCACTGCCATGCGCGTCGTCAACACCGACGGCGGCCCGGTCGGCCAGCGCGACCTCCTCACCACCCTCGCCACCGGCAAGGAGGAGGGGGCCGAGCGGGTCGAGCTGGAGAGAGACCACCTCCGCGGTTGGGCCGAGATCGGCCTGGAGGAGGAAGACGGCTCCATGTTCTGGAGGCTCCACGGCTGCTGCGCCATGGACGGCCGCGTGTGCATCGTCGGTATCAGCTTCGAGGACCCCGACGACCGGAAGTGGGCGATCTCCACCTGGCAAACCCTGTACCGCCCCCTCGATTCCTGAGCTTCACCCGCCGGCCGCTTGCCCTCCATAGCCCGCTCCACGCGGGCGACGGAGGGTGTGGAGGGTTCACCCGCCTGTCTTGAGCGCCCTTCAGGACCCTGATGGAGTCCCTCAGGGTCTCCGAGGGGCCGGCTTCGCCAGCGCCCGCGACTCACCCCTCCCATAGTCCTCCGTCAGCGCCACCCCCCGGTAGTAGAACCCCAGAATCTCCCGATAGTCATACCCCGCCCACGCCATTCCGAGGGCGCCATGCTGGGACACCCCAATGCCATCTCCATATCCCCACCCCTCGGCCACGAAAGAGCTTCCTTTCTTCCCGAGCTGCAGCTTGGAGCTGGGCGTGCCCAGCACCTGGTTCACCGCCGCGGTGCCCACCACCCGCGCCCTCCCCGCCGTCCCCACCACCTCCAGCTCCTTTACCCGGTTCGACCGCGACCTCTGGCGCACGATCAGATCCTGCACCTCGCCCACATTCTGCCCCCGCGCCGCCATTCTCTCCCCCACCTCCGGCAGCGAGATCTGCCTCTGCCAGTGGAAGCACCACTGATACCCCGGCAGCTGGTTCGCCGACTTGTCATAGGGCGACTGCGCCGCCGCCAGGTAAGAGAAGTCCTTCTTGATGCTCCCCGGCCACACTTCGTCTACCTCATCCGTGGCCCCGCCCGCGTTGGAGTGATAGGCGGCCAGGATCGGCTGGCCCTCAAAGGTCACTATCTCCCCGGCAGTCGCCTCCACCGCCTCGTCGGAAAGGGGGCTTTCCGAGTCCACCCCCCGGTACACCTGGCAGTGTCCGGTGGCGCACAGGTCAAAGCCCTCCCCCTGGTGCCGCGGCGCTCGGTCCCGCACATAGACCGCCAGCGTCCGCGACGCCACCGCCTGCACCTTGAACCCCTCCGGGTCCGCGAACATCTCGTTCGCCACCACCCCGCGCAGGTAATCCTCTATCTCCACGATGTTGATGACCTTCAGGCGCTCGTCGGACTGCAGCTCGATCCGCAGCCGCCCGCGGTAGGCGTAGCCGCTGATCTCCAGCCACGGGTCGCCTCCCGCCGGATTGATCTCCACCCATCGGCCCAGCCTCGTCTCACCCGCAAACCGCCCCACCACCAGTTCCGCGCCGTTGGCCCTCACCCGCAGGTCCCCTCCGAAGGTGCCAAACCCCTCACTCCCCCTGAACTTCCCCTGCCCAGAGACCACTACCGAGCGCGGCGCGCTGTCGCCGAAGAAGAGGCCCACCCGCACCACCTCTTCCTTGGCTTCCGCGAAGCCCGCCGTAGGCGGGCTAACCAGCAAAGCGGCTGTCAACAGCAGCCCACAGACAATCCTCAATCCATTCCCCTTATCGCTCAGCAACCAAGGCGCACTAGTGGCCTATACCACAGCCCGCCCCCATCCTACAGCGGCATCTCAAATCACCGCCGCGCTCTCACGGGCGCCGCCCTGGGGCGATAGCCCGCTCCTCACAGGTTCGCAGCATCAGATCACCTGCGCGCCGCAGGACCGCCGTTCAGCGGCGCAGAACAGGCTAGTGAGCCACACCGATCACCCACCAGGAGGGCATCGTGCTGCACTACACATCCCACCTTCAACCCCACCTCACCGTGCTCTCAGAGGAGCAGATTCAGGACTTACACCTCGCCACCCTGGAAATCCTCGAGCGCACTGGTGTCCAGGTCAACGACCAGCGGGCGCTCGATCTGCTTCGCAAGGCCGGCGCCCGCGTCAACGGAGAGCACGTCCGCATCCCCGCCCCCCTGGTGGATCAGGCCATCCACAGCGCGCCCGAGCGCGTCGTGGTCTGCTCCCGCACCGGCGAGCGCGTCATGCCTCTGGAGGCCAACCGCGTCTTCTTCGGCACCGGCTCCGACACCCCCAACACCATAGACCCGCAAACCCGGCAGCGGCGGCGCTCCGTGCGATCCGATGTTGCACGCATCGCTCGCCTCTGCGACGCCCTCCCCAACATTGACTTCATCATGTCCCTCGGCGTCGCCGGCGATGTCCCCGAGAAAGCCCCCTTCGTCTACGAGTTCGCCGATATGATCGCCGGCTCCTCAAAGCCGATCTGCTACACCGCCCAAGACCAGCGCGATATGGAGGACATCCAGGAGATGGCAGTAGCGGTGGCCGGCGGCGAGGAAGAGCTGCGCGCCAACCCCTTCCTCATCCACTATGCCGAGCCCATCAGCCCCCTCATCCACAGCCCCCTCGGACTGCAAAAGCTGCTCTTCTGCGCCGACCACCACCTCCCCATCGCCTACGTCTCGGGCATGAGCTCCGGCGGGAGCTGCCCGGTCACCCTCGCCGGCGCCATGGCGGTGGGCAGCGCCGAGTGTCTCTCCGGCCTGCTCATCCATCAGCTCGCCGCGCCCGGAGCCCCTTTCATCTACGGCGCCAACGTCTCCGTCATTGACATGGCCACCCTCAGCTACGTCTACGGCGGTCCCGAGTTCCCCATCACCAACGCCGCCCTGGCGGACATGGCCCGCCACTACCGCCTCCCGGTCTGGGGCCTTGCCGGCGCCTCCGACGCCAAGACCGTGGACGCCCAGGCCGGTCTGGAGGCGATGCTGTCCGTCCTCATGGCTGTCCTCTCCCGCGGCAACCTGGTGCACGATGTCGGCTATCTCGAATCAGGGCTCACCTCCTCCATGGAGATGGTGGCGGTCTGCGACGAGATCATCGGCATGGCGCGGATGATCTCGTGCGGCATCCCCATGGACCCCGACCACCTCGCCCTCGACCTCGTCCACGAGGTCGGCATCGGCGGCCACTACCTCGGCGCCGACCACACCGCCCGCCTCTTCCGCACCAGTCACTTCCTGCCCCGCCTGCTCGACCGGCACAACTACGATAAGTGGCGCCAGCTCGGCTCGAGGAATCTCGAGGAGGTGGCGAACGCGCGGGTTCTGGAGATCCTCGCCACCCACCAGCCGGCCCCCATGCCAGAGGAGGCGCAGAAGGTGGTAGATTCCGTTCTGGCAAGGGCCGCAAAGCGCGGCTAGCCGCTCTGTGGGAGCCCCGTCCTCGGGGCGATACCCTCGCCGCGGGCGCAGCATGCCCCCCACAAACCATGCTCAAGGCCTACCTCTACACCCTCATAGCCATCTTCACCTGGGGCGCCTCCCTCGCCGTCAACAAGGCGATCGTGGTGGCCGAGCGCGCCGGGGCGCGCCTCACTCCCATGCAGGTTGCTTGCTGGTGCATCGCCATCGGCTGGCTGTCACTGCTCCTCGTGCTGGCCCTCAGGCGCCGGGTTGGGCTGCTGCGGCAGATTCACTGGCGGGGCGCGCTGGTGCTGTTCGCCATGGGCTGCTTCGGCTGGGTGGGGTCGGTGGTGCTGCTCAACATCGCCTTCGCCCGGCTCCCCCTGCCCGACGCCATCGTCATCAACTACCTCCACCCGGCATTCACCGTCGCCTTTCAGGGGTCCGTCTTCAGCTCCATCGTCCGCCGCATCTCCGGTTGGGAGCAGCCGGTGGACCGGAGTCGGCGGCCGGGGCCGCTGGTGATGGGTCTGGGGCTGCTCCTGTGCCTGCTGGGCGTGGCCTTCATCGCCACCGAAGGCAACCTCAGCTCCCTCGGCGCGGTCGGCTCCGCGGTGGGCGCGCTCGCCGCGCTGGGCGCTGCCGTTTCCTGGGGCATCTATTCCAACCTCGGGCGCTTCGTCACCATGAAGCCCGGCCGGCAAGTGACCGGCCTTTCTGATCTCCACACCCTGGTTGCGCAGACCTGCGGCCTGGTGATCGTGATCGCCGTGCTCCGGGTGACCGGGCAGGAGACGCTGCCCAATGGCTACTACACCAGCATGTTCTTCTTCGGCTGGGGACCGGAGAGAGTCAATGCCTGGCCCCTCATCATCGGCATGGGCGTCGTCGTCTACTGCCTCGGCTTCACCATGTGGCTCTACGCCATGGAGCTGGGAGCGCGCACCGGCGTGGCGCACAAGCTCCCGCCCCTCGCTTACCTCAGCCCCGTGCTCGCGGTGGCGGTCGGATGGGCGCTCCTCCGCGAGGGCTTCGGCCCCGGCTTCTGGCCGGGTACCGCGTTGATCGTCCTGGGCAATGCGGTCAACCTGCTTGGCCGGAGGAGAATCTCGGCGTGAAGCGCGCCTATCTCTACCTCGCCGCGGTTCTCATCGGCTGGTCCATTGGCCCGGTCGGAGCCAAGGCCCTCCTCCGCGCCCACGGAGCGCACCCGTTCCCACACCCCCTGCAAGTCTCCTTCTGGGCGATCTCCGCCGGCTGGCTTCTGCTGCTCCTCCTCCTGGCAGCGCGGGGGCGGCTCGCCCGCCTGCGCGACTTCACCGCCCGCGGATGGTTGATGTTGGCGGCGATGGGCTTCTTCGGATGGGCGGGCTACGCTTTCTCGCTCAACTTCGCCCTCAGCAAGCTCCCCCTCCCCGATGCCGTCATCATCAACTACCTCCACCCCATCTTCACCGTTCTCTTCCAGGGCGCTGCCTTCGGGCGCGCGGTGCGCGCGGTCTCGAGATGGGAAGAGATGCCGGAAGCTCCCTCCCGGCCACCGCCATCCCGCCTGGTGATCGGAGTGTTGCTCTGCCTGGCAGGGGTCGTCTTCGTCGCCGCCGGCGGGCGCTTGGGCACCCTCCTGGGTGGCGCAGGCCTCCCCGGCCAGGGCTCCCGGCCTGTGGCCGGGGCCGTCGCCGCCCTCTTCGCCGCTTTCTCCTGGGGAGTCTACTCCAACCTCGGCCGTTTCGTCGCCGTCAAGCCGGGCCGTGCGACCGCGGGCGCGGCCGACATTCAGACCTTCGCCGCGATGACCTTCGGGCTGATGATGCTGGCTGGTGCGCTCGCCGCCACAGGCCTGGCCAGAACCCCGGCCGGCTACCACACCTCCCTTTACTTCCTTCGCTGGGGACCGGCCCAGGTCAGCGCCTGGGCGGTGGCGGCCGGCGTGGGGCTGTTCCTCTACTGCGGCGGCTTCACCCTCTGGCTCGCCGCCCTGGAGCTAGGCCGCGCCGCCGGCCAGGCCCACAAGCTCCCCCCGCTCACCTACCTGACGCCTATTCTCACTGTCACCAACGGCTGGCTTGTCCTTCACGAGCCCTTCGGCCCGGGCTTCTGGCCGGGCGCGGCGCTCATCGCCGCCGGAAACCTGCTCATCCTCCTGCCGGGGTCTCTAGGGCTTTCCCGCCTCCAGCGGGCGGTCGGCCCCCCGCCGTAGCATTCGCCCTGAGGTACTCCTCCTCGAACCCCTCCAGCAGGTGGCCGATCTTCTCCTCCACCGTCTGCTTGGCGGCGCTCGCCCGCCGGGTGGTCAACAGGTTGGTGTGCAGAGTGATGCCCCTCGTCACCACCCGCTCTCCTCCAGGCCCCGGCCTGTTCAGCGTCACCGGCTGTGCCACCGCCAGCATCAGGTTCGTCGCCGTCGGCGGATCGGATTCGTCATATCCCTGCACCACATGCCCCACCACCTGGAGCAGCAGCCGCGGCTTCGACCACCCCTCCTCCTTCAGCACCCTCAGGCCCGGGATCTTGCTCACCCTCTCCTTCACCGACACCTCGAGCTGCTCTTTCGTGATTCCGACTATCGCCTGCCACTCCGGGTTGCCCAGCACCTCCACCTGCACATACACCTCGCCAAGCCCCTCCAGCCCAAGCCGGCTGATTGTTGGCTTGGGAGCAACCGTCAGCGGCCTGCCCGACGTTGCCGCCCCCACGGCTAGCCCTATCCCCAGCACCAGCATGATCGCGATGCCAGTCATGCGCACGGTGACACCTCCCTGCTCTTCGCCCTTGCTGTGAAAGCCCCGTCTGCCCGCCTTCGCGGCTCGGCCCGAAGGACCGCCGTGGCGGCCTCGGCTGAGCCGAGGCCTAGCCACTTCAGCGCCGGCGGGTCCCCGGGGCGAGGGCATGGCTATGCCCTCCCTACAACCTACCCTATCCCCGATCTCGCCTCCACCTCCTCCAACCGCCCCACGGGCCGTGCCCCCATGACTCCCGCGGATTAGTCGGCCAAAGCAAGCCAGTTCCGGCCCCGGGAATCGCGCTGAGGGGGGGATGTCGCGATCGTGCAGAACACAGGGGCCGGAACTGGGGTCTCGCGGGGCATACCCGCGGTCTATAGATGCTCCCAACCGCCGGAAAGTTCACGCCCCCTGATGTCCTGGCGCATCTTCCCCGCCCGCCCCACTCCAGCCCCGCCTCAGGTTTACCCGCCCCTGGAGGGTTTACCCGCCTCTGGAGGGTTTACCCGCCTCTGGAGGGCGAACAAGCCCCGGCAGGACGCCTCCCCGGCTCTGACGAAGGTGTTACCCCGACGATCTCGCCTCCCCGCCTTAGGCGGGTCAGCGCGGCCGCCCGCCCGAGGTTTACCCGCCTCTGGAGGGCGGGCAGACCAGGAGGGAGACGTGGCCACTCAGGACTTCGAGCTCACCGCCGACCAGTTGCGCGCCGCTTGCGACGCCGACACCCTCGGCTTCCAGACCACCGCCGAGCTGCCCGACCTCCCCGCCAGCCTCGGCCAGGACCGGGCCCTCGCCACCATTGACTTCGGGCTCGGCATGCAGACCCCGGGCTACAATATCTACGTCGCCGGCCCCACCGGCACCGGACGCAAGTTCACTATCCTCTCCCGCGCTCGCGAGGTCGCCTCCCGCCGCCCCGCCCCCGATGACTGGTGCTATCTCTACAACTTCGACGATTCCAGGCAGCCGGTCTCTCTCCGCCTGCCCGCCGGCCGCGCCCCCCAGTTCGCCAGAGAGGTGGAGGAGCTCGTCCGCGCCTGCAAGCAGGAGATCCTGCGCGCCTTCGAGAGCGAAGCCTACGATAACCAGAAGGAGCAAGCGGTTGGCGACGTGCAGGCCGAACGCAGTCGCCTCCTCCGCCAGCTCGAGGAGAAAGCTCGTTCCCAAGGATTCATGATCCAGCCCACCCCCATGGGGCTCGTCACCGTTCCTTTGGCCGAAGGCCGCCCCATGCCCAGAGAGCAGTACGATCAGCTCCCGCCCGAGGAGAAGCAGGCCATCGAGGCAAAGATGGAGCAGCTCCGCGAGGAGATCGCCGATACCGTCAGCCAGGCCCGCCAGCTCGACAAGGAGTCCCGTCGCCGCCTCGAGGAGCTCGACCGCCAGGTCGCCATGACCGCAGTCGGCCCTCGCTTCGCCGAGCTCAAGGCCAGATACCAGGACCAGCCCGACCTCCTCCGCCACCTCGACCGCATGGCCGAGGACATCGTCTCCCTCCGGGATGAGCTCCGCGCCGCGGAGCAGGCCGAGTCGCCTGGCCAGGAGGCCACCCCCACCCGCTACCGCGTGAACGTGCTCGTCACCAATGACCCCACCAAAGGCGCTCCGGTCATCCAGGAGCACAGCCCCACCTACTACAACCTCGCCGGCCGCGTCGAGTACCGCCCCATGCAGGGCGCCGCCGCCACCGACTTCACCCTCATCAAGCCCGGCGCGCTGCACCTGGCAAACGGCGGCTTCCTGATCTTGCAGGTGCTCGACGTGCTTCTCAACCCCCTTGCCTGGGAGGCCCTCAAGCGCGCCCTCCGCAGCCGCGAGCTCACCATCGAGAACATCGGCGAGCAGTATACCCCCGTCCCTGCCGCCGGCCTCCGCGCCCGGCCCATCCCTCTCGACACCAAGGTCATCCTCGTCGGATCTCCCCTTCTCTACTATCTGCTGTACCAGTACGATGAGGACTTCGGCAAGCTCTTCAAGGTGCGCGCCGACTTCGAGGTGGACATGCCCGGCGGCGGAGAAGCCTGCCGCAAGTACGCCGCCTTCATCGCCACCCACTGCCGACACGGCGGCCTCCGCCACCTCACCAAAGACGCCGTCTCAGGGGTCATGGAATACGGCATCCGCCTCGCCGGCGACAAGGACAAGCTCACCACTCGCTTCGCCGCCGTCGCCGACCTCCTCGACGAAGCCAACCACTGGGCCGACCAGGACGGCGCCCAACTCATCACCGGCGCCCACGTCCAGCACGCCCTGGAGCAGAAGGAATACCGCTCCCGCCGCCTCGAGGACCGCCTCTTCGAGTTCATCGCCCGCGGCGACATCCTCCTCGATGTCACCGGCGAGAAAGTCGGCCAGGTCAACGGCCTCGCCGTCCTCGACCTCGGCGACTACTCCTTCGGCCGCCCCTCCCGCATCACCGCCCAGGTCACCCCGGGCCGCGCCGGGGTCCTTAACATCGAGCGGGAGGCCCGCCTCAGCGGGGAGATCTACAACAAGGCGGTGATGATCCTCACCGGCTATCTCACCGGCCGCTACGCCACCGCTGCCCCCCTGTCGCTCTCGGCGACTGTCTGCTTCGAGCAGTCCTACGAGATGATCGAGGGCGACTCCGCCTCCTGCGCCGAGCTGTTCGCCATCCTCTCCGGCCTCTCCGGCGTCCCCATCAGTCAGGGGATCGCCGTAACCGGCTCCGTGGACCAGAACGGCAATGTCCAACCCATCGGCGGGGTCAACCAGAAGATCGAGGGCTTCTTCGCCGCCTGCAAGCTCAAGGACTTGCCCGTCGGCCGCTTGCCCTCCATAGCCCGCCCCGGGCGGGCGACGGAGGGTCTGGAGGGTTTACCCGCCGGCAGTGTGGCGGGTTTACCCGCCGGCCGTCTGGAGGGAGCGACGCCGGATCAGGCCTGCCCTGAGCGGAGTCGAAGGGGTGTCCTCATCCCCCGCCAGAACGTCAAGAACCTCATGCTCAAGCCGGAGGTGACCAAGGCCGTTGAGGAAGGCCGCTTCCACATCTGGGCCATCTCCCACGTGGACGAAGGCATCGAGATCCTCACCCGCCTACCGGCGGGCTCCCCCGACCAGCCCGACACCATCCACGGCAAGGCCGCCGCCCGCCTCCGCGACTTCTCCGAAGCCCTCAAGGGCAAACCCGAAGAGAGAACCACCCACATCATCGAAGTCCCACCCACCATGGGCCAGCCCCGTCCCCCCGGCCCACCCCCACCTCCCGTCCCGCCCCGGTGATATCCGGTGGGGCACGCTTCCAGCGTGCCAGTAGTAGGGCAGACTTCCAGTCTGCCGGTGGGGCAGGCTCCCAGCCTGCCAGTAGTGGCGCACGCTTCCAGCGTGCGGCCCTCCTCACAGGGCACGAGGAGTCGGGGACAGGCACGCACATCGTGCCTGTCCCCAGACGATCATCGTGCCTTAGTGGTTTACACTCCCGCCGTTCCTACCACTCCGTCGTCACCCGCGCCGCCTCCAT
>Ga0315277_10002117_pt1 | contig 27933 bp, 23 predicted proteins | sample YL17G05_15_MG_FD_203695 | JGI IMG/M metagenome (GOLD analysis project Ga0315277, IMG submission 203695) | Sediment microbial communities from Yellowstone Lake, YNP, Wyoming, USA - YL17G05_15 | ecosystem: Environmental > Aquatic > Freshwater > Lake > Sediment | place: USA: Wyoming | collected... | reverse complement strand
TGGGTGAATGCGAACTCCTGCTCCTGGTAACCCGCCAGCAGGCTGGATTCCACCAGCGTCTTTTCCTCCAGGACGGTGCCGCTGGGCAGCTTGCCGACCGTCGGCTGCTGGAGCTGGACGCGGCACTCGCCGGCAGGGGACCCGTCGGTTCTTCCGAGCAGCCGTATGCGGGTGACCTTCCAACTGACCGCATCCACCGGCAGTGCCGGGCGAAAATACTGCCCGTACCATTCCGTGCTCTTGATCGGATAGTTGTCCAGGCTCACCGTGCTGCAATAGCTCTTCAAAATCGTTTCGGCGCTTTCGTTGCCCTGTGGGATCAGCGTGCTGATCGTCTGGAGGTCATACGACAGGGCGAAATCCCGGACATCCGCCAGGACCTCGATGGCAGTGCCTCCGTTGTATTGTCTCGTGAGCGGGGCTCCGGCAGTTCCGGACCACTCGTAGCGGATGACTTCCGGAAGGCCGTCGCCACTGCGGTCCGCGACGGTGAACTCGATCACCGTGGCCGATCTGCTATTGATGGAGATGGCGTACTGCAGGTCGGACGTGAGTTGTTCGCAGCGCTGGGCGGCGCTGACGGTAGCCCCCGTGGGACTGGCCGCATCGGGCACCGCGCGCGACGCAATGAGCATGGCCGAGCCGATGCCCAGCATGAGCACCGTCGTGATGGCCATGCTGACGACGAGCTCAATCAGAGTAAAGCCACCCTTGCGGGATTGCGGATTGCGAGTCGATGATTGCGGATCTGGAGTCACCACCGGCGCTAATCCGAAATCCGCAATCCGCAATCCGAAATCTGGATGGTCGCCTGCCATGTTCATTGAATGCTCACCTGCCCTGTCTGAGCGTCAACCGCGATCGTCCGTTGCTGCGTGCCGACCGCCACGACAACAGTGCCCCCGTTGTCAGGCAACCCCCATCCGTTGAAGACGACCTGCGCGGCGCTATTGAAGTTGGCGGACACGAGGCGTGCTTTGTATGGCTCGGCGGCCAAGGTCACCGTGTAATTGCCTGTGGTCCCGTCCAGCGCTGAGACATTCGCCAACTGGTATTTGTTCGCGGCCACGGAGAAGAGGACGGTACAGGAGGCAGAGGTGGTTCTGGCGTACACCTGGGCCTGCTGAAGGTCGGCCTTCACGCGTCTGGCGGCCAGATCGACCTGGTAGCGGCCCGCGGCACGGCCGTAACGGGGCACCGCCATGGCGGCGACAATCGCGATGATCACCGACACCAGAACGACTTCGAGCAGACTGAAGCCGCCAGTTCGTCGAATCTGCCAAGCTGCGATCGTGACCCTACTGCTCCGATTCATCGCCAACCTCAAAGAGCCGCCGCCTCTCCAGCGATGTGAAGAGCGGGCGACAGAATGCGAATCGGGCCGCTGCGGAGAGCGCCCGCAGCAGCCCGAATCAGACGAGTATCAACCAGCTACGATCTTCGGAGGCCCTGAGGCCCTCGATATCCATCCTTGCGAAGGGTTCAACACGGCTCAGTATGTGTTGTACTTGACGTCAGAGTCATCCACGTCGGTGTCCTGGGCGTTCGCGTTGATCTTTCCGGTGGTCTCATCATAGAGCCAGCCGATCGTCGCCCCATCCAGGTCGGAGATGCCGCTTTGGCCCTTGCGGAAGCCCACGGGCACCGGCGGGATACTCCGCACGTACGGCCCATAGATGTATGGGCTGGTCTTCTGACCGTTCGTCGCGCCGTCCGGATCCGAGTACAGGGTCAATTGATTTGTGATGCTGGCCAGCGCCGGCAAAGAGCCGCCGTGCTCAGCCGCGTACAGGTCGATCGCGTTGCGGAGCACCGCCAGATCGCCGCTCAGGGCCGAATCGTTCGCTCCCCTGGAGCCCCGACTCATCCGTGGAATGCCAATCGCTGCCAGAATGGCAATGATGGCCACCACGATGACAACCTCGAGCAAGCTGAAACCACCTCTCGTTGTACGTCTGAGATCTCTCATGGATATTCTCCTGCAAACAAACCTGGGTTGAGTCGTATGGACTACGTCTGTATCGACAAAATCCAACCGGTACTTAAGTACACCCGATCTCCACTTTCCAGAATCTCCCGGCTCCTTTTGCGTCGAAGCCGGTGACACAATTACCACAGCGCTGAAGCTGGTTTGTGCCTACTCATTCCCCAGTTTCAGGACGACCCGGCTGCCCCCGCGCTCGAAGACGGCGAAGCGATCCCCGACAGACACCAGCTTGAAGCCGTCCATCTCCTGACCCGGGGTCAGGAACCGGTCGCCCACAAGGGCATAGGACACCCGGCCCTCCAACAGGACAGCCGAAAGCCGGTGCGTCGCCGCGAATCCCGTGCCCGGGTCCTCGGCCGCTGTGGGTCCGTCCGTTTGCACGCCGGACCACGAACACGGCAGACAAAATGGGTCCCGTAGGTCCGAAAAGTCAGGCTCACGGTCCGGCCACAGAGTTTCCAGGCGCTGCGCGACGCTCGGTTTATCGGGCTTGGCCTGAGAAGAGGGGCGGGACGCCGGGGATGAGGGCTGGGCGTTCGACCCTGCGGGGGAGTCGGCGGATGCGGCTTCCGGCCGCAACCAGACGCGGTCCACAATCAGCCCGGCCAGCCCAATAGCGAACACGGCCACAAGCACCTTCTGATGTTTCGTTAAAGTCATGAATCTCGGCCCTCCTACCAGGGTTAGCGAACCGTCTCACGTGGGGCTGACGGCACATCGAGCGCCACAGCGGGCTTGCCCGGGGCGGCGTACCAGAGGAACTCGAACTGGAATTTCTCCGGCGCGGCCGGTCCCGGCGTGCCGGAAAGCTCGATCCGGACCGCGCTCATATCCGGAAAGGCCGCCACAAGCCCGTGGAAGAAACGGATGCATTCTTTGTACGGCCCCTGACCCACGACGGTTATCGGAACCAGATCGTATTGCGGGCCGCTGCGCACGGCCCCGGTCTGCACATCGTCGACTTCCAGGCCGCAGTCGGAGAAGAACTGCGTCAGCCCGACGACGCGCTTGTTGACGTGCGCCGCCGACTCGAGCTTGATCACGCTGGCGGCCAGCGCGGCCTGGACGTGGGCCAACTGCTCCTGCACGCCGGCGGTGGCGGTCTGCACTCTCGCGATCTTGGTCAGTTTAGCCTCCAGGTCCCGGCGCTGACCGGCCACGGTGGCCCGGCTCTGTATCACTGGCTGAATGGCCACCCAGTAGAAGACCAGCGACACCACGGCACAGACGCCGATTCCAGCGGCATCGATCTGGTATAGCCTGTATCGTTCCGGGATGATTCGACGCACGGGATTCACCCTTTAGAAGCGGCACTCGACAATGAACGCCACGGCCACGCCGCCGAGAAAGGTCTGCCGGGAGCTGCTCGCCAGCCGGACCTGATCGAAGATCCCCAGGCTCTCCAGGCCCAGCGCGAAGCGGGACACCGACTCCTGGGTCCTGCCGAACCCCTGGAGCGTCAACTCATAGCGGTGGGCGGCCAGCACCACGCTCAGGGGTTTTGCCTCGACCTTCTGATTCCCCTGCTCCGTCACGGGCTTGTTGTCCTGCGTGAGGGTCACAAGCTGGCAGCGGCTGAGCACGAACTCCTGGCTCAGCACGTCCGAGACCCTGGCGAACAGCTTGCTCCAGTCCGGCTGCCCGCGCATTGCCTGTGTCGTGTCCAGCGAGGCGGTCGCCTGCGCGAGCGTTTTGCGCAGCTCCGCGATGGCATCATCGTCCTGCTTGGCCTGCTGCGCAGCAGCGGCCAGTTTCTCGCTGACAACGGAGGCCCCGGTCGGACACAGTACGCGTGCCGCGACAGAGGCGGCACCTGGCAGGACGACGTACGTCCCGCAGATCATCGCCCACGTGCACAGCCTCGCCTTGCGGCGCTTGGCGGCCAGCCGTTCTTTCGGGATGAAGTTCACGTCACTCATCCGCAGGCCCTCCGAATTGCGCCAGGCCAACCGCGACGGTCAAGGCCGGATTCTGCGCTTTGGCCAGCAGTTCCGCGGGACTCTCGATGAGATCGCCGGCCGCGACGGTCCGAACGCTCAGACCGAGCCGTTCCTGCACGTATGGAGCGATCTGGGGCACCGCGGCTCCCCCGCCGATCAGCAGCAACTGCTTGAGCCCCTCCGCGGGATACTGATGATTCACATAGGAGAACGGCGCCTTCCATTCTTCCAGCATCTTGTCGAAATGGTTTCGCACGTGCTTGCGGATCACGTCGAGCGTCTGGTGATCGATGCCGGCGGGGTCCTCAACGCTCAGGCCCACTGTGTTCACGATCTGCTGCGCCGCCTCCAGCGTGATGCCGAACACCTCCGCCAGCCTCGCGGTCAGCTCGCCGATGGAAGCGCCGGCGACGCGCCGCTCGTACATGAGCGACCGGCCGCACACGAACAACACCGACGTGGAACACCATCCCAGGTCTGCAATCGCCGTGATCTGCGGCACAGGCAGGATCAGCGGCTCGCAAGCGCGAACCGCCGCGGCGCCGCGCACGTCCAGGGCCGTCACGTCAAACCCTTCCGACTCGAACACGTCCATGACGGCCGTCCCGGCATCGTGCGGACATCCGACCGCGAACGTTCGCACCACCGGCTTGGCGCTGTCGGGAGTCCGCAACTCCCAATACGCCATTTCGAAGCTGTCCGGGGCCACATTATGGAGGCGCGACATCTCCATTCGCACAATTTGTCCCATAGGCGCGCCGCTGACCTTGGAGGGCAGCTCCAGCGCCGCCTGCAGGGTTCGCTCCTCCGGCGCGGCGACCACGATCTTTTTGCCGCTGAAGCCCTGTCGCCGCAGGACCTTGTGCAGGGCGGCCGCATCGGCGCCACACGTTTCCTTCTCCGGCTCCGGCCTCGGCAGCATCGCCAGCGCGAACGCATGCCACCGGCCCCGGGACCGCACGAGCTGCGCCGCCTTGATGGTCCGCCGGCCGACATCCACTCCGATGACCGTTCGCGATGAGCCGCCAAGCCTCATGCCCCACCTCCGGTCATAGCCGTCAGGTCGAACAGAGGCATGAACATCGACACGGCGATCACTCCGACGAGTAGGCCCATGAAGATCAGGATGACCGGCTCGATAATGCTCGTCAGCGAGCGAACGATCACTTCATTCTCCTCGTCGAGGAACGTGGAGACATTGAGCAGCAGCCGGTCCACCTCGCCACTGTGCTCGCCGCTGCGCAGCGCCTCGTAGATCGAGGGACTGAACAGCGGACTGTCACAGAAGGCCTGGCTCATCGGCTCGCCCCGGGCGACGCAGTCCTCCGCCCGTGCGATCAGCTCCTGGTACAGGACGTTGCCGGCGGTGTCGCCCACCAGCCGCAGCGCCTCCAGCACGGGGATGCGAGCCTGCAGCAGCAGGCCCAGCAGGCTGATGATCCGGGCGCTTGACAGGCTCTTGGCCACCGCGCCGATGTAGGGCAGTCGAAGCACCGACACGTCGCGCAGGCGTCTGCCCTTCGGCGTCCGCAAGTACCACCGCGTCCCGAACACCGCCGCGCCCATCATCAACAGGACCAGCCACCAAAAATGACGAAAGGCGGTGCTGATCTGCACGAGAACGTTCGTGCTCGACGGCAAGGGCACGTTGAGCGTCGTGAACAGCATGGAGAACCGCGGAATCACGAACAGCAGCAGCAGGGCGAAGATCACCGTCCCCAGCGTCACCAGCATGCAGGGATAGATCATCGCGCCCATGATCGAGTTGCGGAGTCTCAACTGCCTCTGCTTGAGAGTCGCCAGGCGGTCGAACATCTCCATGAGATGCCCGCTGGATTCCCCGGCGGCGACCAGACTGCGATAGATCCGGTCGAAGCACTCGCCGTGCGCCTCCATGGCCTGCGACAGCGAGTCGCCCTCTTCCACCCGGGTGCGCAGACCCGCAATCACGTCGCGCCACGGCCCCGCTCGCGACTGACGCTCCACGGCCCGCAATGCGTCGACGATCGGGGTGCCCGAGGATATCAGCACGTGAAGCTGGCGCGAGAACATCACAGTATTCTTGAGCTTTTGGCCATTGGAGAGTCGCCGTCGCCGCCGGAAGGTTTGTTTGGTGGCTTTCACCTTCTCCTCGGCCACCTCGGCGACGTAGAGCCCCTTGCGGCGCAATGTCTCCGTAGCGGCCGCAATCCCGTCGGCCTCGATCACGCCGACGGCAGCCTTGCCGAGTCCATCATAGGCTTTGTACGCCAGCTTCATGCCGCCTCCACCGGTTCGGGGACTCCACTCGCCGCGGCAGGCGCACCGACGTTCGTATCCTCGCTGTGCGTGACCGCCAGGGCCTCCTCCAGGCACGTCTTGCCCTCCAAAGCCAGCAGCACGCCCTCCTCGCGGAGCGTCAGGACCCCCTTCTTGCGAAGGGCATCGCGAAGCTGGTGCGTGGCGACTCCCGCATGGATCAGCGGGCGCAAGTCCACCGTCACTTCCATCGCGGCGTAGATGCCCGCCCGCCCGCGGAACCCGGAGTTGTGACATTCCTTGCAGCCGGCCCCCTTGCGGAAGGGATGTCCGGGCCTGTCCACCAGGCCGGCGTCCCGCAGCACGTTCGGCGCGGGAATGTACTTGGCGGCGCAGTTCGGACAGACCATCCGAGCCAGTCGCTGCGCGACCACGCCGTTGAGAGCGCTCGACAACAGGTAGGGCTCGATTCCCATGTCCAGAAGCCGGGCCACAGCCCCCGGGGCGTCATTCGTGTGCAGCGTCGCGAGCACGAGGTGGCCCGTCAATGCCGCCTGCACCGCCACGCGAGCCGTCTCCTCGTCGCGGATCTCGCCGACCATGATGATGTCGGGGTCCTGCCTCAGGATGCTCCGCAGCGCCCGGGCGAACGTCATGCCGATGTTGTCGTGAACCTGAATCTGGTTGACCATGTCGAGCTGGTACTCGACGGGGTCTTCGACGGTCATGACGTTGACCTCGGGGCCCCGGATGAGGTCCAGGGCCGAGTACAGGGTAGTTGTCTTACCACTGCCGGTTGGGCCGGTGACGAGGACCAGGCCGTACGGCTGATTCAGCATCCGCTCGAATGCCTCCAGCGTCTGCCGCCGAAAGCCGAGTTCCTCCAGCCGCAATTTCAAGTTCGCCTTGTCCAGGATACGCACGACGATCTTCTCCCCGAGCAGGGTGGGCATGCTCGAGACGCGAAGGTCGATGTCGCGGCCCTCCGCCATGATGCGGACGCGGCCCTCCTGGGGCAGACGCTTCTCGGCGATATCCATTCTGCCGATGACCTTCACGCGCGAGACGATGGAGGCGTGCAGACCCGGCGGCGGCTTCATCAGGTCCCGCAGCATGCCGTCGATGCGGTAGCGGATCCGGGTCCCCTGCCGGTCCGGCTCAATGTGAATGTCGCTGGCCTTGTCCCGGATCGCCGTCAGCAGCGCCACGTTCACCAGGTTGACGATCGGGCTGCCCTCGACCATCTTGTCCAAGTCCGTGGCGGGCCGGTCGTCCACCGACTCGCGCTCCACCACCTGCACCTCGCTCTCCGCGAGAGAGGCGAGGAACGAGTGGACGTCGGTGTTGCCCGAGGCGTACTTCTTGATGTATTCCAGGATGTTGGCGCGCGGGGCCAGGACCGGGCGGATCCTGCACCCGGTCAACTGGTGCAGCCGGTCGATCTTGGGCAGTGATTGCGGCTCCGCCATGGCCACCGTCAGTGTGTCGTGGACCTTGAACATCGGGATCGCTTCGAGCCGCTCGGCCTCCTCCTCGCCGAGCGTCTGCAGCAGGGCGAAATCCACAAGCCCATGACGCAACTGGCAGAACGGCACCCCGAGCTGGCCGGCCAGGTGCTGAAGCATGCTCGAGCCGTCGACGATCCCCTGCTCGACGAGCATCTCGCCGATCATCCTGCCGGTGGTCCTCTGCTCGGCCAGAATGTGGTCGAGCTGCTCCTGCGAGATGACGCCCTGCGCGACCAGCGAGGCTCCTAACCGGGATTCGGTGGCACATTCGGTCACAGGAAACTCCTCACGGCCGAGTTCGCATCGTCGAAGTGCTCGAACTGCGGCGACAGGCCGGTCAGCTCGATGACCTGGGTGATGGTCGTATTGGCCCCGCAGATCTTCAGTCCCTTGCCGCCCTCGGCCAGCTCCGCCGCCACGTCGGCCAGCGACTCCAGTCCCTGGCTGTCGACGTACGGCAGCGCCGACGCGTCAATCACCACGCGGCCGAGGTTCTCCCGGATCAACTCGCGCAGACGGGCCTTGAACGCCTCCGCGTCCGCCCCGGTGAGCGGGCCGGTCGGCCGCACTACCACCACGGCGCCTCGCTGTTGGGTCAGCAATTCCACGTCACGCAGCCTCCTCAATCGCCGGCAGCGTCAATGTGAAGGTGCTCCCCTTGCCCAGCACCGACTCGACGGTGACGTCGCCGCCGTGAAGCCTGGCGATGTCCCGGGCGATGGTCAGGCCCAGGCCCGAGCCCTTCACTTTCGCCGCCTGCGGGTTCCTCGACCGATAGAACTTCTCAAACACGCGCTCCAGCTCGTCGTCGGCAATTCCAATGCCCGTGTCGGTGACGGCCACGTTCAATCGGCCTTTCTCCGCCGATGCGCTGACGACGACGTGCCCGCCGTCCGGCGTGTACTTCAGGGCGTTGCCCAGCAGGTTGTGCAGCACGAGAGCGACCTTGTCGCGGTCGCCCTGAAAGACCGACAGCTTGGGCGGCAGATCGAACTCCAACGTGATGTGCCGCTCCTGCGCCTGCGGCTCGTGGTCCGCCTTGAGCTGCTGCAGCAGCAGATCCATATGCACGTCGTCGCGCTTGAGCTCGAACGAACCGGCCTCAATCTGGGAGACGGAGAGGATCTCCGAGACGCTGCGCTCCAGCCGCTGGGTCTCCTCATTGATGATGTTGAGGTCCTTGCCCGTAGCGATCGGATCGTGCTCACACCGCTCCAGGGCCTCCTCGACGAGCAGGCGAATGTTGGTCAGCGGGGTCCGCAGCTCGTGTGCGGCCTTGGCGAGGAACGTGTTCATCGCCTCCCCGGCGACCCGCTGCTGCGTGACATCTTCGATCGTGACCAGTCCGAAACGCGAGTCCTCCTGCCGGACCGGACAGACAGTGAACCTCAGCACCCCCGCCTTGCTCGACCCGCTGTGCTCCACCTCGATCACGGTGCGTTTCGAGGCGGGATTGGCAACCACGTCGCGGATTCCTGCGAGCACGCGCTGATCGCTGACCGCGGTGGAGATATCCGCGTGCACCATCTGCGACCGCTGTATCTGGAGCAGCACAGCCGCGGCTCCATTGACGTGGGCCACGTGCATCTGGTCATCCACGAAGATCAACCCGTAGGGCACGGCGTCGAACGCCGCCTCCAGGCCGTCTGCGGTTCCGGACCTCTCATGAATCGCCTCTTTCACCTGCTCGATGGCCGTGCACATCTGCATGTTCTGCCTCTCCCCGAGCAGCCTGTTCCAGGCCACCGCCTCCATGCCCAGCTTCGGATCCAGCTCCAGGGTCGAGAGGTCCGTACGATCGTCCGTGACGGCCAGCAGAATCTCGTGAATGGCGCCAATCGCCTTGAGCCGGAAGCGCGCGTGACGGTGGACCAGCAGCATGCTGGCCAGCGCCAGGCAGGCAATGGCCATCTGGGTGGTCTGCGGCGTGAATCCCACATTCAACGGGTCATCGAGCTCTCCGACAATCTCCAGCGTGGCGCTGCCCCGCCGGGGAACAACCAGGGGAAACGTGAGCTTGGCCGTGTGCTTGGTGAATTCCTCCGTCTCGCGCGACACTTGATCTTCCCAAGACTGCGGCAACTGCAAGACGGTGATCTGGGCGGGTTCGGAGTCTGCGAGGACCCCACCGTTGGGCAACACGATGCGGCACGACTTCAGGCGGTGCTCCCGGCCGGCCTCCACCAGCACGCGGCGCAACGCCGACAGCTCGTCGTTGGCCATCAGCATCTCCGCCGCCTTGGCCAGCACACTGCCAATGGCCTCGAGGTTCTGGACCCCCGCCTTCTGCTTCACGCCCCGCTCGAACTGGATGTTGTTCCACACGGAGGCGATGAGGCTGAACAGGAAGACACTGACGACCATGAAGATCAGCACGGCGAACCACGAGTCGCCGCGCAGCAGGTCCCGACGCATGGTAGACAGCCGTCTCACAACGGGCTTATCTGTTTCCATTGACCTCACCTCATACTTCTTTCTCTAGGTATGCCTCCGTTCTTTCGGCCATCTCCGGCACGACTTTAGGGATTACGGGGCCCATTCCCCGGTGAAATAGCGCCCGTTACGGCAGGGCGCCAGTTTGGGGCCGATAATAGCCTGCCGCCCGCGCCAGGGTTGACACGGCCGGAGGAATGATGTGCAATGTCTCCGGGGCTCTGATGAGGCCCTGCACGATCGTGACAACAAGGCCGGTTGGAACCGCTGCTTATTGGGAGCTGGAGTATGAAGAACACCTGGATTACCCGCCTGAGCGTTGCCTTGACACTACTGTCTCTGATGCTCGGAGCGTCCCGTTGTGCCGCCGCGTCCGATATGGACCTGATCCTCTATAATGGCAAAATCGTCACGGTCGATGCGGGCTTCTCCATCCAGCAGGCGATGGCCGTCCGGGGCAACCGGATCGAGGCGGTCGGCAGCGATGAGGACATCCTGCGCCGCAAGACCGGCCGGACGCACGTGCTGGACCTCGCCGGCAAGATGGTCCTGCCCGGCCTGATCGATACGCACGTCCACGCCTGCGATGCCGCCATGACGGAATTCGATCACCCTATCGGACAAATGGACGCAATCCCCGATATATTGGACTATGTCCGGGGCCAGGCCGGGGTCCTTCAGGACGGACAGTGGATCGTCCTGCAGCAGGTCTTCATCACCCGCTTGCGAGAGCAGCGCTACCCGACGCGCCAGGAGTTGGACGCCGCCGCCCCGCAGAACCCGGTAGTCTTTCGCACCGGGCCCGATGCCTCGCTCAACACGCTGGCGCTGAAGCTCAGCCAGATCGACAAGGACTTCCGCGTCGCCGACGGCGGCCCCGGCTACGCGGAGAAGGACCCGCGGACAGGCGAGCCCACCGGCATCCTGCGCGGCTGCAACCGCTACATCAAGGACCGCCCCTCCGGCCGGACGCCCACGCCGAAAGACCGCTATGACCGCCTCCTGACGCTGCTGAAGGACTACAGCTCCGTCGGCATCACCGGCATCTGCGAGGGCTCCGCCGGCCAGTCGAATCTGCAGCTCTACCAGAAAATGCTCGACGCGGGCGATCTGCCGGTCCGCGTGGCCGCCCAGTACTACATCGATACCATCGGCCCCATCGAGAAGATCCAGGAGAACATCCGCCAGATCGCACAACTGCCGCTGCGCCGCGGCGGGCCCATGCTCCGCATCATCGGCATCAAGGCCTTCCTCGACGGCGGCATGCTCACCGGCAGCGCTTACATGAGAGAGCCCTGGGGCGTCAGCAAGATTTACGCCATTGAAGATCCCAATTATCGCGGCGTCCTATTTATCCCCGGGGACCGGCTTTTGCCGATCGTCCGCACCGTCACGGAGTGCGGCATGCAATTCACGGCCCACACCGTCGGCGACGGCGCCGTCCACGCGCTGCTCGACGCGTATGAGGAGGTGAACAAGGCGACGCCGGTGAAAGACAGACGCCATTGCATCACACACTCGAATTTCATGAGTCCCGAGTCCATCGACAAGGCCGCAAAGCTCGGCGTGATCCCGCTCATACAGCCCGCGTGGCTGTACCTCGATGCCCGGACGCTGACGACGCATTTCGGATACGACCGCCTCCGCTACTTCCAGCCCCTGCGCAGCATCTTCGAAGCCGGGGGTATCGCGGCGGGCGGGTCCGACCACATGCAGAAGATCGGGTCGCTCCGCTCCAACAATCCGTACAACCCGTTCCTGGCGATCGGCACCGCCGTCACGCGACGCGCCAGGTGGTACGAGGGGCAACTGCACCCGGAGGAGGCGATCAGCCGCGAGCAGGCCATCCGGTTTTACACCATCTGCTGCGCCCGCGCCCTCTTCCAGGAGGATCTCGTCGGCTCGCTGGAAGCGGGCAAGCTCGCCGATTTCATCGTGCTCGACAGGGACCTGCTCACCTGCGCGGACGACGCGATCAAGGACACGCAGGTCCTGCAAACCTACATGGACGGCCGGCTCGTGTTCAAACGCTGAGGCCCGGGCCGCCGCGAGCAGTTGTGGAGGGTCGCAAGTGGTGCAGATTCGCCCGGCCAACGAGGATGATTTCGACGACCTGCTCGCGATCGAGGATGCGTGCTTCAGCATCTACTATTACGGGCAGTACAAGTTCGGCGCGACCGAATTCCTGTACTATCTTCGCAATCCCCGGAGCATTTTCCTGGTGGCCGCGGAGGATACGCACGTGGTGGGCTACACGGCCGCCGTCGTGCGCCGTACGAAGGCCACACCGGCTGCACACATTGAAAGCATCGCCGTGCTGCCGCAGCATCAGCAACAAGGAATCGGCGGTCAACTCCTCCAAGCCGTGATAGATGAGGCCCGGCAGCGCCGCTGCGACCGCGCGGTGCTCGAAGTCGCCACGCCAAACGAGGAGGGCATCGCCTTCTTCAAAAGCCACGGATTTTATGAGGTCGGCGAGCTGCCCAACTACTACGGCCGCGGCCTCGACGGCATCCTGATGCGCGCCGATCTCTGACCGCCGTATTACTTCACCCGCCGGGCAAAATATGGCTCTACGCAAACTCCTGACGGGTTTTGAGAGTATGACCTATGGGCCAACTTTCCTGCCGCCCCACTATGTAGTCTTGTTATTTTCGCGGCACACGATGAGTAAAGGAGAGTTGTGAAACCTCAGCACGAGTCATCCGTGTTATTGCAGGACAGGCCGCCGGCAGGCTCGTATGATGCTTCGGAGGCCCGTGAACTTATGGAAACGACAATCGACAACCAGAAGACCATCGAGCGGATCGCCGGGATGCTGGCCGCCAGCCGCAGCATCCTGTTCATCACCGGCGCCGGCATCTCCGCGGATTCCGGCCTGCCGACGTATCGCGGCTCGGGCGGACTGTACAACATCGACTGCAGCGAGGACGGCCTGCCCATCGAGCGGGCCCTGGCCGGCGATATCCTGAGGGATTATCCCGAGCTGACTTGGAAGTACCTCGCACAGATCGAGCGGGTTTGCCGCGGCGCCCGGCACAATCGGGCCCATGAGGTGATCGCCGAGATGGAGCGGCACTTCGAGCGGGTCTGGACGCTCACGCAGAACGTCGACGGCTTTCACCGCTCCGCCGGGGCCGGCAACGTGATCGACATCCACGGCGACCTGCACAACCTGCGGTGCACGCGCTGCCGGTACCGCCAGACCGTGGCCGACTACAGCGGCCTGAGCCTGCCGCCGCGATGCCCCAAGTGCCAGACGATTCTGCGGCCGGATGTTGTGCTGTTCGGCGAAACACTGCCTATGGAGAAGCTGCTGCTGCTGTTCCTGGAGCTGGATCGCGGCTTCGACCTGGTGTTCACGGTGGGCACCAGCAGTGTGTTCACCTACGTGGCCGAGCCGGTCCGCATCGCCGCACAACTCGGTAGGCCCACCATCGAAATCAACCCCGAGACCAGTGAGGTCTCCGACCTCGTCGATGTCCGCCTGCCCATGCGCGCCGCACCCGCCCTGGATGCCATCTGGCAAGCCTACCGCCAGCGGGCCACGGCCCGCACCGCATGACGCCACCTCCCCGCGCGTGCAATGAAAAAGGCGTTTCCCCAGCGGTGCATTCCCGGTATTCTGGTGGCGTCGGCCCCGGGTGAGCGGGCCTGAGTAGTCACCGGAAAAACAACGGCTGGAGTGCGTATGAGTACGGAGAAGATGTCGCGCCGGGTCTTCGTTCAATCCCTTGGACTGGCGGCGGCCGCGTCCCTCATCCCGTCGCGTGCGCGGGCGGGCGAAAAGAGGACGCCGAACGTCGTGCTGATCTATGCCGACGATCTGGGCTACGGGGATGTGAGCTGTTACGGGGCGACCAAAGTCACGACGCCGAACATCGACAGAATCGCCCGCGAAGGGGTGCAATTTGTCAATGCGCATTCGGCGTCGGCCACGTGCACGCCCTCACGATATGCACTGATGACCGGCGAGTATGCATGGCGGCGCAAGGGGACGGGAGTCCTGCCGGGGGACGCCCGGCTGATCATCGAGCCGGGACGCGTGACGCTGCCCACGCTGATGCAGCGAGCCGGATATAAGACAGGTGCGGTCGGCAAGTGGCACCTGGGACTCGGGTCGGGCGAGTTGGATTGGAACGGCGAGATCAAGCCGGGGCCGCTGGACATCGGATTCGACTACTGCTTCCTGATCCCCGCCACGGGCGACCGCGTGCCGTGCGTGTTTGTGGAGGACCGGCGAGTGGTCGGCCTGGACCCTGGCGACCCGATCCGCGTCAGCTACAAGCAGCCCGTCGGGGACGACCCGACCGGCAAAGACCATCCGGAACTGCTGACGATGCACCCCAGCCACGGGCACGACCAGACGATCGTCAACGGCATCAGCCGCATCGGGTACATGAGCGGCGGAAAGGCCGCCCGCTGGGTCGATGAAGATATCGCCGATACGATCACCGGCAAGGCCGTCGCATTTCTCGAACGCCACCGCGCCGAGCCGTTCTTCCTCTATTTCTCGACTCACGACATCCACGTTCCGCGCGTGCCGCACCCGCGGTTCGCCGGCAAGAGCGGTCTGGGCCCCCGGGGCGACGCGATCCTCCAGCTTGACTGGTGCGTCGGCGAGATCCTGCGGACGCTGGACCGCTTGAAGCTGGCGGACGGCACGATGCTGATCTTTACGAGCGACAACGGGCCGGTCGTCGACGACGGGTACAAGGATCAGGCCGTGGAATTGCTCGACGGCCACAAGCCCTCCGGCCCGCTTCGTGGCGGCAAATACAGCGCGTTTGACGCCGGGACGCGGGTCCCGTTCCTCGTGCGCTGGCCCGGCCGCGTGAAACCCGGCGCCTCCGATGCACTCCTTTGTCAGATTGACCTGCTGTCGTCCATGGCGTCGCTGACCGGTCAGAAGCTCGCGCCGGAGGCCGGGCCGGACAGCTTCGACCTGTCGCAGGCCCTGCTCGCCAAAACGCAGACTGGGCGCGACCATCTCGTGGAGCATGCGGGCACGCTGTCGCTGATCCGTGGCGATTGGAAGTACATCGAGCCGAGCAAAGGTCCGAGGATGAACGCCAATACGAACACGGAGCTCGGCAACGATCCGCAGCCGCAACTCTACGATCTCAAGAACGATCTCGGCGAGAAACAGAACGTCGCCGCCCAGCACCCGGAAATTGTCAAAGAGATGGCCGCCCTGCTCGCCAAAATCCGCAGCGCCGGCCACAGCCGACCTTACCCGGTCGGCTAGGCCGTGCTGGATCATCGATGACCTCTCTGGTCTCGCACGAAATCCGGTCTGGGCGCAGGAATTAGGATGCGGCGTCAGGATTCGCGGGTGAGTCTGACTTGGGATGGGTCGAAGATGTAGGCGTCGTTTTCGTCGAAGTAGCCGGCGAGGAAGCGAGTCAGGGGCAGGCCCGTTCGCAAGGCCAGCATGAGAGCATAGAGGAAGACCTGGACGTGAGCGTCGCGCTCCGCGGCGGCGTGAGGCTTGTAGTCCCAGACGCCGAGCAGGCCGTCGTTCTCGTGGCGCAGGACGTCGATGTGGCCCGTGAGGGTCTCGCGGGTCCGCAGCAGCCGCGGATAGTCCTCGATCTCCCAGGCCTCCATCCAGACCGGCACCTCGCAGGCGATCGTGTTTGGATCGTGTTCGAGGAAGAACTTCTGAAGATTCTCGTGGCGGCTGCTGACCTGACTGAAGCCGCAGCTTTTGCCGGCCAGGGCGATGATGTCGTGGCGCTTCACCCGTCTCAGCAGGACCTCGATGCCGAGTCCGCCGCGGCGCACACGGGATGCCCGGCAGACCGGCTGACTGAACAGGTGGTTCGGACAATTCGTGAACAGGGTATGCAGGTAGTCCGCCATCGGCCCGGGCAGGCAATCGGTACGGGCCAAGGCCAGCCGATAGCGGTAGTAGGCGGGGCTGTGGGGAAATGAATGGGTCCGGATATCCGCGAATCTCCGCGTCCGACAAGGAACGAAGAGTCCATATTCCTCCAGCCGAAACTCGCGGACCGGTTTCTCATGGCGGCCGCGCAGAATGTCAGTCAGCGTCGCCGAGGAGGGAGCCCCCTGCCGTGTACGCCACAGTCGTTCCTTGATGGCGTCCCGCACCGTCTCGGGTTGCGAGGAGTCGATGGCGATGCAGAGATAGCTCATTGGATCGGCGCCGTCCGGCTCGGACAGAGTCATCTCGAAGGCCGCCACGGGGAATCGGCGTGCCAGATCCTCGCGGAGCAGATCGCCCAAGGCAGTACACGCCGGGCAGGCGTCGCCCCTGGCCAAAATGAACAGGTTGGGATGCGCCATGCTGTCGTTCAACCGGCTCTTGACGATCCTCAGAGCCTCCGCCGAACCGCACGGCGAGGCGCTCCATTCTGAACTTCGTATCATTTGCGGCCAATGCCCCAGCGTACAAGAGAAAACCACGGGCCGACGCCCATTGTATCTACTGCCCAACCCGCAGCCGATGTTCACCACCCGTCCTTCATCGGCAGCGTATTCTACTTCTGCCCGCGGGGCAGGAAAGGCGGTTGAACAGCCACAAGGCCTGGATCATACTGATTCCGATTCGGTCTTCTGCATTTCCGGGTGACAGCGGCAAGGCCGAAGGCTTTGCCGATGGCGGATGGGCAAACCATCGGCAAGCCGGCGCTTGCCGCTGCCACCCGAAGTTTGATGACAGACTCCTCTGGGTGTAGAATCCGTGCGGAAATGAATCACATTCCTGCCGCGACACCGGTTATGATCGCTCGGCCTCTTCCCTCACGACGGCTTCCTTCTCCTTCGCCGGCCTGCTGCGGAGGTAGAGGAGTTGCCAGACCCAGCCGACCACGACCATGACGAGGAACGCAATGGGCAGCGCCCAGGGATGTGGGTACAGTCTGGAGGCGGCGGGGACGCCGACGGCGAGCAGGGCGGCCTGCAGGCCGACAAAGATGGCCGTCGTACCCACGATGCTGTACGCCAGGGCAACGACGACTTTCGCGATCAGCCAGACAAGCACCAGGCCTACGATGGCGCCGACGATGATCGCGATCAGAGCCATCATGCTATGCGGGCGGATCGCCTGCCAGGTGTCTCTGAGCAGGGCCTCGAAGCGATCGGCGAACGTTTTCGATTCGGGGCTGAGCTGTTCAATGTAGCTCTGGCGCGCGTCGGGCTGCATCGTCATGAAGGATTGATAGACCAGGGTCTGCTGTGTTCCGGTTTCGGCCGGCGGCGGAGGGATCATGTGGTCGAGGACGACGGAGACGTAGCCGGCGCCGCTGACGGCCGAGAGGATCAGCACGGCCAGAATGAGGACCAGAGCTTTCTTGAGCAGGATGGCCAGCCCCGCCAGAACCACCGCTCCGATGATCATGCTCAGCCACAGATGCACGCCGAACCACTGGCTGACCAGCAGGCCGGTCGCTGAGCCGAGCAGGGCCCCGAGCAGGGCGACGATCGCGGTACTGTAGTGCGTGCCGGCCAGCCAGAAGATCAGGCCGATCACGAGAGCCGCGGCGCCAATCCCCAGCAGCACCTTTGGGGCCAGAGGTGTCAGGAGCGTTTCCGTTCGCAGCAGTAATTCATACATACATTTTCCCCCCTACTCATCAGGATTCATTCGCGTCCGCACCCGTGCGGCCGCTGTCATCAACCGCCATTATCGGCATAGCCGGACGACAATGCAAGCCATCATTTGCGCTGGTACCGCATTTCACGAACCACGCTTCCGCGTAATTCATCATGAGTCGGGTGCCGTGCTTACCCTCGCGTAAGCATGCTTCTTTCACGGTGAACCTCGCATGTCTACGCGAGCGCCAGTCTGGTACCCACGCCTCAGACCGGTGCAGGCACGACCTCCGCGGGTCGCGGCGAGGACGAGCGCGCGCCGGCGCGAATCTCTACGAGCTTGCGGACGATGTCGAAGGCGGCGCGGGGCCGGCTCAAACGCCTCGCATTCGCCTGCATTCGGGCCAGACGCTCCCTGTCGCCCAGCAACTGCTCCACCTTGTAAGCCAGGACGGGAAGATTGTTGCAGCGGATGGCGGCGCACTCCTCAAGCAGATGGTCGGCGTTCCGCTGCTCCTGGCCCTGGATGGGATTGACCACGAGAAAGGGCAGGCCACAGGCCAGCGCCTCAGACGCGGTCAGCCCGCCGGTCTTGCCGGCGATCAGGTCGGCGGCAGCCATGTACATGTGCATCTGGTCGGTCCAGCCGATGCAAACCATTTTGACAGAGCCGCCGGGCCGCTCGCGGGCGATCTGATCGATTCCCGCCTTCAGCGGCTCGTTGTGCCCGCAGACGGCGACGATCTGCACCGGAGTCTTCAACTGCTGCAGGGCCCGCATGAGCTGCTCCATCGGACCGAGCCCCAGGCTGCCGCCGGTGACCAGGATCGTCGCGAGGTCCGGATCGAGATTCAAGACCTTCCGCGCCTCCGCCTTGTCCCAACTCTCGGCAAAGACCGGGTCGATGGGAATTCCAGTGGCCGTGACTTTGTTCGCAGGTACGCCGAGGGCCTCCAGGAGCAATTTCGTCTCGTCCATCGCGACAAAGTAATGCTCGTAATGGTCGCATAACCACATGGCGTGGACGTCGAAGTCGGTGGTGACGATGGCCTGCGGCACATCGACCCGGGATTTCTCGCTGAGCCACGAGATGATGCCGGCAGGCAGCGCGTGGACACAGATCACCAGGTCGGGCTGGACTTTCTCCAGCAGTTTCAGCACGGGCCTGGTGTTGAGCTTCTCGAAGACGTTGAGTAGTCCCTGATTCTGCCGCGGCTTGTCGAAATGCTCGTAGAACCAGCCATAGAGTCCGGGGGCGCTCTTGATCACGTCCACGTATGCCTTCAGGAAGAGCTTGCGAAAGAGCTTGTTGATGTAGTCGAGGGTGTCGACGATGCGGACCTCGCGTGCGGCGTCAAGCTGGAAGAACGCCTTCTCCAGCGCCTGGGACGCACGCATGTGGCCGCCGCCGATGCTGACGGACAAAATCAGAACACGATCGAACATCAGGTACTCCGGTCAATCCATGTGAAACTTCTTTTTGACGAAGCACAACGACTCCCACTGTGCATAGGGCAGATAGATGAACGACGTGTAATGGCCGGCGAGCAGGTAGATCGTTTTCGGCCTGCCGATCGCCTCGCGCAGTTGCCGGCCGGTCCACGCAGGAACGGAGCGGTCGAACATGGCAAGGAACATGAGCGTCTCGCTCGCGTCGATGTACGGGCCCAGCCTCAGCGGGTCCGTCCGGACCTTCTCCCGTAGCTCGGTATAGATCGTCTCCGCGCTGACCCCCATGTGCTCCAGCTCGCGGATGTAGCTTTCGAGGTCACGTTCGGCGGAATGCATCGCGATATCGGCCATGCTTCCGCCGGCCAGTCCGAGCACGACGCACTTGATCCGCTTGTCGGCGCCCGCCACCAGGCTGGCCTTGATGCCGCCGAGACTCAGGCCCAGGCAGCCGAGTCGGTTCGGATCGACGTCCGGCCGCGTGACGAGGTAGTCGAGCACCTGCCGGCTGTCGAGCACGGCCTGGCGAAAGTACGCCTCCACCTCCTCGGCGCTGCGCGTGTTCTCGATCTTCACTTTGCGATTGTGCACGAGGGCGCAATTGATGCCCCTCGGAGCGAAGCAGTCGGCAAAACTCGTCACGGAGAAATCCACACCTCCGGCAATCGGCAGCATGAGCACGGTCGGGCGCCGCCCCGGCCCCCGGCCGACGTAGTAATCGACGCGGATATCCTCGTTGCCAAACACGTTGAGCGCCGAAGGAAACTCGATCCGCAGGATATTGTAGCTCTTCTTCTGTTTCCTCAGCTCGACCCTTGGCTCGATAGGCTGCTTCGGATAGCTGTAGTAGGCCGTCATCGCCGGGGACCTCTCCTGCGGTCCGGCGCATGTGCGGCTCAGGCCTGCAGGCACGCACGACCCGCACGGCCAGAGCATCAGCCCGGCCAGCAGCGCCAACAGCAGCCCGCTCCCCAGGTCCCGCCGCACACGCCCCGTTGCCCGCTTTCGAAATCCCGCCATACGCGAAATCCCTTACCCTACTACACAATCCATCGCATTCTCCCCCCAGCATACCAGATTCCGAAAGCAGGAAAAACCTTTAGAAGCGGAAGGCGATCTGGATTCCGCCGCCGTCCTCGACGGGGAAGAAGTCGAAATCCACCTTGCTGTCCTGGGGCAGGTTCATGAAGGCGTCGTGGATGAAGGCGCTGAGGAAGTGACCAAGGGCGGCGCCGAAGAGCACGTCGGAGGGGTAATGCTTGCCCGCCTCCACGCGGGCCCAGCCGACGCCGGCGGCGACGACCGTGTTGGCGATCTCGAGCGCGGGCCGGACCTGGTCCAGAGCATCGATGTAGTCGAGGTTGCGGTTGGCCAGAGTCGCACAAGAGAAGGCCGCCGAGGTATGGCCCGATGGGAAGCTCATGTTGTCGCTTCCATCCGGGCGGCGCCGGTCCATCTCGACTTTGAGCGATTCCGTCGCGGCGCCCGTCGCGCTAATGGCGCCGAATTCCACCGCATAGCCCTGCAATTTCGCCGGCACCCATTCTCCCGGGGCATCGCCGCTGGGAGTCGCCAGGGGCGTGACAAGCGCCTCGGCGATCAGCGCATCGCGGAGGTAATCGCTCATGAGGTTGGCGTGAGCCGGGGACCCGAAAAGCGGAGCGTGATCAACCGCCCAATCGGAGATCCGTTGATCGAGATGATCGATCCTGATGGCCGCCGCCCCGGTCAACGGTATGAGGGTGCCGGGACTCATGAAGGCATCGTATACCGCACGAGCGATACGCTGCCCGTTTGGCGGCCAAATGGCATCCTGTCCCCACCCCCTGTCATTCTCCAATGTGCCGCAACCGGCACCGAGCAACAAGACCGAAGCCACGGCAGGCAAGAGCGCCGCGGCAATCGTGCGGGACAACATTTTGCTGACCCCCATGCAACGTTCATTTCTCTGGCATCAACACGACAGTGTCGCGCCCGACCACTATCGTCAAACGCCGCCCGCGGCTGTAGAGAAATCCGCACGAGGGTTTGAACAAAAGAAGGCTGCGAGTGATGTCGCAGCCTTCGCATGCAACGAGCGTGGATCTGATGTCACGCTCGGGCATTGGCGGGTAAAGCCGGGCTGCCGGGATTGCTGAAATCACGAATCACGGTGGAAGTCAACGCCCGGCAGCCCACGTTCGTCATAGACCTATCCACACGTCGCTGTCGCGCTGAAGCCGCAGACAGCGGCGAGCAGGTGCACGAGTCCCCTGCTTCGGATTGGGCGAATCACGAGTCGTCTGTCCTATTCAATTGTCGGCACGTCATCGGTGACGCACGCCGATGGGCGTGTGGATGTACTGAGGCCGTGCGCCACCGGTTCGGAAATTCCGGAAATCTTTGCAGGACCCATTCCGCCCTTGCGACGCAAACTTCGGCGGTCTAAGGGGTTGCATTTGCGCGAAGGGTTTGGATAAGATACGTGCCGACCGGCTGTGTGGCCGGCCGTATGTGCTCGGAAAGCACGAATCCCGTACGGGGTTCGGAACCCTGTCCTGGACGCTGCCAGGGAAAGGTTGGAGAAGCTATGCATAGAAGACAGTCTGTTGTGAGGCTCATCGCGTGTGCGGCGGTCCTGTCGACGGCGTCGGCGTTAGCCGCAAGGGCGGACGAGATCGACATCCCCTACCAGAAGTTCGTGCTCGATAACGGCCTGACGCTGCTGGTCCATGAGGACCACAAGGCCCCGATCGTCGCGGTCAATATCTGGTACCATGTCGGCTCGAAGAACGAAAAGCCGGGCAAAACCGGGTTCGCCCACCTGTTCGAGCACCTGATGTTCAACGGCTCGGAGAATTACGACAACGACTACTTCCAGGCCATGGAGCGGATCGGAGCGACCGACCTCAACGGCACGACGTCGAACGACCGCACGAACTACTTCCAGAACGTGCCGACCTCCGCACTCGACATCGCGCTGTGGCTGGAGTCGGACCGGATGGGGCACATGATCGGCGCGATCAAGCAGGAAAAGCTCGACGAGCAGCGCGGGGTCGTTCAGAACGAGAAACGCCAGTACGAGAACCAGCCCTACGCCCTGTCGGAAGAGCTGATTCAGACGGCGTGCTTTCCCAAAGAGCACCCCTACTCCTGGACGGTGATCGGCTCGATCAAGGACCTGAACGATGCCTCGGTGCCGGATGTGCACGAGTGGTTCAAGACCTACTACGGGCCCAACAACGCCGTGCTGGCTATAGCGGGCGATATCACCGCCCAGACGGCGCTCGACAAAGTCAAGCAGTACTTCGGCGATATCCCGCCGGGGCCGCCGATCTCTAAGCACCAGTTTTGGATCGCCAAGCGCACCGGGACCCACCGCCAGACAGCCCAGGATCGCGTGCCGCAAGCCCGCGTCTATCGCACCTGGAACATTCCGCAGTGGGGCTCGGCCGACGGGGACTATCTCGACCTCGTCAGCGACGTGCTGTCGTCCGGGAAGACCTCTCGCTTCTACAAGCGACTGGTTTATGACGAGCAGATCGCCACCGACGTCAGTGCGAGCGTCGACCTGATGGAGATCGCCGGACTGTTCCAGATCGTCGCGACGGCCAAGCCCGGCGTCGAGCTGGACCGCATCGAAAAGGCCCTCGATGAAGAGCTGCAAAAGTTCCTCGCCACCGGCCCGACGCGGGACGAGCTGACGCGGATCAAGAATCAGTACCGCGCCCGTTTCATCCGCGGCATCGAGCGCATCGGCGGATTCGGCGGCAAGTCCGACATCCTCGCCAGGAACATGGTTTTCGGAGGCTCGCCGGACTGCTACAAGGTTACGCTCGACCGCGTGCAGAAGGCGACCGCCGCCGACCTGAAGAACGCCGCCGTCAAGTGGCTCAGCGACGGCGATTACGTGCTCGACATCACGCCGTACCCGGAGCTGAAGACAGTGGCCTCGAAGGTCGACCGCTCGAAGCTGCCGGAGCCCGGGACGCCCCCGCAGGCGCAGTTCCCCGACATCGAGCGGGCGGAGCTGTCGAACGGCCTGAAGCTGGTGCTCGCCCAGCGGCATAGCGTCCCGATCGTCGATCTTCGCCTGCTGGTCGACGCCGGCTACGCGGCCGATCAGTCCGCGGCGCCCGGCACCGCCAGCCTGGCCATGGACATGCTCGACGAGGGCACCAAGACGCGCAACTCCCTGCAGATCAGCGAGCAGCTCCAGATGCTCGGCTCCTCCCTGGGCACCGGCGCCGACTTGGACATCTGCACGGTCTCCCTCAATACGCTGAAGGAGAAACTCGACCCGTCTCTAGATCTGTTTGCCGACGTCGTGCTGAATCCATCGTTCCCGGAGAAGGAGTTCGCGCGATTGCAGAAGGAGACGCTGGCGCAGATTCAGCGGGAGAAGGTGACGCCGGTGGCGATGGGGCTGCGGGTTTTTCCTGGCCTGCTGTACGGCCGCGACCACGCATACGGCTCGCCGCTGACCGGCTCGGGCACCGAGGCCTCCGTCTCGGCCATGACGCGAGAGCAACTCGCAAACTTCCACAAGACCTGGTTCAAGCCGAACAACGCCACGCTGGTCATCACCGGCGACATCACGCTGGCCCAGATCAAGCCCCGGCTGGAGAAGCTGTTCAAGAGCTGGAAGAGCGGCGAAGTCCCCACAAAGAACCTCGCGACGGCGGCGGACAAGGCCAAGCCGGAAGTGTACATCGTGGACCGGCCGGGATCGCAGCACTCGATCCTCTTCGCCGGATTCCTCACGCTGCCCCGGGCCAACCAGTATGAAGAGGCCATCAAGCTGATGAACAATATCCTCGGCGGCGATTTCACCTCGCGCATCAATATGAATCTCCGCGAGGGCAAACACTGGTCCTACGGCGCCCACAGCATCATCGTGGACGCCAAGGGGCAGCGGATGTACCTCGTGCTCAGCTCCATCCAGGGCGACAAGACGGCGGACTCCATGCGGGAGGTCCAGAAAGAGCTGCAAGGGATCGCCGGCGACAAGCCGCCGACGGCGGAAGAATTCGCCAAGACACAGTCCGATGTCGTGCTCGGCCTGCCCGGCTCGTGGGAGACCATCGGCCGGGTCGCCGGATCCCTCGAAGAGATCGTGCAGTACAATCTGCCCGACACCTACTTCAAGGAATACCCGGCACGAATCCGAGAGATGAAGGTGGATGCCGTCCAAGATGCCGCGAAGCGGGCGATCAAGCCGAACTCGATCGTCTGGGTCATCGTTGGCGACAAGGCGAAGATCGAAGACTCGATCAAGGCGCTCGGCTTCGGCGACATCAAGTACGTCGACGCCGATGGCAACCTGCTGTAACTTCCAGACCCCGGCGCCCCAGGCTCCGGGGTCTTTTTCTATCCATACACCGGCGGAATCGGATGCGCGGCCGGCGCGGCCTCAGCCCCAGACCTGCTCCATTCAGTTTTTCTGTGGGCCCCGGAAAAAGAGGAAGCCCCCGCGATTTGATGAGGGAGAGGAAGCGAGACTACGCGGGGGCTTGTAGGCGCTTCATAACTTCGCCGGCATTATCTCCCCCTGCCGGGGGCTCGTCAACACTTATCCGCCAGAAATCGAGACAATTGCACGGGAATACCATGCTGCGTATGTGTGAGTTCTTCACAGCCCGGGGTCAGTCCCACTTGTGGCGTTTGACGCGGGTGATGATCTTCTGGGCGCACTTGAGGGCGGCCAAGCCCTCCTCGGCGGTGACCTCGGGGTTGAGGGACCTGTCTTTGACGGCGCGGAGAAAGGCCTCCTGCTCGAGCCGGACGGGCTCCTTGTCGTCGATCTGGAGCTGCTCGATGTGCAGCAGGTCGGGCCAGTTGATCGTCGTCAGGTCGAGGTCGCCGCTTTCCCGCTGCTGCTTGATCCACTCGACGACGTTGACGTTCGGATCGGTCTTGATGACGATGCCGCTCTTTTTGAGATAGTCGACGCTCAGATAGGCCTGGCGGGAGAAGACGCGGAGGCGTCTTTCGGTTTTGAGGGCCAGGCGGGACGCCGTCAGGTTCGCGATGCAGCCGTTATCGAAGACGATTCGCGCGTTGCAGATATCCTCCGGGCCCTCGATAACGCCGACGCCGACGGCGTCCACCCGCCGCACCTTGCTGGCCGCCAGCGACAGGACGATATCGATATCGTGAATCATGATGTCCAGCACGACGCCGATATCTGTCGAGCGGAACGGGTACGGGCTCACGCGATGGGCCTCAATGAACTTCGGCTCGATGCTCAGCCGCTTGATCGCCTGCACGACCGGGTTGCAGCGCTCCGAGTGCCCGACCGCCACGACCGTGTCGTAGCGCCGGGCGAGAGAGACGATTTTTCGCCCCTCCCGCACGCTCGAAGCGAGCGGCTTTTCGATCAGGACCGGGATCTTTCGGCGCAGGAAGATTTTGGCCACCTTGTAGTGATCGCTCGTCGGGGTGGAGATGGTCACGGCATCCACCTTGTCGAGGATCTCGGAGCAATCCGCGTACGCCTGGCAGGCATACTTGCCGGCGAGGTCCCGGGCCTTGTTCAGGTCCGTATCCACCACGGCGACCAGCTCACAGTCGGGCAACTGGCTATAGACCTTGGCATGAATCGCCCCCATTTTGCCGGCGCCGACGACCGCCGTCCGTATCTTGCTGCTGTTCATGATCTGCTCAAGTTTACGCTGTTCTCAAGGTTTCCCGGTACCGGCCGGATCTGTGCTGGCTGCTCTTCACTATGGCATCGATCATGGCTTTCACGTTCTCATCGAGCCCATCCTGCTCGGCAAGCTCTTTTGCGTTGGTCAGCAGCGCGCTGCCCCGGCGGTAGAGCTGCCGGTAGGCGTCGTGGATGTGCTGCTGCTGCTCCTCGTTCAACCCCGCGCGCAGCAACCCGCGCTTGTTCACGCCGCGAATCCGGGGCGGATAGTGCCCGCTGACGATCAGGAACGGCGGGACGTCACGGGTAAGGCCCGCCAGACCCGCGATGAAGCACCATCGACCGATGGTCACAAACTGGTGGGAGCCGGCCATGCCGCTGATCCAGGCGCCCGTCTCGATCTTGACGTGCCCTCCGATCTGCACGAGGTTGCTCAGGACGATATTGTTCTCCACGATACAGTCGTGTCCGATATGCGATGCGATCATCAGGAGGTTGTCGTTTCCGATCTGGGTGAAGGCGCCGTCGTGTCTGCTCGGATGGATCGTCACATGCTCGCGGATCATGTTGCGGTCGCCGATGACCAGGCCGCCGCCTGACGTGGCAGGGGTCATGCCGAGGACCTGGGGGCATCCGCCGATCACGCAGTTGGGGTACAGGTGGTTGTCCCGCCCGATCTTCGTGCGGCCGCTGACGACGACGTGGGAATAGAGGACCGTGCCGGCGCCGATGGAGACGCCATCTTCGAGCACGCAGTACGGTCCTACGACCACGCCATCGTCTAGCTGCACGTCTTTTCCGATAACCGCCGTGGGGTGTATCGTCGCCATAGGAAAGCTCACAACTCCCGTCAGACCGTTTCGTCATCGACCAGCATGAACTTGATCTCCGCCTCGGCCACGACCGTATCGCCGACCATCGCCTGGCACTTGCAGTGCGCGGTCCTTGGCCGCAGCCGCACCGTCTCAGCCGTCAGAATCAACTGATCGCCCGGGACCACCGCCTTTCGCAGCTTCACGTTGTCCATGCTCAGCAGCATGGCCAGCTTGCCGGTGTGCTCCAGCCGCTGGGCGAACAGCAGGCCCGAGACCTGGGCCATCGCCTCGACGATCAGGACGCCGGGCATGATCGGGGTCCCTGGAAAGTGCCCCTGGAAGAACTGCTCGTTGAACGTGACGTTCTTGATGCCTTTGATCCTTACATCGCCCTCCACTTCGACGATCTTATCCACGAGCAGGAAGGGATAGCGGTGCGGCAGGATCTTCTGAATCCGCCGGATGTCCAGAACGGCGTCGGTGCCGAACCGCTCCACCCGCTCCTGCTGCTGGGCCATCTCATAGAGCTTGCGGACAAGCTGCTGGTTCAGGGCGTGCCCGCTCTTGTACGCCACGATCCGCCCGATGATCGGCCGGCCGACCAGCGTCAGGTCGCCGATCAGATCGACGATCTTGTGCCGCACGCACTCGTTGGGGAAGCGGTAGCTGTTCTTGATAGGCCCCTCCGAGTCGATCACGAGAATGTCGTGCGGGCCGATGTGCGTGCCGATCCCCCGCGCCTGGAACTGCCGGGCCTCGACCTCCAGCAGGAAACTGCGGGCGGCCGCCATGCTGTTCTCAAAGGTGTCAGGGGTCAGCCGATAGCTGTAGATTTGCCGGCCGATCCCCGTGTAGCCGCTGTAATCCAGGTCGTAGGTGATATTCAAACCGCCGTCCGCGAAGGGCAGCGCATAAATCGTGGCGTCGCCCGCAGTGACGCTGACCGGCTTTTTGATCACAAATTCCTTGCAGGCGGCGGTCTGCTCGATGACCTCCGCCTCCTTCAGGACCTTGACATATTCCGCACTGCTGCAATCGGGGGCCGGCAGCTCGGAGCCCTCCACCTCGACGAGAATATTGTCGATCTCCAGGCCGCGGATGGCCGCCAGGCAGTGCTCCACGGTCTCGATGCTGATCTCTCCCTTCTTGATGCTCGTGCGCCGGCTGCGCTCGGCGATATTGGGGGCGATGGCGGGAATGCGCACGGCACCGGCGACGTCGGTCCGCACAAAGACGATGCCGGTATCCTCCGGCGCCGGACGAAACACCACCCGGGCTTGCTCCCCCGCGAACAGACCTGTGCCGCTGAGTTTACCCTCGCTCTTGATGGTCTTTTGCAGCTTCAAGCTCTTTCACCTTGGCCGCCAACTGCTTCAAC